>Ga0153915_10005095_pt1 | contig 12206 bp, 14 predicted proteins | sample Opewatmetagenome_2_FD_107003 | JGI IMG/M metagenome (GOLD analysis project Ga0153915, IMG submission 107003) | Freshwater wetland microbial communities from Ohio, USA - Open water 3 Core 3 Depth 3 metaG | ecosystem: Environmental > Aquatic > Freshwater > Wetlands | place: USA: Ohio, Lake Erie...
CTTCACGAGGGACCGCACCGCGCGCTCCAGCATGGTGAAGCGGTGGACCGTCCCGGCGTCGAGGGGCATCGTGCCCCGAAAGGGGCCGTGGCCCATATGCCTTGCGCGCCTCAGTACCGCGGCATCTCGGGGTCGATGCGGTCCGCCCACTCGTCGATGCCGCCCGCGAGGTTCTTCACCTTGCGGAAGCCGAGCTCTCGCAGGAAGTTCGTGATCCGCGCGGACCGCACGCCGCTCTTGCAGTACACGACGATCTCGTCCGCCGTGCTCAGCTCGCTCACGCGGCCGGGGACCTGGCCCACGGGCATGAGGACCGCGCCGTCCAAGCGGTTGATCTCGTACTCCAGGGGCTCGCGGACGTCCAGGAGGACTACGTTCCCGCCGTCGTCCAGCTTGGCCTTGAGCGCGTCCGGGGTGATCTGGAACTCCTCGCTCACCTGCTCGCTCGGAGCGTTGAGCCCGCAGAACTCCTCGTAGTCGATGAGCTCCTTGATCGTGGGATGCGTTCCGCAGATGGGGCAGTCCGGGTTCTTGCGGAGCTTGAGCTCGCGGAACTTCATCCGGAGCGCGTCGAACACGAGGAGCCGGCCCACGAGCGTGTCGCCCTTGCCCAGGAGGACCTTGATCGCCTCGACGGCCTGGATGGAGCCGACGATCCCGGGCAGCACGCCCAGAACGCCGCCCTCCGCACACGACGGCACGAGACCGGGCGGCGGCGGTTCCGCATACAGGCAGCGGTAGCACGGGCCCTTGGCCGCCCAGAAGACGCTCGCCTGGCCCTCGAACCGGAAGATGGAGCCATACACGTTCGGCTTGCCCAACAGGACGGCCGCGTCATTCACGAGATAGCGGGTCGGGAAGTTGTCCGTCCCGTCGATCACGACGTCGTAGTCCTTGAGGATGCCAAGGGCGTTCTCCGACGTCAGGCGCTCCTCGTACGTCTGCACGTCCACGTTCGGGTTGATCGCCTGCACGCGTTCCTTGGCGACCTCGAGCTTCTTGCGCCCGACGTCCTTCGTGCCGTACATGACCTGGCGCTGGAGGTTGGTCACGTCGATCGTGTCGAAGTCCACGATGCCGATGCGACCCACGCCCGCGGCGCCCAGGTACTGGAGGAGCGGGTTCCCCAGACCGCCGGCACCGACGACCAGAGCGGAGGACTGTTTGAGCTTGAGCTGGCCTGCCATCCCGACGTCGGGCAGGATGAGGTGACGCGAGTAGCGCTTGATCTCCGCGGGCGTCAGGACGTCCTTGCGCCGCGAGCCGACCGCCTCGAGGACGGACGACGACCCGCCCGCGATGCTCGGGACGAGGGAGATCGTGTCCCCGTCCTTGAGCGAGGTCGCCTCCTTCTGGAGGTAGCGAATGTCCTCCTCGTTCACGTAGACGTTCACGAAGTTCCGGAGGTGGCCCTCGTCGTTGTAGAGGTGGCGGCGCAGGGCATCGTACTGGGTCACGAGGGCACCGAGCGCCTCGCGCACGTCCTTCGCCTGCACCTCGATGGCGTCGTGGTTCGCAGCATACTGGCGGAGCGGGGTAGGGATGAGGACCTTGATCGTGGCGCTCATGGGCATGTCTCATACCGCCCTGTTCTACTTAGGGTTTCTGCCGGCGCGGGCGTGGAGGAACCGAGGGTATAAGCTCCTTGTCCCCGCGACTATGTCCAATCGGAATAGGTGAGTCCGTCCCCGACCTACGCGGGGGAAAACTGTTATACCCCGCGGGCGGACTACGGCGCCTATGCGGTACGACGACCGGACGCTCGCGGGCGTCCTGTTCTTCTTCGGCTCCGTGGAATTCCTGCTCGCCATGTTGATTTGCGAGGGAAGCCTGCCCGCCTACAGCGTGTCGACGCAGGCCATCAGCGACTTCGGCGTCGGACCCACCGCGGCCCTGTTCAATACGGCGGTCATCCTCCTCGGACTCCTGACCATCGCGGCGGCCTACTTCTACCACCGCACGCACAAGACCCTCTGGATCACGGTCCCGTTCCTCCTCGCGGGGATCGGACCCATCGGTGTCGGCCTGTTCCCCGAGAATCTGCCGCCGGACATTCGAGTCCTTCACGGAATCTTCGCCCTCATCGCCTTCCTCTTCGGCAATCTGGTGGCCGTCCTGGTCGCCACGCAGCTCCGGCCGCCTCTCCGGTATGTCTCCCTGCTCCTCGGGGTCGTGGGCCTCGTAGCCCTCGTCCTCTTCACCGCAGGCCAATACCTGGGCATCGGATTCGGCGGCATGGAGCGGATGATCGCCTATCCCGTGCTCCTGTGGGAAGCGGGATTCGGTGGATATCTCATGTCCACGCCCCAGGCGCCCCTCCCCGCCTCGAGTCCGGAGAAACCGGGGTGAACGTCACTCGACCGTGAGGGAATCCGGCCGGAACGCGGACGTCTCGCCGTCCAGGAGCCAGGCGCGCAGGTCCGCAGGCGTGCGGTCCACGATGCTCAGGATGACGTAGGAGTACCAAGGCCAAGCGTGGGACCGGTCGAACTCGGAGGGCTCTGCGGGATGATTCGGATGGCTGTGGTAGAATCCCAGGATCTCGTGGCCGCTCCCCGTGAGCTCCTTCTCCGCGGCGAGCATCTCCTTCGGATCGATCACGTACCGCCGTTCGCGGTTGGCCTCGACCACGTTCGTGGCGCGCCGCAGGGAGGCCACCTTCCGCGGCTCCGTCGCGGCCCCCAGGAGGAAGCCGCAGCACTCCTCCGGGAACGTCTCGCGGGCGTGGGCCTCGATGGCCGCTGCCTGGGAACGGGTGAGCGTGACCGTCAGATCGCCTCCTCCCAGTAGCGGTCCCCGAGGTACTTGTCCCCCGCATCGGGGAAGACCATGACGAGGACGCCCTCCTGGATGCGCTCCGCGAGCCGCAAGGCGGCATCCAGGGCGGCGCCGCTGGATGTGCCCACGAGGTACCCCTCGTCCCGCGCGAGGCGGCGCGCCGCGGCCTGCGCGTCCTCCGTGGCCACGGTCATGGTCTGGTCCGGGAGGGAGGCATCCCAGATCCCCGGGACCTTGGCCGTCTCCAGGTGCTTCACGCCCTCGATGCCGTGGAACGGACTGTCGGGCTGCACCGCCACGAGCCGGATGCCCGGTTTCTTCTCCTTCAGGTAGCGGCCCGCGCCGACGAAGGTGCCCGTGGTCCCGAGGCACGCGACGAAGTGCGTGACCCGTCCGCGGGTCTGGTCGTAGATCTCCGGGCCCGTGGTCTCGAAGTGCGCACGCCAGTTCGCCTCGTTGTTGTACTGGTCGAAGTACCAGTAGCGGTCCTGCGCGGACTCCGCCATGGCGCGGGCGACGCGCTGCGCTCCGTCCGTCCCCTCCGTGGCCGGCGTGTAGATGAGTTCCGCGCCGAACGCCCGCAGGATCCGGCGTCGCTCCACGCTCAGGTTCTTCGGGACGCACAGGGTCACGCGGTACCCTTCTGCGGCCCCGAGCATGGCAAGCGCGATCCCCGTGTTTCCCGACGTCGCGTCCAGAAGGGTCCACTTGGGCGTGAGCCCCCGCTTCTCCGCGTCCCGGAGCATGTAGAGGGCCGCGCGGTCCTTCACGCTGCCGCCGGGGTTGTCCCACTCCGCCTTGGCGAAGAGTTCGACGCCCGGGATCACGTCCTTCCAGATGCGGTCCAGGCGCAGGAGCGGCGTGCGGCCAACCAGGTCGCAGACGTTGGACGCCTTCGCCTCGGAGGGATCGGGGGGCATGGTGCGCTATCGGCAACCGGCCGAGGTTTAATGCCCTTGCGCCGCCGGCGGCCGGCCCAGGGCGGCCTGCAGCGCGCGCAACGGCAGGAGGGCGCACTGCTCCCGGACCGAGCTCAGAGGCACGCCCAGTCCCTTCAGGATGCCGACCCGGTCCAGGGCGCCTGCCTCCGCCAGCGTCTTGCCCTTCAGGGAGTCCGTGAGAAGGGAGGCGCTCGCCATGCTGATCGCGCAGCCTTCCCCGTCGAATCGCACGTCCTCGATGCGGTCCGAGCCGTCCACGCGGAGGGTGAGCGAGATCTCGTCCCCGCACAGAGGGTTCGACTCGCGCGCGGCATGGGTCGCGGGATCCAGCGTGCCGCGGTTGTGGGGGTGCTTGTAGTGGTCCAAGATCTGGGCCTGGTACGGTCCCGGGCCGGAGGCCATCTAGCCGAACACCTCATTGACCTTGTGGAGTGCCGCCGCAAGCCGGTCCGCGTCCTCCACGTCGTTGTAGACGTAGAACGAGGCGCGCGCGGTCGCGGCTAGGTCGTAGCGGTCCATGAGGGGCTGGGCGCAGTGGTGCCCCGAGCGGATGCACACGCCCTCCACGTCCAGGATGGACGCGATGTCGTGCGGATGGGCTTTCTCCATGGTGAACGAGATGACGCCGCCGCGCTCGTTCACGTTGCGCGGGCCGTAGATCCGGAGGCCGGGAATCTTCGCGAGCTTCTCGAGGGCGTACGCGGTCACGTCCATCTCATGCGCGCGGACGGCGGGCATGGCGAGCCGGGACAGGTAGTCCACCGCAGCCCCGAGGCCGATGGCCTCCGCGATCGGAGGCGTACCGCCCTCGAACTTGTAGGGCACGTCGTTCCACTTCGCGGTCCCCAGGTGGACCTCGCTGATCATCTCGCCGCCGCCCAGGAGGGGCTCCGTGGCCTCGAGCATCTCCTTCTTCCCGTAGAGGATGCCGATCCCGGTGGGACCGAGCATCTTGTGGCCGCTGAAGGCGAGGAAATCGCAGTCCAACGCCTGCACGTCGACGGGCATGTGGGGCACGCTCTGAGCCGCGTCGACCACGCATACGGCGCCGACCTCGTGCGCCCGCTTCGCGATCTCCTTCACGTCGTTGATCGTCCCCAGGACGTTGGACACGTGGGCCACGGTCACGATCTTCGTCCGCTTCGTGATCAGCTCGTCGTACTGCTCCATGCGCAACCGGCCGTCGTCGTCCACGTCGACGTACTTCAGCACGATCCCCTTCAGGTCGCGGACGAAGTGCCAGGGGACGTGGTTCGAGTGATGCTCGAGGACCGTGCCGAGGATTTCGTCGCCTTCCTTGAGGCGGACGCCCTTCAGCCCGTAGCCGTACGCGATGACGTTCAGCGATTCCGTCGTGGACTTGGTGAAGGCGAGTTCCATGGGGTCCTTGGCATGGATGAACTCCGCGATGCGCTCCCTCGCGCCCTCGTACTCTCGCGTGGCCTCCTCGCCCAGCTCGTAGATCGCTCGGTGCACGTTCGCGTTGTACCGCGAGTAGTAGTCCGTCATCGCGTCGATGACCTGCTTGGGCTTCTGCGAGGTTGCCGTGCTGTCCAGGTACGTCAGGGGCTTGCCCCGCATCGTCCTCTGGAGGATCGGGAAGTCCTTCTTGATCTCGGGGACGTTCAGGAGGACCTTCGCGGCGTGCGCCATGGACTCCACCTCTCTCGATGCGGCCCGGCTTACTTGAATCCTTGTGTCGAGGTCATTCGAGCGTCACCACGTCGGCCTTCCGCTCGAGGGCCGACTTGAGCGTGTGCCAGGCCAGGCTGGCGCACTTCACGCGGAGCGGGAACTCGCTCACGCCCTGGAACACCGCGAGCTTGCCGAGCGTCTTCGGGTCTGCGGATGCGCCGGGTTTGCCCGTGATCAGCTCGTGGAAGCGGTCGAAGAGGGCTTCGGCCTCGGCTCGGGTCTTGCCCTTCACGGACTCCGTCATGATGGACGCGGAGGACTTGGAGATCGCGCATCCCTGGCCCTGGAAGCTCGCGTCGACGATGCGGTCCCCGTCCATCTTGAGGTACACGGTCACGCGGTCGCCGCAGAGCGGGTTGTTTCCGTCCGCCTTCGCGGTGGCGTCGGCCAGGGCGTGGTAGTTGCGCGGGTTCTTCGTGTGGTCCAGGATGACCTCCTGGTACAGCTCCCGCAGGTCCGCCATCACGATGCCTCCGAGGCGCCCGGAGAGACGTCCGCGCTCATAAGGCCTCCCGGATGACCTCGCTCCCGGGCAGGCGGGAGAGGACGAGCTGGTCCAGCTTGATCCGCATGGAGGCCACCTTGACCTGGTTGATGACCTCCGAGGCGAACGCGTACGTCAGCAGGGTGCGCGCGGCGTCCTCGTCGATGCCGCGGGACCGGAGGTAGAAGATCGCGTTCTCGTCGAGCTGGCCGACCGTGGAACCGTGATTGGCCTTCACGTCGTCCGCGAGGATCTCGAGTCCCGGCGTGGAGTCGGCGAATGCCTCTTGGGACAGGAGGAGGTTCTTGTTCGTCTGGCGCGCGTTCGTTTTCTGTGCGTCCTTCCGGACCAGGATCCTGCCGTAGAAGATGCCGCGGGACCGGGCGTCCAGGATGCCCTTGAACGTCTCGACGCTCGTGCAGTTGGGCTTCATGTGGTCGATGAACGTGTGGTTGTCGCAATGCTGCGCGTCGTGGAGGAGGTAGAGACCGGTCAGCGCGAGGCTGCCCCCCTCCTCCCGGAAGAGCGTGCGGATGTCGTTGCGGACCGTGCCGCCGCCGAGGTTGAAGGAGCTGGAGGTGACCGTGCTCCCGCGTCCCTGGACCACGGCGGTATTGGACACGTGAACCGAGGCTTCGCTCTCCCGCTGCATCTTGTAGTGGTCCAGGTTCGCCGCGCTCCCAACACGGACCTCCGTGACCGCGTTCGTGAAGTACGGGCCCTTGTCCAGGCCCACGTACGACTCGATCAGGGTGGCCTGGCTCTCATCCTCGAGGACCACGAGGTTCCGCGGGTAGGAGACCGCCGCGGGCTCCTGGGACACGGAGACGTAGAGGACGTGGATGGGCTCCTCGACGACCCGGCCGCGCGGGATGTGGATGAACGCGCCGTCCTGGAGAAACGCGGTGTTAAGGGCAGCGAACGGATGCCGCTCGACCGTGGCGACCGTCCCCAGTTCGGGCTCGAGGGCCCTCGGGTCGAAGTGGAGGATCTCATGGAGACTCCCGACGCGCACGCCCTCGGGGAGCCACCGCAAGTAGGAGAGCTTGGGCGCGAAGTGGCCGTTCACGAAGACGAGCTGGCTGCACTTGAGCACGCCGAACGTGTACGCCTCGATCAGGTCGCCCGGGATGCGGGGCGCCTCTGCGAGAGGGTCGAAGGCGAACGGTGCGCGCACGATCGGCGCGACGTTCGTGTGCTTCCAGTCCTCGTCCTTCAACGTGGGGAAGCCGGTCTTCTGGAAATGGTCCAAGGCGGTCGTGCGGAGCTTGCGGACCCATGGGGGCTCCGAATCCCCCGTCGCCTTCACGAACGCGTCGAACGTCGCGAGGTACGGGTCGGTCAGGCTCACGGTCACCGCCATGCGCGCGCCTCCCGGCTCAGCGGCCCACCGGGGTCGGCGCCGGGGCGGTCGCGCCTTCCTCGATCCCGAGCCCGGCGTAGCCGGTCTTCTCGAGTTCCTCGGCGAGCTCCTTCCCGCCACTCTTCACCATGCGCCCGCCCGCCAGGACGTGGACGACGTCGGGCACGATGTAGTGCAGGAGCCGGGAGTAGTGCGTGATCACGAGCATGCCGCGCTCCTTGCTGCGCATGTTGTTCACGCCGTTGGCTACGACGCGGAGCGCGTCGATGTCCAGGCCGGAGTCCGTCTCGTCCAGGACGGCCAGGCGGGGCTCGAGGACGGCCATCTGGAAGATCTCGTTCCGCTTCTTCTCCCCGCCGGAGAAGCCCTCGTTCAGGCCGCGCTTCATGTAGCTCTCGTCGAGCCCGAGGAGCTTCATCTTGCCCTCGATGAGGCTGAGGAACTCCATGGCGTCGAGCTCGGGCTGCCCGCGGTACTTCCGCACCGCGTTGACCGCGGCCTTCAGGAAGTACGCATTGCCGACTCCCGGGATCTCCACGGGGTATTGGAAGGCCATGAAAATCCCCTCCCGGGCCCGGTCCTCCGGCTTCATGGTCAGGAGATTCTTGCCGTCGAAGAGAACCTGACCCGACAGCACCTCGTAGTTCGGGCGGCCGGCAAGAACCTGGGCCAGGGTCGTCTTCCCGGAGCCGTTGGGCCCCATGATCGCGTGGACCTCGCCCTCCTCGACCGTGATGTCGATGCCGCGGAGGATCTCCTTGTTCGCCACGCGCGCGTGCAGATTACGGATCTCGAGCAGTGCCATGTCGGGCCTCCCGCGGGACCGGGTCGGCGCTCAGCCGACGGTCCCCTCCAACGCGAGACTGTAGGAAATGAGTTTCTGCGCTTCCACGGCGAACTCCATGGGGAGGTTGAGGAAGATCTTCTTGCAGAAGCCGTTCACAATCATGGACGTGGCATCCTCCGGGGTGATGCCGCGCTGCTGGCAGTAGAACAGCTGGTCGTCCCCGATCTTGGACGTGGTCGCCTCGTGCTCCATCTGGGCGGTGGGCTCCATGACCTGGATGTCGGGGAACGTGTGGGCACCGCACCGGGATCCGATGAGGAGGGAGTCGCACTGGGAGTAGTTGCGCGCGCCCGTGGCGCCCTTGAGGATCTTGACCATGCCGCGGTACGTGTTCTGGCCTTCCCCCGCCGAGATCCCCTTGGAGATAATCGTGCTTCGGGTGTTCTTCCCGATGTGGTGCATCTTGGTGCCCGTGTCCGCCTGCTGGCGGTTGTTCACCACGGCCACGGAGTAGAACTCGCCGATCGAGTCGTCCCCCTGGAGGATGCAGCTGGGGTACTTCCACGTGATCGCGCTGCCCGTCTCCACCTGGGTCCAGGAGATCTTGGACCGGTTGCCGAGGCACTTGCCGCGCTTCGTGACGAAGTTGTAGATGCCGCCCTTGCCCTGCTTGTCGCCGGGGTACCAGTTCTGGATCGTGCTGTACTTGACCTCGGCGTCGTCCAGGGCGACGAGCTCGACGACGGCGGCGTGGAGCTGGTTCTCGTCGCGGATCGGAGCGGTGCAACCCTCGAGGTAGGAGACGTACGCGCCCTCGTCCGCGACGATGAGCGTCCGCTCGAACTGGCCCGTGTCCTGCGCGTTGATCCGGAAGTACGTGGACAGCTCCATGGGGCAGCGGACGCCCTTGGGGACGTACGCGAAGGAGCCGTCGCTGAAGACCGCGCTGTTCAGCGCGGCGAAGAAGTTGTCGTTGTACGGGACCACGGACCCGAGGTACTTGCGCACGAGGTCCGGGTGCTCCTTGACCGCATCGGAGAAGGAGCAGAAAATGATGCCGAGCTCCGCGAGCTTGCTCTTGAACGTCGTGCCCACGGAGACGCTGTCCAGGACCGCGTCGACCGCCACCCCGGCGAGGCGCTCCTGCTCCTGGAGCGGGATGCCCAGCTTGCCGTACAAGGTGCGGATCTCCGGGTCGATCTCCTCGAGACTGTTCACCGCCTTCTTGGGCTTCGGCGCGGCGTAGTAGATGATGTTCTGATAGTTGACGGGCGGATACGTGACGTTGGCCCAGTGGGGCTCCTTCATCGTGACCCAGTGGCGGTAGGCCTTGAGCCGCCACTCGAGCAGCCACTCGGGCTCCCCCTTCTTCTGGGAGATCAGGCGGACGACGTCCTCGTTGAGGCCCTTCGGGATCCGCTCCTCCTCGACGTCGGAGACGAACCCGTACTTGTACTCGCGGTTCGCCATCTCCTGCTCGAGCTTGGCCTTGTTAACCATGCAATACCCCCTGTCGACGGGGCGTGGTTCTCCAAGTATAACGATGTTATATATACCTTTGGTAGCGACGCTCCAAAACGAATTCCGCGGTGCGCGGAATGGGCTCCGCACCTCGGAAGACTTAAGACGCGGCCCCGCGTACGAAGCGCGGGAAGCGAACTCCGTGATGGCCCCGTCCGAAGCCCAGCAGGTCGTCGTCACCTCGAACGCCGTCCGACGCATCCACTACCTCCGCGAGAAGGAGAAGCGCCCCGCAGCCGCCTTGCGCCTGCGGATCATCGCGGGCGGCTGCAGCGGGATGCAGTACCGCATGGACCTCGCGGAGGCGCCCCGGCCCACGGACGTCGTCATCGCCGTGGAGGACGCCAAGGTCTTCGTCGACCCGAAGAGCCTCGTGTACCTCCAGGGGTCCACCCTGGACTACGAGGAGGACCTGCTCGGCGGCCAGTTCAAGATCACGAATCCGAACGCGAAGCACTCGTGCTCGTGCGGACTGAGTTTCACGATCTAGACGCACGGGATTGCGGGGCTCAGAGGGCCTGGGCGATCATCTCGGCCAGGTCGACGATGCTGATCTTCATGTTGCGTTGCCGGGCCACCGTGTCGAAGTGCCGCTCGGCGTGCGGGCAGGTGGTCACCAGGGACGTCGCGCCCGTCGCCACTGCGTCCTCGATGCGCCGCGAGCCCACGTTCGCTGCCTGGTCCGGGTAGACATCCGGAAAACCGGCTCCGCCGCCGGAGCACAGGGCGTCCTCTCGGTTCGGGACCATCTCGAGGACCTTGAGGTCCTTGATGAACTTGAGCGCCTGCCGCGGCGAGGCGTAGGCGTCGCAGACGCGGCTCATGTGGCACGCGTCGTGGAATGCGATACTCTGGGGCAGGGACTTCGTGAACGCGATCCGCTTCTCCCGGACGAGCTTCTCGACGAAGTGGGAAACGTGGTACACGCTGAAGGGCGGGTTGCCGCCCCAGTCCTTGTAGTCTCGGTAGAACGCGCGGTAGCACTCCGCGCACGCGGTGACCAGGGCCTTGGCCCCTGTCCGCGCGACCGCCTCCAGGTTGTGCGGCATGATCTGCTTCTCGACCTCCGCGCGGTAGCCCATTCGCGCGAGAGGCGCGCCGGAGCACCACTCCTCGGGGCCGAGGATCTTGTACGTCACCTTGGCCGCGTTCAGAATCTTGATCACGGCGCGGGCGACCTGCTGCTTCTCGTAGCTCGCCACGCAGCCCACCCAGTAGACCACCTCGGGGCTCTCCGACTGGACGGCCTCGGGCGGTAGCCAGGCGGCCCGGTCCTTCGGGTCCTTCCCGTAGATGTTGTGGCTCTCGCGGACGTTGAGCAGGTACGGCTCCAGCTCCTTCCGCGGGTGGCCGGACTCGACCATCCAGCCCTTCACGTCGTCCCAGAGCGTGTCGAACGGGATGTCCACGGGGCAGACCTCCTCGCACGCGCCGCACCCCGTGCACTCCCACGCGCTCGCGGCGAACTCCTCCCCGGGCTTCACCTGCCGGCGGAGGATGCGGTCCAGGGGGCCGCGCATGTCGTACTGGCGGAGCGCGAAGATGCGTCCGCGCGGGGACATGCTCTCCCAGCCCGCCTCCTGGTACGCGGGGCACACGGGGACGCAGTACCCGCACATGGTGCACGCGTGCACGTGTTCCTCAATGGGAGGCATCTTCGCGAGCCGCGCCATGACACCACCTTCATGTTCAACTACGGAGCTCGGCGAGCTCCTTCCCCGCCTCGGCCGCGAGGGCCTGGTCTTCCTTGGCGAGTTCCTCGAGCAGGGCCCGGGCCTTCCCCGAGGCCGCGGCGGCGGACTCGCGGAACAGGTCCGCGGACTTCCGGGAGGTCTCCGCGGCGATCTCCCACGCCTTGGTCAGGGCGATCTCCTTCTCGAACGTGTACCGGGCCGTGCCGCACTTGGGACACTGGCTGGGCATGCTCTTGGTCTCCACGACGTGGCCGCAGACGTAGCACTCGGCCTTGGAGACCGCGTCGAGCGGGTACAGGTTCGGGTAGAAGGCGCCGTCCTTGGCCGCGGGACCCGTGGCCGCTTCGAGCTTGGCGACCTGGGCGGCCTTTCTACGGCCCAGGTCCTCGAACGTCACCTTGACCCGGGTGTCCGCGGAGACGATCTGGGCGAGCTGGTAGAACGCCGCGCCCTCGAGGACCGCGCCCAAGGCGTGCTTGAGGGAATCCGCCTCGCTCGCATGCTTCGCGGTCAAAGGAATCGGCCACCCGAGGAGCCAACAGTAGGCTGGGATACCACGTAGGGGATATCAATCTTCGCGCTTCGCGGATGGGGCCGCGGAAGCCGGGCCGGTATGGAGGAGTTCAGAGTCCCCAGCCGAACTGCTTCTTCGCGCTTTCCGACATCATCTCGGGGGTCCACGGCGGCTCCCAGACGATGGCGACGTTGGCCTCCTTCACGCCGGGCAGCTGCTCGATCTTCCGCTTCACGTCCGCACCCATGTACGCGGAGGCGGGACAGCCCGGCGCGGTCAGGGTCATCTTGACCTCCACCTTGCCCGTGGGCTCGCTGATGTCGATGTCGTACACGAGCCCGAGGTCGTAGATGTTGATGGGGATCTCGGGGTCGTAGCACTTCTTCAGGACCGTGATGACTTCGTCCTTGGTGGGCATGGATGTCCTCC
>Ga0153915_10005096_pt1 | contig 12205 bp, 7 predicted proteins | sample Opewatmetagenome_2_FD_107003 | JGI IMG/M metagenome (GOLD analysis project Ga0153915, IMG submission 107003) | Freshwater wetland microbial communities from Ohio, USA - Open water 3 Core 3 Depth 3 metaG | ecosystem: Environmental > Aquatic > Freshwater > Wetlands | place: USA: Ohio, Lake Erie...
GGCCGCCACCGCCGCGAGCATGCCGGCTCCGAGCGCGCAGGCCTGCTCCGAGGCGACCACTCGGATCGGCATGCCCAGGATGTCCGCCGTGACCTGCATCACGAAGGGGCTCTTGCGGGCGATCCCGCCCTGGGCGATGACGGAATGGATGGCCACGCCTTCCTTTCGGAACTGCTCCACGATCGCGCGGGAGCCGAACGCGGTGGCTTCCACCAGGGCGCGGAATATCCGGGGAGCCGTGGTGCCAAGGGTCAGCCCGACCACTGCGCCCTTCAGGGTCTGGTCTGCGAAGGGAGTGCGCCGCCCGTTCATCCAGTCCAGGGCCGCCACCGTGGACTCGGCGGGGTCCACCTTCTCCGCCTCCGCGGCGAGCCGATCCAGGAGCTTCCCCTCGATCTCGTCCCGAACCTTCGCGACGGCCTTCTTGTCCGCTCCGCGGGCGCCTGCCACCGCGTCGTCCAGGGGCCAGGAAAGCACATCCTTGAACCAGGCGTACACGTCCCCGAACGCGGATTGGCCGGCTTCCAGCCCGACCATGCCGGGGATGACGGAGCCGTCCACCTGGCCGCAGATCCCCGACACGCACTTCGCGCCGATCGCCCGGCGTGGTGCCACCATCATGTCGCAGGTGGAGGTTCCCATGATCTTCAGCAGGGTCCGCTCCGTGATGCCTCCGCCGACGCCTCCCATGTGCGCGTCGAAGGCCCCGACGGCCACGATGGTTCCCGGCTTCAGCCCCAGCCGCTTCGCCCACTCCTCCGTGAGGCCGCCGGCCGACTCGTCGGAGGTCTGGGTGTCCTTGTACAGGCGGGCGCGCAGGCCGCGCAGGAGGGGATCCACCTTCACCAGGAACTCCTCGGGAGGAAGCCCGTCCCAGTCCGGGTGCCACATGGCCTTGTGCCCCGCGGCGCACCGGCTCCTTTTCATCGTGAGCGGGTCGGCCGTCCCGGTGAGAAGCGCCGGCATCCAGTCGCAGTGCTCGACCCAGGAGAACGCCGCGCCGCGCACCCGGGGATTCGCGCGCAGCACGTGCAGGATCTTGGACCAGAACCACTCCGAGGAGTACACGCCGCCCTCGTACTTCGTGAAATCCGTCCCGCCCCATCCGCGGGCACGGGTATTGATGAGCTCGGCCTCCCGGACCGCGGTATGATCTTTCCACAGGACGAACATCGCGTCCGGGTCCTCCTCGAAGCCCTTCGTCAGGGCCAGCGGAACACCTGAGCGGTCCACCGCGCAGGGGGTGGAGCCCGTCGTGTCGATCCCGATTGCGGCAACCCGTGATCCGGCGCGGGCGCCCAGCTTCTTCAGCGCCCCCTTTACGCAGGACTCCATGGCCTCGGTGTAGTCCCGTGGATGCTGGCGGAACTGGTTCCTGGCCGGGGCGCAGTACTTGCCCGCGGCCCACCTCGTGTAGTACGCGACGTCGGTTCCCATCTCCCGCCCCGAGCGGGCGTCGATCACCACGGCGCGTACGGAGTCCGTCCCGAAATCGATCCCGATGATCAGCGTGTCGTTCGCCATGCGACTAGTTCCTCTCCTGTGCGGTGTCGTGATTATACACTTCCCAGCCAAGGTAGCGCTCAAAAGCTTCCTGGACCACCCCCGCGACCCGCGAAGGATTGATCGCCACGTGGTGCTCGTACCCGCCGCGGCAGATGTGGCGCAGCAGGCCCTGCAGGCGGGGGACCTTCGCCACGCCGAACCCTCCGAACGTCGCGAGGGGGTCGCGGGTGATCTCCGCCTCGCCGACGTACGCCCGGACCCGGCCCGCCGCATCGTCGGTGGACACCCGGCAATAGGTGAAATCCATGGGCCGGATCCGGCCCCCGATCGTGCCGTAGGTCCGGTCCCGGCCCACCGTGCCGGCGAGGATCTCGTTGTACTGCATCACGCCTTTCTTTCCGAAGAAGTCCTGGGGATAGGCGCTGCAATGGAAGAACACGCACTTGTCGGGATCGTCGGAGTAGTTGTTGTTCCAGTCCACCAGCGCGCTGGGCTTCCCGGAGGCCAGGATCAAGGCCTGCATGCCGACCAGCCCCGTGACGTCGGTCTCGCACGCGCTGGGGCTGAGGGAATTGCCCAGCATGCTCATGACGGTGCAGGGCACGATGCCGAAGTTCTCCTCCAGGGAGGTCCAGCACTGCAGCGCGGTCCCGGCCAGCTCGTGCTCGGCCACGTGCTGCTCCAGGACCACGGCGAACTTCGCCATGCGGGTGAGGGACTCCCGGGGGATCTTCGTAGCCCTCACGTATCCCCGGATGGAATCCAGCTTGGACACCACCGCAGAGTCCTTGTCGGTCAGGCTCCAGGCCCGGCCGAACAGGTCGGAGAGGTCCACGCTTTCCACGGAGATGCCCGAACGCTCGAGCAGCTTCTCGCTGTAGCGCACGGTGGTGAAGGCCGAGGGCCGGGCACCAACCTGGCCGAAGCGGGCGCGCCGGAGCCCCCGGGTGATCCGGCAGACCCCGGCGAAATCGGAAAGCTCGACGCGGAACTCCTCGGACTCGGGGTCCACGGTATGCTGGCGCGTCAGGGAGTAGCGGATGCCATACTGCGCGAGCGCGTTGCACGCCGACATCTTCCCGCAGAAGCTGTCTCGGCGGTGCTCGAGGCTCATCCGGCCCGGCTCGTCCGCGAACGCGTGCACGAGCACCGGCACGTCCAGGCCGGCGAGCCGAAGGGTGTCGGCGATGCTCCGCTCGTCTCCGAAGTTCGGCAGCGTGACAAGGATCCCGTCAATGCGGTCCCGGTTGGCCCTGAACAGCTCCGCGCATTTCTTCGCGTCGGCCAGCGTCTCCACGGCCCCGAACTTCGTCTCCTTCGGACTGAGCGCCACCGCGTCGATGCCTTCCGCCTTCAGGGCGCCGAGTACGGCCTTGCGCCCCTGCTCGCACAGCTCCCCGGGGAAAAAGCCTCGGTTGCCCACGAGCACGGCGAATGTCGTCATACGGTCTCCTTGATTCTTGCGCGGCGACGAACGTTTTATGGAGTCAGCGCGGACAACGATAGGACCCTCCCCGCCAAAAGTCAAGGTTGCAGCGCAAAACGCGGCTCCCGCGCGCAGTGTTACCGCATCGAACCACGCCTGTAACCCCCAGGTAACGTGCGGTCCTGAGCAGAGGCCCGTGGTGTTACGCCGGCGACACAACGGGCTGGTCCTTCCCCCGTGCAGGAGGAAGCCCTGGAATTTCGGTCGGTAACTCCTTGAAGGCGAATGAGTTGCAAGACGGAGACGCAGGCCCTCGCTGGCACGCCTCTTGCAGGTCATGTGCCCTAAGGAGGACTCTGTCCAATGAAGAGACTAGTGTTTCTCGTCATCGCCCTCTCCATCCTGGCGATTCCCTCAATGGTATTCGCAGGGGGGACCGGTGAAAGCAAGCCGTCGGTCGGCATCGTCCTGCCGACCAAGGACGAGCCCCGGTGGATCCAGGACCAGACCCGGTTCCAGGACGCGCTGAAGACGGCGGGCTACGGCGCCGAGATCCTCTTCAGCCAGGGAGACTCTGCCAAGGAGAAGGCGAACGTCGAGGCGCTCATTTCCAAGGGAGTCAAGGTCATCATTATCTGCCCCCAGGACGCTTCCGCAGCAGCCGCTGCAGCCGATGAAGCGCATGCGGCGGGCGTGAAGATCGTTTCCTACGATCGGCTCATCCGTGACTCCGCCTCCGTCGACTACTACGTGACGTTCGACAGCGTCGCGGTCGGCGCGGCGTGGGGCAAGTACCTGGTGAGCAAGGCTTCCGGATCGGGCAACAATCTCTACCTGTATGCCGGCGCCGCTTCCGACAACAACGCCTTCCTGTTCTTCCAGGGCGCGTGGAGCGTCCTGCAGCCCAAGGTCGCCGACGGCACGTTCGTGATCAAGAACTCCAGCGAGGCCGTCGCCCTCCAGGGCAAGGCGAACCTCTCGCGCGACGAGATGGGAAGCATCATCGGCCAGGTGACCACCAACTGGAACTTCAACGACGCGAAGAACCTCGCCGAGGCCAACCTCACCGCGGCTTCTTCCGCGGACAAGGGCACCGTGTTCGTCTGCGCGCCGAATGACGGGACGGCCCGCGCCATCGCCGACGCCTTCGCCGCGGACAAGGACGTGTCCAAGTACTACATCACGGGACAGGACGCGGAGATCGCTTCCATTCAGTACATCATCGACGGCAAGCAGTCCATGACGGTCCTCAAGGACGTGCGCGTCCTCGTGAAGGACGCCATCGCGGCGGCCGTGGCCTACCTCAAGGGCGGCGCCCCCGAGAAGACCAACACCTACAACAACGGCAAGATCGACGTCCCCGCCAAGCCGTCCGCCATCGTGACGGTCACCAAGGACAACGTGAAGGCCGTCATCGTCGACTCCGGCTACTGGCCCGCCAGCAACTTCAAGGGCTTGTAGGCCGTCTTTCTTTTCACCATTTTCCAGACAGGAACGGTGGACATTCCGCCGTTCCTGTCGTATTTTGCGGTGAACCGTCACGCGCGGTGACGGGACTCCGGGGGACTGGAGGCGAAACCGGCATGGGCGCACCACTTCTTGAGATGAAGAACATCACCAAGACCTTCCCCGGCGTCGTTGCCCTGAGCAACGTGAGCTTCTCGGTGAATGCCGGGGAGATCCACTGCCTCGTGGGCGAGAACGGAGCGGGGAAGTCCACGCTCATGAAGGTGCTGAGCGGCGTGTACCCCCACGGGGAATACACGGGCGACATCATCTTCAACGGGAAGACACAGGAGTACCGGGGCATCGCCGACAGCGAAAAGGCGGGGATCGCCATCATCTACCAGGAGCTGGCGCTCGTCCCCGAGATGACGGTCTACGAGAACATCTTCCTCGGCCACGAGCTGCGGGCGGGTTTCCTCGTGGACCTGAACGAGACGATCAAGAAGGCGGGGGAGATGCTCTTCAAGGTCCGCCTGGACGTGAACCCGGAAACCAAGGTGCGGGAGCTGGGGGTCGGCAAGCAGCAGCTGGTGGAGATCGCCAAGGCACTGAGCCGGGAGGTCAAGCTCCTGGTGCTGGACGAGCCGACGGCGGCCCTGAACGAGGACGACTGCCAGAACCTCTTCGAGATCCTGCGGGGCCTGAAGAGCCACGGGGTGACCTGCATCATGATCTCCCACAAGCTGCGCGAGGTGACGCAGATCGGGGACATGGTGACCGTGCTGCGGGACGGCCAGACCATCTGCACGCTGGACGCGAGAAAGGGAGAGGTGTCCGAGGGGGTGCTGATCAAGCACATGGTGGGCCGGGAGATCGACAACGTGTATCCCCGGCGCACGCACCAGCGCTCCGACCAGGTCGTGCTCGAGGTGAAGAACTGGAACGTGCTGGACCCGCGGCTGGGCCGCGCGGTGCTGCGCGATATTTCGTTCAACGTGAAGAAGGGTGAGATCGTCGGGTTCTCCGGGCTGATGGGAAGCGGCCGCACGGAGCTCGCCCGCAGCATCTTCGGCAATCCTGACGGCTACCGTGTGAGCGGGGAGCTGAAGCTCCACGACTACCAGCGGCGATTCGTCCACCCGAAGGAGGCGATCCGCCGTGGCGTGGCCTACGCCACGGAGGACCGCAAGCTCAACGGGCTGATCCTGATCCAGGACGTGAAGCAGAACATCACGCTGGCCAACCTGCGGGAAATCGCCCGCAACGGCGTGGTGGACATGAACGCCGAGGTGAAGGTCGCCACGGAGTTCAAGGAGGCCCTTTCCATCAAGACGCCCAGCCTCGAGCAGACGGTGAGCAACCTCAGCGGCGGGAACCAGCAGAAGGTCTCCGTGGCCAAGTGGCTGTTCGTGAAGCCCGAGGTACTGATACTGGATGAGCCTACGCGCGGCATCGACGTGGGGGCGAAGTACGAGATCTACACGATCATGAACCGGCTGGTCGGAGATGGAATGAGCATCATCATGATCTCCTCCGAGCTGCCCGAGATCCTGGGGATGAGCGACCGAATCTACGTCATCTCCGCCGGACGGATCACCGGGGAGCTGGACGTCGCCGATGCGACGCAGGAGAAGATCATGCAGCTTGCGACGCGCTGAGAGGAGCGTTCAAATGACGGGGAGAGACCTCAGTAAGATCCTGCGGGCGAACATCCGCGAGTACGGCATGTACATCGCCCTGGCCGTCATCATGGTGATCTTCACCGCCACCACGAAGGGCCTGTTCATCTCCTCCCGCAACATCGGCAACCTCATGAACCAGACCGGCTACATCGCGGTGCTCGCCGTGGGAATGACGCTGGTCATCGTCATCCGGCACATCGACCTGTCGGTCGGGTACCTGTCGGGGTTCCTGGGAGCCCTCGTGGCGATCGGCCTGGTCTTTTGGCACGTTCCCATCTACGTCGTGATCCCGGTCGTGCTCGTGCTGGGAATCATCGCCGGCCTCCTGGTCTCGATCCCCGTGGCCTACATGGCAATACCGGCGTTCGTCACCACGCTCGCGGGGTGGCTCATCTACCGGGGCGCGCTGCTGCTGGTGACGCTGAAGACGGGAACGATCGTCATCCCGGACGAGACGTTCAACGCCATCGGCAACGGGTACGTGCCCGATCTCCTGGCGCCGCTGGGCGTGCTGCCCGGCGTACACAAGCTCACGCTCGCCCTCGGCGTGCTGGGCATCTTCTGGTACATCATCGGCCAGCTGCGCGGCCGGCGTGCCAAGCGCGCGTACAACTTCGAGGTGCTGCCGACTGATCTGTTTGCCATCAAGCTGGTCTTCATCTCGATCGTCATTTCGCTCATCACGTGGGTCATCGCCGGATACAACGGCCTTTCGTGGACGGAGGTCATTGTGATCGTCGTGGTGGCCATCTACCATTTCGTCACCACGCGCACCGTCATGGGTCGGCACATCTACGCCATTGGCGGCAATCCCGAGGCCGCCGCGCTGAGCGGCATCAACGTCAAGCGGCTCACCCTTATCGTGTTCGGTTCCATGGGGATGCTCTCCGCGCTGTCGGGAATGCTCTTCGCTTCCCGGCTGCGCTCCGCAACCACCACGGCCGGCCAGCTTTTCGAGCTGGACTCCATTGCGGCCGCCTTCATCGGCGGCGTCTCTCCCGCCGGCGGCGTGGGCAAGGTCATTGGATCGCTGATCGGCGCCCTGGTGTACATGTCCCTCACGAGCGGAATGAACCTCATGGGAGTGGACATTTCCTCCCAGTACATCGTGCGCGGGGCGGTGCTCGCCGTGGCGGTCATCTTCGACGTCCTCACGCGGAGGACCCGGAAATAGAGTGCGCGCTCTGGCGGGTACGCCCGCGCGCCGTCCCTTGCGTGCCTTGTCCTCGCCGTGCCCGGCGGGCCTCGCCCTCGCGGCTCTCGCCGTCCCTGGGCTCTCGCCGTCCTGCGCGCCCTTCGGGTCGCTGGGCCGGCTGCCGCCCTGGGGCTAGGCGTGATACCTTATCGCTGATGCGCCTGCGGACCAAGCTTCTCGGGGGGATCCTTGCCACGCTGCTCCTGCAGATCGCCATGACGGGGACCTTCACGCTCACCTACTTTCTCGTGAAGACCCGCTCGTCCCTCCAGGCCGACCTCACCGCGGACTGGGAGCACGCGCGGGCGTACATCGAGGAGCTGAAGCACAGCCTTACCACCCAGCTGTACCAGCTGGCGTTCTTCCTGCAGCAGGGCCCGGCCGCCGACGCCCCGTCGAAGACCCTGCGGGGAATGCTGCGCTATTTCATCAGCCTGACGAACGCCGACCGGATCGTGCTCATCGACGATGCGGGGGTGATCCTCGCCGACGAGAAGGCGGGGATCGCGGGGACGAAGGACGACCTTCCCATCGCCTACCTCCGCCCGCGCGATTTCCTGTTCCCCCGGACCCTGTTCGTCGCCGTGAAGGATCCCGGGCCCACGACGCACCTGTACCTGGTGACCGGCAGCCCGTTCCCGAGGCGGGACGGAGGGATGCAGCACCTCTACCTCGTCACCGACATCGACGCCGGAGTCGTGGACGCCATCCGGGAAAAGACCGGCACCGAGGTGGCGTTCTTCGCGGGCCGCGTCCCGGTGCTCTCCGCGGAGACGTGGGAGCCGCTGCGGACCGACGAGCCGCTGAAGTCCCAGAACATCCAGCTGGGAGACACCGCCTACCGCGTGTACTCGCGGGCCATCTCCGCCGACCTGCCGGACAAGGTCTACCTCGTGGCCATCCGGTCGCTCCTGGCGGAGAGCCTGTACGTCCGCTCGGTCATTCTCTCCTACGTCACGGCGTTTCTCGTGACGCTGGCCGCCTCCGTCTTCGTGGCCGCCGGCGCCACCGGCCTCGTCATCTCCCCCTTCACCCGGCTGAGCCTGTGGCTGCACCGCTACATGGACACCGGCACGGTGAGCGGGCTGGACATCCGCTCCCGGGACGAGGTGGGGTTCCTCGCCGAGACCTTCCACGGCATGGTGAGCACCCTGATCCGGGAAAAGCAGGTCATCAGCGACCAGCTGGACGAGATCAGTCTCCTGCACGGCTACAACGAGCGCGTCATGAACAGCATCCCCGCGGGGATCGTCGTCACCGACCCCGGGGGAGTCATCGAGTTCAGCAACAGCACGTTCGCGGACCTCGTGGAATGCCCCGCGGGTACGCTCGCCGGCCAGGGGCTGCAGGCGGTGATGGAGCGGCGCTTCACGCTGCGCGGCGGCGGGCCAGTGGGCAGCGCCTTCGGCCTTCGGGGAGAGGAGGTCCCTGCCGGGACCGAGACGGTCGTGGAGGGGCTGAAGGCCGAGGTGCCGGACGGGAGGCCCCGGCAATTCACTGCCAAGATTTCCGGCATCGCCCTCTCCGGCGGCCGCCGCGGCGCCCTGGTGGTGCTGGAAGACGTGACCGCCTCCGAGCAGGTCTGGGAGAAGATGCTCGTCGCGGACAAGGTGGCCTCCCTGGGAATCCTCTCCGCCGGGGTGGCCCACGAGATCAACAACCCGCTGGGCTCCATCCTTTCCCACGTGGACTACCTCAAGGCGGTGGAGAAGGAGGACGGCAAGCGCGAGTCGCTCGCGTGGATCGAGAACGAAACCAACCGCATCGCGGCTCTCGTGCGGCGCATCCGCGCCTATTCCGCCCCCGGCGGAGAGCGGCCCGGCGAGGCGGCGGACCTCAACCGCGCGGTCCGCGACACGCTGGAGGTCCTGCGTTTCACGCTGGAAAAACGACGCCTGTCCCTCACACTGGACCTGGACGAGCGGCTGCCGCAGGTGACCTGCCCGCCGGACGAGCTGAAACAGGTGGTGCTGAACCTCCTGCTCAATGCCCACGAGGCCTGCGCCGATGGCGGGTCTATCCGGGTGCGCACGGCCCGCGGCCCGGCGGGCTCGGTGCTGCTCGGCATTTCCGACGACGGGCAGGGCATCGAGCCGGGCGATCTGAAGAACATTTTCGACCCGTTCTTCACGACCAAGAAGTCGCGCCAGGGCAACGGCCTGGGGCTTTCCATCTGCTGGACCATCGTGAAGCGGGCCGGAGGGGACATCCGGGTCTCCAGCCTTCCGGGGCGGGGGACGGAAGTCGAGGTGGTGCTCCGTTGTACATGAACGTCCTTATCGTGGATGACGAGCCGGGCCTGCGCAGCGGGCTGGCCAAGCTCCTGTCCCTGGAGGGGTATCACCCCCTGGAGGCGGGCAGCGCCGCGGAGGCGCGCAAGGCCCTCGCCGACTCCGAGGTGCACCTGCTCCTCCTCGACCTGCGCCTGGGCAGCGACGACGGGGTGAAGCTCCTGAAGGAGCTGAAAGCGGAGGAGCCCTCGATCCCGGTCATCATCATCACGGGCCACGGGGACATCTACAGCGCGGTGGAATGCATGAAGGCGGGCGCCACGAACTACCTGCCCAAGCCGGTGGACCACGGCCTGCTGCTGTCCATACTGGAAAAGGAGCGCCTGGCGCTGCGCGATCGCCTGGCCAGCGCCGCCTTCCGCGAGACCCTTCGCACGAACAACCGCAGGGAGCTGGCCCCGAGCACGTCGGCGGAGATGAAGGAGATCGAGCGCGTGCTGGCGAAGGTCAAGGACTCCGACGTGCCGGTGCTTCTCCTGGGGGAGACCGGAACGGGCAAGGAGGTGATCGCCCGCACGATCCACTACACGGGGACCTACCGCGACCGGCCCTTCGTCGGCCTGAACTGCGCCTCGCTCAACGAGAACCTCCTGGAAAGCGAGCTGTTCGGACACGAGAAGGGGGCATTCTCGGGGGCCGTCTCGCGGAAGATCGGCCGCTTCGAGCTGGCGGGCAACGGGACGCTCTTCCTGGACGAGATCGGGGACATGAGCCTTTCCATGCAGTCCAAGCTCCTGCGCGTCCTGCAGGAGCGGACGATGGAGCGCGTGGGCGGGACGAAACCGGTCTCCGTGTACTGCCGCCTGATCGCCGCGACGAACAAGGACCTCGCCGAGCTGCGCAAGAGCGGGCAGTTCCGCGAGGACCTCTTCTACCGCCTGAGCACGGTCACGCTCAAGCTCCCCCGGCTGCGCGACCGCGCGCGCGACATCCCGGCCCTCGTGCGCCTGTTCGTGGAGGAGGCCAACTCCGCATACGGCAAGAACGTGCGCGAGGTCCCCGAGCCCCTCGTGCGCCGCCTGATGGCCTACCCGTGGCCGGGGAACATCCGCCAGCTGAAGAACGTCGTCACCAACGCCGTGCTCCTCAGCGACGGCGAGGAGATCTCCGTCCTGGAGTTCGGGGACGGGGTCGCGCCGGAGGAGATCTACCTGGAGGGAGACCTGCAGGCCACGGTGGCGCGCTACACCACCGACCTGGAGCGGCGGATCATACGGTCCGTCCTCGCGGAAAACGGCGGCAACGTATCCCGCACGGCTTCCGCGCTGGGCATCAGCCGCAAGACCCTGTACGAAAAGATGCGGAGGCACGAGCTGTGATCGCCATCAGTGCGAGGCCGCTCCTCGCAAGGCCCCTCCTCGCGAGGCTGCTGTTCCCCGCCGTCGTCCTGGCGGCCGTCCTGGGATCCCCGCCGGCGCTGCACGCGCTGGGAAACCGCGAGCCCCCCCGGTCTCGCCGCCTGGAGATCTTCAGCTGGTGGACCGCCGGCGGGGAAGCCGAGGGCCTCGCGGCCCTGTTCGACATCTACCGTTCGAAGTTCCCGACGGTGTTCATGATCAACGCCACGGTCGCCGGTGGCGCGGGGTCCAACGCCAAGGCGGTGCTCGCCACGCGCATGCAGGGAGGAAACCCGCCGGATTCCTTCCAGGTCCACGCGGGGCACGAGCTGATCGACTCCTGGGTCGTGGCGGGCAAGATGGAGCCCATCACGTTCATCTTCCGCTCCAACGGCTGGCTGGAGAAGTTTCCCCGCAGCCTGATCGACATCATCTCGTGGAAGGGGGAGATCTACAGCGTTCCCCTGGACATCCACCGCTCCAACGTCCTGTGGTACAATCGGGGAGTATTCACTGCGAACCACCTAACGCCGCCCCGGACCCTGGAGGAGATGCTGCGCGTCAGCGCGACTCTGGCGGCGAAGGGCATCACGCCCCTGGCCCTCGGGGACAACGGGATCTGGGCGGCCGTGCACCTCCTGGAAAGCGTGCTGGTAGGCACGCTGGGGCCGCTGAAGTACGAGGGGCTGTGGACGGGAGCGACGCGGTGGGACAGCCCCGAGATACGGTCGGCACTGTCCACCTTCTCGGCGCTCATGCGGTTCGTGAACAGCGACCACGCGGCGATGAGCTGGGACGGGGCGGTCCAGTACGTGATCGACGGGAAGTGCGCCATGACCGTGATGGGAGACTGGGCGGAGGGCTACTTCAAGGCCAAGGGACTCACGCCGAACAAGGAGTACGGGTGGGCGCCCGCCCCGGGGACGGACGGGACCTTCGTCATGCTGTCCGACTCCTTCGGCCTGCCCCGCGGGGCGCCGGATCGCGAGGCGGCGGTGAACTGGCTCACCCTCGCGGCCTCCCGCGAAGGGCAGGACGCGTTCAACCCCAAGAAGGGTTCCATCCCGTCGCGCACGGACTGCGACCGCTCGCTGTACGACCAGTACCAGCAGTCGGCCATGGACTCCTACCGCTCCGAGATCATCGTGCCCAGCGTCACCCACGGCGCGGCTGCCGCCGAGGGATGGCTCGCGGCGATCCAGGAAGTGATGTCGGGCTTCGTCTGCGACCTGGACACGGAGAAGGCCTCCGCGAACCTTGCCGCGATCGCGACGAAATACCTGAAATAGCCGGCGACCGCTGCCCGCCGGCCGCTGCCCGCC
>Ga0153915_10005097_pt1 | contig 12203 bp, 8 predicted proteins | sample Opewatmetagenome_2_FD_107003 | JGI IMG/M metagenome (GOLD analysis project Ga0153915, IMG submission 107003) | Freshwater wetland microbial communities from Ohio, USA - Open water 3 Core 3 Depth 3 metaG | ecosystem: Environmental > Aquatic > Freshwater > Wetlands | place: USA: Ohio, Lake Erie...
GCGGAAATGCCCTTCTTAGAGCATTTGGAAGAACTTCGCTGGCGAATTATCAAGATTTTTGCGGCCCTGATAGTAACGTCCATAGCTTGTTATATGATATCGGATTATCTTTTCGCCTGGCTCCGCTGGCCTCTCGAAAAAGCCGTTTCGGATGGAAGCGTCACTCTTAACTTCCTCAAAGTCGGCGAGGGTTTTACCGTGAGGGTAAAATTATCCATCCTGGCGGGGATATTCATTTCCATACCCGTTACCATTTATCAAATCTGGCGATTTGTGATGCCCGGCCTTTATCAAAAAGAAAAAAGGGTGGTGATTCCTCTGGTTTTTATTTCATCGTTTCTTTTCCTGATCGGCGCGATTTTGTGTTTCTTCTGGGTTTTGCCATTTACCATCAAATTCCTGATTAATGTCGCCCCTGAAAACGTAAAACCGATCCTTACGATAAACGAATATCTCAATTTTGTAATGTGGACGACCCTATCCTACGGCCTTGTCTTCCAGCTTCCTATAATCTCATTATTCCTCGGCAAAATTGGGCTGATCAACGCCAGGATTCTCAACAGAGGAAGACGTTACGCTATCCTGATCATCGCGATTGTGGCGGCGGTGGTCACCCCGCCCGATGTTTTTTCAATGATCATGATGGGACTTCCTCTTTATCTTCTCTATGAAATCTCTATTCTGGCTCTTTATCTGATCGGGAAAAGCGGCAAAGAGAAAAAAATTGCAGGATAAGTCGCCGAGCAATATGGCCTTGCTCAACTGTTCAAATTTTTCATATTGACATATTTCAGATTCGAATTAACTTTAGAGCGTAGGGGAAACAACTTCTTGACTTACGAGCCTCTTTTGTGCCTTCAAAGGAGCAGGGGAACACGTTTCATTTTGAAACTGTTAACCTTAACGGCAAAGGAGTTCTTATGAGGCCTCGTAAGGTTATTTTGGCAGCATTGACGCTTTGTCTTGTGCCGTTGGTATCGGCCAGGGCACAGTACTATTTCGGGCAAAACAAAATTCAATATACCAGGTTCGATTGGCAGGTGCTCACGACCGAGCATTTCAGCATATATTTTTATCCCGAGGAACAGGAGGTTGCCGAGACTGCCGCTCAACTCGCCGAGGAATCCTACAGCTTTCTTCAGGCCGAATTCAACCACACAATCGATAAGAAAATTCCCTTCATAGTCTATAGTTCTCCCGTATTCTTCGAACAAACAAACGTCATCCCCGGAATACTGCCGGAAAACGTCGCCGGTTTCACCGAATTCATGAAACAGAGAGTGGTAATCCCGTTTAACGGTTCATATTCGGATTTCGCGCATGTCGTGCGGCATGAATTGGTCCACGTCTTCACAATGCAGAAAATCAGCTACATGGCCAAGACCCACAGGAAAAATAATATATCGTATCCCCCGCTATGGTTCATCGAGGGTCTTGCCGAATACTGGTCGCAGGGATGGAACAGCGAAGCCGACATGATGCTCAGGGATCTTACCATCTCCGGCAATATCATCCCTATTGATGATCTATACACTATCTCCGGCAGTTTCATGATGTATAAAGTCGGTCAGTCAATATTGAACTACCTGGGGGAGACCTACGGCGACGATAAGCTATCCGAAATGTTCGATAATTGGTGGAAAGCTAAATCGTTCTCGCAGCTTATCAGGATAACGTATAATAAATCCCTCGAGGAAATTGGCTCCGAATGGGAATACTGGCTGCGCAAGCGCTATTATCCATTTCTGAAAACCCAGGAGCTTCCCGATAGAGTAGCCGTCCGGCTTACCAGGGACGGGTATAATATCAAGCCGGTAGTCTTCACCAAAGATACCAGGAAAGGCCGCGAAGAATTCATAGCCTTCAAGACATTTCGCTTGGGCTATTCCAGTATCGCCGAGATGCCTCTCGATGGCGAAAAAAGCCATTACAGGACTTTAATCAAGGGGGGAAGATCGGAACAGTATGAATCCCTTCATTTTATCGACTCGGGGCTTGACGGCAACCTGAACGGTCTGATCGCTTTCGTCTCCAAAAACCAGGAAAGCGACGCTCTCTATATATATGACACCAAACGCGATAAAGTTGTGCGCAAAGCCAAATTCGATTCCCTGGTCGCCATTTCCTCGCCGTCATGGTCGTCGGACGGCTCCCGGATCGTCTTCGAGGGAATCACAAAAGCTGGGCGGTCGAATCTCTATCTTTACGATATGAATACTGAGCAATTCAGACAACTGACGGATGATATATATGTTGACAAAACGCCGTCGTTTTCGTTTACCGACGAGCTCATAGCCTTCTCGTCGGACCGCGGCACGGACGGAAAAGAGGGTGCCAGGAATCTGTTCCTGTATAATCTCAACACCGGGGTCATCTCGCAGTTGACTTTCGGAAAACAGATAGACGAATCTCCGAGATTCACGCGTTCCGGCGATAGACTGATTTTCACGTCCGACCGGGCCGGCGCCATGAATCTTTTTGTGCTGGACGGCATCACCAATGGTCACAGGCGCACTCTGGAGATGACGAATTTCGTCACCGGGGTCTTTAATCCGGTCCTGGCCAACTACGATTCCACCGTAGTTTTTTCGGCCTATCAGAATTCCGTTTTTCATATTTTTAAGATGGATTTGCCCAAAGTGCCGGTTTTCATAAGAGAGAATGACCCCCTAGTCAGCGCGGAAACAACCGGGACCTGGACTTTCCCCAGGCTGGAGGGTAATCTCTCCCAGGGCTCGGTCCGATACAAAACCCGATTATCGTTCGATATAGCCCAGTCGGCAGTGGCCTACGACCAGATTGCGGGACCCCTGGGCGGACTGCAATTCGCGTTGACCGATATGCTCGGAAACCATCAATACTATTTCCTGCTCTACAACACCGCCGATACGCGCCAGGATTTTCTCCAGAGTATAAACGCCGGCGCGACATACATAAACAAAACTCATCGCCTTAACTTCGGCGGCGGCATATTCCATTTTTATAACCAATATTCGGAAAGGTATTACGGATATGTCGGCGAGAGAACCTATGGCGGATTTCTGGCCGGGAGTTATCCCATATCGAAATACAGGCGAGTAGAAAGCGTCCTGTTTATCCGGGGATTGGAGAAGGACACGACATATATCTCCGGCAGACCTTTAAAAGCGGCAACCGCCACGCTGTCTCTCTCATTTATCAAGGATACGTCGATCTGGGACCCCACAGGTCCTGTCGACGGTACCAGGCTGAACGTCGGCATGTCGCAATCAATAGATATCGCAGGGATAAAATATTTCAACAGCACGTACAATATCGATTTCAGAAAGTATTTTCGGCTCGGTAAGGCATCGGCCTACGCCGCCAGGATCATGTTCCTTAAGTCGGTGGGACGTGATAAGCAGAGGTATTATCTGGGTGGTAGCTGGTCGCTTAGAGGATATCCAAGAAGAGAATTCTATGCCAACAACCTGCTTCTGGTCAACAATGAGCTGCGTTTTCCGTTGGTTAACGACTTATTGATCAGTTTTCCCGTGGGAAATTTAAGATTCCAGGCCATCCGCGGTGCGTTATTTTTCGATATCGGTAATTCCTGGGAAGATTTCAAATCAAGCGATTCGGCCCCGGATTACGGATCTCATGGAATTGTGGGCAGTTTTGGATTTGGATTCAGAGTCTCATTGGGTTATGTTACTGTCCTGAGGTTCGATTTCGCGAGGAAGACCGATTTCAGATCGGTGACCAATAGTTACGATTTTGATTTCTTTTTCGGGTGGAATTTCTAACAAAGTACTTTCTGGTGACGGGGGCCGCAGGGTTGTGCCTTCTATCTTGCGGTCCCCCTAAACCGATAAATCTCGAAGATTTTGCCGATTATTGCACGATTATCAGTCGGCATTCTCCATCGGCGGGGCTTTCGGAAACCGATACGGTAAGGCATATAATCCCCCAGCTTCTCTGGAAAAGAGATCTACGGTACTCTATATTTCTCGATCCGTCGATCAACCTCGGTTTTCTGTTTATCCCCGTTCCGGATAATAAACTGTATCTGATTTCGGCTAAGGACGGATCGGATTATGCCGAAATAAAGTTCAGGGGTCCCATTATGGCTCCGGTCATTGTGGCTGACTCGCTGGCTATTCTAAATATAGGTGGGAAAAAGCTTTTGGTGGAAAACTGGGTGACGCAGAAGACAATTTGGGAAGCCGAGTTGGAGGGTGATTTCACAAAGCCCTCGATTGTCGATGGAATGCTTTTCTGGCTGGACGCAATGAATTATATGAGATGTTTCGATGTCGTCGAAGGCAAAAGGATCTGGGATATGAAATTGAGCAGACCTGCCTATACGGTTCTGGAGGCTGACTCCCTGGGTGCGGTCGTGTTTGCCGACGATGGCCTTATTGAATGCTATGATCCGAAAACGGGCGTCCGGCTCTGGAGTTTCGACGCCGGGACCCGCATAAAGAGCGCTCCAGCCGTCTCGGGCGATCGACTGATATTGGCCACTGTCGACGGTACCGTAGCCTGTCTGAATATGAAAAACGGCGAGCTGGAATGGATGCGCGAAATGCGATCGGCGGTTCTCGGCTCGCTGGCTGCCGATGCCATAGGGGTATATCTTGGCACAAATGACCGCTTTTTGAAAAAACTCGACCTGCTGACAGGCGAAGTAGTCTGGGAAATCAAGACCGACGGTCCGATTAAGGCCGGGCCGGGCCTTACGGATGACCTCGCTATCTTTGCCAGCCTCGATCATAAGGTATATTTTGTCGATAAGTTAACAGGGAAAACAGTCCTTGCCTATGAAACCGGGGGGATGCTGACTACAAAGCCGGTGGTTTGCGGCAATCGTGTGTTTATCGCCGGCGAGGACGAATTTCTATACTGCTTCGGCCTTCAGGAGACCAAATAAACGTGGACGTAAAAAAGCTGAGCCTCGATATTCTCCGCGACCTGTACGGTGGCTCGCGTCGACTGGCGCTTTACCCGCTGGGGCACCCGGTCACCCAGGAGACTCTCAAGAGACCTCTGGAATCGATCAATATCGTCTTTTCCTTCAAGCATAGCTTTACAATAGAGCTATTCAAAAGCATGCTGCTGGCCGAAGGTATCTGCCTGGAGGATACTATCTATGTTTCCGGGATTGCCCTCGACATGAAAAAACATAAGTTATCGAATATTGGCTTCTATTCGCACATCAATATCGGGGATCTATATCATTTTCTAACGCTTCTGTCGTCAAAGGCCGGCCCCTATGATGATAGCGCCGCCAGAGTTCTGAAATCAAAGAATATAGATTCCATCAAAGTGAATATCGATCGCTCCCCGAAGCTTTTCGAATGCGACCAGATTTCCATAGGGGGCGATCCTGATCAATTCTCGCTGGCCAGAAGATTGAAAAGCGTTATTTTCAAAAATCCTTCGCTGATATCGGCATTTTATCTGGGTCGCCTCAAAACCGATGACGAAGTGTTCGCCAGAACCGGTATCGATTTCAGGGTTGGATATCTCGGCCATAACATTAAGGATGCCCTCCTGGAAATAGGGATCGAAAGGGGAAAGAAACTCCTTGAAGAGACGATCTTCTCTACTAATTGGCTTGATGACGATATAAAGCCGGAGACATTGACCGGCTTGAAGATGCTCTTTGCGGATTTCCTCTCGAAATATAAAGACGAGACCGTGCTTTCGGATATCTACGAGCTGTTCAAGAAGGTCGGGGCTCCCGAAGCGGTCATACAGCAGATATTCGATAAATCATCCATCCTGAAACTTCGGACTTTCCAGGAATCGGAGCTTATCGTAAATACGCTGAAATATTCTGATCCGTCGCAGGTAGATCCGCTTGTCCTCAAGAAAACCGTATTCAAACTTGCCGCGTCGGGTCAGAGGAATTATCTGGGTGATCTAATGGATCAGCTGCTTCGCTCGCTTTCGAGCCCGACCAACGAAATGCGTCAGAAAGGGCTTCATCTGGTCGAAACGGCAGGGGAAGTCTTATCGCGAGGACGGTTTTACGATGATTTCAATAACCTCTGCAGGGAATCGATCAGAATGGCCCTGATGCCCGCCGATATCGTCGAGCCGGTGGAGCTTGCGAGCGAGCTCGCCTGGCAGAGTCTGAGAGAAAACATGTGGCAAGAATTGAAATTCCTGACAGGCACCTTAAAAGGGATAAGAGAAGACAGGACTCATCCTCAGAGCAAGAGAAAACTGATATCCGAGAAACTCACCGAAATCGCCGAATCGAGCATGTTATCCGATAAATTCTCATCTCTTCTTGAAAAGGACTGGTCTGATGAAGCCGCGGCCTTTTTCGACGCTTTCAGCAACCTGGGCGCAAAAAGCATCATAAAGATGTTAGCCGACAAAATCACACATCACGATATCAACATGAGATCGAGAGTCATTAAGCTTCTGGTCAGTATGAAAAAGGATTCTGCCGATATTCTTTCGCAGATACTCGGGGAACAGGTGGAAAAATATAAGGGCGGTCCGGTGGGGGACGAACAATGGTATTTCTTCAGGAATATCCTCAGGGTTTTAAAAGAGGTTCGCGCAGAGGAATCGCTGCCCTATATCGAAATTATGGCCGTCTGGCCCGATTCCCGTCTGAAACTCGAAATAATCAAGACGCTCGAGGAAATGCCGGCTGAAAGCGCCGGTAAGCTTCTGGAAAAACTGGCCTCCGACAAAGACCCGGAAATAAGGAAAGCGGCCGTGGTTGCCATCGGCCTGACAGGTCATCCCGATATGGTCCCGCGCCTGATCAATATTTTCATTGGCCAACCCGATTGCCGGATCAATGCCGTGGCCGCCATAGGACGGATAGGCGGGCCGAACGCAAGAGATACGCTGATCGAGATATATGAGGATGATTCCTATTTTATCGAATGCAATATAACGAGACGCGACTCCGAGCAGATTCGGATAGCTATCCTGAAAGCGCTATCCCGGATAAATGATCATGTTGCCATCGAGAAACTCAACCAATACTCGCAAAGAGATTCAGATAAGATATTATTTAAGAAAGACTTACTTTCAAATACCGCGAAAGTAATCTTAGACTCTGACAGCAAAAGATAGCCAAAATGGCAGCATTCCGCATTAATGACATATAACTATGCCTTAATGACAGTTTCGACTCATGATTGAAATTCCATCAAACCCGCCGTGCCACATAATTCGTTGAATACATTATAGTTATGATTGCATATTTCTATATGGCACGGCATTTGTGTAGTTCCTCCGATGAGAACTTTAAATGGAGGTTTGAAATGATAAGATTTCAACGTGAAAAGCTCTTTCCCGGATTTCATCAATACTGTGGCATAGCCCACTGGATGGGAGTCGATATTAAAGAAAGCGACAATAATTACACCTTTAATTTCGAGATTCCCGGTGCGATGAAAGACGATGTGAAAATCTGGCTCGAGGCTAATATTCTCACCGTCTCCGGGGAAAAGAAAGAGCCCGAGAAAGAAGGCGAGCGGAAGCTTCATTCCGAACGCGTCTACGGGAATTTCGAAAGGTCTTTCAGGTTGCCCGATGATACCGACGGGAACAATGTCGCGGCCGAATTCGTAAATGGAATCCTGGTTGTGACCGTTCCGAAATCGGAAAAATCGAAAAGGGTAACCGTGGAGAGTCGATAAACATGAGGGTGTAAAGGGGGTGCGAGCGATGGCCATTATCAGATGGAGACCTCGCCGCGAGATGTCCGCGATACAGGACGAGATAAACCGCATGTTCGATGATTTCTTCGGCAACGTCAGTGATGAGGATGGCGCGATGATCGTTCCTCCTACGGACATTGTCGAGGATAACGACAAGTTTGTAGTATCGATCGAACTTCCCGGAATGAAAAAAGACGAGGTCAAGCTTACTCTGAAGGACGAGTCCATTACCATCAGCGGATCGAAAATGCGCGAGAGCGAGACCGGAGATAATCGATTCCACCGGGTCGAACGCTCCCATGGTTCCTTCTGCAGGACCATCAATCTTCCGTCTAAGGTGGATGCGGCCAAGATATCCGCGGAATTTAGCGACGGCGTCCTGGTTGTCACCTTGCCGAAGGTCGAGGCGGCAAAACCTAAAGAAATCGCGATTAAGGGTTAAGAGGGTAGGTGGGCGCGGGGAAGGGAACTTCCCCGCGCAATAGATTAGTTTAGATAACCAATAAAAACGTCGGTTGATTGCTTTCCTGGGATAGTGGAAGCCTAAAACAACTTGGAAGGAAGCTGAAAGATGTTGTTCATTTTATCGATAATGCCGCTCGTTCTGGGAATGGCCGTGGTTATCATGGCTTTGATCAGAAAATTGAAACCGCTGCCGGTAGTAGAAGAAAACAGGCAATCCGGTTCCGAGGAGATATTGACTGTGCGGATTTCGTCGTCATCTGACCAGGCGGAAAATGTTCTGGAAAATATTCCTGATCAGAATCGATTGAAGGTTCTCGCTCGATCGACAGAAGATTGAGTTGAGCATCATTTTCAGCCAACGAGAAGTAATTAGGAGCATAAAATGTCGAAAGTTATAGGAATAGACCTTGGAACCACAAACTCATGCGTGGCCGTAATCGAGGGCGCTGATCCCGTGGTCATACCTAATTCCGAGGGGTCGCGCACGACGCCATCGGTAGTAGCCGTAAATAAAAACGGCGAGCGGCTCGTGGGGCAAGTAGCCAAAAGGCAGGCCGTAACAAATCCGACCGACACCATATTCTCGATAAAGAGATTCATGGGAAGAAATTTCAACGAGGTGGAATCGGAGGCCAGAAATTACCCTTATAGGATGAAGCAAGGGAAAAATGGCGTGGTTGAAATCGAGATGGCCGGCAAAACCTATACGCCGCCTGAAATTTCGGCGGCCATACTTCAAAAAATGAAACAGACGGCCGAGGATTATCTCGGGCAGAAAATCACCCAGGCGGTGATAACCGTACCGGCCTATTTCAACGATGCCCAGAGAAAAGCCACTAAGGATGCAGGAAAGATCGCCGGGCTGGAAGTACTGAGAATCATTAACGAACCAACGGCGGCTGCTCTGGCGTATGGCCTTGATAAGAAAAAAGACGAAAAAATCGCGGTTTATGATCTGGGCGGCGGCACGTTCGACATTTCCATATTGGAGATCGGCGAGGGGGTATTCGAGGTTCGTTCTACCAACGGCGACACTCATCTCGGCGGCGATGATTTCGACAAGAGAATCATCGACTGGCTGGTCGATGAGTTCAAGAAATCCGATGGCATAGACCTCTCAAAAGATCCAATCGCTATCCAGCGCCTGAGGGAGGCCGCTGAAAAAGCAAAAATGGAACTATCATCCACAACGCAGACCACAATAAACCTGCCGTTTATTACCGCCGATCAAAGCGGCCCCCGGCATCTTAATCTGACGCTAACCAGGGCCAGATACGAGCAGCTCGTCGACGATCTTGTCGAAAGAACGATCGAGCCCTGCAGGAAAGCGCTGGCCGACGCCAAATTCTCTACTTCGGATATCGACGAAGTCATTCTTGTCGGTGGGATGACCAGGATGCCGAAAGTTCAACAGACCGTCCGCGAGTTTTTCGGCAAAGAGCCTCATAAGGGTGTCAATCCCGACGAGGTCGTGGCCGTGGGCGCCGCCATTCAGGGGGGTGTGCTGGCCGGCGACGTCAAAGACGTGTTATTGCTCGACGTCACTCCGCTTTCTCTGGGGATTGAGACTCTGGGAGGCATCTTCACTCGCCTGATAGAGCGTAATACCACTATCCCCACCAGGAGATCGGAAATTTTCTCCACCGCCGCCGATAGCCAGACCAGCGTGGAGATTCATGTCCTGCAGGGCGAGCGGGATATGGCGCTCAATAATAAGACTATCGGAAGATTCCATCTCGACGGAATTCCGCCGGCGCCGAGAGGCATTCCCCAGATTGACGTGACGTTCGATATAGACGCCAACGGCATACTGAACGTATCGGCCAAAGACCGGGCGACGGGTAAAGAGCAGTCCATAAGGATCGAGGCGGGTTCCGGGTTGACGGAGCAGGATATCAAGAAGATGGTTAAAGACGCCGAGTCTCACGCCACCGAGGACAAGGCGTATCGCGAGAAGGCCGAATTGAGAAATCGCGCCGATCAGGAAATCTATCAGACCGAAAAACAGCTTAAAGAATTCGCTGACAGGATCGATCAGGATTCGAAGTCCAGGGTCGAGGCCGCTTTAAACCGCCTTAAAGACGCGATTAAGAAAGAGGATACAAACGAGATTAGGTCGGCGTCCGAGGCACTGACGGCTGTCTGGCACGAAGTCTCGGCGAAACTCTACCAGCAGCAGACTTCATCGCCATCCGGACAGGGATCAGCTAAAGACGATAATTCGCAAAAGGGTGATTCGGACGCAGTCGATGCCGATTTTGAAGTCGTGAAATAAGAAACCTTAATCAAGGGATATCCGGGTAATTCCGAATATTCATCGACGATAGAGAATATGCCGACTTACGAATTCTCCTGTGAGAATTGCGGAAACCGCTTCGAGAAATTCCTTCCCATAACAAGCGGATCCTCGGCGGTATGCCCCGCCTGCGGGCATAAGGCCAGAAAGAGAATTTCCGCCGGCATAGGACTGATTTTCAAGGGATCCGGTTTTTACGCCACCGATTATCGAAAACCGGAGAAAAATAAAAAGACAAAGGTCGAGAAATGATTTTGACCGGGAGATTCCGATGGCCTTAGAAAAAGCTGATGGAATCCCCCGGCAACCGGCGTTCTGAATAGATTGACAAGGATTCAAGCAGCGGGAAGCGGCCGATCAGTACTATTTGGTATTGCCGGGCCGCTTTTGTTTTTCGTTGACGTTGACACTGGTGGGAGACGGAGCTAAATTAAGGGTAATGAAGTGTTACTATTTCATACTCGGTCTCGATAACGATTGCGACCCGGAAGAGATCAAGACGGCCTACAGGAAGCTGGTGAAAACGATGCATCCCGACGTCGGAGGAGATCCGGACAAATTCCGCGAAATCAAAAACGCATACGACGTGCTCTCCGATCCGGAACGGCGCAAAGATTATGACGATAAGGTGGCGCGAACGCCGTTCCACGGTCGCCCGTACAAGACCATCGCGCCGGTCGTGATCTCGGAGCCGGTAGACGTCTTCGATGATATTGTCGATGTTTTCAGCCGGAGGTTCGGAATTGAGAAAAAAACCCGGATCAAGGCCGATCTGATAATTACGGAAGATGAGGCACGATCCGGAATGAACCTCGAATTGCCTTTCCCGATCGAGATGATATGTCAGCGATGTTTCGGCTTCGGTACCACGATAATATCGGATTGCAGGGAGTGCGGCGGAAAAGGTTCGGTAGTGACCAGAAAGATGGCATATGTGACGGTCGGCCCCGGAGCCAGAGACGGCGATATCGTTGTCATACGTTCCGGCAACCTTGAAATTACCGGTAAGATAAGGGTTGGAGGATGAAGGATTTTTATTCGATACTCGGCGTCCCCGAAAATGCCCCGGAAAGCGAAATAAAAAAAGCCTACAGGCGTCTGGCGAAAAAATATCATCCCGACGCCAATCCCGGTGATAAGAAGGCCGAGGCTAAATTCAAAGAAATCTCGGAGGCCTATAGCGTCCTGTCCGATAAAGATAAACGCGCGCAATACGAGCAGATGCGGAATTACGGCGGGGCGTTTCACGGCGCTCGACCGGGATCCGGTTTCGAATCCCAGGGATATAATTTCGAGGATCTTTCCTCTATTTTCGGTGAAGGCGGCGGATTCGGATCTTTCGCGGATATATTCTCATCGATCTTCGGAGATCGTTTCGGCGGCGTCGGCCGGGGAAGCGGTTTCGGAAGGACGCCGGGTCCCGAAAAAGGAGATGATCTTTTCAGTGAAATCGAAATCCCGTTTACAGCAGCGGCCAGGGGTGGGCAGGTCAACATCCGCGTCAAAGTTACCGAACCGTGCAACGTCTGCGGAGGGTCGGGCACTAAGAAGGGTTCATCGGAGAGAATCTGTCCGGAATGCCACGGGCGGGGAATGATAAGTTTCACCCAGGGAAATTTCGCAGTTTCCAGGCCTTGCCCCAGATGCCTGGGAAGAGGCCGCATCACCGGAGACCCTTGCGATAATTGCCGTGGCACGGGATTGGCCTCGAACCTTCGGGAGATAGCGGTTTCGATACCTTCGGGGATAGAATCGGGGAAAAAGATCAGGCTTAAGGGACTCGGTAA
>Ga0153915_10005098_pt1 | contig 12202 bp, 9 predicted proteins | sample Opewatmetagenome_2_FD_107003 | JGI IMG/M metagenome (GOLD analysis project Ga0153915, IMG submission 107003) | Freshwater wetland microbial communities from Ohio, USA - Open water 3 Core 3 Depth 3 metaG | ecosystem: Environmental > Aquatic > Freshwater > Wetlands | place: USA: Ohio, Lake Erie...
CAAACAAGGCTCTTGCAGATTGGATGCATATACGCCGGCCCAGTGGCAATTTCGACTAAAGAGCGCAGTATTGGGCCTGAATTGTTTGTGAGCGCTCGGTCTGTTACCTTATAAAAAATGGGGTAGATGGGCGTCTTAAGCTTAAAACAGATTATGTTGTAATACATCATTTATTAGATGAAAATTTCCCTCAGTTTTTTCTTTTATGTCAACGAGGCGATCATTCGCTAACTAGCGTCATCTATCTTCGGGAGGCTGGGCTATCCGGCCTGCATCGCCTCGAGTGCCCTTCAGCCCCGCCAGCCTCTTCCTGGCTCGTCAATCGCTATGTTGTGCTCAACTTGACTTCCGACGACACTGCGATTTATCATCCCTTACGATGCGGCTAGGCAAAATTGACGATTGAACGATCATTCGGCTAGCTCAGCAGAAAAGGAAATTATTATCCCTTAAGCAGTCGACAGCAGTTAGTAGATAGGGTAACTTAGAGAAACCTAACCCGTAATTACTGTTTCTAGAGTTGGAGCAGGCGATCCGACGCTGCGCCTCGCTTTTACTTCGGAGCGCAGGCCGGGTGGGGCTGGGTTCCGGTAAAGCGCCGGAACAACAGGGGAGCCTGTGGGACCTCAAAAATTTTTGATGAGGCTCTACGGGTTTTTTTAATGTAGGAGCCGGGGGAGGATTTATGAACGGGGAAAACAAGGAATTGGAAGGGATTGAGCTTAAAAAGCTGAAAAGAGGGGCGATTGCGCGTGTTTTGTTCGTCTTCTTTATCATGGGGCTGATGTTTTTCCTGCCGGCGGGGACGCTCAGGTACTGGGAAGGGTGGGCTTATCTCATTTGTATTGCCGTGCCCATGACAATCTTCGGGGCGTACTTGTTCAAGCATGATACGAAACTTCTGGAACGCAGGATGAGGATAGGTGAAAAACGGAAAGAACAAAAACTGATTCAGGCGCTGGCGATCCTGCCGTTCCTGCTTGCCTTCATCGTGCCGGGTTTTGACAGGCGGTTCGGCTGGTCGGATGTTCCCATCCCCATGACACTTGCCGGGATTGCCCTGGTCCTGCTCGGCTACCTGATGATACTAAAAGTATTCAGGGCAAACAGCTACGCCTCGCGAATAGTCGAGGTTGATAAGGGACAGAAGGTCATCACCACGGGGCCGTACGCGCTGGTTAGGCACCCGATGTACACGTCACTTATCATTTTCTACGGGGCTAGCCCCCTGGCGTTAAGCTCCTACTGGGCGCTGATTCCCGCGCTGTCCATCATCCCCATCTTAATATTCCGAATAATCGGAGAGGAGAAGGAACTGCTCCAGAACCTCGAAGGCTACAGGAAATACACCCAGAAAACCAGGTACAGGCTGGTGCCGGGGATATGGTGAAAATTTGCCAAAAATGGCTCAGTTTAGGTGACTCAGGCAAAAACGAAAAATCGGAAAACTCGGAAAAATTTCTCAAAAATCAGGGGAGAACGGTTGGCGGGAGGGTATGGGAGTCGAACCCATCCGACCCCTTAGTCAGAGGTCATACTGGATTTGAAGTCCGGAAGGCCTATTGAATAGACTTCTCCCTGTGCCAGGCCGGCGTCACAAAATTGGCTTAATCTCGCTTAATCTAGACTAAGGAAAGTTAATCGGAAAACCTTGATTATCAAACGAGAAATAGATGGCACAAATATGGCAAAAGCAAAAAGTAGGAAGAAGAGCCGAGGCCGCAAAAATTCTATAGATTTAGCCTTCTGAGGATGTCCCCAGCTTCGACCGCATAACGTTCGATCAACCCTGCGTCCGCAACGCTGAAAAAATGGTGCCATAGTGCATACGGCGATGCCGAGGTCCGTCCGAGCGCGGAAGGTGCGGCATAGGTGCCATCTTAAATGGCACCGGAGGCCCGAGGGTGATGCCCGCGTCCTTCAAAGCATCCTGTGCCGCCTGTGCAGTGGCGCCGGCATCCGTTCCGTCCGCGGTGCCTCTGCCCGCTGCTTCCACGGTTCCGGTCTCTACGTCAACAGTGCGAGTCACCACCTGCGTCTCATCTCCCACCTGTTGGACGCTGCCGACGAGGAGCGTGTCCCCGGCTTCCAGCGATCCTTCCTCCACATTCCCGGCGCCGATGGCTTGCTGAGTCGCATCCATGGACGGCAGTGGGCGATTGCCGCTGCCGAGGATTACGGCGAACTGCTCCAGCCCACCGTGCTCTGACACTTGAATGTGATCATCATCCACTCCAAAGGCGCGTTTCAGGCCCTCCTTGATGGCTTCCTCCTCTTCACTGAGCGGCGGCCGCTGCGGACGAGCCGACTGCGCCAGCCTCTGGGTTGAGGTGTCAGCCGGAGTACCTACGATGCCCGCTGGGTCGAATGGCACGCCACCGGCCTGGGGGCTGCCAGCGGAACCACCGCCGGACTGGGCGATCCAAGGCGGAGTCAGCAGAGAACGCAAAGGCGTGACGAACGGACCGGCTTGCTGCGCTCCGCTGAAATGGATGAGTGCAGGAATCGGACTGTATTCACCGTCGCCCGTGGCTTGGCGCTGCGCCCGGGAAACGTCATGCACGGCGCGGACGAACGCGTCCTGCCAGGCAGTGTCGAGGAGAAACAGCGCCTCGTCGGTATTGTCGCCGCGGACGCCCGACAGGACGCGACGCAGTTCCTGGAGGTCAACAAGATCTCTAAGTGCCACCCCGTCCGGCTGCTGCTTTGACGGGGCGGCAGCTCTCAGGAGCCGGTCGATTTCTGCTGCCTGCTGGGAGGCCTCCTTGTATCGCGCCCTTGCCGCGGTGAAGCCGGGAATGTCCGCGTCGAGGCGCGCCTTCCCATTCGGCACACCCACTAATAACCATCCGACATTCTGCCACACCACCGACCCTTCCGGGGCGCCAGGAGTCCGGGACGACGCGAACCGCACTTCCTCGAGCGCGAAGCCGGTCACGTCGCTGTCACCTGGCACTTGCAGCGAGGCTGAACCGTAGCTGCATTCAATGACATGTCCAAATTGATCGTCAAGGCGGGCAGGGCGGCCCTGTGCGTCACGCGAGAGAGCGCAGGGCCTGGGCACGCTCACTTCGACGCGGGTCTGGCTGTAACTTGACGGGAAGAAGCGGATGAAGAAGCCGCTCCGGTCGTATGACCACCGGCCCGCGGGGACTTCGCGGCTGCCCGGCCCGGCCGCATGGTCCCCGGTCTTGACGGCGATCTCCTCCAACTCCTCATAGGACACAGGTCCGCCAGCAAACTTCACGCGCAGAGCGTTTTCAACTTCCAGCAACTCGCGTACAGCGGCAGGAAGCCGGCCGTATAGCTGACCGAGCGCGTCTTCGGTGAGAGGAGGTTGTGCCGCGCGGCTCAACGCGGAAAGTTCCTGCCGGGACAGGAGTTTTCCGGCGGCCTGTCGCTCCTCTTCCTCCAGGTCCTCCGGATCCGAGCGGGCGAGGATTGCCCATATAAGAGTTTGTATCAAATCCTGCGTGATTTCCGGACGCCGGACTGAGTTCTTGAGGATGCTGTGGATCGGGCCGGCCTGGGGTCCCATCAATGGAGCGCAGAGGTAGCCGTCGCCCCGTGTCGGGCCGTAGGCGCCCGCGTGCAGGCAGTAGCTCTGGAGTTCTGCGGCGAACACGCCCGGAAAGAGGAGAAATCCTTGCCCGGGCCGATAAAACAAGGCGTCCATGGGCAGAAATTCTCGCGGCGAGAACCCGTCCAACATCGACACCTCAGTGACGGCGTCCTTCAAGCTGGTGGTCACCGGGGACGCGTCCTTGCTGCCGCCGATTCTGGGGATTTTCAACTGCGGAGGCCCGGGCAACTCCGCCCACATTGGAATGGTCAGTGCGAGCAGTATCCCGCACGTGAAGACGCGCCTGCGAGCACCGTTCATGTGCTAATTTTCCCTCATCCAGCCGGGGCGATGATAAAACACGGTCTGCAGGGATGTCAAGTTAAGGCAACAATAGCGGAAGCGGGGCCAGAAAGCGGGCTCTTTCATATCACCAACACGCAACAGAGAATCCCCGTTTTCGGCTTCTTTGGCAGATTTCCCGGCCAGCAGTTCGACTGCTTTTCTTTTAGCTTCTTCGCTGGAATGGATATATCTTTCGGTAACTGTTATGCTGTCGACATGTCGCCCTCCGATCGCCAGTGCTGCCATTTATCGAACCACCTTGCCGTTTGTCGAACCATGATTGTCCTAGCCTTAAGTTTTCCATATCATTCCCGACAGGGATCAAGCCTGAAAATGGATCAAGGAAGATCGCCAATGGTCTTCGTCGTCGCCTTATTATCAATAGCACGGTCGCTTCTGGCAACTTCGGGCAAGGAAAGGACTATCGAAAAATGGACAGGAAACAGTTCTTAAGAGAAGCACTCGGCGTCAGCGGCTGCGCGGCCGCATGGGGAATCGGGCTTAGAATCAAAGCTGAGGGGAAAAGCCTTCTCTCCGAAGGCAAAACCGAGGCCATCATGGGATTGAGCAGTGATCTCTACAAAAGGATGAAAGAAGGTTCGCCGCAGATCATGCCCGTTAGAAAGCAGAGAGAAGTCACAACTAGGATATTGCGCAAACGTCTTGACACGATCCTGCCCATCGCCCTTCGGGAGGCGGGCATCGATATGTGGCTCATTATCTGCCAGGAGGACAACCTCGACCCGGTGTACAAAACCATGATACCCATGGACACCTTCCCAAAGGTATTGCAGATGCTGATCTTGTTTGACCGGGGCAAAGAGAACGGGGTAGAACGAATCAATCTTTCGATGACCGACACATCGGACCTGTATGACAAGCCCTGGAAGGGCGGGAACCACCCTGAACAATGGCTCCGGCTCTCCGAGATCATCGCGAAGCGTGATCCTCGAAGAATCGGCATTAATGTCGGAGCCGTGAACTGGGCGGCTGGCGGGCTGACCAAAAATCTCTACGACCAGCTTGTCCAAGCGCTCCCGGAGAAATACGTCAATCGACTCACGTCAGCGGAGGTCGCCTGCAACCGTTGGGCGATGACACTGACAGATGATGAACTCAACCTCTATCCTCACATATCCTCTATCGCACGCCAGATTATCGCCCAATGCTTCAGCGCATCCTCGATCACACCCGATGTCACCACGACTAAGGACCTCGACTGGACGTTTTGGCAGATCTGTTCAGATAACGGTCTGGAACCAATCTTCAAACCCTACTTCACCCTCGTGAGGAGCGACTCTGCGGCAAAGAAGTACCCGCTCTCCGACAGAATCATCCGCAGAGGAGACCTGCTGATTTGCGACGTAGGGATCAGGTATCTCGGTCTCATAACAGATCACCAGGAAGTAGCCTATGTCAGACGCATCGACGAAGCGGATGCTCCGAGAGGCTTGAAGGACCTGCTGTCGACGAACAACCGCCTGCAGAAGATATTCATGCACGAATTCAAGAAGGGTCTGACCGGAAACCAGTTGCTAGAGAATATCCTATCCTCAGCCCGCGAAGCTGGGATTCCCTCCCCGATGATCTTTTCCCATTCTCTAGGCCTTTTCCTGCATGAACCCGGTCCGGTGATCGGCCTCCCATGGGATCTGCAGCCCACTCCGGGTAGGGGAGAGGTAAGACTTGAGCACAATTCATGCTTCGCAATGGAGCTGGCGGTCATAGACATAGTTCCGGAGTGGGACAACGAGCGAGTTCCATGCCAAACTGAGCAAATCGTTCAGTTCACGGAAGATGGCTGCCGGCCAGTAGACAGTGTTCAGACCCACTTTCATCTTATCTAAGCGCGCTCAGATCGGGGCTCATGCGATTCCTCGAAACAGAGAAGAACGGTGGAGCCACAAAGATTCGTGGAAACTGGCAACAGAACCACTGATTGACAAGTCATCCATTATTTGAGAATTCCCTTGGGCCTCTCTGTTTTATACTTATTCCGGGGCATGTACCCTTGTGAAAACAATGGTCAGGTCTTTCCTGATAGGCACACGCAATGCTGCTCCCTACCTGTATAGAGGCATCGAGGTGCTGAAAACGTGAGGAAGCATCATTAAAAACAAGAGTTTCTTTTTTCTCGATGGACCGGGATCAGGCGGGAATGGATTCCTAATCCCTGTGCCGTAATAGTGAGAATTTTCCTCATAGAATACTGTCTTTCTTATTGAGGCGATTATCCGCTAACGAGCGTCATATCTTAAATCTACCTTAATTTTCTGGGAAGTCCATATATATAAGAGGAGTTGTCGTTTTTACAGCTCTTTTAATCTCCATTGGTGAGTGTGCCATTTCGTAAGAGGCAGCATTTTGCCATTTTGGCTTGTGAATCCTTATAATGATCAAAAGGAAGATTGTTCAGCAGAATATTGGTCAGTTCTAATGTAGAACCTGTTTCGATCACGGTGAGAATAAGTCGGTCGCCGACTATTGCGGGATTGTCATCTACTCCATCCCAACGGGAAAAGTCTTCGCAGTAGCAGATAACATTTCAGGTTTTATAGGCTTGAAAGAATAGCGGGAGAGGCAGAAGACGATAAAACTCCCCAATGTTAGGATTGCTATTATTTGTTGTTTTACGGTTCCTCCTTTTCGCCTTCGATTTTCCTTAAAGCAGAATCATGCCTTCTATTTTTTCCCAATCGCATCGAAGCGGTACGTGAAACCAATGCTCAAATGCATATAATGGCCTTCTGATTCTGAATTTGGATTATAAAGGAACCCGATCTCCGGCCGGATAGCCCACCTATCTAGGTTCGAACTGAGCCCGAATCCTATATTAAAAGCTACCAGAGTATCCTTGTCGCGTTGAAGCGGAATCAAAGCCTTGGCCGACGTGTTCAACTCCACATATTTGTTGAATGGAATAGAAAAAAGGACTGTTGGATGAAACTGCCAAGTCTCTGAAACTTCGATATCTTCCCCGAAGGCAAATCCGACAGGAAGATAGAGCGCGAGCCAGTCTTTCACCAGGCCAAATTTGGGGCCGAAGCCCAGGACATTGACACCATAGGGCTCGCCGTTTTCGACATCGACTTCGACGCGTTCATATCGGACGCGGAAATCCAAAAAGGGAGCTACCCCTACCGCCGCTTGGACCCCGTAATGGTCCTGGACATGTTCCGACTCCCCTTCGCTCGAGCCGGAGACTGAGGAATAGCTGGGAGTTAATTCTATCCGGCCCGGGCCGGCGAGTCGGGCGCTCTGTAGGTCGGAAAATACGGGCGCGCATGAGGGCAGAAAAGCGGAAGATACAACGAGGACCATGATCAGCGTCAAAGGTTTAGCCAAAGAAAATTGTCTTAAGTTTTGCATGTCATCATCCTCCTCTCTAAGTTCAAATCTCATATCTCTATTCTATTACGGAATATGAATGTTATCGAGGAGAAAGTTGTTATGAAGTTGTTAAGATTTTGTTAAAAGTCTGTTAAAATCCTCAAATCTATGGGAAACTCGATGCCCCTGATCGTCTGCGTCATTTATAGAACGGAAGGTTGGGCAATTCGCCCTTCATACGCCTCGCACTTAATCCATGACATCTAGATTATGAATTTCTTTCGCTCCTTATTGTCGATACGGTAAAGACTATTCTGTGATAGATACGATACTTGGATCGCTTTATTAGCCGATGAGCTTGGTGTAAAGCCAGTAAAGGAAGGTGGCGCCGTAGATCACCAACAGCGTCCAGACGACAATTGTGACAATTTTATTTACACGCTTGAGGAATGGCTCTCGGGCTGGCTTTTTATTATTGCCGATCGTAGAAACGGCATAAAGTATTGCTATCACCAATAACAAGTATAACCATTTTCTTATCAAGAGCGGTCCGCGCTGATCTTTACTCTAACGAAGCCTGATTATTTAAGGTTAGCGGTTTGATGTCAAGGGTGGGGATTTCTATCCAGGCGCGCTGTGCGCTGGCGCCCGCGAGATCGCTCTAGAGAACTGGCCAGCCCGGCCGGTATTTTTTGGTCAGCAGCTCATTGGCTTCGGGGCAGTTCGTCACGCGCAGGTTCTCGCCGTCCCATAAAAGCTTTGTCTGCATTTTTATAGCGACGTTCCCGAGGAGGGCGACCTCTGTGACAAGAGAAGCAAAATCAAAATTCGCCCCGGCCGGCGGCCCACCCTTGCAGGCTTCGATGAACTCTTTGAAATGGCCTATTGAGCGGGGAAGAGTTTCCGGAGGTTTGGGAAATTCCCTGTGTTTTTCCTCAGGGATGATACGGTTGCCGAGCATCTTGCCGGTGTCGCCGATATAGAGAGTTTCGTTATAGTCCAATTTTCTTGAGCCATCGAGCTCGAACGGCTTGGGCGGCCTCAACATGCCGTCATACCACATGAGCGTAAGCGGGGGCCAATCCTCGCCGCGCGCCGGGAACTCGAACTTGACTTCGGAGACGAGCGGAAAAGTCTCGGCGTGGAGCTCCGTCGAGGCGGCCTCGACACTCACGGGGTGCCCCAGGTTGAGCGCTTTAAAGATCGGATGGAAGGCATGGCAGGCCATGTCGCCAAGAACTCCCGTCCCGAAATCGTACCAGCCGCGCCATCGAAACGGATGATAGATCGGATGATAGGGCCTGTAGGGAGCGACGCCCAGCCAGAGATTCCAATCCAGCTTTCGGGGGACAGCGGGGAATGTTTCGGGCCGTTCGACCGCTTGCGGCCATGGGAAACCACCTCTCGGACGGTCGCACCAATGAAGAACTTCCCGCACCTTGCCGATCGCACCGGCCGTGATATACTCGGCCAGCGTCCGGACGCCCTCGGCGGCCTGGCCGGCGTTGCCCATCTGCGTGGCGACCTTCTGCTCGCGTGCGACTTTGGCCATCTCGCGCGCCTCGACCACGGTGTGGGTGAGGGGCTTCTCGCAATAGACATGTTTTCCCATGCGCATCGCCGCGAGTGAGATCGGCGCATGCATATGATCCGGGGTCGCCACGATCACGGCGTCGATATTTTTCGCTTCTTTCTCCAGCATGACCCGATAATCGCGGTACCGGGCCGCCTTGGGAAATCTTTTAAAAGTTGGCGCGGCGAACTTCCAGTCCACGTCGCACAGAGCGACGACGTTGTGCTGCTCTTTGGAAAAGTTCTCCAGGACGCTGTTCCCCTGGCCGCCGATGCCGACTCCGGCGAAATTGATCCGGTCGCTGGGCGCTACCTGTCCGGGACCGCCCAGAACGTGCCGGGGCACGACTGTTACGTTTTTTGGAGCTCCGCAGTGTGCGGCGCTGAGTGCGGCTAAGCCGGCAACAGAGATGCCGAGAAATTCGCGCCGAGAGAGCCGGGCTTGCGGCTGGGAGAAATTGTCGGATTGGCTCCTGTCCTCAGGAGTGTCTTTCATGGCGAAAATATATCTCCGGGGAACGGTCAAGTCAAGCCCATGAATCGGGGTTAGCAGTCGGAGTCAAAGTTACACATTACACACTCATTACACAAAATACTCTCGGGGAAGATGCATAACGAGTAGGAAAATACGGGGTTAGCTACTTAATTTCCGAATTCAGGCCCTGTCCGCTTATTTTGTATCGAGCAGGTTTGACCACGATATTCGATTTTAGATGGAAGCGGCGGCGCAGGCGGCCAGCATCACCGGTCCCTGGCCGTGCCCGTCATTGACCGGCGTCTCTCGTCTATAATAATCCTCCAGCGTATCTTGGGTGGATGTCCCGATGCAGGTGCCGTAGATATTTCCGGCGATATCGATTTTTTCCTTCAAGCCTTCAAAACCCCTCAGCGCGCATTCCTTGTATGTTTCATCGAGCCAGCCTACGTTTGCGCCCTCGATGAATGAATAGACAAACATAGCCGTCCCCGAGGTCTCCTCGAAAGAATCATGATGGGTGAGGAGCTGATGCCAGCGGCCGTTCGTCCCCTGGCTGTTTCGCACGGCTCTGCAGAAATTCTGATAGAGCTCGAGAAGGCGGTCCCAGCCGGGATGCAAATATGGAATTGTCTTGAGGACTTCGACAAAAGCCAGAGACAGCCATCCGTTGGCCCGCGACCAGAAGCCCGGCGAATGGGTCGTCCGGTTTATTCCCCATCCCCAGCCCTGATGATATAGACATTTCTCCGGATCCTGGAGTCTCACCGTGTAATTGAAAAATTGGCGGAGGACGTCGTCATAGCGCTGCGGTTCATTCAAAAGACCGGCCGACTTGGCCAGAAGGGGACAAAGCATGAACAGGGCGTCGAGCCAGGTCCGCCGACGCCAGGTCTCCAGCTCGAAACAGAAGCTTTGGTCGAGAAGCCGGGGCGCTTGATGCTCGTAGTGAAGGGTGATTTCTCGAAGGGCTTGAAGATAAGGCTCCTTGGAACGACGTTTGTGGAGTTCGAGAAGGGCGTGGGCGATGGCTCCGCCTTCGTCGATGCTGCTCGATTTTAATCTTTGATGGGACAGATAGAAATCATAGCTGTTCTCAACAAAATCCAGGTACCTTGGATCGCCTGTCAGACCATGCACTTGACAGAGCGACCAGAGGGCTACTCCGGTGGGATACAGGCAACGATAGAATTTCTGTCTAGAATCTTCGGTTGGCTCCTGCTCGATATCCTCCGGCGGATAGCCAAAGCTGATGTATTTATCGGCAATCAAAACCGCAATTTCTTTTGGCGTCTTAGTCTTATGATTTGAAAAGATTTCGTCAGCCGAAGATTTTGTTGTTTTCGAATTCATGGTATGCGGTTAATCCTATTACATTATGGGGTCAAAGCTACTTTTTACGCAATATTCTCTCGGGGAGAGATGCATAAAAAGTAGCTTTGACCCCGGTTTTATGCCATTTTCTTCTTATGGAAGGCGAGAATGCTTAACAAAACGCATGATGCAGCCAAGAAGACGATCCCGAAGAAAATATAGGCATCCTTCGCGTAGATCAGAACCAAGTCAACATAAATCCAGGACGCTGCGATCAAGACCCAACCCCAACGGCCAAAGGCCCGAAAAACGGCGATGATAATGCTCAGCGCCGTGAAAGCGACGAGGGCTGCAGTGGGATCCTCGGCAAGAAAGATAACAAGAAGGGCGTAGATGATCGGGATAAGTATCCTAAGCTTCTTCCGTTTCTTCATTATGATGACGCCGGCGGCGATGAGACCAACGAGGGCGAATCCCGCCGTCGCCGCTGCCGCGAGCCAGCCGGGCGCTCCGGGGCGGCCTTCCGCCAGCCGTTTGACCTCGACAATCATCCGCTTTTCCATCGTGAAATGGATCGGATCAAAAAATATGGCCATGAGGGTCTTGAAAACCGGCTGGGCCGGATTGCCGCGGCTGCGGACCAGGAGCCGCGTCTGTGAATCTCTGCGAGGCTCTAAAACGAACGGGCCCCATCCCGGACTCAAGTAGAAGACGCGGCCGGCTTCGAGAATGTCAAAACTCCAGCCGTTGACCCCGGGTTTATCTGTGCCAAACTGGAAGGATCGAACGAAGTCACCCGAGATTCGGCGCTGCCATTCGGGGACAAGCCGATCTGTGTTATGGATCGAGGCCAGCATCAGGTTTTCCAACCATGAGTAGCTGTAAAAGCCCGCCCGGCCCACGCCGATCTGGGCGAACCAAGGCCAGACCTTTTCGGGCGGAGCATCGACGGTGAGAGCCCGAGTGCACTGGTAGCCCGAGATAGGAATGCGCTCATCGCCAGGAAGGACCCGGACGGCCTCTTCGTCCGTCGCTCCCCAACGCAGGAAGGCAGGTCGGATCGAAGCCAAATACAGGACCAGCCAGACGACAAGGGCTGCCAAAATAATAACACCTAGGGCTCGGTTCTTTTTCATATCCGTCTCCTGTAGCCAGAGTGGATAGAAATCTTATTCATATTGTAAAAGCCCTGGATACTTAAGACAAGGACAAAGTTGGGGATCAACAACGACAAAGTGTTCGGGGTCAAGCCTGCTCGTTGCGCAAATTTCTCTCGGCGAAGATGCGTAACGAGTAGGTTTGACCCCGGCGGCTTATATGAATAACTTATCGGTCGTCCAGATCTCCCGGAGCGAGCGTTTCAAGGTTTTGCCGATAAAAATCGGACGGTTGTTTTCGTAGGGGATGCAGTAGCGACAGTGATGCACGGCCACCTGTCGGACCTCCCGCAACGAAAAAAGATGGTCCTCGATATTTCCGCCGATGATAATCATCACTTCGATATCCTTCTCGAAAAACTCCCTTCCCCACAGCCAATAGGAATTATGGGGACAGACTACGGGCGGCAGGTCGTATCGGCCGCGATAGTAGTCGATTGCCCCCGC
>Ga0153915_10005099_pt1 | contig 12201 bp, 7 predicted proteins | sample Opewatmetagenome_2_FD_107003 | JGI IMG/M metagenome (GOLD analysis project Ga0153915, IMG submission 107003) | Freshwater wetland microbial communities from Ohio, USA - Open water 3 Core 3 Depth 3 metaG | ecosystem: Environmental > Aquatic > Freshwater > Wetlands | place: USA: Ohio, Lake Erie...
GAGCGGTTTCTGCGCTGAGCCGCGGCAGCGGGATCAGAGTGCCTGCAGCGCGAGCACGGTCCCGATCGTACCGAGCCAGAAGAGGAACATCCACTTGATCAGCTCGGCCTTGAGTGAGGCCAGCTTGACGTCGAACTCGGCGAAGCGCCGTTCGAGCTTCACATCGGCCTCGGTGAAGCGGCGGTCCACCGTCGCTTCGAGCGCCGAGAGCCGCTGCTCCCATCTCGCGTCGAGCGCCAGGAAGCGCCGCTCCCACTTTGCATCCAGCGCCGAGAACTGCTGCTCCCAGCTCGATTGGAGCGCCGCAAAGCGCTGCTCCCACTGCGTTTCAAACTTGGCGAAGCGGCGCTCCAGCCGGGCGTCGGATTCGGCGAAACGCTGCTCCACCTTCGCGTCGAACCGCGCGAAGTTGACCTCGTTCAGCTCACGCAGCTCGAAGCGGTACGTCGCGTCCACCTGATTGAACCAGTCGACCAGCTCGTTGGCGATTTCGTCCCCGAACGTTTCGTAGAACTTCCGGGACAGCTTGGCGGTGACCGGCATCCTCGCTCCGGGAATGTGGCCGGTCACCATCCTAAGCTACGCTCGGCTCCGCCGAGCAGGCAAACGGTCGCCGGTGGGCGCAATCCCACGCCCGCCGGGGTCTGCGGGTCTGCGGTTGGGGTGTGGTGGGACGGCGCTATGTCCCCGGTGCGGTCGTCGCGCGCCGCGCCGCCGCCGCCGCGCTGTCGACGATCGGGCGCAAGACGGGATCGCCGTTGCGCCACACCGCGGCGACGTGCCCGTAGGCCAGCGCGGCGGCTGCCCGGTCGCCGGTACGCTCGGCGAGCCGGCCGCGCTCGAGCTCCCACAGCACCGTCGCGATCGTGGAGCCCCCGACGATTCCGGTCACCTCGCGCCGCAGGAGCGTGGCGGCCTCGGCGTACCGGCTGCGGGCGAGCAGCAGCCGAGTGGTGGTGAGCCGGGGCAGGTAGCAGGTGCCGCACAGCGAGTCGGGCAGCGCGCGGAACCCCCGGAGCGCCACCGCCGTGTCACGCCGTGCCAGGGCGAGATAGGCGCGCGCCGCCGCGGCCCAGAACGCGGCGTGATCGCGCCGCGCCGGCAACACGTCGGCCGCGCGGGCGACGGCCTCGCTCTGCCGCAGTGATTCGAGTAGCGATACGGTGTCGCGCTGCTCGCTCCACCAGGCGAGCGCCCAGGGAGCGCTGTCGCTTGCCGCAGCGAGCCGGCGGTGAAACGCCGCGCGCAGGCTGTCGGGCGGGAGTCCGCCCACCAGGGCGAGGTCCGCCAGCCAGGCGGCGTTGCCCTCCCCGGCAATGCGGTGCGCCTCCGCGAGATGCCCACGACGTGCCAGGGCGCCGTAGAGGATTTCGGCGCGGAAACCGGAATCGGCGAGGGACGGCGGCGCTCCCGCCCGGCCGGCGGCGAACAGCCGCGCGAGCCGGACCTCCGGCTCCGCCGAGTCGCGCCCCGGATCGATCGCGGCCCAGGTCTCGAACAGCACGGCGGGGGACACGGTGTCCAGCTCGCGTGCGACGTCCGCCGGCCAGGGGTCCCGGCCGTCGAGCAGCCGAACGGCGATGCCCAGCGCGGCGGCCTGGATGTCACCGGGCCGGAGCGCGAGGTAGGCGGCGGCGTGGCGCCGCGCCACGGCTGGCCCTTCGAGGTCGAGCGCCAGGGGCACGAGGTGGAGATACGACGGCGCGAAGGCCGAGTCGAGCGCGATTGCCCGCTCGAACGCATCGAGCAGCTGGCGCCTGCTCCCGCCCGCCCAGAGCCCCCAATGGAACCCCGCCTCGCCGACCTGCCACCATACGTCGGGATCGTGCGGGTAGCGGCGCGCCGCGTCGTCGAGCAGGGCGGTCATGCGGCGGACCTCGACCCACCACGCCGCGTCGGCCTCGCGCCCGAACAGGGCCGCCCACAGGGAGTCGGCCGCGACGAGCAGGCTGTCGCGCGGCGACAGCCCGTAATTGAGCGCGCCGGCGCGCAGCAGATAGGCGCGCGACAGGGAGTCGGACGCCGTGCGCTGCCAGCCGAGCACGTGGGAGACGCGCCGGAGCGCCAGGGCGAACGCGCCGTCGAGATCCACCGCGCGCTCGTACGATGCCAGGGCGGAGTCCCAATCCGTATGGCGGAAGTACTGCTCGCCCTGCAGGAACGCTTTCAGCGCGGGGAGCGAGGTAGACCCCAGGGAGGCGAGGCGCGCGGCCCCGATCGGCCGGGTTCGGCCCAGCTCGCGCAGCACCACGACCGTGAGGGTGTCGGCGAGCCGATCCACACGGGCCGCGAGCTCCCGCACGTCGATCTCGGCCACCGTTCTTCCGGTCGCGGCGTCGAGGATCGCGACGGTCGCGCGGATCGAGTCGGCGCCGCTCGCGACCAGCCGCCCGAATACGACCAGCCCCGCGCCGGTGCGTTGCGCGAGCAGTGCCGCCGACGCGGCGTCCACCCGTCCGCTCCAGCGCCGGATCACCAGCGTCGGCGCGACCGCACGCAGCGGGCCGGCGCCGTCGAGGCCGGCCGACAGCACGTCCACCAGCCCCTCGCGCCACAGCTCGAGGCCGGGATCGAGCACGTCGAACGGGGCGACCGCGATCAGGTTCTCCGCGCGCTCGGGCAGCCGCGCGCGCCGGACCCACAGGCCGGCGAGCGTCGCGACGGCCAGCAGCGCGGCGCCGGCGACGAGCAGCCGGGATCGCTTCCACCCGCGCCGCGCCGCGGGCGCGCCGCCCGGCGCTGGAGCAGGCGTCGTCCCCGGTGGCGGTGGCGCCTCGGGCGCGAGCGCCGCGATCAGCTGGCTCGCGGTGGCGAACCGGTCGGCCGGCGCCTTGGCCAACGCCCTGCCGATGGCGCGCTCGAGGGCCGGCGGCACGGTTTCGCGCACGATCGAGACGCGGGGCACGGCCTCGCTCAGTCGCTTCGCGATCACGGCCTGTGCGGTGGGGCCCGTGTAGGGTGGCTCGCCCGCCAGCATCTCGTACAGCACACAGCCGAGCGCGTAGATGTCCGCCCGGCCGTCGAGGGCCTGCTCGCCGGTGCACTGCTCGGGACTCATGTAGGCGGGCGTCCCCAGGATCAGCCCGGTCTCGGTGAGCGCGGGGCCGCCCGAAACGGTGATCGCGCGGGCGATCCCGAAATCGGCGACGACGGCGTGGCCGCTCAGGAGCAGGATGTTCTCGGGCTTGATGTCGCGGTGGATCACGTCGTGCGCATGCGCGTACGACAGCGCGTCCGCCACCTCACGGGTGATCTGGAGCGCGTCCTCGAGCGGGAGCTGTCGTTCCCGGTCCAGCCGATCGCGCAGCGACTCGCCCTCGACGTAGGGCATCACGTAGTAGAGGAGCCCGTCCGCCTCGCCGGAGTCGTGGACCGGCAGAATGTTCGGATGCGTGAGGCGCGCGCTGATCGCGATCTCGCGCAGGAACCGCTCCGATCCCAGGGCCGCCGCCAGCTCCGGGCGCAGGACCTTCAGCGCCACCGGGCGGTCGTGCTTCACGTCCTGAGCGAGGTAGACGGTGGCCATGCCCCCGCGGCCCAGCTCGCGCCGGATCGCGTAGCGAGCGGCGAGAGCGGTCGTGAGGCGGTCGAGCGGGTCAGGCAAGGCGTGGGGTTCCGCGAGAGCTAGCCGGGCCCCGCCAGCGCGCGGAGCTGCTTCCTCGCGTCCGCCAGGGCCGTGAGGTCGGCGTCGCCGTCCTTCCAGATGTCCACGAACTGGCGGTAAGCCGCGACCGCCTTGGCCGTGTCTCCCCGCTCCTGGAAGAGCTTGCCCAGCTCGTAGTGGGCGAGAATCCACGGTTCTTGGGGCTCCCAGCCCAGCGCGCGTTGGGACCCGACCAACTCGAGAAGGGTGGCCGCCGCGCGCGCGGGATCGCCGCTCAGGCGGTAGGTGAGCGCGAGCACGGGCCGGTATTCCTGGCCTGCTGCGTCGGAGGTCGCGATGGCCCGCTGCAGCAGCTCGATGGCGTGGGCATAGCTCCCGCGCGCGATCTCGAGGCGCGCCTCGGTGCCCGCGACCGCCGCCTGGTCTTCCGTGCTGCCCACGGCGGCGCGCTCCGTGATCAGCGTCAACAGTCGGGCGACAGCGAGGCTATCACCGAGGCGGGCGTAGGAGCCGGCGAGTCGGGCCAACCAGGCAGGCGGGAGCGAGGCCGCCTCGGCAACGGCCTGCGCGGCGCGGAGCGCCGAGCGGAACTCGCGCGTCCGGCCGGTGCTGGCGTACGTCGCCGCCAGGTAGAGGCGATTGCGGAACTCGGTGGCGCCCGGCTGGCCCGTGGTGCCGCTCACGGTGATCGCCTCTTCGAGATGCGATCGCGCCTCGGCGTACCTTCCCTGGTACATCCGAAGCAGCGCGAGCGAGCGATGCCCCTGCCGCCGCTGCTCGGCCGACCCGGAGAGCATCGCGGTGAACGTCGCCTCCGCGCTGTCCAGCTGCCCGAGGTGAACGTAGGTGAATCCGAACTCGTGATTGAGGTTGTTGGACAGGCGGTACTCCGGTCGCAGCGCGAACGCGCGCCGGTAGAACGGGAGAGCCTCCGTATCCGCGCCCATCGAGACATAACTCGTGGCCAGATTGACGTAGGCGTTGACCTGCGTCGAATCGATCTGCACGACCTGTCGCAGCGTGCGGATCGCCTCCGCCGGGCGATCCGCCCGCATGTAGGCGGTGCCCAGGTTGTACCGGTCGGTGAGATTGTCGGGGTACCGCTCGACGAGGGTCTCCCGGGCCCGGATGGTCGCGTCCCAGTCCGCCCGCGCGAAGGCAGCGCCGGCCTGGATCAGCAGCCGCTCGCGCTCGGTCACGCGGTCGAGGAGACCCAGCGCCCGGGCGAAGTGGTACTGGCTGGAGTCGAGTCGCTGCAGCAGGGCGTGGTACTCGCCCAGCGTCTTGTGTGCCATCGCGAAGCTCGGGTCGAGGCTCAGGGCGCGGCGAAAGCGCTCGGCGGCGTCGTTGTACCGGCCGAAGGCCCAGTAGCGGTTTCCTTCGGTCCACGCGCGCAGGGCCTCGAGCGACGGGGTGGTCGCCCAATCCAGGCGCAGCCCGTTCTCGGACAACCCGCGCCGCGACTCCCCGAGGTCATGCCGCAACTGGCGGACCAACGCGTCCAGCGCCGCCAGCACCTGCCCCCGTCCCTGTGCCCGCCGGCTCCGGGTGAGAAGGTCCGCCGCCGCCTGCGGGTCGACGATCCGGGTGGTGAGGAGGTAGGTCGAGTCGACGCGGCTGATCGCCGGAACCACGAGGACGCGGACGTTAGCCCGGAGCGCCACTTCGCGGCCCACGGCCTCGTCGAGCCGCGTGGCAGGCGGCCGCTGCATCTGCTGCAGCATCTCCGCGATCCGCGCCCGCGGCAGCACGTTGACATAGCGTGACTGCTCGAGCCCGATCGCGAGGGCGGCGTTGAGCGAGCCCTCGAACACCGAGTCGCCCGTCTCGTTGTCGAGCTCCGTCACCACGATCCAGTCGCGCGGCGCGAAATCGATTGCGGAGGACGACAGCAGACGGGCCCCGCCCACGACCCCGAGCGCCACGACGACGAGGGAGCCGATCACCGCCCTCTTCGTCACACGGCGCCGCCGCGGCGCAACCGCCGTTCCGCCCTCGGGCCGCCATGTCGGCGCCAATGCCGCCGCGAATTGCTGCGCCGTGGCGAACCGATCCGCCGGTGCCCGCGCCAGCACCTTTTCGAGCGCGGCCTCGACGGAGGCGGGGACGGTCTCCCGCAGGACCGATACCCGCGGCACGTGCTCCGTCAGGCGCTTGGCGAAGATCGCCTGCGCGGTGGGCCCGGTGAACGGTGGTTCCCCCGCCAGCATCTCATACAGAACGCAGCCGAGCGAATAGAGGTCCGAGCGGCCATCGATCGTCTGCTCGCCGGTGGTCTGCTCGGGGCTCATGTACGCCGGGGTCCCCAGCGACACGCCCGTCTCCGTGAGGTTCTCGCCGCCCGCCGCCGTGATCGCGCGCGCGATCCCGAAATCGGCAACCACCGCGTGCCCGCTCTGGAGCAGGATGTTCTCGGGCTTGATATCGCGGTGGATGACGTCGTGGCTGTGGGCATAGCTCAGGGCATCCGACACCTCGCGCGCGAGCTCCAGGGCGTCGTCCAGGGGCAGCTGCTTCTCGCGGTTCAGGCGGTCGCGCAGCGACTCGCCTTCGACGTACGGCATCACGTAGTAGAGCGTGCCGTCCGCGTCGCCCGAATCGAGGAGGGGAAGGATGTGCGGGTGGGCGAGCTGCGCCGTGGTCTTGATCTCGCGCAGGAACCGCTCGGCGCCCAGCATGGCGGCCAGCTCCGGGCGCAGCACCTTGAGCGCAACCCGGCGCTCGTGCTTCAGGTCGTGGGCGAGATAGACCGTGGCCATCCCGCCGCGGCCGATCTCGCGGTCAAGCCGGTAGCGGTCGGCGAGCGCCCGGGTCAGCCGTTCCCCAACGTTGCTCACGCGCTCATTGCTCCTCCAGCTGATCCGCCTTTCCGGCTCCAGCGACTCGCGTCCCGCCCTCAGGGTGGACTCGGCCCGGCACCGGGTACTGAAGCACAGGCGGCGCCTCGCATGCTACCGCTCCACAATACGGCGCCCAGGAAGGATCGGCCAGGGGGATCGCGATGGGCGGGCCCCCATGGAAATCTGCGGAAAGGCGCTGGTCGAAACGCGCGACGTTGACCTTGTTCAGCTCACGCAGCTCGAGACGGTGGCTCGCCGAGGCGATGGCGGGCGCACGCCGGTCAGGCGAGACCGAGTGGGGTAACGGGCCGCATGTACGTCTCCAGTTCCGCCGGCCCCGCGAGGGCGTCCAGCACGTGGAACAGGTCACGCAGGTCTCGTCGGCCGGTCCGCGGCGGGTCCGTCACGTCCTCGCGCAGCAGATCGCCCGCCATGAACCGGCCGAGGTAGTAGTACGCGCGCCATTGCGCCCCGTCGAAAAACTGGTCGGCCGTGCTCTCGTGCGGGAACGCGGGGTGCTGAGTCTTGTAGCGGAAGCTGTCGCTGTCCACGCTCTTGGGGCTCATCGGCGCGCGGAGCGACGCCTTGACGTACACCAGCAGACCACGCCAGCCGCGCTGCTCGTTGCCCAGCTCGAGCACGTCCGCCAGCGCGAACTGGGCGCGCGAGAAGCCGGCCGACGGTTGGGGCCGCACGACGCGCTCAGGGTCCTGGCGGAACCGGATCACGAGGTGGAGCTCCTGCCGCGCCCGGATCACGAGGTTCTTGAGGTCGGCGAACGCGTACGCCGGGTCCGCGCCGGCGTCGAGTGCCACGATCAGCCGGCAGCGGCGGCGGAGCAGCTCGTAGACGCCGAGGTTCTCGATGTTGCCGCCGTCGGACACGCTGACCCGCGCGCGGCCCGCATGCGTGCGGTTCAGCAGGTCGAGCAGGTGGTAGTACGGCCACCACGGGATCTCCGCGAGCCAGCGCGGGCCCGTGAAGCCGGGGTTCCGCGCCCAATAGCCGGTGCGGATGTCGAGCAGCGTCATCAGCGCGGCGAGCGGCTGGCCGCTCCGCGTCCCCATCGCCGGATTGAGCGCCGCGCCGGAGCACGCCAGCGCGGTGGCGAGCGTCATGCCGCGGTACAGATCGGCGGTGGGGGCGTAACCGGTGCGGTCGGCGCCGCAGTGGTCGGGCGAGAACAGGAAGTAGTCGCTGTTCTTGGTGCCCCCCAGCGTCCCGGCGTCGCCGCCCAGCAGATTGAGGCACGCGTTCACCAGGGGATACGGCGCGTCGCGCGGCGGCGCGAAGCCGAGGTCGGCGAGGCGCTGCCGCGCGGCTCCCGGGCTGGCCGTCTCGAGGTACGCCTCCGCCACGCGGTCGCGGTAGAAGCGATGCATCGTGAGCGCGTTGGGGTTGGCGAAGTAGCCGGCGACGAGCAGCACGACGATGGCGCCGGCGGCGATCGGCCCGGCGAGCGAAAGGTCCACCCCGAAGGCGCCGAGCAGTGCCGCCGGTGTGAGGGCGAGCGCGCCGGCGAGCAGGACGCCTTCGAGCCGGTTCAAGACGTTGGACGACCAGAGCCGGAGCCACGCGAGCGGGTGCAGGAAGAAGTGGTACGCCAGCACGGCGCCCGCGGCGATCGCGAGCCCGAGGGAGGCGGAGTGCAAGCCGCCGGCACCGAGCAGCAGGAGGAGCAGCCACGCCGGGCCCGCCACCACCAGGGCGAGCAACGCCGAGACCCAGACCCAGTTCATCACGAGACTCGCCACCAGTGCGCCGATCAGCCGGAACAGATTCCAGAGGCGGCGCACGCCCGAGCCCGGCGCCAGGTAGCGGCCGTAGGCCAGCAGGCGCTCCCGGTCGGCAGGCGTGAACAGCTCGGCGAACGGATCGGCCGCGTCGCGCCGGTGCCGCAGCCGCGCGTGCACGTAGCCGCCCAGGTAGCCGCCGCCGGACACCGTGGACAGGTAGTCGGCCAGCCGCAGCAGTCCGAATTGGTTCAGCACCTGGAGGAACCCGTACGCCATGGTGGCCGCGCGGACGCCGCCCCCCGAGAGGGCGAGGCCGAACAGGTTGCCGGCGTCCTGGAGCCACAATTGGCCGGGATGGGAAGCGCGGCGCCGCTCGCGCAGCGCCGCAATCACCCTGGCCTCCCGGTCGAGCACGGCGGAGCGATCGAGGCTCATGGGATCCGGATCGGGATCGTACCGAACCCGAGGTCGATCCCGAAAATCGCGATGAGCCGCGAGCCCGGGCCGTCGGTGTCCATCCCGATAGCCGCGGTGAGGTACCCCACCGCGGGAAGCCGGTACTCGAGGTTGGCGGTGAGCCGGTAGCCGGGCCGCTCACCGCTGGGCCATCGGTCGCCGACCCGGCCGAGCCATTCGCCTGACACGACGAGGTCTTCGATGCGCCACGCGAGCTTCCCGCCCAGGGCGAGCAGGTCGCGCGCGGTGGCGTGGTCGCGCTGATAGCGGGCGACGGCCACCAAGTCGAGCGCCGGGTGCGGCATGCGGTACATCACGGTGAGCCAGCCGCCCACGAGCCCGACGCTGCCGGAATCGGTGCGATCGCCGGGAAAATCGAGCGTCAGCGCGCCCGCGGCCTCGATGATCCACCCGACCCGCTCGGTGTCGAGCTGCTGGATCCGGAGAGCGGTGTCGCGTGCCTCGGCGTCGAGCGTGTCGAGCTGCCGCTCCAGCCGCGCGCGCGCCGCGTCGTCCGTCGCCTGGTCGAGGTCGAGCGCAACGCGGTTGGCGGCCGTCTGGATGGTCCGCAGTCCGCGCACCGCCCGGGCGAGCGCGGGGTGGGCGCGCCCCGCGAGCAGGAACGTGCGGAGCCCGAGTCCCACGGCGGTGCCGGTGGCGGCGGTGTCCCCCAGCTGGCTCAGCGGGACGGTGGCGAGCGAGAGCGAGGTGGTCTGCAGCACGCCCTGCAGGAACCCCGGCGCGTAGTACGACTCGAACGTCAGGCCGGGATGGGGCACCAGCCAGTAGGGCGCGACTTCGAGCGCGTAGTCTCGCGGGAGGAGGTCCTCCTCGCCGTTCGCCGCGAGGAGCGAGACGGCGAGCGCGCCCGGCGCGGTGGGGCGCTCGACGACCGATGGTGCCACACCGAGCAGGATGAGGGCGGGCGCGGCGGGGGTGCGCAGATGACGCAGCGTGAGGTGGCCGGCGCCCGCCTGGGCCGGCGCGCGCGTCACGACGACGAGCAGCAGCGTGATCACGGCCGCGACGCGCGGCAGTTGGCGTAGCGCGATCCCGCTCATGCGATGAAGTCGAACCGCGCCGCGTAGTGGATCGAACCGCCCTCCTCCTCGACCTCGGCCGCGGCGTCGAACGTCGCGTCGTCCGGGCCGCCCGACAGGAGGTAGCGCATGGAGGTGCGGTTGGTGAGCCGCTGCACGTCGGTCACGGTGGTGGCGACCCGGAGCCGCCGGCCGACGAGCGCGGGTCCGGACCCGACCACGAGCATGGCGATGGCGCCCGATGCGACGTCCTGGTCGTCGAGCCGGACGAGCGAAGTGCCGATCTGCCCGTCGCCGACGGTGATGCGGAGCGTCACGTCGCCGTCTCCGACGCGATACTCGCCCTGCACGCGCTTGGTGCGAGGCATACGCCGCGGCCGCGGAGCTATCTGCGCTTCCGCGGAGCGGCCTTCTTGACCGGGCGGCGCGCCGGCTTGGCGGGCTTGGCCTTCCTGGCCGGCGCCTGCTTCGCGGGCTGCTTCGCAACGGCCTGCTGCTTCGCCTTGGGCTTGGGCTTCGGCTTGGCGGCGACCTTCGGCTTGGTCGCGTGCACGGCGATCGGCGCGCCCTGTGCGTCCATCAGCATGGCGATCCGGTCGCCACCGGGCACCTCCATCGGGCCGTGCATCACCGAGCCGCCATGCCTGGGCGCCAGCGCGGCAATCCGATCGGCGCTCGCCACGTGGACGTAGGGAAGCCAATGGGCCCTGGGAATCTCCGGGGGCCGGTTGTACATGCCGCCCATCGCGCGCGACCCGCCGGGGCGGCGGAACATCCAGTACGTCCCCATCGCGCCCATGTCCATCTGCGAGTCGAACTCCCAGCCGAACAGCGCGCGGTAGAAATCCCACGCCGCCTTCCAGTCGTCCGCGATGCATTCGTGCCAGGAGAAGTCCCCGAGCCCGATGTCGTCCGACTCGGTGCCCGGCGTTTCGGGCTGGAACACCCCGATGGTCGCTCCCTGCGGGTCGCTGAGCACGGCGACGCGCCCGACGCTCGGCACGTCCATCGGCTGCAGGTGGGTCTTGGCGCCGAGGCTCACGGCCTGCGCGACGGTGGCGTCCACGTCGGGCGTCGTGACGTAGCTGATCCAGTGGGGTCGCATGCCTGCCCGCCGGGCCTCATCGGACACGGGCATTACGCCGGCCATCGGCACGCCCTTCCAGGCGAACATCCGGTAGCTGGGATCCTTGTCCCAGCTCATGACCGTCCAGCCGATCACCTGCTCATAGAACCCGACCGCGGTGGGGTCGGCCGTCATCAGCTCATGCCAGACGAAGCGGCCGCGGGGAACGACTGCCATGAGAAGCTCCGGTTGCTGGGGCTCGTAAGGTACCGCGGCCCCGGGCCGGAATGCCAGTCCGCTCAGCGCGGCGGCGGAGCACCGCGCTCTTCGACGAGGCCGAGCCGGAAGTACTCGCCGGTGGCCAGCGTGGGGACGGTTTCCCGCCTGAGACGCTCGCCGTCGAACACCGCCTGGCCCGGCGCGCCGCCGATCGGCCAGTAGCGCGCGCGCCCGAAGGCGCCCGGGCCGATCTCGTCCAACACGAGCACGGCGTCGTACCGGTCGCGATCCGCGAGCGCCCGGCCCGCCCAGTTGGAGATGTGTGTGTCCATCGTCCAGGCGACCCACCACTCCAATCCGTGTCGCGTGATCACGATGGTCCTCCCCGGTGGTAGCGCCGCCTTCATGTGGAGCAGCTCGTCGTAGGCCGGCCGCACGAATCCCGTGACCCGAAGCGTCTTCACGGCGAGGCTGCCACCGAGCAGCACCAGGACCACGATCGGGGTCACCAGCGCGGCCCCCCAGCGGTCGTGGTAGACCAGATACGCCACTGGGACCAGGCCCGGGACGAAGGCGATCAGGGCGAGACGCTCGAGCACGTCCGGCCGAAGGACGGGCGCGATGAACATCAGGGTGGTGAGCGTCGTGGCGCCCAGCACGACCCGGGTCGCGGCGTCCATCGCGGCGCGGTGCCGCCAGAGAACGTGCAGGCCGATCAATCCGAGCGCCGCTCCGAGCCAGATCTCCTCCGACGTCAGGACCTCCTCCACGGCCCGACCGCTGACGCCGTGCAGCCATTCGGATACGGCCGAGCCGGCGAACAGCCACCCCGGATGGACCACCGCGTTGAGCAGCCGCGCGGCGTGCGGCGGGTCGATCGCCCGCACGAGCGCCGACGTGCCGCCGAGACAGGCAAGCAGCGCGAGCGCGGGCCGGAGCAGGCGCGCCCGGGTGGACTCGGCGAGCATGCCCAATGCGACGAGCAGTCCGGCGACGGTGAAACCGAGCACCAGGCCCCCGACATGTGTCAGGCTTGAGAGGGTGAAGCACAGCGCCGCCAGCACGGCTGCCCGGCGCTCGCCGTGCTGGAGGGCGCGATACAGGTAGAACACGAACAGCAGGCTGAGCGGCAGGGCCGTGGCATTCTTGGTCATGCCGCCCGCCGTCAGCAGCGCGTTGCCGGAGGCGACCGCGATGAGCCCTGTGAGGGTGACGGCGAGCAGTGGGTGGTCGCCGTCGA
>Ga0153915_10005100_pt1 | contig 12199 bp, 8 predicted proteins | sample Opewatmetagenome_2_FD_107003 | JGI IMG/M metagenome (GOLD analysis project Ga0153915, IMG submission 107003) | Freshwater wetland microbial communities from Ohio, USA - Open water 3 Core 3 Depth 3 metaG | ecosystem: Environmental > Aquatic > Freshwater > Wetlands | place: USA: Ohio, Lake Erie...
AACTGTTGGATCTTGTTCCGCAGGTATTTTTTTAAGAGCTCACGCGCTCGGAAGAGATGGGCCTTCACCGTGCCGAGAGGCAGATGAAGCATCTTCGCAATCTCACGGTAGTCTCTTTCCTCTTTGTGCCGAAGGATGATCACCCGACGGTACTTCTCCGGCAGGGCATCAATCGCTTCTTCAAGGAACTTAGCCCGTTGCCGCTCAATTATTGGTTTATCTGCCTCGAACGAAGTATCTGGGACTTCAAAGGTGTACTGATCCTGATCGGAATCGACGGGCCTATCGAGTGAAAAAGGCTGGAGCTTCTTTTTCCTGATGTAGTCAATGCAGTTGTTGGTGGCAATTTTGTAGAGCCACGTCGAAAAAGCGTACTCGTTGTTGAAATTTCCTAGTGATGCAAACGCCTTAATGAAGGCCTCTTGCGTCAGGTCTTCAACCTCCGCCTTTTCTCTCACCATGCGATAAATGAGCATGTAGATCGCATCGTGATACTTGCGCATCAACTTCTGGTAAGCACCCTGATCGCCTCGGAGAGCATCTTTGATTATTTCTGAGTCCTGTCTGCGGGAATCCGATGGAGCACCAGGGACTTTCCCTCTGCTCTGATCACCGACGCGATCTTGCGCCTTCTTCCCTGGTCTCTTCGGCATGCAATGGAATGGTTGGGGCAGAAGACAACACTTCAAACGAAGTTACTTGAAATTGGCCTGACAATCAAGCATTGCCTGATTGCAAATTTTGCCAATATTTGCTTTATTGTCGATGATGAAGAGCCAACGACGCCTCTCTCCAACGGAGTTCTATGCTGATCACGTTTGAAGGCTTGGATTGTTCGGGAAAGACTACGCAGGCCAGGCTGCTGGTTGAGCATCTCCAGAAAATTCAAAAAGCCGAAGACGATATCGCGTCCGAGCACATCCTGCCGGGGAGAAGAGTCTTATTTCTCAGAGAGCCGGGGGGAACCGAGCTGTCCGAACGAATCCGCACAATCCTCCTCGACACAAAACATAGCAACATGAGTCACATTACTGAACTCTTCCTCTTCTCCGCCGCTCGGTCGCAACTCGTGAGTGATGCCATCAAGCCGGCGCTCGAAAGAGGTGAGGTGGTTGTGTGTGATCGATTTTATGACTCAACCACGGCGTATCAGGGCTGGGGCCGAGGCATCGACCACGATGGAGTGAAGACGCTCAACCGCATCGCCACCTCAGGGGTCACGCCGGATCTCACGTTCTATCTCGACATTGACTCCAGCGAAGTCGAACGCCGGAAGGCTCTTGCCGGATTGAGAGAAGATCGGATGGAGAGTTCCGGAAAGGTGTTCTACGACCGCGTTCGAGAGGGGTATCTTGAAATCGCTCGGACGGAGTCCCGTCGATTTGTCGTGCTGAACGGAATTGAGCCAATAGATGTTTTGAAAGAGAAGATCTGGGCAATCCTCTTACAACGGTTGAAGCTCTTGAAGGAAAAACACAGTGGAGGGGTACGATGGTAAAGTGTAGAACAGTATCAGCTCTTTCTTCTATTATCTTCCTGTTCACCCTCATTTGCTCAATGGGGTTTGTGTTCTCCGGAGACACCGACTATTACTTCAAGATCAACAAGGGAATCGATATCTTCGGGAAAGTGTACAAGGAGATCATCAGCAACTACGTCAATGAAGTAGATCCAGAGAGGTTCATGCGCTCTGGGATCGATGGGATGCTCGGGACACTCGACCCGTACACCGTTTTCATTGATGAGAATGAAAAAGAGGAAGTCGAGCTTATCACGACTGGAAAATATGGCGGCATCGGCGTTACGATCGGACTCCGGGACGGAAAGGTCACCGTCATCTATCCGATGGAAGGATATTCGGCCTTCAAGCAAGGAATTCGCGCCGGAGACAGGATTCTCGAAGTGGACGGCCGTCAGGTAACGGGGATGAAGCTCGATTCCGTGCGTGCACTTGTTCGCGGCGAACCCGGAACCGAAGTAAGAGTGAAGATTGAGCGCGAGGAAGAAAAGACTCCGCTTGACTTCGTCCTCGTGCGCGAGGAGATCCGGCCGAAGAATATCTCCTACGCTGGCTTTGTCGATGACGGCATCGCGTACATCAAACTCGATCGGTTCAGCAGGACTGCTGGTGACGAATTGCGGCAAACGCTCAAGGATTTGAAGGCAAAGGGGGCGATCAAGGGAGTTGTGCTGGACCTGCGCGACAACCCGGGCGGGCTTCTCGATGTTGCCGTCGATGTCGCTGAGAAGTTCGTCCTACGCGGCAGTCTGATTGTGACAACAAAGGGACGACGGAGCGATGCCGAAAAGAAGTACACTGCAAATGAAGAACCGATGCTCGGCGACGCACAGCTAGCTGTTCTGGTGAACAAGATGAGCGCGAGTGCCAGTGAGATCGTTGCAGGGGGAATTCAAGATCTCGACCGCGGTGTCATTGTCGGCACACAGACGTTTGGAAAGGGTCTCGTCCAGACGATACTTCCGCTAAGCTACAACACGTCGTTAAAGGTAACGACTGCTCGATATTACACGCCGAGCGGTCGCTGCATCCAGGAGCTTGACTACTCTCAAAAGGGAAAGGATGGTGCCGTCCCCGTTACGCCGGACAGCCTGCGCCGAGAATACAGAACAGCTCATGGCCGGAAGGTTTATGAGGCCGGGGGAATTCTTCCCGACACCGTGGTCACCGAGAACGATCAAAGCGAGCTAATGAAAGAGCTGATTCGGAAGGCAGAGTTCTTCAAATATGCAACGCACTTCGCTGCCGAACACAAGGCCCTGCCGGAGGACTTTGAGATGAGTGATTCCATCCTCTCAGACTTCAAGAAGTATCTCCAGGAGGAACACTTCAAGTATCAGGAGGAAAGTGAGACGAAAGTCGCGGAGTTGAAGGAGATCGCACAGAGGGAGAAGTACGGCTCGGGCATTTTCAAGGACATCGACCGAATCCTGAAAGACGTTTCAGAAGAGAAGGCAAATGAGTTCACGCGTCACGCTGACGAGATACGGCAAGCTCTCTCGGCTGAACTCTTGAGTCGATACTACGGTGAGCAGGGAAGAATACGAGCAGGTTTGAAGGATGATAGACAGTTGCGCGTGGCGATTGAACTACTCAAGAATGAAGGGGAATATAAGAAGAAGCTGGGCGCTTGATAATCACCACTATGAAGCTGGGGAAGACACCAACACACCAATTTCTTTCAGCTTGGAATCCACTGATTCTACAATTCTGAGAAGATGGTCGCCATTCTTGACGAAGTCGATCACGTCTGATTTTATGCAGAGGAGCGGTCCAAGATTGTAGTGAGAAATCCAGTCCTCGTAGTGGCGGTTAAGCTGCTCAAGGTATTCCCGCGTAATCCCCTTCTCAAAATCCCTTCCTCGCATCGCAATCTGACGAAGCAGCGTGTAAACAGACGCACGGAGGTATATGAGCAAGTCAGGGGCCTTGAGGTAGTTTGTCATCACCTTGAACAACTCGCGGTAATTCCTGTAGTCTCTTTCATCCATCTGACCGATCTCATAAAGGTTGCGGGCAAAGATCTCTGCGTCTTCATAGATCGTACGGTCCTGGATGATAGAGCGCTCCGACTCGAGGATCTGTTTTTGATTCATGAAACGCTTTGAGAGGAAGTAGACCTGGAGATGAAAGGACCAGCGTTTCATGTCTGCGTAGAAGTCGCTCAGGTAAGGATTGTCATCGACCGATTCGAAATATGGTTCCCAGTTGAAGTGACCGCTGAGCAACTTCGTGAGGGTGGACTTTCCAGAGCCGATGTTCCCCGCTACGGCAACGAAGAGTCTTTGATCGGAGGCCATGGTGAGCATATTCTTATGTGGGAGACAGAGGGGTTGAACCGATGATAGTCAAAGGTAATTGACACGAGAATCAATTGCAAGTCTTTCAGCACGTCTTCTCTCCATTGAAGTTCGCGGCGAATTGCCGTATATTATCGCGTGCGTTTTGATTTGCGCCTCCCAATCCCCAGTCGCACCGAGTTCTTGCATTGGACAAATTCATCATACACGGCGGAAAAGTTCTGAGTGGCACCGTCAATGTCAGCGGGGCTAAGAACGCCACCCTCGCCCTCATGCCTGCCACTCTCCTTGCTGAGGGGAGATACAGACTTTCAAACACCCCAGTCCTCCGTGACGTGACAACGATGTCCCGGATGCTTGAGACGATGGGGCTTCAGCTTGAACTGAAGGACCACGTGCTTGCCATCGACAGCTCACACGTGACGAGCTATGAGGCATCGTACGAACACGTCAAGAGAATGAGGGCTTCAATATACGTCCTCGGCCCTCTCGTGGCGCGCTATGGCTACGCAAAGGTCTCTCTCCCTGGGGGCTGTGCATGGGGACCCAGGCCAGTAAACCTACATATCGAGGGAATCCAGAAACTGGGCGCTGAAGTCGTGCTCGACTCAGGCTACATTGTAGCGAAAGCCGGACGGCTCAGGGGAGCAAGGATCACATTTGATGTGTCGAGCGTTGGTGCGACGGGAAACGTCATGATGGCCGCCGTGTTGGCAAAGGGGACGACGATCATCGAGAACGCAGCCGTCGAGCCGGAAATAACAGAGCTGGCGAATTTCCTCGTAAAAATGGGCGCGAGAATTCAGAGTGTCGGCACGAACAGACTCGAGATCGAAGGCGTTGCCGAGCTTCATCCGGCTGATGAAACAACAATACCCGATCGGATTGAGGCAGGAACATTCCTCATCGCTGGTGCTCTTGCCGGCGGCAAAGTACGCGTCCAGAACTGCAATCCCCAGCACCTCACAGCGTTGCTTGCAAAGCTCGAGGCCACAGGTGCGCAACTCTTTGTGAACAAAGAAAGCGTTGAGCTCGTCGCATCAGAATCAATTCGTCCGGTTGACGTCACGACAGCTATCTACCCTGGGTTTCCCACCGATCTGCAGGCACAATGGATCGCTCTGATGTCGCTTGCGAACGGCTCCGCCGTCGTCAAAGACACAATCTACTTTGATCGCTTCAAACATGTGCCTGAACTCAACCGCCTTGGAGCAAACATCGAGCTTGAGGAGAACCTTGCCGTCGTCAAGGGTGTGAAGAACCTCAAAGGAGCGAAGGTCATGTCCACCGATCTACGTGCCTCAGCATCGTTGATTCTCGCGGGACTTGTCGCCGAAGGGACGACTGAGGTGCTCCGTGTGTATCACATCGACCGAGGATATGAGAAGATCGAGCAGAAACTTCAAGCCCTTGGTGCAGATATCGCGCGAGTAGCGGGAGAAGAATTCTGAGGACGATTGGCCTCCTGTGGCAGCCATTGATTACCGTGTCCCTCCTTCAACAAAAACAAAATCCTTGGTGACAATCCTTCGAGCGAAGTCGGTTCGGATCACCGCTGCAGTGTATGCCGTTGGTGCAGTTATCTTCAGCAGGATCCCCCTCTTCAATTACCTCGGATACGAGTTCTCTGCCGGCATTGGCATCCTCGGCGGACTCTGTTCCGGCATCCTCACCATACGACTCTTTCGGAAAGAGTTTGCTGGGCAACAGATCATTTCGAGAAGAGATCTCATCTCCTTTGTTCTCTCTGCTGTTGTGCTGAATCTTGCCCTCTTACTTATTCCACTTTTGCTCATCTCACTCAATGCATTCTTCGTCAAGAACTGTTCGTTCTCAACTGGGCTGGCTTTCTTCTTCCTCATTCCGGTCGTGACGATCTTCTTTAGCGTCCTCCTGGGGGCAAGCGCTGCGGCGTGGTTTCGCCGATCCGTGATCGTGTACTTGTCGATCTTTATCCTCATCTTCCTCCATTCGCTCTATCTCACATTCGCATCACCACAGCTGTTTGCTTATAATCTCTTCTTCGGGTATTTCCCAGGGTTCACGTACGATGAGGTCCTCACGATAACGGGGACGCTCATCCTCTTTCGTTTACTTACCCTCATTGCCGGTGTTACGCTGTTTTCCCTTGCGCTGATCGCAGTTCAGCATTCCCCGAGGTCGGATCGATTCCTCGTCAAGTTGCGGGCACTTCAGTACCTCTTCCGGAGAAATATGGAAGGTGTTGCTGCGCTTCTTGGGCTCTTGATCCTCGTGGCTGCTTATGTAATGAGAGATGACCTTCACTTTGAATCATCGACGAGTTTCATACAGGGGGAACTTGGTTCGAAATACATTACCCAACACTTCAACATCTATTACTCGTCGACGAAGGTCAATGAAGATCGCATCAAGTGGATTGCTGCTCTGCACGAGTTCCGTTACATGCAAGTGACAAGAGCCCTTCGAGTGAACCTCTACAACAAGATCGATTCCTACCTCTACCCGACACCCGAGATCAAACGAAGACTCATCGGCACGAGCACGACAGACATCGCGAAACCCTGGAGACGGGAAATCCACCTGAACCTCGACTCATTCGAGCACAGCATCAAACATGAGCTTGTTCATGTCCTTGCAGGCGCCTTTGGAATGCCATTTTTCCGAGTCAGTCCGACCCCTGGGTTGATTGAAGGCCTTGCCGTTGCCATTGATTGGAATGCCGGAGACCGGACACCCCATCAGGTTGCTGCCGCTTTGTTTCGCTCCGGCTTGGTGAGCAACGTCGAGAGCGTCTTCTCATTCACCGGGTTTGCTGCCAAACCCACCACTGTGAGTTACCTTCTTTGCGGCTCGTTTTGTCGCTTTCTCATCGACCAATATGGCTTGCGGAAGTTTGCTGCCCTCTACCCATGGGGACAGTTCCAGAAAGTCTACGGGCAGCGTCTGGAGAATCTTCTTGGAGACTGGAAGCTCTACCTCCAATCGACAGAAATGTCTCAGACCGATATCACAAGAGCCAAACTGCTCTTTGCGAGACCGTCAATTCTCAGGAAGGTATGTGCACGCACCATTGCCCAGCTAAACGAGGAAGCGTCAGCGTTATTCAACGAGAAAGAGTACGAGAAGGCATCCCAGCTTTATCAATCGAGTTACGCGATGAGCCACAGCCGAGATGCGATGCTAGGCCTATTCGCTTCAGAGTTTCGACTCGGCAGATACGACAGCATCAGTACGCAGCTTCAAGAGATCTTCGAGGACAGCACGCTGGCTCCAGCGTTCGTCGCATCAAAGTTGACGCTGGGAGACTGCCAGTGGCTGCTTGGTCATCGGCAGAGAGCCAAGACTGTCTACGAAGAGCTTCGAGGGCTCGACGTGCTCGAGGCATACAATGAAGCAACTGGGGTGAGGCTTGAGGCTCTACGCCATCCGGAATTCGATGCGTTCATGAGACGCTTCATCGCTTCGGGCGGCGATGACTCCATCAGGGCTTCCATTCTCCAACAAGCGCTCTCGGAAAACCCGAAGAATCCGATAACAAGTTATCTCCTTGGGAAACTATGCCTCCACCAAGAAAGATATGAGGCGGCTTTGAAAGAGCTCTCGAAAATCGACCTGAATACATCTAAAGGAACAAAGAAGCACTTTGATGATCCAGTGCTTGACTATGAGCTTGAGAAGACGCTCGGGTTCTGCCTCCTTCGTCTAAAGGAATTCCAGAGTGCAAAGATCCATTTCTGGCACTCATTGAATTTCACGACGAACGAAGGAAACATGAACTTCATCAACGACCAAATTGAGTACTGTGATTGGCTTGATGAGCATCGACATCTATTAGAGTAAAATTCAGAGGACGAAAAACGCCGCTCACATTCCAGAATATCCTGCTTAGTCGGCTGAGGTTCATCGGTGACGTCGTCCTGACAACGCCCGCAGTCTGTGCAATGCGGGAGGCCTATCCGGAGGCGCACATCGCATACCTCGCTGAAAGAGAAGCCGCCTCCCTCCTTGAGCACAATCCCCATCTCGATGAGATTATCCCGTATGACAGCAAGAAGAACGTTCTTTCACAGCTTCTTTTCTACAGACGATTGCGGAGTCGCAAGTTTGATCTGGCTATCGACTTCTTTGGTAATCCCAGGACAGCTCTACTGACGTACGCGACTGGTGCAAGAGTTCGCGTCGGTCTTGATGGGAGAACAAGAAGCAGCTTGTACACGCATCGAATAAAAGATGACGGAAGACCAAAGACGGCAATCCAGTTCTACTTTCAGTTTCTTCAAGCACTCGGTGTCAAGCTAGGATCGATGAGGACAGAGATTTTCTTGACTGAAGATGAACGACGAGAGGCAAGAATCTTTCTGCAGTGGAACGGAGTCGACGTGGCTCGTCCGATCGTCGCCCTGCACGCCGGTGCAAGCTGGCCCGCTAAAGTCTGGCCTTCCGATAGGTTTGCACAACTAGCAGATCAAGTCATCGCAAGACTCGGTGCACAGATTGTCCTCACTCAGGGGCCTAAGGATCATCAGATCGTTTCCGATGTGTCTCGCAGGTGCGTGGGAAATGTGAAGGTTCTTGACGCCCTCCCTCTTCGCCAGCTTGCTGCAATTCTCTCTCACGCAAGAGTGTGTGTTGCCAACGACTCTGGTCCCATGCACATCGCGGTCGCGGTCGGAACGAAAGCGATCGGAATCTTCGGACCTGGAGAGGATAATATCTGGTTTCCCTACGATTCCTCCGCTGGGCACATCGCGCTCCGCGGAGATGTCTGGTGCCACCCCTGCCACTTGGACTTCTGCGACAAACGAGGAGACGAATACATGAAGTGCATGAATCTCCTCCAAGTCGATGAGGTGTTTAGAGCGGTTGAAGAGCGCCTGTGAGCAAAATCTGCTCGACCTACCGTTCACCATCCAACTACAAGGTTTGATTTTCACCGGATTTTTCAGTTTATTCTCTCCGCTTAATTCATGGAAATGGGGCTTTTCCCCTATATTTGCAGACCCTTCTGACTGGAGCAGATAATCCTTGGACACAAAGATCAGTAGCATCAGAGCCCGCGAAATCCTGGACTCACGCGGGAATCCAACTGTCGAAGTTGATGTCTATCTTTCATCCGGAATAATGGGACGGGCAGCGGTTCCCAGCGGCGCTTCAACGGGTGAGCGGGAGGCGCTCGAATTGCGCGATGGCGATAAGAATCGGTTCGGCGGCAAAGGGGTCCTCAAAGCCGTCGAAAACGTGAACAAGAAGATTGCAAAGTCACTGCGCGGATCCGACGCGCTCGAACAACGGCGAGTGGATGAGCTGCTGATTGCGCTGGATGGTACACCAAACAAAAACAAGCTCGGAGCGAACGCGATGCTGGGCGTCTCTTTGGCGGTTGCCAGAGCCGCAGCAGCCTCCAAGAAGCTTCCCCTCTATGCGTATCTTGGAGGAAGGAAAGCAAGGACGCTTCCTGTCCCGATGATGAACATCTTGAACGGGGGCCGACACGCAGATAATAGCGTCGATGTGCAGGAGTTCATGATCGTGCCTGTTCATGCCGCGAGCTTCGCCCAAGCGCTCAGGATGGGCGTGGAGGTCTTCCACTCGTTGAAATCTCTTCTGAACAAGAAGGGATACTCCACTGCGGTCGGAGACGAAGGTGGTTTCGCACCGAACCTCAAATCAAATGATGAAGCAATAGAAGTCATCCTCCAGGCTATTGAGCAAGCGCAATACAAGCCCGGGAAAGACATCTACCTCGCTCTTGATCCGGCTTCGAGTGAGTTCTATGAGGACGGCAGGTACGTGTTCTCAAAGTCAGATGGCTCCAAAAGGTCTTCCGAGGAGATGGTAAAGTTCTATGAACGCTGGTGCAACCAGTTTCCAATCATCTCCATTGAGGATGGGATGGCCGAGAATGATTGGAACGGATGGAAGATGCTCACAGAAGCGGTTGGCAAGAAGATCCAACTCGTCGGCGACGACGTGTTCGTTACAAATACCGAGATCCTATCAAAAGGCATTGACGCAGGCATCGCAAATTCGATTCTTATCAAGCTGAATCAAATCGGCACACTAACCGAGACATTGGATTGCATCAAGATGGCAACGAAGGCTAGATACACAACGGTGATCAGCCATCGATCCGGTGAGACGGAAGACACGACGATTGCAGACCTTGCGGTAGCGACGAACGCTGGCCAGATTAAGACAGGATCAGTGAGTCGGACAGACCGGGTCGCCAAGTACAACCAACTGCTCCGAATTGAGGAAGAACTTGGGAGAAGAGCCTTCTTCGCAGGACTGAACGCTTTTTCCGGCGGCAAAGCCTCGACGCCGAAGAGGGAGCGGTAGCGATGCCGATTCGATTCGGTACGGATGGCTGGCGCGGCCTCATCGCTGACGATTTCACTTTTGACAACGTGACGAAAGTTGCGCAAGCGACCGCGAATTACTTCAGAAGAAAGAAGAGAATCCGCAATGGGATCGTTGTCGGTTACGATGCACGCTTCCTTTCTCGGGCGTTTGCAGAGACTACCGCAGAGGTCTTGGGCAACGCGGGCATCCACGTGAAGCTCGCGAGCAGCATCGCCACCACACCGATGGTCTCTCTCGCCGTGAAGAAGCTGAAGGCCGCGGGAGCCGTCATCATCACGGCAAGTCACAACCCTGCACAGTACAACGGATTCAAGATTCGGGGAGAGTTTGCTGGCCCGGCGTACCCTGAACAGATCGCCAAGGTTGAGGAAGAACTGCAGGAGGTTCTGCGTCAAAATAAACGCCAACTGAAGAAGTCGCTCTCCAAACTGAGCGAGGAAGGAACCGTCGAGATCGTCGATCTCTCCAAGATATACCTCAACGAAATCAAAGCCAAGGTTGATCTGAAGGGCATCAAACGGGCAGGCCTGCGGATCCTCTACGATGCGATGTTCGGCGCTGGTCAGGGGGTGCTGCAGCAACTTGTCCCAAACATCTCAACGCTGCACAATGAGTTCAATCCTTCGTTTGGTGGCATTCGGCCCGAACCGATGGCAGAGAATCTGATCGACTTAAGCAAGGAAGTCCGTAGAGGGAAATTCGATATTGGCCTAGCAACCGACGGCGATGCAGACCGTGTCGGCGCTGTCGATGAGAAAGGAAGCTTCGTCGATTCCCATCGGATGTTTGCTCTCCTCCTCAAGTATTTTGTTGAAGTAAAACATCTGCGTGGCGAGGTCGCGAAATCACTCTCCGTCACGCAGATGATCAACAAGATGTGCGACAAGTATGGACTGCCTCTCCATGAGACTCCTGTCGGATTCAAGCACCTCTGCAAACTGATGGTAGAACGCAATGTCCTCATTGCTGGAGAGGAAAGTGGAGGGATCGGTATCCGAGGACATGTTCCAGAACGGGATGGAATTCTCGTTGGACTGCTTCTCTGTGAGATCATGGCCAAAAGGAAGATGTCGCTGAGTGCACTGGTACAAGAGCTTTTCGATGAGTACGGCGAACATTATTTCGACAGGATTGATTTGCACATCACGGAGACAGAGAAGCAGCGTATTATGAGAAAATTCAACAAGAGGATCACACAGATTGCTGGTGAGAAAGTCGTCCGCGTTCGCGCTATCGATGGCTTTCAGTATTTTGTTGATGGCAGCTGGCTCCTTGTACGACCATCGGGAACAGAGCCACTGATCCGGTTCTATGCCGAAGCCGACAGAAAAAACAAAGTGCGGAAACTCCTTGACTCTGCTACACGGGTCTAAGGGCAAGTGACCTTGAGAATTTCTTCGCGTGCAAAAACTCGTGAACGACTAAACTCCACTTTACGGACAACGACTTGAACTCAACGCACGAAAATATCTTCTACAGCATCATGCCTGATGGCACTGTGAAGCAGATTAACCCTTTCACAGGCACGGAAGTCTGGGCGGTTCCGGGACGAGGGAACAGACCTCTTCCTAATCAGATCCCCGCAGCCGCAACGAAAATCGAGAGGAAGGGGGTCGACGACTATTGCAGCTTTTGTCCGGCTCGCATGTTTGAGACACCGCCGGAAAAATCCCGCCTCATCAAGCGAGACGGAACGTATGTGAAGCTCGACATGGTACCCCCTGATCAACTCTCCAATACAATGGCGGAGTTTCGTCGCACACCGAATCTCTTCGAGATGGTGACAATTGATTACTGGAGGAAGAACTACAATTACAAGCTCACCGATGCCAAGAGGCGTTGGAAGGAGAGCTACCTTGGAAATCCGACGGGGCTCAAGCATGTGCTCGAGATCATCGACTACAAGCTTCGTATGTCAGGAAAGACGAAGGACCAGATCGAGAAGATACCCGTCGAAGAAAAGCTCCAGCTCTCCGATGCTTTCTTTGGCGGTGGGCATGAGATCATTATCGCGCGCCGCCACTATCGAGATAAC
>Ga0153915_10005101_pt1 | contig 12199 bp, 12 predicted proteins | sample Opewatmetagenome_2_FD_107003 | JGI IMG/M metagenome (GOLD analysis project Ga0153915, IMG submission 107003) | Freshwater wetland microbial communities from Ohio, USA - Open water 3 Core 3 Depth 3 metaG | ecosystem: Environmental > Aquatic > Freshwater > Wetlands | place: USA: Ohio, Lake Erie...
AGTCGGACGCCACGATTTGCGCACCGCTCATGTTCGCGAAAATTCTCGGCTGGTAAGGTCCCCGCTCACCCGCGCGTCCGCCACTCTCACAACCGGCTGGGAGCCGATCTCCGATGACGGTTGTGCGTCGGCGCGTGCGGCCCGGTATTGATGTAGCAATGGCGTCAAGCACAGGCTGGCAACTGCTTTGCACTTTCGCGAAAGATGAAGCAGATATTTTTGTCTTTCGTGATCGTGATCAGCTGCCGGGTCGCCTCGCCCCTTGCCGCGCAAGAGGTGACAACCGACCGGCCGGAGATCACGGCCGACACCCCGGAGGAGGCAGCCACAGCCGCAGCGCCAGCGCCGGCGCCTGCTGCGTCCGCCGCGTCCGGACAACTGGGCAAGCCTGACCTGGCGCCGCCCACGCCCCCTCATACAGGAATCAAAGCGATGGTCCAGGCGCTGGGCCGGGACGTCTCGAATCTCCCGTCGCGGCAGAACCTGGTGTGGGTCGGCATCGGCACCGGCCTCACGTCAGTGGTGCGTCCACTTGACGCCACCGCGAACGACCATCTGAGTGGTCCCACGCTGGACAAGGTCTTCAAGCCGGGCGCGATCCTGGGGCAGAGCTATACGCTGTTTCCGGTGGCCGTGACGATCTATGCGTTCGGCCGGATCAAAGGAGAACCGAGAGTCTCCCACATGGGAAGCGATCTGATTCAGTCGCTGCTGATTGCCGAGCTCATGACACAGGCCGTGAAGTACTCGGTCCGGCGCGAACGTCCGGACGGCAGCGGCGCCAACTCGTTTCCATCCGGCCATGCGGCTGACACGATGGCGTTCGCGACCGCGCTCGAGCGGCATTTCGGCTGGCGCTTCGCTGTGCCGGCGTACGCGTTTGCCTCGTACGTCGCCATGTCGCGGCTCCATGACAACGTGCACTTCATGAGCGACGTCGTCGCCGGCGCGACAGTCGGGATCATTGCCGGCCGGACCGTCACCCGCCACGGCCGGGAGAATTTTCCGATCGAAGCGATGGCGGTGCCAGGCGGCTTCGCGGTCATGTACACACGCCAGGCGGACTAGCGGCTGGCGAGCGCGGCAGGACTCACACGAGCTTCGCGATCACATCGACCACTTCCCGATACGTCTTCGGCCCTTCGGGGCCGAAGTGCGACCGCAGATCCATCTGCGCGCTCCAGTCCTGGCGGCGCGCCGTCGCTTCGGCCATGATCGGATCGATGCCGATGGCCCGCAGCGTCTCGGCGACTTCTTCCATCTCCCGTGCCCGCCGCTCGCCGTGGACGACCACGCGTCCGCTCGTGTAGTCGGCCAGCTTCTTCCAGTCGATCCCCGGAAAGCTCTCGTTGAGCGACGAGAACACGAGACGGTCGGCGTCGAACCGCGTCGCCGCCATCACGCACTCAAACAGCAGCGCTTCCAGGCCTTTCACGACGATGCTGCGGCACATCTTGACGGCTGCGGCGCTGCCGACCTTCGCGCCTTCGAGGACGTCCATCCGCATCCCGTACCGCGTCATCGTCTCGGCAAACGCCTTGGCGCCGACGCCGCCGAGCAGCATCGGGACCTTATGACCGTACGGCTGGACGGGCGCCATCACCGCGACTTCGACGAAGCTCGCGCCAGTGGCGCCGACAACGCGTTCGATGTCCTGCTTGAGCGCGGGCGACACCGAGTTCAGATCCGCGTACGTATGCCGGCTCGTGAGGAACGGGGCGCTCTGCTGTGCCGCGTCAAGCGCCGAGCTCGATGTGACGGTTGAAAAAATGATCTCGCTGGCCGCGGCAAGCGCCTGCAGCGATTCGACGAGCGTCGCCTGCGCTTCGCGCGCGCGCTCCTGAATGCGCGGGCCGAACGTCGCGTCGTGTGTCTTGAGGTCGTAGGCGGAAATGCGCTCGAGACCCGCGGACCGCAGGCCTCGAGCAATGGTCGAACCGGCTTCACCAAATCCGATGAAGCCGATTGTCAACATCAGTGCGCCGACGAATGCGCTATGGCGGCCTTCGTGCCGAACACGGGCCGCGGGACGTGGCGCTTCACTGACGCGAGCGCAATGAGCGTCACGCCCATCGTGCCGGCGATCGCGAAGAAGTAGGGCGACGTGCCCGCGTCGAGCACCGGCGCGCCGACGATCGGGCTGAGCACGCCGCCGATTCGCCCGAACGCAACGGTCGTGCCGACGCCCGTCCCGCGGATCGAGGTCGGATACACATTGGCCGCCAGCGCGTACATCGTCGTCTGGGTCGCGTTGACGAGCCCGCCCGTGATGCCGAGCATCACGAACACCGGCAGCGTCTGCGCCGGGCTGATGTTCATCATGGCCAGCGTGACGCAGCCGGCAATCGAACCGGCCGCGAGCACGAGCATGGTGAGGCGCGAGCCGATGCGCGGAATGACGAACGCCGCGATCAGCGCGAACACCAGCACGCCCAGATTCCATGCGAGCAGTCCGTAGCTGGCCGTGCCGACGTCGAACTTGGCGCGATCGAGCATCGACGGCACCCAGTTGGTGCCCATGTACGCACCGAAGAAGCAGAACAGAAAGCAGGCGAACAACGCGATCGTGTCGGCGCGGAATTCCGGCACGAAGAGCGCGCCCATCGAGGCGCGCCTGGTCGACTTTTCATGCGGGTCCACGAACGCCGCGTCGTCGGCGACGTTGTGGCCGAGCCGCCGCAGCAGCGCGCGAAGCTCGCCCCACCGCTCCTGAAGGCCCGCCAGGTAACGCGGTGACTCAGGAAGAATCTTGAACAAGGCGGCCGCAAGCAACAGCGGAAGCATGCCGCCGACCGCAAACAGCACCCGCCATCCGTACCGCGGAAGAATGTAGCCGCCGATCCACCCGGCGAACGCACCGCCGAGCGGCACGCAGATGACGGTGAGCGTGACCGCGACCGGACGGTTGCGGCGCGGGACGTATTCAGAGGAGATCGCGGTCGCCGACGGCATCGCGCCGCCGAGGCCAAGGCCCGCGAGGAACCGCAGAACGATCAGCATCTCAATGCTGGTCGCCATCGACACGAGCACGGTGAGGATGCCGAACGCGATGACGCTGCCGAGCAGCGCGACCCGGCGCCCGAACTTGTCACCGAGCACGCCGCCAATCGCGCCGCCGACCATCATGCCGACCATGCCGGCCGTGAGCACGTAGCCGAACGCGGCGCGTGTCTGATGCCAGTCGCGCATCAGCGCCGGAATCGCGCCGCCCATGACCTGGTTGTCGAAGCCGTCGAGAATAATCGTCAGCGCCGTGGCGAACACGAGCAGCTTCTGATATCCCCCGAACTGCCCGTCGTCGAGTACTGCACCGACGTCTACGGTTTTCATGCGACCTCGAAGAAGGGCTAAGGGCTGATGGCCAAGGGCTAGCCCAGAAAGCCCTCAGCCCTTTGCTCTCTGCCTTAGTGCTTTCCCGCCATGGCCTGCTGGCCCCTGGCGTGGCTCGTGGAGAAGATGACGTGCAGCGCCATGAGCGCCTGCAACGGATGCGCGCCGGCTTCGACGAGCGGGCCGACGTGCTCGCTGACGAGGCCGCCCTTGCCGACGTTGACCATCTCTTCGGCCGCGATGCGCTGCTTGCCGTGGAGCTGGTATTCCGTCGCGACGCTGTCGAGATCGTCGATGATCCGCTTGCGCAGGTCCGCGCTGTGGCGCGACTCGAAGAGCAGCTTGTTCAGCCCGTAGCCTTCCGCCGGCGGGTGCTTGTAGAAGAGGAAGCCCTCGTCGCGGAACTTGAAGCCGCCGAACGGCGCAGCCACTTCCGTCGGCGCGTTCTTGCGTGCGCGCTGAGGGAGGAAGCGCATCATGCAGAGCCCGTGATGCCACGTCGGGATGTAGTCGATGAGCTCGCCCTTCTGCGCGCCAATTGCCCCGAAGAGGACGGCCCAGCTCAGCAGCTCGGTGTTCCCCACTTCGTCGAGCTGCGCTGGAGTCATGTTCAGCAGCGCGCCCGTATTGCCTGCTTCGAACTGCGACACGAGCCAGCGATCGAAGTCGAACTCCGGATGCAGGTACTTCGTCGTGCCCGGGAAGTGCGACATGCCGCCGCTCGCGATGATCGCGACCTTCTCTTTACGGCCCTTGACGATCTGCGCGAGCGCCTTGCCGAGCGCCTCGCAGCGCTTCGCGGTCGGCAACGGCGGAACGTAGACGTTGGTGAAGAACGGAATGACCGGGATATTGCGTTTGCCGATGACGTACTCGAACGGGATCGAAAACGCGTGTCCGAGTTCCGCGTCTTCCGAGTACGAGATGTCGAAGTTGTGTTCGGTGACGAGCTTGTTCAGGATGTCTTCCGCCATCTCGCGATGGATCGGCAGCTTGTGCTCGCGGCCCGCGAACTTCGCGTGCGCCGTGCTGCCCGCGACGATGGCGAACGTCGGGACGCAGGTGACCGAGAACGTCTCGACGTGATCGGCGCCGAGGAAGATGATGACGTCCGGCTTGGTCTCGTCGAGCACCTTGCCGAGCTCGTTCATCGCCGCGCCGGCCTGATCCAGTTGCTGCGGATTTTCGTCCGGCGGACGAGTAAACATGTACGGCGTATGACACGTGCCGACGGCAGCGACAATTTCACCCATGGCGCCTACTCCTCGTGATCCACGTATTTCACGCCAAGCTCTGCCAGCTTGGCTCTTAATCCATAGAAGTCTAGTCCCAATTCGCCGTTCTTGAGCCGCTCGCGCGTCTTGCTTTCCTTGGCGAACCGGTCGCTGCCGGCCTTGGCGACGTCGGCCGCCGTGGCGCGCGGCACGACGACCACGCCGTCCACGTCGGCGACGATGACGTCGCCCGGGCGGATGCTGGCGCCGGCGCAGACCACGGGAACGTTGACCGAGCCCGGCGTCGCTTTCACCGTGCCCTGCGCGCTGACCGCCTTCGACCAGACGGGAAAATCCATGGCCGTGAGGTCGGCGACGTCGCGGACGCCGGCGTCAATCACCAGCCCGACCGCGCCGTGCGCGCGCGCCGACTCGCCAAGCAGCTCGCCAAACATCCCGTCGGTCGATTCGGACGTCGTCGTCACGACGAGGATGTCGCCGGGACGCAGGCATTCGATGGCGGCGTGGATCATCAGGTTGTCGCCCGGAGCGCACGACACCGTGACGGCGCTGCCCGCGGCTTTCGCCGCCGGATAGATCGGACGCATGTAGGGGCGCAACAACCCGGTGCGCCCCTGCGCTTCGTGCACCGTCGCGACGCCAAGCTCGCCGAGCGTCTTGATGACGCCCGCGTCGGCGCGCTGAATGTTTCGAACAACTTTTGCCATATGGGTAGCGTCCGGCTTCAGCCGGACGTCCGCCTAAAGGCGGACACTACAGTTTGCGATTGATTCGCGGATACACCTTCCGCGCGTTGTCCTCGAAGATCTTCCTGCGGTCCGCGGCGTTGAGATTCGGCGTCGCGTCTATGTAGCGCTTCGTGTCGTCGAAGTACTGCCCGGTCTCCGGATCGATGCCGCGCACGGCGCCGACCATCTCCGATCCGAACAGGATGTTGTCCGCCGGGACGATCTTCGTCAGCAGATCGATGCCCGCCTGGTGATACACGCAGGTATCGAAGAAGACGTTGTTCCTGATCATGTCGGCGAGGGGCGGCCGCTTCATGTCCTGCGCGAGCCCGCGGTAGCGGCCCCAGTGATACGGGACGCCGCCGCCGCCGTGCGGGATGATCATCCGAAGCTGGGGAAAGTCCTTGAAGAGATCCGCCTGGATGAACTGCATGAACGCCGTCGTGTCGGCGTTGATGTAGTGCGCGCCGGTCGCGTGGAAATTGGGATTGCACGACGCGCTGACGTGCACCATCGCCGGCACGTCGAGCTCGACCATCTTCTCGTAGAACGGGTACCAGTACTTATCCGTCAGCGGCGGCGCGCCCCAGTAGCCGCCCGACGGATCGGGGTTCAGGTTGCAGCCGATGAACCCGAGCTCGTTCACCGTGCGCTCGAGCTCGCGAATGCAGTTCGCCAGCGGATCGGACGGCGTCTGCGGGAGCTGGCACACGCCGACGAAGTTCTCCGGATACAGATTGCAGACCCGGTAGATCAGGTCGTTGCAGTGCTCGGTCCAGTGCAGGCTCGTCGTCGCGTCGCCGATGTGATGCGCCATGGCCGACGCCCGCGGCGAGAAGATCGTGACGTCGCTCCCCCGCTCGCGCTGGAGCTTCAGCTGCGCGCCCTCGAGGCTGGCGCGAATCTCGTCGTCTGTGACGTTGACCGGGCCTTTGGTCCGCGTCGCGGGAGGATGCTTCAGCTCGGCGAGCTGCGCGTCGCGAAAGGCCTGGAGCCCTTTGGGGGCGGTCGTGTAGTGCCCGTGGCAGTCGATGATCACTGGTTCATCGCCTTGTCGATTTTGTCGAGCAGCGCCATCGTCGGCACGACGCTGGCCGCGCTCGATTCCGGCTCGCGGCCTTCGCGGATCGCGCTGACGAACTCGACGTCCTGGCGATCGAACGCGAGCGTCGGGTCGAGCACGACGTCCCTGCCTTCGCTGTCGGTCATCGAGTCGCGGTAGATCTTGTACGTATCCTCTTCGCCGATGTAGCGATAGAAGCCCCCGAACGGTCCCTTGTTGTTGAACGACATCGCCATCGTGAAGAGCGGCCCGTTCTTCATCTTCATGCAGACGCTCAGGTCCATCGGGATGCCGAGCTCTTTGTGGTCCGGCCCCTTCTGTCCCCAGCAGTCCCAGTTGGGGTTGTCCATCACCCACTGCGCGATGTCCACCGAGTGGCAGCCGTGATGCCACAGCAGGTTGTCCACCCACGAGCGCGGCTGGCCGTGCATGTTCAGGTTCGTACGGCGGAAGAAATACGTCTCGACGACGAGGTGGTGGAGATGGAAGGTGCCTTCGCGAATGCGCTTCTTGATCTCGCGATGCGGGCTCGAGAAGCGGCGCGTGTGCGTCACCATGCAGACCTTGCCGGCCTTCTTCGACGCGGCCAGCATCTCCTCGGAGTCCTTCAGGTTGAGCGCCATCGGAATCTCGACCTGGACGTGCTTGCCTTTCCTGAGCGCGAGGATCGTCTGATCGTGATGCTGGTCGCTTGGCGTCGTCAGGATGACGGCGTCCACGCCGGGCCGATCGATGCACGCCTCGAGGTTCGTCGACGTGAACGGAATCCTGTATTCCTCGGCGAACTTCCTGCCGCTCTCTTCGGTCCGGCTCGCGATCGACACAATCTCGACGCCGTCGATTTTCGCCAGCGCCTTGGCGTGAATGACGCCCATGGCCCCGGTACCCGCCAGACAAATCTTCATTCCGGATCTCCGTCGTTCAAGGGGTTCGAGAGGTTCTGGTGGTTCAAGAGGTTCGCGGAGGGTTCAAGAGGTTCAAGTGGTTCGCAGCGTGGCGCGAACAAGAACCACCAGGACCTTCCGAGAACCTCTCGCACCTCTAGAACCTCTCGAACCTCCAGAACGACTCCTATTCTTCTACCAGTCTCGTGGGATTCGTCACAGCCATCATTCTCACATCGTCCGTCGAGAATCCCGCATCCAGCAGTTTCTGGACGAACATCGCGAAGCCTTCGGCGACCGGCGGATTAATCGTCTGGCCGAGGTCGGTCGAGATCACCGTCTTCGCGACGCCGCTCTTGCGGATGTTCGCGAAGGCCGTCTCCCACGGCGCCTTGTTGGTGTAGGTCGTCGTGAAGCAGTGCTCGATGAGCGCGCCTTCGTCGACGAGCGCCTTCTGCTCGTCGCCCGTCAGGCTCTGCGACGGAAACTCCGCGTGCGTCACGAGGACTTTCTTCAGCCCCATCTTCTTCGCCTCTTTGACGATGGCGAAGATCTCCTTGCGGCCGACGTGGCCCGTCGCGAGGATCATGTTGTGCTTGGCGATGCGCTCCATGCAGCGCTTTGCTGGCTCGGTGACGTTGCCGTTATCGTCCACGAGCGTGAGCTTCGCCGGCGAGATCCCCTCGGCCTCGAGCTCGCGCTGAATCTTCGCCCAGAACGGCAGCTTCGCGGTCTCCCTGGAGCGTCCCGCCGTTTCGTTTTCTGCGTCCACGGTCGGGAGCCAGACGATCTTGCACTGCGAGCGTCCCGCCAGCTCGACGGCGACGGGGTTCAACCCGCCGACGCTGTGATTGAGCGTGATCGCGCCGAACGCCTTGATGCCGGGGACCGCTTTATTTACGACCTGCGCGCGCTCGCCCGTCGGCACGTAGTGCGACTTGAGGACGAAGCCTTTCAGCCCGTGCTGGAGGAACTCTTTCGCGCAGTCGATGTCGTCAATGCGCCGGCCGATGACGTCCGGGCCGACGTGAATCTGGAGGTCGTAGGCGCCCTGCAGGCATTTCCAGGCGGTATCGCTGACTTTAATGGCTTCTGGATTCTCGGCGCTCATGCGCTCCCTTCGTGTACACTCTCGCGGCTATGAAGCTTGCTAAGACCGTTGTCGCCCTGACGTTCGTGCCTGTGAGTGCCGTCATGACCGCTGCGCTGGCCGCGCAGGGGTCTGGCGAACGCACAAAGGTACTTGGATTTTCGGATGCGGGCAAGGCCGCCCTCACGCAGCAGATGAATGCCGCCGTGAGCCGCGGCGACACGCCCGGCGTCGTCGAAATCGTCGTCAACCGCGATAGCGTGCTCTTCGAGGGCGCGGCCGGCAGATTCGACATCGCGAAGGGCACGCCGATGCCGACGAACGCCATCTTTCAGATCGCATCGATGACCAAGCCGGTCACCTCGGTCGCCATCATGATGCTGATGGAGCAGGGCAGGCTGAAGCTCGACGACCCGGCCTCGAAGTACCTGGACGGCTACGACAAGCTGCAGATCATCACGAAGTTCAACGAAAAGGACGCGACGTACGAGACGCGGCCCGCGACGCACACGATGACGATCCGTCAGCTGCTGTCGCACACGTCGGGCATCGGCTACTCCTTCACGAACCCGATCGAATTCGCGCTGGTTGCCAGGACGAAGAAGAGCGAGTGGGAGCTGCCGCTGCTCAACGAGCCCGGCGAGAAGTTCAACTACAGCGCCAGTACCCGCGTGCTCGGTTTCATCGTCGAGAAGGTGACGGGCACGTCGCTCGAGGCGTGGTACCAGGAGCACCTCTTCACGCCGCTCGGGATGAACGACACGTCCTTCGCCGTCGCGGCCGGCAAGCAGTCGCGGATGCCGACGCAGTACACGCGGTTCCCGGGGACGTTGACGGCGTTGCCGAAAGCGAACGTGCCGTCCACGCCCACGCCGCCGTTCCGCGGCGACGGCGGCCTCTACTCCACCGTCGAGGACTACAGCCGGTTCGTGCGGATGCTGCTGAACGACGGCACGCTGGGCGCCGCGAAGATCCTGAGCCCCGCGTCAGTGAAGATGATGGGCGAGAACGCGATCGGATCGATCTTCGTCGAGCGGCAGCCCGACGCGGACAAGCAGCGCACGAGGCCCTTCCCGCTCGGCGCGGGCAAGGACAAGTTCGGCCTCGGGTTCCAGATCGCGTCAGCCGATCCGGCGATGAAGGGCTTCCGCAGCCCCGGCAGCATGAGCTGGGCCGGCATCATGAACACCGAGTTCTGGGTCGATCCGGTGAAGCACATCGGAGCCGTGCAGATGATGCAGGTGCTGCCGTTTTACGACGACGGCGCCATCCGCACGCTGCGTGGCTTCGAAGAGCTGGTTTACAGGAACCTTCCGTAGCGTCCGGCTTCAGCCGGACGTCCTGTGACTACACCGTTCCACCATGGATCGTCTACCATGGTGGAATGGCCCTGAACCTCAAGAACATCGAAGTCGAGCGCCTCGCGGCCGAGGTCGCCAGGCTGACCGGCGAGTCGAAGACGGAGGCGATCCGCCGCGCGCTCGAAGAGCGCCGGCAGCGGCTCCGTCGCCAGTCGAGCAGCGACCGGCGCGAACGCGTGTTGCAGTTCCTCAAGAAGAAGGTCTGGCCCACGCTGCCGAAAGCGCAGATCGGCCGGCGGCTGTCGCGCGCCGAGGAAGACGAGATCCTCGGCTACGGGCCGGAGGGCGTATGACGCTCGACTCCTCCGCCCTCATCGCGGTGCTGTTCGCCGAGCCCGGGTATCTCGACCTCGTGGACCGGATTCTCGAGGCGGACCACGTTCGCGTGGGTGCTCCAACGCTGGTCGAAACGAGCCTGGTGCTCGCCGGCCGTCGACGCAAGAAGGCCGACGGTGAAGTCGAAGGCCTCGTGAAGGAGCTTGGAATCACCATCGTCCCGTTCGGCGAAGCCGAGTGGCGCGTCGCGATCGACGCGTTCGTGAGGTACGGGCGAGGACGCCATGCGGCCGCCCTGAACTTTGGAGAGTGCCTCGCCTACGCGAGCGCGTCCGCGGCGGGCGATACGCTGTTGTTCGTCGGCGACGACTTCCGGCGCACCGATATCGTGCAGGCGTAACCTACTGCGCGACCCGCCAGGGCGAGAATTCCGGCCAGGTCTTCAGCGCGTCCATCGCCCACTTCGTCGTCTTGTCCTTGTGGCACGTCGTGCAGGGATTGGGCACCTTCAGCGAATCCGTTGTCGACGGCGGGATGAACTTGAACGTGTGGCTGCGGACGTTGACGTCGGCGAGCTGCGTTTCAATCGCCGGCATGTGGCAATTCACGCATTCGTTCCCCGCCGATCCGGCCTTGTGATGCGTGTGCTGCTCGACCGTCGCCGCGTGCGGTCCGTTCGGTGATTTCGGCCCGTGGCAGTCGAGGCAGAGCACGTTCGCCGGCTTGATCAGGTCCGCGTTGTTGCTGGTGCCGTGGACGTCGTGGCAGCTGTAGCACGTGACGCCGCGCGTGTACATCACGCTCTGCGCGAAGTCGTTCCCCTGCATCCGGTTCTTGTGGGCCGTGCCGTCCGGAAAATGCGTGAAGGTCATCTCGCCGAGCTTGTGCTCTTCGAGCTGCCAGAAATCCGAGAGCTTCAAGCCGGGACGATAGCCGACCGGCCAGTCGTAGTACTTCCCTTCCATCGGCTTCACGAGCGGCTGCCCCTGCGAGTGGCACTGGACGCAGACGTTGACGCCGTCGACGGTGCCGAGCCGCGCCGGATTGAGGATGTTGGCGCGTGAGGGGTTGTTGACGTGCGCCCCGCCCGGACCGTGGCACTTCTCGCAGCCGACGTTCCACTCGGTGGGCTTCTTCGCGCGGATGTCGTAATTGACCGAATGACAGCCGTCGCACAGCGGACCGGTTGGCCGCTGCCGGTTGTCGCTCGGATAAAACGCGGTCCACCAGTCGCCGCCGGTGTCGGGCACGTGATACGCGCGCCACTGCTTGTGAGTGATGTCCCACTGCGCGCCGAGCGGAAAGTAGTCGTCGCCGACTTTCGTGAAGTAGCGCTGCTTCCACTTGCTGCCGTAGACCCACGCGATCTGATCCTTCGTGAACGTCAGCAGCGGATCGGGCTTGCCGAAGTCAGGAATGATCGCGTCGGGATGCTCTTTCGGATCGCGCACGACGTTTGCCATCCGTGTGTTCTTCCAGCGGTCGTACACCGAAGGGTGGCAGGCGCGGCATTCCGTGGAGCCGACGTACGATGCCGGCGCCTGCGCGCGGGCAATCGACGGTGCGATGGCGAACGCGGCCAGCGCGAGTGCGGCAATCCTCATGAGACGTTACCTGCGCTCGACGAACAGATCGGGAAACTGCTGCTTGAGCGCTTCGACTTTCGGCTTGTCGTTGATGACGATGTACGGCTGAAGCGTGTGCTGGAAGAAGTAATCCTGATGGTACGCCTCGGCCTCGTGGAACTTCCGGAGCGGCGTGACCTCGGTGACGATCTTTCTGCGGAAGATCTTCGCGGCATCGAGTTGCTCGATGTAGGCCTTCGCGATCTTCTGCTGCATCGCGTCCGAGTAAAAGATGGCTGATCGGTACTGCGAACCGACGTCGGGTCCCTGCTGATTGAGCTCGGTCGGATCGTGCGCGACGGAGAAGAAAATCTTCAGGAGCTGCCCGTAGGAAATGCGCGACGGGTCGTACGCCACCCTCACCGACTCGGCGTGTCCCGTGCGGCCCGTGCTCACCGTCTCGTAGTCGGCGGGCCCCGATCCGCCCGCGTAGCCGGACGTCGCGGAGATCACGCCTTTCACCTGCTCGAAGATCGCCTGCACACCCCAGAAGCATCCGCCCGCGATCACCATCGTCTCGGCGCCGGATTTCGATGCGAGCGGCGCGTCGACACCGGGACTCGGCACGGGCGTCTTGAGCGCGGGCGCCGCCGGACGGCCGGACGCG
>Ga0153915_10005103_pt1 | contig 12197 bp, 9 predicted proteins | sample Opewatmetagenome_2_FD_107003 | JGI IMG/M metagenome (GOLD analysis project Ga0153915, IMG submission 107003) | Freshwater wetland microbial communities from Ohio, USA - Open water 3 Core 3 Depth 3 metaG | ecosystem: Environmental > Aquatic > Freshwater > Wetlands | place: USA: Ohio, Lake Erie...
CGCCGACCTCAGCATCGACGACGCCAAAGAGATTATCGGCCCGGCGAAAAAGGCAGGTCTCGATACCGTCTTTATGGTTACGCCCAACACTTCAAAAGAGCGTTTGAAGCTCATCGCCTCAAAAACCACCGGCTTTATTTACGCCGTCTCATTGTTAGGCGTAACAGGCAGCAGAAAAACATTATCGACTTCGGTGAAGGACCTTATCAGCAGAATCAAAAAAGAAACTAACATCCCGGTATGTGTCGGCTTCGGCATTAGCACCCCCGAACACGCCGCAAAGGTCGCCAAATCAGGCGCAGACGGCGTCATCATCGGCTCTAAAATCGTCGGAATCATCGAAGAAAATCTGAAAAAACCAAACATTTGCACCGCTAAAGTGGTAGAATTCCTCAGTAAAGTAAGAAAGGCGGTTGAGAAATAAGCCGCCGAAAAACAATTTAAGGACTATAAAATTTCACGGAGGGCAATATGAGCAAGATACTGTACATTAAGGCGTCGCCGATGAAGGAACGGTCAAATTCAATCGCGGCGGCGGATGCGTTCGTCGATGCGTATAAGAAATCGCATCCAAAAGATATGGTAAAAACAATAGACCTCTTTTCAGTAAAGCTCCCTGAATTTGATTTTGTCGCGGCCTCGGGCAAATACAAAATTATGCGAGGCAAACCCCACAGCCCGGAGGAAAAGGCAGCGTGGGAAAAGGTTGTCGCGACAATCGCGGAATTCAAAGACGCCGACAAATACGTTTTGGCGGTCCCGATGTGGAATTTCTCGATACCTTACCGGCTCAAACAGTATATCGATGTGATTGCCCAGCCGGGGCAGACGTTTACCGTCGATTCGAGCGGCAACTACAAAGGATTAGTTACGGGCAAGCCCGCCTTTGTGGTTTTTGCCCGCGGCGGCGAGTATGCCAAAGGCACACCGGCGGAACAATACGACCAGCAAAGCAAATACGTCGAGTCGATACTGCGATTTATGGGGTTCACCGATATAAGGTCGCTTATGGTCGAGCCGACGCTGGCGGGAGGCCCCGAAGTCGCCGAACAAAAGCGGACTGCCGCAATTGAAAAAGCAAAACAAATGGCCGGCGAGTTCTGACCCTGAGGACAGAACATTATTTGCTACGGGATAACGCATCCAATCGCACAAACAGATTATTTATTAAAATGCGATTATCGTTAATCTGCACCTGCAGGCTGTTGATTTGCTTGACCATATCCTTATTCAAATCGCCGATGGTCTTGTCAATATTCTGATAATCCTTTTTAATGTCCTCAGCGGTTTTATCGAGGGCTTTGAGGCTCTCATTGAGCTTGACGTTGCTTTCAGCGACACTGCGTTCGAGTTTTTTGAGCCGATTTTCCGCTTCCGCATCATACTCGAATTTTTTCAGCTTTGCCCGTGATTCCACTTCCCTCGTCCACACCTCTCTGTCGTCCCGGATTTTTTTTATTGCCTTGTCGATATCGGCTATTTTTTCACTGTCCGCGCCGCCCGCCTGCAGCGACTGTTTGGCCTTTTCGTAGCAACGGATTGCCTCAATAAAATCATCGGGGTCATCCACGAAATCCCATGTCCTGGCAGTGAAGTATTCGGCAAGTCGGCTGTAATACTGCCACTCAAACATCGGCCTGGTCCTCACTGTGCGAGTATCGACTTCTCTTTTACTGTATGTCTTGGTGGTAACTGTGCTTTCGAATGGCTGTTCAACGACAAGCTGTGTGGCATCGTCGCTCAACAGTTTGCCTGAAACGGTATTGCCATCTCGCATATAGAAATCAACCATCGTTACCGAATCGACTCTGGCCCTTGGTTTTGCGATTGTAATTGGCGCATCAGAAACCGGAACCGCAGGATGAATCGCATCTCCTTTATTCGGTTCATCAACGCTCGCGGCAAAACCGTTGAGCAGCAAAACGAGGGCTGCCACTGTAGCCATTAGAAAAATCACGCGTGCCATTTTTATGTCCTCCAAAAATACAATTTCACTCAGACGAACGAGATTATAACATATTGAACGGAACGTGAAAAGATTGACTTTGGAGGTCAGGCGGTGGCGAGCAAATACGCATGTATGAGTTCGGCAACGCTCCAGGCCTGGGCAAAACACCCTTTCGGTCTTTGCGGCGGGTCGCCATCGAATATCTCGCAGATATTGCCTATGCAGCCATCGCCGGTCAGGTTGGTCAACAATGGCCTGATGAAATTCGCCGCAGCTTTTTTGGTGTTAACGCCGGAGCCATTCACCTTCAGATACGCCTCTACAAACGGCCCTATAAGATAAGGCCATACCGTCCCCTGATGATACGCGCTGTCTCGCTGCAACTGAGGCCCCGTGTATTGCCCCCGATACCTTTTGTCGTCCGGCGACAAAGTTCGCAGGCCGAATGGCGTGAGAAGTTTTTCCTCAACGATGGCCACAACCGCCTTTTGCTGCGTGAGCGGCAATGGCGAGAAAGGCAGGGACACGGCGAATATCTGGTTTGGCCTAAGCGACGCGTCAGCCGTCCCGTCAGGAAGGATACAATCGTTCAACCAGCCCCACGACTGGTTCCAGAAAATCTTGCAGAAATTCTCCCTGACTATTTTCACTCTTGCCCGCACCATATTAAGAAATTGACTGTCATTGGTATTGGTCGCCAAATATTGTGAAAGCAGCATAAGCGCGTTATACCACAGCGCATTGACTTCCACGGGCTTACCGTATCGGGGCGTGAAGGCGACGCCTTCGTATTTGGCGTCCATCCACGTAAGCTGTGTGCTCGCGTCGCCCGCCGTTATCAGGCCGTCGCTGTCCGCATGAATTCCGAATTGCGTCCCGTGCTGATAAGAATTGATAATCGAAATAACAACAGGCAAAAGCTCTTCACGGAAGGTCCGGCGGTCGCCCGATGCCTTGAGATACGCAAAGGCGGAATTTATAAACCACAGTGACGCATCGACGCTATTAAAATGGGCGACGTTGGAATAGTCGTCGAAGCGGCTTGGTATCATACCGTTTGAAACAGCCCCGGCAAAAGTTACAAGAACTGACTTTGCCTCGTCGAATCGCCGCGTCGCCAGAAGCAATCCCGGCAACGATATAAATGCGTCCCTTCCCCAGTCGGCAAACCACGGGAAACCCGCGAGAATCGTTGTGCGCTGCGCATTGTTTATAACACGTTTCGCTATGAACTGGTCGGCGGCAAGATAGAGCGTCTCCAGCGTTTTATCGTGTTTGGCCGGCGCTATTACCTTATCGCGGTGCGCGGCGAGTTGTCGGATGACCTGTTCGATATCAGGCCAAACAAACTCGTCCTCCGTGGCGGGCATCGCCGGCCCGCTGAGGTTCGCCCATAAAACCAGCTTCGTCGGCGAATCAATATGACATTTGAAAAACCCAGGCGTAAACAAATCCTCGGTAAAATCCTGTCCCCTTTCCCTGTCTGCCCGGTAGGATAATTTATACCACCACTGCGGATCCTCTCCAAAAACCGCTTCCCGGCAGTTTATCAGCAACCGACACGAACCGGGTACGTCGTGACTAATCAGCAGTCCATCCTCCACCGATTGGGTCTTAATATGCGCATCAGCTTTTTGCAGCGAATGAAAATCACGCAGCCCGACAATAGGCCTAACCGTAAAATCTATCGGCTTCGGAACCTCGTCGAACGAATAAACAATCCCAACCGTGTCCTCGTCCCGCAGCAGGTACACTGATTTTGTCAGCTTCAGGTCGCCAAGCCGGTAATGAAAATGTACGCCTAAATCCCGGCTGAATCTTTTGAGACGCAGATACCCGTCCGGTGAAATTTTGTCCGGGAATTCTATCGTACCTAAGTGGAATTCCGCAGGCCCCCAGTATATTGTCTCAAAACAGTTGGATAGCGCCATTATCCTGTTCGCCGGCGGCGTAAGTGTACCTGTCAGTAAACCGTGATACCGCCTGGTATTACAGCCCACGACGGTAGATGAGCTGAAGCCCCCCCGCGTGTTGGTGAGAAGCCATTCCTTTTCCAGCAATTGCTCAATCGGCACACCCGTCATATCCACGGACACACCGCAATTATCGTTTGTTTTTTGAAGTGTCAGCATATCATTATCTACCTGGATATATCGTCCTCTTTGGCAAGGATAATTTAATCTCGTTTCTTTCCGTTTGCCGCGTTGTCGATTCATCCTGCGTAGTAACCTACTACTGAGAACGGAGGCCTTCTACCCACGGCACAAGTTGCTCAGAAAACGCGTCGTTAGTTTCCCGGAGTAGTCCCGGAATTCACCAGAACGATTGAGCTCACCGGCTTGCGGAGCGCCAGCAGAGAAAGTCCGGTGCAACAATACCGCAAATTATCAATTATCGATAATCAATGAAACTGCCCGGCGGTTTAGTTAACGGCTTGTAATTCCGTGTTAGTCCGCGTTTTGTTTAAGTCCGTGTCGGTCCGTGTCTTAACGCACCTTAGGTGCAGATTACCGAGGATATTCATAAAGTTAATGTAAGAGTCGTATGGTGAATCGTAGGGATTGAAATACTTATGCACGTCCCCATCCGAGAAATACTTTGTGCACATATAATAGAAATGGTCCGAGGTCTGGAGCTTGCGCCAGTCGCCGATAAGCCTGGCGTCGCCGGAACCTTTTATCTTCTTTTCGAGACGATACAGCTCATGAATGGCATTGGACTGCATTGCGTTGCCAAGCCACGCCGAAAGGTCTCTTTCGGTGTCCGCCCAGCTTATCACGTGAGGGACATCAACGACCCCGACGGGTTGATACGCTTTTACAACTTCACTGGGCGTCTTAAAATTATTGTCAGGGTGTCTGAGGATTTCCCCAGGCAAATGCCGCATAAAATCGAAGATGCCTGTTTCCTTCCACTGATGCTCGCCCAACGTTTCGTAGTCCATAAACAGGTTGACGTTGAATCCGTTGCCGTTGACCTTACTGACCCAATGCGAGAATTTGTCGGCGGTCAGCGGCCACTGAGACCAATCGCGGTTGGAGAACCGAAACGCGATATCATCGCTCAGGGCGTAGTTTTTAAGCAGGAGCCGCAGGCGATTGCACCCTTTCGGGGTATAGACAAAATTCGGGCTTCGATAGCCGAGGATGTGGTCTGCGCCTTCGCTGATGACCGCGTCAAAGCAGCCCATCGACTCGATTAGCGACGCCAAATCGTTATTGTAGATAAGCTCGGTATTCCGGAAGACACGCGGCGTCTGACCGAAAAGATTCTGAATCGTCTGAACGTGCTTGTTGACCTGGGCCGCGAACTCATTACGGGAATAGAGGAAACTCAAGCTGTGGTAATAGGTCTCCGCCAGAAATTCGACACAGCCGGTACGCGCAAGGGCATCGAAGGTGCTGAGAACTTCGGGAGAGTACGCCTCAAGCTGTTCGAGCAGGACGCCCGTAACGCTGTAAGCAACCCTGAACCTGCCGTCGTATTTGCGAATCAAGTCCAAGATAAGCCGGTTGGCCGGCAGGTAGCACTTGTTGGCGACCTTTCGGCAAATCTCGGCGTTCTTGCGGTCATCAAAATAATTGATGTTGTTGTCAAAAACGGTGTAATGCCTTAGACGTGTCGGCTGATGAACCTGAAAGTAAAAACAAACTGAAGCCATTCCCTGGTCCTTATCGAATGAGTTTTTGGGTTATACAAACAATTTATACCGCCCCAACAAGCGCTTCCTCATAGATTTTTGCGCATCTTGCGGCGGAATCTCTCCATCGTAATTTTCTCACTTCATAGTTGCCGTGGCTTCTCAGAGTAACGCCGAGAGGCGGATACTTCAAAACAGCCACTATTTTATTCGCGATTTCATCAACGTCCCAGAAATCAACTTTCAACGCGTGCTGAATGACCTCTGAGACGCCGCTTTGCTTGCTGATAATGATAGGGACATCGTTGTCCAACGCCTCTAACGGCGCGATGCCAAACGGCTCCGACACCGAGGGCATAACATAGAGGTCCGCCATCTTGAAGATTTTATTGACGTCCTCGCCGCGTAGAAAGCCCGTGAACAGGACCTTGCTTCCGATACCGAGTTCGGCGGCCATTTCAACCGCGCGATGCATCAAATCGCCGGAGCCGGCCATAACGAACCTGACGTTGTCGAACTTCTCGAGGACTTTCTTGGCGGCCCTGAGGAAGTAATCCGGGCCTTTCTGCATTGTGATTCGTCCGAGGAACAGGACGATTTTTTCATCTTTCTTGATGGTGGTATTTCCGACGAGCAGGTTGGAGCTGCCGTTTCTTTCGACGCCGTTATAAACGACCTCGACCTTGTCGCCGCTGATTCCGTACCGGCTGATTACGATGCTGCGAGTCAGGTAGCTTACGGCTATGACCTTGTCGGCAACGTGCATACCCATCCGCTCGATGTCATAAATCATCTGGTTGACGTGCTCGCCGCTGCGGTCAAATTCCGTTGAGTGGACATGGACAACTAACGGCTTGCCTGTCGCCCTTGCCACCGCTACCCCCGCCGGATAGGTCATCCAGTCGTGAGCGTGGATAACGTCAAATTCCTCATTGGCGGCCAGTCGAACAGCGAGTTCCGCGTAACGCTGCACCTCGGCGTACATATCGCCGCTATAATCAAGCGTTCCCACAAATTTGTCTGTCCTGCCATGCGAGGCCTGCATCTGCGAGATGGATTCTTCTATTTTTTTCTGGTAGCTGTTGGCGGTCAAATACGGCTGCAACGGGGAGCTTATCGTCCGGAAAACCACATTTTTCAACTGCTGCACCTTCATAGGCGTATGAATTGACTGCTGCATCGAAGGACTTACGAGTTTTACATGCGTGGCGTATTTACTTTGCACCACGGTAGGCAAAACGAACGTAATTTGCACGCCCATCTGGTCAAGCGCCTTGGTCAGTCCGTAGCACGCCGTTCCCAGTCCTCCACTGATAAACGGCGGAAATTCCCAACCAAGCATAAAAACTTTCATCTTGTTCCTCGTTGCTTAACAGTTGTAACCATTTAACAATCAATGAGTTACAATCAGCCGACCTGTCAACATCGGGAGTGTAAACTCAAGGCGGTAAAACAAAACCACCAGTTGTCTTACACGTTCGCTATCGACAGAAAGTTAGACCATCTTTATCGCGTTCCGAACCAAAAATAACACATTCAACTATCACGTACTTTATGTAATAATCGGGATTTTCACGCCTGGCAGTTGAACAATTCTTGGTTAATGCGGTAATTATAGCAGAATAAAGTGGTATTTTACCAGTCACCTTATGGGTAGATATGCCCTATAGACCCTGAGTAAATTTTTTCAACAATTTGCGGTATTTCCTGATACGAAGCCCGCTTAGGTATGCCAACGACTGATAACTTGGCGCACACCGATAGTATCGCAACGGAGAACCGGGCGATTTGAAAACTGAGATGACAGAAAAAAGGCCGATTCGTCCGGAAACGAACCGGCCTGATTCACCTCATACCCTTTTTAGCGTAAACTGGTGAAAACAAAGGGCTTATGTGACGGACCGGTTATAGGTCCTGCGGCTTAATAGTGCTGCGACGGTTTGCCTTTGTCCTTTCAGCGGCGTGGTCGAGCATGCAATAGACCTTATCGCTGATGGCGCCGATGGCCTCGGACGAAGTCATCATTTTCTTGCTCTTTATGTAAGCTCTTACTTTACTTGCCACAACTAAAACTTCCTTTTGCTTTGCCATGTTCCAAAAACCTCCATAAATTAAGAACCTAAAATCTAAATTAGCCGACCCACACCATTGAGCCGGCAAACGAATTAAACATCTTATATGAGGGAAAAGCGGGCCGTTTGCAACAAAAAAATGTGTATAAATGCAAATTTTTAATATGGCGACAAAGTGGTTATTTTGAACAATCGGCTTAAGTTTTTGATAATTCGAGTCGAAGGTTTTGACGAATAACTTAATGATGAGATTTTAGCGGGTGATATTTTCGGACACAGAAGGTCTTTTAGCAGGGAGATGTAAAATGAATAAGCGAATTCGCAAGACACACAAATCGCATTCGACGCATATCGGCGACCGTGGTTCGGCACGAACTTCGACTGAGTTTGGCCGTAAGTCCTCCACCGGTACGAAAGGTCGAGGTCGAGGGATACAGGATCTTGTAGTGGTCGCAACGGCGAGCACAATGGATGAAGCAAAGGAGAACGAGACACTGCTGAAGAACAACGAAATTCCGGCCATGGTTAGGGAGAGACCGAATGAGTTCGGGGAAGGCACTCATTACGCGGTGTATGTGCCGGAAGATATGGCGGATGAGGCACATGTGATAATCGAATCGCAGGACGCGTATGATGATTTTTACGACCTCGGACTGAATGATGAGAGCGAAGACGATTTAGAAGGTGAGCTTTTTGAGGACTGAAAACGGTAAAATATCCAACACTCATCGACCAATGTGAAAATGTAAAAACACAAGAGGGATACAATGGAAACAAATGAACAATCCAATGAGCAACAGCCCGTGGGATGCAAAGTGGAAGAGGAACGCAGAGCCAGAGACGACCGCAGAGGCAGCGTGGTGGACAGGCGCCTGGGACTTGACCGCCGGCGTGGGCCGGGTAAGCGCAGGAGTGACGACCGCAGGAGCGCTGAAGAAGGACAGATGTCCGATGAGCAGTTCGAGTTCCTGATGGCTATCAATGAATACAAGAAGGCCAACGCCCGCCCATTTCCGACGTGGACAGAGGTGCTGGAAGTAATCAAGGCCCTGGGCTACAGGAAAACTGCTGAGCCGAGCGCACTGGCGGAACACAATAAGAACGGAGGACAGAATACTGAGGACTGAAAGGCAGCGTATAGCGGATAGTTATTGAAAGCCCTGTCGCAAGGCAGGGCTTTTTGTTTGCGCCGGTTTTAATCGTGGATGATTAAAAGACTGGCCCCCCCTCTTCCAAGCCATTGGCAAAGAGGAACAAAAATCAACAAGTCAGCGTATATGTTTAATAAGCACAATTAAAGTTTGATGGGGGCATGTTTTTTTGGTAATGGTCGTTAAATGGCCAAAGCAGCGATAAAAATCACGGGGGCGTTTTTATTCATCGCTTTATCATGGTGCGGATGTGTTTTGGCATCGCCGGCGGAGAGCTTTCATTTTACCGTAACAACCGACCCTCATGGCTACCACGCCACGTTCAATAAAGTATGCCAGGCAATCAACGACCTCGCCGGCGGCCCCGGGGCGTTTTGCGTTTCGGGCGGAGACGATGTCGGTCAAATCTGGGAAAACCGCGCAATAATAGACGCGCACTTTGGAACTTCAACAATATGGTACCCGGTAATCAGCAACCATGACGCAGCAAGCGGCGCTACGATGGAATGGCTGCGTAATGAATATGACAACGGCAATAATTTACGGACGCCCCTGAAAGATTACACAAACCAGGACGGCCCCACAGGAGCGGTCAGAACAAACTATTCGTGGGATTACGGCAACGTCCATTTTGTCGCGTTGAACGAATACTGGAACGGCGGTACAAATGAAGGCAGCGGAAAAAGCACAAGCGGCAGCGACACCGCAGCCAGTGGAGACGTTGTGCCGGCGCTGTACAACTGGCTGGCAGCGGACTTGGCGTCCTGCACCAAACCTTTTATATTCGTAGTCGGCCATGAGCCGGCATTTCCTTTCTACCGGCATGTAGGCGACAGTTTAGATGCGCATAAAGCCAACAGAAACGCGTTCTGGGACCTGCTCGAAACCGAAGGCGTCACCGCATATATATGCGGACACACTCATTATTATTCCGCACACCAAGGCGACGTCAACGGTATCGGCAGCGTTTGGCAGTTCTGTGCCGGCAACGCGGGAAATGATGAAGGCGACGGACAAACCTTTTTCAACATTACTGTGGACAGTAATGTCGCAACACTTAACGTCTATCGTAACGGCGGGACCGCGACATTCACCAAAACGAACAGCTTTGAATTCACGCCAAGGACCGTCATCGGCTCTTTCGACCCAAAAAAATATACGCCGGGAGAATCGGTACTGGTATCTCTCGCTGTTAAGCCGGATGTCGAAACCGAGGTCTATACGGTTGAGGATTCGCCGCCGTCGGAGTGGGCAGTAAGCAGCATCAACAACGGGGGCGTCTGGGATGATGTTAATAACAAGGTCGTGTGGGGACCATTCACCGACAATTCACAAAGAACTTTTACTTATAATGCTCTTCCGCCGGAAGATATATCATCCTCACAATGTTTTGCCGGCAAGGCCTCTGTCAACGGCATAAATATGATTTGCGACCGATGTATTGAGTCGGCAGCCGCGTCAGATATATACAAGTTTGGGACTTTTACCGGACATAAAAACGCCCCGTTAAAAGTCACCGACGGTAACGGCACGGCGGTCGCATTTAATCTTAGCGGCGGCGGCTGGGGTGAAATTTCAGACGCCGATTTCAACCAGGTTATCTTATACGAAACAACAGAAAAATCCGCCTTTACAATCAAAACCACGGGAGCTCGGGAGACGAGCGTCGGGGATATTATTGCCGAAGGGCCACTGAAAAGCATTTTGGCCGGCACCATTGATTTCCGAGGCGACATCTCAGTTAACGGCTCTCTGGGTACATTGACGGCGAATAATACAGCCAAGGGCCATAATATAATTATTGATGGTTCTATCAACAGCGTCAAAGTCACCGGCACACTGTCGGGTGATTGGGCCTGTGCCGCGATTAAGAGCATCTCCGCAGGCGAGATAGTTGACGCTAATTTGACCTTAAGCCAGAAGCCGGACGCAAAGATACCGACCCTCGGCAACCTCACCGTCAAGGGTTGGATAGATTCAAGTCAAATACTATCGACAGGCAACATCGGCACGGTCACTGCCGGAGCAATGATAAATTCGACCTGCTTTGCGGGTGTTGCAGACGATGTTTCCGGGTTGCCTGACCCGGCGGTGGACATCAATTACGCAGAGCCAGCCACGATTAAGAAAATCACGGTAAAAGGTATCAAAGGCGAGGATTATTGTTTCATCAACAGCAACATTGCGGCGGCTCAGATTTTAAGCGCCTCTTTGGTTTATTTGGAGAACAACAATGATGGCGTACCATTTGGGTTATCCGCCGGCCTTATTAAGGCCCTCAAAATCAAAGATGTGAGCGGGACGCAATCCTGGAAGAATCTTGACAAGCCCGCCGATGCTCCTGTGTTGTCCGGCGACGCTGAAATCCGCCTCTATTAAATATGGCGTCTCTTCTATGGTGCGGCTGAGAAATCAGCCGTCTCCCTCTTATAATATCCCTAACCAATCCCGGCACAGACAGAAAAATCTTGCCTGAGGAGGTTTTGACGGTAAACTCTGCGGGATTTATTGACGTTAAATAACATGTAAACACGAGGCACAGAAAGGAACAGTAAATGCCGGAATATTCGGTTAGCCCAGAAGGTAAACAATACCCCCTGCCGGGTCAGGAGGAGTACGCGCAGGAATTCAAACGCGTTGAAACGCTGGCGGAGGCGGCACGCAAGCAAGGCAAAGAAATCGTCGTGGTGATGGGGGTGGGGTTTGTCGGTGCGGTGATGTCAGCAATAATAGCCGACACTACCGATAAGAAGACGGGCAGGCCGAATAAGTTTGTCATCGGATGCGATTTACCCAGCGATAGAAGCTACTGGAAGATAATGATGCTCAACGAGGGGCAGTCGCCCGTCAAGGCGGAGGACCCGGAAGTTGCCCCGATGATAAGGCGGTGCGTGTTAGAAAAGAAAACGCTGACCGCCACATATAATAATGACTGCCTCAAGTTAGCGGATTGCGTGGTAGTTGATGTGCAATGCGATTATACCAAACAACACCTGGGCAATATGCGGACGGGCAACGTGGAGATGGGCGCGCTTGAGGCGGTGATAAAGACAATCGGCAGTAAGGTCGGCGAAAAATGCCTGACGCTGATTGAGACGACGGTTGCGCCGGGAACGACGGAATATATCGGCTGGCCGATAATGAAACGGGCATTCGCGGCCAGAGGATTAAAAGCGGAGCCATTGCTTGCGCACAGTTACGAGCGGGTGATGCCGGGGAAAAATTATGTCTCGTCGATTCGCGATATTTGGCGGGTTTGTTCGGGATGCAACGAGGGAGCAAAACAGCGGGTGGAAAAATTCCTGCGTGAGGTGCTCAACACCGAGCAGTTCCCGCTGACGGTGATGGACCGCCCAATCGAATCGGAGACAAGCAAGATTGTTGAA
>Ga0153915_10005104_pt1 | contig 12197 bp, 9 predicted proteins | sample Opewatmetagenome_2_FD_107003 | JGI IMG/M metagenome (GOLD analysis project Ga0153915, IMG submission 107003) | Freshwater wetland microbial communities from Ohio, USA - Open water 3 Core 3 Depth 3 metaG | ecosystem: Environmental > Aquatic > Freshwater > Wetlands | place: USA: Ohio, Lake Erie...
CTTACTCTCCCTCTCCCCTTGGGGGAGAGGGTCAGGGTGAGGGGTAAGAATGGCTTCCCGGGCGTTTTTTCACCCCCACCCTTCTCCCTCCCCCCTCAAGGGGGAGGGGTTCCCGTGTCTTTGCTGTTCTATTGGCCCATTTTTTCATAACTTTTTTGACATTACCTTTTAAAGCAGAATTCAGAATTCAGGAGATAGGAGTCAGCAGATTTTTTATTCTGAATTCTGACTCCTTATGTTAATTGCTTTTCTTTGCTTTCGCCTTCTGGATCAGATTCCATATTTTATTAGGGCTCAGAGGCAACTCATCTACGACTGCCCCTAAGGGAGCCAGCGCATCCGCAATGGCATTCCCTATGGCCGGGGGTACGGACATGCTGGAGGCTTCCCCCGCTCCTTTGGAGCCCAGGGCCGTGAAAGGCGAAGGAGTTTCCAGATGGCCGATGTCGATCCTGGGCACCTCCATAGCCGTGGGGACGAGATAATCCTGGAAAGAGGCGGTCAGGCATTGACCATTTTCATCGTAGGCCCATTCCTCATAGAGGCTGCCTCCCAGGGCATGGGTACAGCTCCCCATCACTTGGCCTTCGACAAGCATCGGATTGAGGATCGTGCCGGCATCATGCACGCTGGCCCACTTGAGGATCCTGACCTGGCCGGTTTCGGGGTCCACCTCGACGGCGATGGCCTCGGCCACAAACCCATAGGTATTCGAAGAATTTACCCGATCGAGGTCATCCGGCGGCTGAGAGGTGGGCATAGAATAAAGGGCTGTGCCAAAAAGGCCCGCATCCATTCCTTCCGGTATGGCGGATTGATCCCAGTGAGCAACCCCGGCCACGTGCCGCAGGCGGATGGACTTTTCCGGAGAACCCTTGACGAAGATCTTTCCGTCCTGTAGAACCATATCCTCGACATTGGCCTCCAACAAATGGGCGCCAATCTTAAGCATCTTCTCCTTGACCTGCCGGGTGGCCTTCACCACCGCCGTCGTCCCCTGGGAGGCAAAGCGGCTGGAGAAGCTCCCCGTGGTGATGGAGTACAGCCGATCATGAGTATCCACCACATCGCTGACCGTCACGTCCTTCGGATCAATCCCCAACTCATCGGCCACGATCTGAGAGATCACCGTCTCATGCCCCTGTCCTTGCGGGTTGGTGCAAACCATCACATGCACGCCGCCCAAGGGGTCCACTTTCACTATGGCTGACTCCCCGGACCCTGATTTCGGACGCTCCTGCTTCCGCTCCTCGACTGTTTTCCCGATGGCCACGTAAGCGATATTGGTGACCGAAGGGTCCACCACTGAGGAAAGACCAATGCCGACCAGCCTCCCTTCAGCCCGGGCCTTTTTCTGCATCTCCCTCATTTTCTTATAGTCGACCATGTCGAGAGCCATCTGGAAGGCCTTGGGATAATTCCCGGCGTCGTAAATTCCCCCAGTCGCTGTCGTATAAGGAAATTGGTTGGGCTGGATAAAATTTTTGAACCGGACCTCAGCGGGGTCCATCCCCAACTTGATTGCAATCATGTCCACCAGGCGCTCCTCGCTGAAATAAAGCTCCTGGCAACCATACCCGCGATTCGGGGCGGTCAGGCACTTGTTCGTGCCGACTACCAGCACCTCCCGATCCAAGTTTCTTATCTGGTAAGCCCCGGTATGATTTCCGGTACTCCGGTAGGCACAGCCGGGCTCCGGGGGACGAATGTAGCCTCCCGTGTTGTCGATGGCCTTATCCTTCAAACCCAGGATCGTTCCATCCTTTTTGACCGCTGCTTCCATGTACGTGACCCGGTCTGTTCCGGTGGCGCTGGCTAACAGATGTTCCCTCCGGTCCTCGATCCATTTCACGGCCCCCCCGATCTTTTTCGCCGCCAGGGTAATTAAAGCGACGTACGGGTACATCCCGGTCTTGGTACCAAACCCGCCGCCGATGTCCGTGGGAACGATCCAGCGCATTTTGTTTTCCGGTATGCCCAGGGCGATAGCCACCAGGGTGTGATTGACAAAAGGCCCCTGGTAATTGTTGTAGACAACAAACTCCCCGGAGAAAGGATTGTAGGAAGCGATCACTCCGTACGTCTCGATGGGGGTAGAACCATACTTAGGGAATTTGAACTTTCCCTTCACGACCAGGTCCGCTTCCTTATAAGCCTTCCCCATGTCTCCGTACTTGAAGAATCGATGGTTGTAGATATTGCTGCCGATGTTATCGTGCAGGATGGGGGCTCCCGGCTTTATGGCCTCCTCGATGTCTACCACCGGAGGTAAAGGTTCGTAGTTTACCTCGATCAAATCCAGAGCATCCTCCGCCAGGTACCGGTCATTGGCTACCACCACGGCCACCGGTTCTCCGACAAAGCGAACTTTATCTACTGCACAAGAGTAATACTTGGGCGGAACCGAAACCCCGACAGGGAATGGTTGGGACATCTTGGCCACGTCCTCCCCGGTTAATATGCCGATCACTCCGGGAGAAAGACGCGCCTGGGAGACATCCACCCCCCTGATCCAGGCGTGAGGATAGGGGCTTCTAAGGATGGCCGCATGTTTCATGTTCGGCAACCGAATGTCGTCCATGAAACTGCCCCGACCCGTCAATAGCCTCAAGTCTTCTTTCCTTTTCAGGCTCTGGCCAACCCATTTCTTTTTTGCCTCAACCATACATATTCTCCTTAAGCGATTTTAGGATTTTCTCGGAATATGCACACGCACTTAATCCGAACGAATGTTCGTTCACTACCATAATTTAAACAAATTCTCAACCACTTTTTAGCCCCCAACATATTCCAATGTAAAGATAATCGTAGAGTTAATTTCGGAACCAGCCCAGGGTATGGATGGAATAATTGAGGGGCAACTTCCTTTTAAGTGTTGGATCATAAAGTTCCCCTTCAAAGTGATCCGCAAAGATGATGCCCTCGGTCTTTAGGGGAGGGGTCCCAGAATAGATGACAATTCCCTCCAGAGACCCCCGTACTTTCTGCTGGACCAGCCGAATTAGCTCTTCGGGCGGAAGGATGGTAGCCAGGGTTGACTCCTGGTACGGCATTTTTTTACCTTCCTTTGTGGCCCAGCTGCGAATTCCAATTTCATCCCAGTGATCTTTTATTTCTTCGTATTTCCACAGGCTGCGGGAGAGAATGGCGGGGCAGGCCTGCTTCGATTTCAAAATGTCGAGCCTTTCCAGCTCTCGGTCCGTGTGATCGCTTCCCAGGCCTACCCATATCCCCTGGGGGTTCGTCAATAAGACATATTCAATCTCGCCGGATGTCTCGTAACCTTCCACATAGATGTCCCCGTCCAGCGCAACGCCCTGAGGAGGCTTCGGATAGAAGGTGGGTACCGAGGGAGGAGGTTTGACCCCCTCTTTTTTAAGTTCTTCGATATGTCTCTTGACGGCCGACTGATCCCGACCCGTATATCCACATAAGATGGCTCCTTTTATATCAAAAGAAACCTGCTTCTTGCCCGTCTTCTCTTCCACGATAAGTGATTGAATCATCGCCGAATCGCGTCCCCCGTTAGAACCCGGCTAATCTTTTCACCAGGTTTCATTTCTTTTTACTCTGCAACTTCTCATTTTCCAAGCGGCGAAGCTCCCTCCTCAGGATTTTTCCCGAAGAAGTCTTCGGCAGCTCTTTTACAAATTCGATCTCCCGGGGATACTTATAGGGAGCAATTGTGGCCTTCACGTGATCCTGAAGTTGCCTAGCTAACTCCGGGGTGGGTGCATATCCCTCGTGGAGAACTACCCAGGCTTTCACTTTTTCTCCCATCTCCGGGTCAAAGACCCCGGCTACGGCAGACTCCAGCACAGCCTTATGCTCCTGCAAGGCCGTTTCCACATCGGCCGGAGAAATCCGGTAGCCATGGCTGGTCATAATGTCATCAGAGCGGGAGCCATACCAGAAATAACCATCTTCGTCCATGTAGGCGAGGTCTTTGGTATCGTACCAATTATTCGGGATCCGGACCTCCCTCGTTCGTTTCGGGTCTCTGAAATATTCCTTAAAAAGACCTGGATGGTTCCTCCGCATCGCTAAGTGCCCCAATTCTCCCGGGGGAAGCCGCTCTCCCTTTTTATTGACAATGGCCACTTCGATCCCGGGGAGCGGTTTGCCCATCGATCCAATTTTTACCTTAAGATTGGTCTGAGTGGTGCAAAATTCGTGGGCCTCGGTCTGGCCCATACTGTCGAGAATCTTCACCTTAAAACGTCGCATCCATTCCCGCCATGTTTCCGCCAACAGGGGCTCTCCGGAGCTGAGGCAGTACTTTAAGGAACTGGTATTGTATCGAGTTTCAGCATCCTTTACCGCCACCATCATTCTGTATATGGTCGGAGTCCCGGCGAAGATCGTAATCTTATACTTTTCGATGAACTCATAAGCCCTTTCGGCATTAAAACGCTCGTCGGCATAGATGGCTGTCGAGACGCCCCAGCGGAAGGCAAAAAGAAAGTTATGGCCCAGGGCATACATCCAGGTCAAAGCCGTGGGTCCGCCGCAAATGTCCCCGCGCTCCAATCCCATCGCATACTTCCCGATGGGATCTCCAGCCCCGACAATAAAACGATGGCAGTGAACAACCCCTTTAGGGGCCCCCGTGGTCCCGGAGGTATAGAGAAAATACGCTGGATCATTCTTGAGGGTCTCCACAAATGGGAGAGAGGCCCCATTTTCTTTCAAAAGGTCCTCGAAGAGGATCTGATCGCCCTTCGCCTCACCGACGACGATGACGTTCTTCAGCGTTGGGCATTTGGGGCGGATGTTTTCGATGGCTTGAATATACTTGGCGGTGGTGATGGCGGCTACAGATTCGCTGTTGTTGATAATGTGCTCCAGTTCGCCCTCCCGGAGCATAACATTCGTCGGGATGGGAACTGCTCCGATCTTCTGCCCTCCCAGGAAGGCGACCATGTACTCGGGCTGGTTCGGGGTCCGGATCACGTAGCGGTCGCCCTTCGAAAAGCCCATCTTGTGCAGGGCATTGGCAAAACGGTCGGAAAGGTCCTTTAATTCCCCGTAGGTGATCTTCTGGTCGAGATAATAGATGGCCACATCTTGGGACCGTCCGTGCTCCGCCCAGTAATCTACCATAAGCCTCGCCATGTTCAGTTTCACAGGAATATCCAACTTGAAAAAACCCTGGCTGTCCATGCGATGATAAGTATCACCCAATCCCATGGCTTTCCTTTCTCCTTCGGCGTTTTTGTTCTGTAACATATTAAACACCCTCCGAATTGTCAAGGAAAAATGGATTTATCCCAAACTTGCTTTTTACCATTAATCCCCCAGAACCGATTGACAACGACCTCCTACCCCAGATAAGCCTGGCGAACCTTCTCTTCTCGCAGGAGGTCGGTCGCTAAACCCTCCAGAGCAACTTTCCCCTCTTCCAATACATATCCTCTTCTGGCCACAGAGAGGGCCATGCGGGCATTCTGTTCCACCAGCAGGATCGAGGTCCCGCGGCGATTTATCCCCCTAAATACCTGGAAGATCTTTCTCACCACCAAAGGCCCCAGGCCGAGCGAGGGTTCATCCAGAAGCAATAAATCAGGTCTACTCATCAATGACCTGCCGATGGCCAGCATCTGCTGTTCGCCGCCGCTCAGAGTTCCCCCTTTCTGGGCCTGTCTCTCCTGCAAGATAGGGAAAATACTATAAACCCACCCTAAATCCTCACGAGCCTGGGCTTTATTCCTCCTCACGAAAGCACCCATTTCCAGGTTGTCCTTCACGGTCATCCGGGCCAGGATGCCTCTCCCCTCGGGGGTTTGGGACACCCCCATCTTTACAATCTCGCTGGAGGTCAGGCCCTGGATGGGCCGATCCTGAAAAATGACGGTTCCTGAAAGAGGTTTAAGCACGCCAGAGATCGTCATCAGCGCGGTCGTCTTCCCGGCTCCATTGGCCCCGAGAAGGGCCACGATCTCCCTTTCTTCTACAGATAGATGAATTCCTCTCAGGGCTTCGATTGACCCGTAGGAGACATGGATATCATTCAGTTGTAATAACATCTTCCTCACGTCCCAGATAGGCGTCGATGACCTTTGGGTCTTTTTGAACCACTTCCGGAGGTCCGTCGCAGATTTTTTCTCCATGAACCAGGCAAATCACCCGGTTAGAGATCCCCATGACGACTTTCATGTCGTGCTCTATGATGAGAATCGTGATTCCTCGATCCCGGATCTTGCGGATCACCTCCATGATTGCCTTGGATTCATGGGGGTTCATGCCACAGGTGGGTTCGTCCAGCAGCAGGAGATGGGGGCGGGTAGCCATCGCCCTGGCTATTTCCAGCCGTCTCTGAAAACCATAAGGAAGAGCATTGGCCAGGGTGTTCGCCAGGGGAGCCAGATCCAGGAACTCCAAGAGTTCCAAAGAATTCTCGATGATCTCTTCTTCTTCCGTCTTTGCTCTCTCTCCCGCGAAAAGGGCCCCCCCAAGTCCGGCATGAGACCACAGGTGACACCCTACCATTACGTTTTCCAGGGTGGTCATCCCTGAGAAAACCCGGCTGTTCTGAAAAGTTCGGGAGATGCCGAGCCTGGCCACGTCGGCGGGTTTCAGACCGACCAGATTCCGTTTTGAATTCTCCAGGATAATTTCTCCGCGGGTAGGCGGATAGATACCCGTAATGCAGTTGAAAAGGGTCGTTTTCCCTGCCCCGTTCGGTCCAATCAGGCCCAGTATCTCCCCCTGAAAGACTTCAAAACTTACATCTTGCAGGGCCTGGACCCCTCCGAATACCTTCGAGATATTTTTACTGGTGAGATACCGGCTGGCCAAATCTCCCCCCCGAATCAAAAAGCTCAAGAAAAGGGTTTCCCCCTCTCCACCTTTGCCGCCCGCTCCCAGATCATCTTCCGTTTTTCCCTCCCCAGGATGCCCTCGGGACGGAAAATCATTAGAGTGATCATGGCCACACCCACGGTAATCATCCTGAAATCGCTAAACTCGCGGAGAATCTCTGGAACAATGTAGAGAATGGAGGCTCCCAGCACAACCCCCGGGATGTTCCCAATACCCCCCACGATGACCATGCAGAGAATGATGATGGACTCATAAAAGCCAAACCCCGCAGGAGAAATGAATCGGTGCTTGCTGGCCATGAGACAGCCGGCCACGCCCGCGAGGCTGGCTCCTACCGTAAAAGCCAGAAGTTTCAACCTGTCGACTCTTACGCCAAGGGTTGCAGCGGAAACTTCGTCCTCGCGGATCGCAATCCAGGCTCGGCCCAGCCTGGAATGCGCAAGACGAACCATCAAGAAAAGAATAAGGTAGACCAAAAGAAGAGTCAGGTAATAATACTGGGTACGGGAGCGAATGGCAAAACCCCATATTTGGGGCGGGGCCATCCCGTAGATCCCATTGGGCCCATCCGTCAGATCCGTCCAGTTGTTGAGAATGAGCTTGATGACTTCCCCGAACCCCAGCGTGACGATGGCAATATAGTCATGTCTCACCCTCAGAACCGGAAGGCCCAGGAGCAATCCCATGATGGCGGCAAAGACGGCGGAAAGCGGCAAGGCAAAGATGAAGGGAAGCTGAAAAAACCTCCATAGGATTCCGTAGGTGTAAGCGCCGACGCCGAAGAAGGCTGCATGACCAAGGTTCAGCAGGCCGGCAAACCCGATAATGACGTTAAGACTCTCGGCGAGAATGATATAGATCAAGACATTAAAGGCCAGATCTACATAATATTCGGGGGAGAGCCAGGGGAAAATTAGAGACAGAATAATGACGGCCAGGAGCCAGGGATTGGCTCTTCGAAGTGGGTTCTTCGGTAAATATGATCTATTCATTCTCACAGTCTCTCGGCAACCCTCTCACCGAGGAGGCCTGAGGGCCGGAAGACCAAGATGATGATCAGCAGAAGGAATACCAGGATATCCTTGTTATCGTTGCTGATGTATCCGCCGATGAGTGTCTCGGCCACCCCGATGACTAAGCCGCCGAGAACGGCCCCGGTCACATTGCCCACACCCCCCAGGATCATGGAGGTGAAGGCCTTGAGGCCGGCCATGAACCCCACAAAGAAATCCACCGACCCGTAGTAGGAACCGGTCAGGACCCCTGCGGCTCCGGCGATGGCGGAAACGATGAGGAAGGTGAGAGCAATGAATTTGTTCACGTTAATCCCTAACAATCCGGCCACTTTTTGGTTTTCGGCCACGGTTTGTAGAGCTTTTCCCATCCGACTGTTCTTAAGAAATATGCTGAAGACAACCATCAAAAAAAGGGAGATGATGACGATCCAGATCTGGGCGTAACTTACCATACTCCCCAGGAAATGGATTTCTCCTTTGGGAAAAAGGAAAGGGAAAATGCGAAACTTGGAACCCAGGGTAAGAATAACGGCCTGCTGAATAAAGATGGAAGAACCGATGGCAGATACGAGGGAATTAATCCGGGGGCTACGGCGGATGGGCCGATAACAGGTTCGGTCCACCAGGATTCCCAGAAGGGCGGCGCCCGCCATGGCGAGAGCCACAGTCGCTACAAGGACCCAAAGGATATTCCCCCCAAAATGCCCTGTTTCGGTTAAGAGAACGGCGACTCCTACCCCTATGAAGGAGCCGATCATGAAAACCTCGCCATGCGAAAAATGGATGACCTGGGTAATCCCGAAGACCATGGTCATCCCCATGGCCAGGAGGCTGTAAATGAAGCCGAGTATGATCCCGTTGATGACCTGCTGGAGGAGCATTTTCCCTCATGATCTCCTTAAATAGCCTAAAGGGGTGGCGGGATTGTCTAAACTCCCGCCACCCCATGTCAGCACCTACTTCAGCCCAGAGATATAGGGCACAAATTTTCCTTTCTGGACCTGGAACATGCTTAAGAGGGGAGCCATAATATCTCCCTTTTCATTGAAGGTCACAGGGCCCAGGGTCCCCGGGTAATCCTTAAAGCCCTTTATGGCATTGATGATCTTCTGGGGGTCAGTACTTCCAGCTTTCTTTATTCCGGATATGAGGATGTCTGCGTTCTCATAGGCAATGGCGGCCCACAGATCAGGGTCTGTCTTGTACTTCTCCCGGAAAGACTGAAGGAACCTCTTGAAAGAAGCTTGGTCCTTGACCGCATCCAGGGAAATGGCCTGGATGAAGGCTCCCTCACCCCCCTCCCCGGCAATTTTAATCAGTTCCGGATCGTAGGTACCGCCGACGCTCACAAAATCCCATTTGGCTCCTAGCTCCTTGGCTTGTTTAAGAATCAGACCAAAGTCCGAATAGTATCCTCCATAAAACAAGACCTCGGGATTTAGGCTCTTAATCTTGGTTAGGATAGCCCGAAAATCTTTTTCACCGGAGGTAATCCCATCAAAAATAACAACCTCGCCTCCCAGCTTCTTTATGGTTTGCCCGGTAATTTCGGCCATCATCTTCCCGTAGGCTCCCTTGTCGTGGAGGATCGCAACTCTCTTCTTCTTAAGGGTGTTGACGATAAACTCTCCATTAATGCGGCCATGTTCATCATCTCTTCCGTAAGTACGGAAGATGTTCTTCAGCCCCCGTTCCGTAAGCTTGGGATTGGTGGAGGCGTAGGTAATCATGGCTATATTTTTTTCGGCGTAAATCTCGGAGGCCGGGAAAGAACAGGCGGAATTCCAGTGCCCGACCACACCGACTACCCCCTTTTTTACAAGGCTGTTCGCAGCGTTCACCGCCCCCTCGGACTTTCCCTCATCATCCGCAGGAACGACCTCCAACTTCTTTCCCAAGACCCCGCCTTTGGCATTGGCCTCTTCTACCGCGAGCTGGACGCCGCTCAACGCCTTCTTCCCGATTTCAGTCTGGGGGCCTGAAAGCGGTCCCCCGAAGCCGATTTTGATGGTGGGTTGAGCGCTGGCAGAAACACTGAAGGCGAAAACTGCAAGAAAACCGAACATCAATACTTTGGTCCGCATTTTACCCTCCTTAATGTTGAATTATTGATTGCCCCCTCACCTGCATTCTCTCTCCCTTCCAGAGCCTGGGTCGCAAATCACTTTCCGCCAGACGGGGCGCAGGGGTGAGCGCCGCAGAATCGGCGGGATTCTACCAATTACGAGGAGATCACTTATCATCCGCAAAGGTAAATTCGGCGACTTATTGCATAGAACCGGTACCTTGCATCCGGAAACCACAAAAGTAAACATCGACGCCGACCATGGAAGAATCACCGCCTCATTCTGCAAACAAACCCCTGTGCCCCGTCTGAAACCCCCTCTGCGCCTATTGCGACACAGTCCCTCCAGGGGAGAGGGTATGGCGAGGGGGCTGTGATCATCCCCTGATCAATCGTGGGAGCATCATGTGATTATGCGGGCAGATCGATCTGGGGTTTTGATAAACGGAGCCCGCAAAGGCCAACATATATTTTCGGATATCCGGCAGGGAAACCACTTCATCGACAAATCCGGTTTTGGCACAATAAATCGGCCTGGATTTCTCATGGTATTCCCGGGCCAGGATGTTCATCTTCTCGATGGTTGGCTTTAATGGCCGATTCGCCTCTTTTTCCTTCACCAGTCTTCTGGCAAAAGAGGCGACCGCGGCCGTTTCCCCGTGCATTACGTAGATCTCGGTCGTGGGTGTGCCCAGGGTAAAGGCATTATGATTGTTCGCTTGCGGCCCGCCCATGATGTAGTGGGCGGCGGCTGTTCCTTTTCTTAATACCACGCACATCATCGGGACATCTGTCTGCTCGATGGAATAAATCAAGGACTGCCCCAATCCCAGGAGTTCAGCTTTTTCAGCTATGTCTCCCACATCGATGCCGCTTGTATCCTGGAACCAGATGATGGGAACCCGGTCTCTGCCGCATTGGGTAACGAACTCGTTCATCTTGATGAGACCCTGGCGGTAAAGCTTTCCGCCGACTCCTGGATAAGGAGCATATTCAGGGTATCCCTTGGGCAAGAATCCATGCCGATTGCCGATGATTCCAACCAAAAAGCCGTCGATTTTGGCTAATCCCGTATAGACTTCCGGGCCATAGGTGGGTCGAAACTCCATGTTCTCGCTGTTATCCGTCAGCCTGGCAAGGACTTCATCAAAATTGTAGGCGACCCTTTGATTGAACGGGACCAGACGGTTGATCTCTTCGGAGGAAAATTTAGGTTCCTTGGGCTGGGCGACTCTAAAAAAATTGGGATGATAGGCCGGGATATATTTCATATATTCTTTTAAGGCATCCAGAACGCCTTCTTCCGTTTCAAAGACGGCCTTGAAAAAACCGGTAGAATCGTAATGGATCTGCACCCGTCCAGGAGGAACGGCCTTGAACTTTCTCGTAGCATCAATGATGATTTCTGCCCCTTCCTCATCAAAGAAACCCTTGGGACTCATCCCGCTGACAATGCCGCCTCCCCCGACGGCGATATTGCAATTTTTATGGGCCAGGAGAATCGTTGGGCTAATCCCTTGGTATCCCCCGCCTGCCGGGTTGGTTCCATAAATCCCGGCCAGGACCGGGATGCCCAACTTTTCAAGTTCTGCATGTCTGAAAAAGGTAGTTCCGTTTCCTCTCCGGTTGGCGTATACCTTCTCCTGCTCGGGGAGTTTAACGCCACTGCAGTTCACCAACCAAACCAGGGGCAAATGGAGGCGCTTGGCCATGTCCGTTACTCGCAAAATATTTTCTGCTTGGCCAGCGATCCAGGCCCCGGCCATGACCTTGTTGTCAAAACCGATGATCACGGCCCATTTCCCGCTGATCTTAGCCAATCCATCGACCACTCCGGTCGTTCCCGACTCTTCGTCCATGGGGTCAAACAGGGTATGCAAGGGGCACCAGGTGCCGGGGTCCAGAAGATATTCCAGGCGCTGGTAAACGGTCATCTCTCCCCGTTTATTAATTTCCTCCCCAGAGATTCCGGCCTTTTTCACTCTTTCCACGGCCTCACCAATTTTGTTTTCAACCTCTTTAATTTGCTTAATATTTTCTTCCGTGCTTTTAATTTGCTTTTCGGTTAAAGGTTTACCGAATTCGCTCATCTTCTCAAAATAGGGTCTCATCTATTTTTCCTCCCTTTCTTTCTGGTTTCCGATTCAAATTTTTTCTAAAACATATCTAAAAAAAGTTATTGTAGCAAGAAATTTTTCAAACTCCCCCTTAGTCCCCGAAAAAACTTGACTTGATTTTTTGGTTCGAATATATAATACGCTTTAGTTGGGACGCAGATTTTCGCTGATATTCGC
>Ga0153915_10005105_pt1 | contig 12196 bp, 6 predicted proteins | sample Opewatmetagenome_2_FD_107003 | JGI IMG/M metagenome (GOLD analysis project Ga0153915, IMG submission 107003) | Freshwater wetland microbial communities from Ohio, USA - Open water 3 Core 3 Depth 3 metaG | ecosystem: Environmental > Aquatic > Freshwater > Wetlands | place: USA: Ohio, Lake Erie...
CAGCCGGCAAAGCCGTGTTCGATCAGAACTGCGCGCGCTGCCACGCCAGCGAGCGCACCGGCACGCGGGTGCCGGTGGAGGAAGTCGGCACCGATCGCGAGCGGCTTCGCTCCTGGAGCAAGCAGGCGGCCATCGAGTCGAACAAGATCGTGCGCAGCTTCGGCATCGAACGCAAGGGGCTCGTGGAGAACGAGCCGAGCGGTTATATCGCCGCGTTTCTCGACGGCATCTGGCTGCGCGCGCCCTACTTGCACAACGGCTCGGTGCCGACGTTGCGCGACCTGCTCAAGCCCGTCGCTCAACGTCCTGAAGTGTTCTATCGCGGCTATGACGTTTACGACTCGAAAGACGTCGGCTTTATCACCGCAGGCGCGGAAGCGGAGCGCGTGGGCACGAAGTACAATGTGCACGAACGCGCCAGCGGCAACCAGGGGCACGAATACGGCACGCAACTACCCGCTGCCGAGAAGGATGCGCTGATCGAATATCTCAAGACTTTATAACGTCCGGCTATTTTCTGTGTTCGTCCCGGATGAAGCGAGCGTTGTGCTTAAAGTACAACCGGTAATCACCATAGGCGGAGGCGATGAATTCCGAGTCGGTTGTGATGGTGCCGATTTTCTGTCCGTGAGGGAGCAACGCTTCCACCTGGCTCACGCCCTTTCGGTTCAACTCCGTTTCTTCGGGTTCGGTCAACGCGAAGATTTCATAGATGGAAGTTCCGAGTTTGATGTTTCGCGCCAGGTCGTCTCTGAAATCGATGGCGTGATCGGAAGTGGCGACGACCTGTGCGGTGGGGCGGAAGATCAGCCGATAGGGCGCCAGGATCTTGTCACGCGCGACTGGGCTGCCGTTCGTATGGATGGCGGCGAGATTGTCCGGAGATTGATGGAGGCCTTTGCCTTGTTGGACCACCGTCTCAAACCTGTGTCGCACGGTTCGCATGATCGCGTTGGTAAGGCGCGGCGTGGGAAGAATGTTGGTGAAGGAATTTTGAAAGACCGAATTATGGGAGCGCGTGCTGAAAAAACACCAGAGGGGCTGTTGGCGGTCGAGCTTTCTCATCACGACCAGGTTTTCTGAAGGATGATCGCCGTCGATCAAGAATTTGAGTCCCAAACCCGGCACCACGCCGACGCCGGCCACCGGACCCGCGTAAGAAAATCGCGCGAGACCAATGGCGGTCTCAGAGAAGAGCCCCGTGTACGGCGTGTTCCGCTCGGGAGCGAACGTTATTTTCGCCGTGGTTCCGTAAGTGTGGAAAAGCTTCGGCTTGGGCTTTTCGAATTCGTCACTGACGCGCGTGAGCGTGTCGCTAAGTAAATGATTGGCTATGGATTCCAGCGCCGATTTCGAGAACTGGACCAGTCCACCCAGGACATCGGGCCGTGCCGTAACGTTATACGCCGTCGGCCGGATCCCGTGATCGAAGAGGTAGTCGCGTTTTTCGCGGCCCGTCAGGTCTGAGTATTTTAACGTGTGACCGGCTCTGATGGTGGTTATCTCATTGTGAATGATGGAAGGCGTGTCCTGATACATAGGATACCTTTTCGCCTAGTCTCTAACGCGATTGACCTGCCAACCGCGCGCGAGTCTAGCTCAGGAGCCGGGAATAGTAAACTGTAATTTTTTGAATTTGCTTTGGCGAGGCGGCTTGAAGTAAATCTTGCTTCTGCCGCGAATTTAAAATGATAAGCTAGTCCATCGGAATCAAGGAGCATGCATGAAAGCACAACGCCTTTTGAGCATACTTGTCTTATTCAATATTGGTCTCTTCCTGGCCGGGTGTTCCAAGAGCCCCGAACCGGGAACCGTTCAGGACGAGGCGCTGACCGTAGGCCGCAAGGCGGACAGTTTTCCGGCGGCCGACGAGAACTACTTCAAAGACATGGACGGCGGCGTAACTCTCTCGGTTAACGAAATAAAAGGTCGCAACAACTGGATCGTCTGGAGCGGCGGCAACGACCGCTTCTGGGATCACCTCGTAAACACTAGCTTCGGTGCGGTGGATTTTTTGAAGATCTTGTCGTCCCACCCCAAGGTGCCGCACTTGACCCGCGATACGCGCTGGCACTATCTTGGGCTGGTTAACGAGCCCTGCTTCGAAAAGCCCAAGGCACCGCGGGCGGACCGTTCCGGCTTGTGGCTGGACACGCGCCGCGCGGATTGTCCGCCCGACCCGTTCGAGAACGAGCAGAAATATCCCGGCGTTAAAATCGGCGCCCGGGGCAAAAATATGCCCGTGGGGTCGTACTATGGTTACGCGACGGGCGTGGTTGGTTTGCGGTTGTTTCCCAACCCCGATTTCGATGAAGCGGCGGCGAAAAAATGGGACGCGGAAAAATTCTACACTGATCCGCGTTATTACAACGATAAGGATCTGGTCCGTCCCTATCGCGTCGGTATGAGCTGCGGCTTTTGCCACGTCGGACCCAGCCCCGTGAAACCGCCCGACGACCCGGAGAATCCTAAATGGGAAAATCTAAATTCCAACCCCGGCACCCAGTATTTTTGGGTGGACCGGATCCTCTTTTGGGACAAGGACGCGTCGAGTTTCGTTTACCAGCTGTTGCACACGTCTTTGCCCGGGACGCTGGATACTTCGTTTATTTCCACCGACAACATAAATAATCCGCGCACGATGAATGCCGTCTACAACGTGGGCGCGCGGTTGGGACCGGCCTTGCGCTGGGGCAAAGAGAAACTCGCAGGCGGCGGGCTCAAAAACAGGCAGTTCCAGGATTTTCCGCAGACCGTGGCGCTCTCGCAGTTCTATGTCAAGCCGGATACCGTTATGACGCCCCGCGTGCTGAAGGATGGCTCTGACTCGGTCGGTATTCTCGGCGCGCTCAATCGCGTCTACATCAACATCGGACTGTTCAGCGAAGAGTGGCTGCTCCATTTCAATGCGCTGGTAGGCGGCAAAAAAATCACGCCGATCAAGATCGAAGACGCGGAGAAGAACTCCAGTTACTGGAATGCGACGGTGAACCAAACGGCAGATGTTGCGCTATTCTTTCTCAAGACAGCGAAGCCCGACCTGCTGAAGGACGCACCGGGAGGCGATCCATATTTGACCAAAGACAAAGCCAAGTTGAACCGCGGCAAGATGGCGTTCGCTCACTATTGCGCGCGCTGCCATTCGAGCAAAATTCCCGCAGCACCGGCCAACGTTGATGAATCCAATTGGGAGCAATATTGGGCCTGGACCAAGACCGACGATTTCAAAGCCAAGATGACGGCGATCGTCATGGCCGACGACTTTCTCACGGACAATTATCTATCAACGGATCGCCGCATACCGGTAACGTTGTTGCAGACCAACGCGTGTAGCCCTCTGGCGACCAACGCCATCGGGGGGAATATTTGGGATAACTTCTCGTCGCAAACCTATAAGGATCTGCCTTCCGTCGGAAAAATTACCGTGCAAAATCCCATCGACGGGACTCCTTGGGAATACCCGATGCCCGCCGGTGGCCGCGGCTACACGCGCGTCCCGTCGTTGATCAGTGTGTGGTCCACCGCGCCCTTTCTGCTCAACAATTCCGTTGGAAAATTCAATCCCGAGCCGTCGGTGGAAGCGCGCATGCAGTCTTTCAACGACTCTATTCAGAAAATGTTGTGGCCGGAGAAAAGGGAAAAGGACTCCATCCTCGGCGACAAAGTGCCGGGTTTTATCTACCGCACGACCGCCACGAGTTATATAAAAGTTGCCGCCGGATTTTTGCCCGACGGCTTCGAGAAGTTACTCGATTGGGGCGATTGGCTGCATCGGTTCTTTCCCTGGCTTTCCTTACCCCTTAGTTATAGCGAGGGGGTAGTAAAAATCGGGCCGATCCCCAAGGGAACGCCGGTGAGCCTGCTCACCAACATCGATCTCGAATCGAACAAAGCGGAGCTTCTAAAGCTGCTTCTCAAGATGAAAGAAGATTTGAAAAGAGTCGAGGGCGCGAGCGACGAATATGCCGCCAAGGTATTCAAGAATCTAGTGCCGGATCTCCTCAAAGTAAGCAAATGTCCGGATTACGTCGTTAACAAAGGTCACTATTTCGGCACCGCATTTTTGAAAGAGGAGCCCCCGTTGAGCGACGATGACAAGTGGGCACTCATCGAATTCCTGAAGACCTTCTAGTCTAGCAGGCGTGGCTCCTATGCTGCGATGTATTCACTTGTCTCGTTACGTTGCGACGGCTAGCAAAGAGCAAGGAACGAAGAGCAAAGTAAGATCGCTTTGCGCTATGCCCTTTGCCCTTGCCGAAGCCTTGCGCTGTCGGGTCACTTTCAGCCACCTGCGCATGAGTGTTCAAAAAGTATGAGTGCGCAAAGCGTTCGGCCCCCCGAATATGAATATATCGTCGTCGGTTCGGGAGCCGGCGGCGGCACGGTCGCCGCGCGTTTGGCTGAAGCCGGCCATACGGTTCTTCTTCTCGAAGCCGGCGGCGACCCGGCCAAACTGACCGGAAAACGACTACCGGAAGACTACCAAGTTCCTGCGTTTCACGCCTTTGCGTCTGAAAACGAGGCGCTCAAGTGGGATTTCTTCGTGCGCCATTACGACAACGATGAGCGTCAGAAGAAGGACCCCAAGTTCACCCCAGAGCGCGACGGGGTGCTGTATCCACGGGCCGGCACTCTGGGCGGCTGCACGGCGCACAATGCCATGATTCTAGTTTATCCGCACAACGGGGACTGGAACCACATCGCCGAGATCACCGGTGATGGTTCCTGGAGCGCCCGCAGCATGCGCCGGTACTTCGAGCGCATGGAAGATTGCCGGCATCGGCCTCTTTATCGTTGGCTCAAGAAACTTTTTGGTTTGAACCCCACCGGCCACGGCTTTGGCGGTTGGTTGACCACCGAGAGGACAGATCCGATGCTGGCGCTCGGCGATCAGGACATGATGGGCGTTATCACGCAATCGGCCCTAAAAGCATTCGCTAAAATGGGCGATCCGTTGACCCAATTGGGGTGGTCGGTGGCATCCCAGCATGATCCCAATGATTGGCGCCTGGTAGAGGAAAATGCGTTTGGAATTCGCTACGCGCCTCTCACCACGCGCGAGCATGTTCGCAGCGGCAGCCGCGAGCGGGTCTTAGAAGTGGCGCGGAGATTCCCTGACAAATTGATCATGGAGCTCGATGCGCTGGTTACGCGGATACTTTTCGATGATACGAACCGCGCTGTTGGCGTGGAGTATTTAAAGGGAGAGCGGTTGTATCGAGCCCATGCAAATCCCAGCGGAGACCCGGGAGAAAAGTCTCAAGCCTTCGCTTCGCGAGAGACGATCCTGTGCGGCGGTGCATTCAACACGCCACAGCTTCTGATGCTTTCCGGCGTAGGGCCGAGGGAAGAATTGGAACGGCACGGAATCAAAGTTCGCGTCGAGCTTCCAGGTGTCGGCAGGAATCTCCAGGACCGCTACGAGGTCAGCGTCGTCAACCGCATGAAAGTGGACTGGAAGAGTTTGGCCGGGGCCAAGTTTGATAAAGGCGACCGGCAATACGCGGAGTGGGGGTCTGCTAGGAGAGGTGCTTACACAACCAATGGAGGGGCCCTGGTGGTCATCAAGAAATCGCAACCGGGTCGGGAACTGCCGGATTTGTTCTGTCTCGGGCTGGTGGGCAAATTTGCGGGCTACTTTCCTGGGTACTCGGCCCTTGTTGCGCGCAACCACAACTATCTTAGCTGGGTTGTTTTGAAAGCCCATACGATCAATAACGCCGGTGCAGTCACCTTGCGCTCGGCGGATCCGCGGGAAACTCCGAAGATCAATTTTCGCTACTTCGAAGAGGGCACGGACAAAAATGGGGAGGATCTGGGTTCGGTTGTCGAAGGCGTTAAGTTTGTTCGAGCAATGACGGAAAATCTCAAAGAACAAGGATTGATTGTGGAAGAAGAGTTGCCGGGCGACCGGGTGCAGTCGGATGAGGAGCTGCGAAACTTCGTGCGCTATAGCGCCTGGGGCCATCATGCTTCGTGCACCTGTCCGATTGGTCCGAAGGAAAGCGGCGGCGTGCTCAGCAGCGACTTTCGCGTGCACGGCACGCAAGGATTGCGCGTGGTGGACGCTTCGGTCTTTCCGAAGATCCCGGGATTTTTTATCGTGAGCGCGGTCTACATGGTCGGCGAGAAAGCAGCGGATGTAATCCTGGCGGACGCCCGGTGAAAACAGTTGTCGTAGCCGTGGCCGTCGCCCGTATTACTTCGAGAAGTGGCGCTCAGGGACAAACCTTCCGGCCGCAGCCGATTGGCCTGTGGCTCCAAGGCCCGCTCACCAGCCCCATGGGGTTTCATTCCGACAGTCCGGGCCTGGCAGCAGCTGCACGGTTCTGCGTCTGCGACCTCAAGGTTCGCCCCTTCGCTCGGAACTTTCATGCGTAGGGATGAAACAGGCTTTAATGAAGATTATTCACTTCTGACGGCGGACCGAGTGGAGAGGAAGTTCAATGTTCAAAAGTTCAAGGCTCAAGGTCCGAAACGAGTCGAAACGTTGAACCTGGAACATTGAACCTTGAACGTCCTTACCTCGCTTTTCCAGGCTACATTTATTCTGTCTTGAACGCAGGGTCTGATTCGGCGCCTTTTCTCGGTTTCCAAGCCAGCGAATAATATTCTCCGCGATCGCGCGCCCACGGGTCGAAAACGTTCACCACATTTTCGAGTTCCCGACCTAGCTCGGGAATCGTCCTTTGCAGCACGCGCTTTAAGGGCGAGACTTCGGTTTCGTGACCGTTGGTTTTACCTTTTTCCATGACTCTCCCGTCGGGTCCATTTTCGTTGACCCACTTTACTCCCAAGGTTGTATAAAATTCAGGACGAAAGCTGGAGGTAAAGAAGCGGTCGCTGAAGAGGCGGCGAGAAGCGTTGAGGATGAATACCTGAAGCTGAGTTTCGGAGATGGCAAATCCATGGGGGCGGGCGAACTCCGCCAGCCAACCGACGACGGTATCCACGTCTTCGATATTATCCACCATGCTGCCGTTGGGGTGACCGAGGCAGTCGTTGATCTCGGTACCGTCGTCATTCTTTTGCGCCATCGTAATCTTTTTTGAAGCCTCGCATTGGTGCTGCCCGTAGACTTCGCGCAGGTTGGCGACAAGCCTTTGCTGCTCAACCCGTTCCGGAGAGTTCTTGGACAATTGCGGGTCGATAAATTCATCGAAGCTCGTGAGCTGCCTGAGCCCGTACTGCCGGCGAAATTCATTATAGCGCGGGACGCCGCGCTCGCGGTCGCGAATGATATCGAGAGCTAGAACATCGATCTTGCCGGTGGTGCTGTTTAACCGTGGCATGCTGAGATTCTGCAGGAACAGCGGATGATTTTGCAGCGTGAGCTTGCCGAGGCGCTGCCGGCCCATGGAAAGCGCCCAGTTGGCGAGACCGTAGTGTCGCATCGCTTGAGTGGCCCTGCCGCGCAAAGTTTGAACGACCGGAATCTTGTATTTGATGGCGTTGGGACTACTAAGCTCGCGAAATTCGATGAGATCGGGGACCATAGGGTGGAGGCGATAAACCGTGACAAACTCTTCCGGAAAATTGAACGGCGAACCAAAGTGGTTGACGCCGCCGTTGATATCCGGTTTGTCATTGCCCAAGCCGAAGATTCCCGGTCCCGAAGCGAGTGCCGAGTACCATTGGCTGTTATTGTTGGCACTCTCTGATTTTGTCAGTTTGTCGATGACGTTTTTGAGCGCCCGCGTTACCAGAGGATGATTTCCGAATAGGCCGTTCCAGTTGGCGTTCATGGCGAGATAGAGCGGCTCGTTGTAAAGAAGCTGCGTGGTCCACTCGATCGTATGGATCTTGGCGATCTCGGCCGATACCACCAGCCGCGCCACCTCGAACAGTTCATCGGCGGTGACGTCTTGGTACCGGATGACAACGTCCGGCTTTGCCGGATCGCGCAGGCCGCAATCGCCTTGTGGCGTTGCGGCGGCCTGTTTGCGAAAGGCGTCGACAAATTGATTGTGCTCGCGCGCGAAAACGTTGTGAAAAAAACTCAGACCGATGGTCCAGTTGTCGGGGAAGGCCACGGCCTCCTGGCCGGACCACTGGGGATTCATGGGATCTGAAGTTTGCAATATCGGCAAGTACCTCGTGTTCTCTGCTGCGCCGCTTCCGACCGGCTCGAGAAGCAATTTGGCAAGGTCGCGCGGATCGCGCTTGACGCGCCGGCGGGAGATTTCGCTGTAGCCGTAGATTTGCGACGCATCCCACCAAGCCGTGACCCTATTGGGAGTGGTCTTATGGGCTCGCGTCAAATATTGCTCGTTTTTGTAAGTAAACGTTGGGGGCGGAGTATCCTCGGCAATGATGCTTTTGTCGATCCGGTCATCAGGGCGGCAGCGGAGCCGGTTGGCATCATTTGCTGTAAGCTGTCTTTCGACATTATGGATGCGCTGCGTGCTGCAGCCCATCGCCATCAATTCCGAGTCGTTCTTTCCCTCCTCCAGATGGGAGAACCAGTCGTGGGTCATAAACTGGATCCAGAATGCCGCCAAGACATTGAGATGCGGCGCTTTTTGATAGTCGCAGTTTGCCGCGGGCGAGTAGTCCGGCAGGCCTCGACCCTCGTTACATTTACTCGGATCTGTTTGAATCCGGGTAAAGAGCTTTCTGCTGATGACCTGAGGATCAGGTTGCAATAGGCTCAGACGGCCGCGATGGCGATTGCGTGTAATCTCATTTTTTTCTAAGTCCGGAAACGTGGCATCGAACTCTACGTTTCTCGCGAAAGGCTGGTCGGTGGAGCCCATCAGCGGATTGATCACGTCATTGCAGATCCCGGTGAGATTGCGAAAACGGACCAACGCTCCACTGCATCGTTGCGGCCCGGCGCCGCCGACGTCCTTAAAATATGGATGATCCTTCGGCAGGCGCAACTGATCCCAAACTTTCAATGACCGTCCGTCCGTACCGCCTTTTCCGCGGATGTATTGTTCGTACGTGCCACCGTTATCGAGCAAGTTATATTTGAGCAGCTCCACCCGCTGGTATTCGAGGTCCAGCAGCGCTCCATTAACGCCACGTTGATTGGGACTTAAAAAAACAAGCTTGCCGCTTCGCCCGGGCACCACGCTCTCGGCATCTCCGGCGGCCCAGTATTTCTGCCAGTCGACCCACGGCGTCTCGGACCACGCGACGGCGCTAGCGCCGCCGCGGCAGCGAGCGGTATCCTGATAAACTTTACCCAAGAACCGGTCCTTCCGGTCCGCCTTGATTTCGCGAAATCCGCCGAGCGCATAGGCAATGCAACTGCCGAGCTCGCTTTGCCGAATCAACGGATAGCTTGCGGACAAAGCGAGGGCCGCGACAATCAGCCAAAGCAATTTGCGCTTCATCGCAACTTTTACCTCGAAAGCCTTTTGATCTCGTTCACACGTAGTTTGGACGGAAAGCGGTATTTTATAAGCGGATCAAAGGCGCCGGTACAATCTATATCTTTTTGCGCTTTAACTCCAAAGCCTGTATAGCTCAAAGGCTGCATAATGAATTTGTAACATGCGCTCTCAGTCGGGCGCATCGTCAACCTTGTGCGCGCTTCTGATAATAAAGGACCTCTATGCCCGCTGAATTTTACGCTTTGGCCAACGCGTTTTTGTTTGCGCTACACAACATGTTCACAAAGAAGGCGCTGCGGTACTCGAATCCCGCCACCGCGGTCATCAGCAGTCTTTTGATCAACATTGTTTTTCTTTGGGGCGTGTCCATTTTGTTCGTGCCGTTGTTGTCGCTCACCAGCGCTTCGATTCTGATTTTTGTCGTCGTCGGGCTTTTCCAGCCCGGACTCACGCGCTTGCTCACTTACAAAGGGATCGATGCTCTTGGTGTGGCGATCACCGATCCCATTCGCGCAACGACACCCCTATTTAGCGCCATGATGGCGATTATCTTTCTTGGCGAGAAAATAACCGTGCCGATTGTCGTCGCCACTTTGACGATCATGGCCGGTATCACCTTATTGTCCTGGCGCAGCGGCTCGATGAAGCTAACGGGCCCTGCCGTGTTTCTCTGGTATCCACTTGCGGCTTCTGCGCTTGCCGGCGCCTCTCAGGTGGTGCGGAAATTCGGCCTTGCCGCGGTGCCGCACCCGTTTCTGGCGGCGGCGGTGACGGCAAGCTCGTCTTTTGTGGTGTCGATATTGACGCTCTGGTATGTGGAAAAAAGTCAGGAAACGTGGAAAATGAACCGGCAGTGTTTCGGGTGGTTTCTCGCCGCCGGCGTGACCATCAGCCTCGGCATGGTGTGCATCTACTACGCCCTCGATCTGGGAAAAGTGTCAGTGGTGATTCCCATCAGCAGCACCGGTCCATTTTTCTCGCTAGTATTTGCGGCGCTTTTCTTGCGCGACGTTGAGCGCGTCACGTTAAGAATAGTCCTCGCCGCCGCCATGATCATTGGCGGCGTTGTACTGCTGACGTTGTGGAAGTGATTTGCTAGTGCTTTTCTCGTAATGAGTTGAGAGAATCTGGATTTACCGTCGTAGCGTCAGCATCGAGTGCTCGATCTGCAAGGGTATGCCGAAATGACGACAAACGTGTCATAAGACCGGGAGCTGTGTTGGATGTAAGGAGAATGCAATTCAATCCTGGCATCGCCGCGTGGCTACTTGATCACCTTATTCGCCCGGTACAGCACGGACTGCGGAATCGTCAGACCGATCTGCTTGGCGGCCCACAATACGGGTGGTGGTCAATGGGATCGAAGTCGCTCATCCTCACTTTCCGTCATTTTACTCGGCCTCGTCCTAGCTTCTCTGCCGCTGGCTCTGGCGGCCTGCTCTCGCTTCACCACAACCGGCGTTCCCGGCGCCTCCCACAGCATGTCCCACGGCATCAACACTACCCGACAAGTCGTAGGAGATTTTGTCGATGCCACCAAGGGCTAGACATGGCTTTATTGCGACGGGTTGGCAGCCCTTTTAGCATCTCAGATAGCATTAACAAACCACTCCACGTGACAACCGAGCTGAGAATCGGGGACGTCAAAAAAGAAATGATTTTAGTCGGACCGTATTGAGTGGAAGGAGAATTCGGGAGCTGACGCGCCGCACGAGGGCAGTAAGCCCCGAGGATATGATGAAGCAATTCACCGTCTACCTGCGAGGCTGGCAGGGATGAAAACTTGGAGAGGACTCAAGCGTCCCACGCCCGCGGAGCCCTTGCGGATTAGTAAGAAGCCCGGCACAGGGCTACCGTCCGGGCTTTCGTTTCGCAAGTAAGACACTCTCGCTGCTTTACATCGGCGGCATGATTCCGCCGATGCCGGCGAAGATCCGGTTTGCCGTCAGCGTTCCATCCTCGCCGCGCACTGCAGCGACGTAAACACCAGTTCCGACCTTCAGAAGCGAACGGTCGCCGGGCACATTCTTAACGACCGGGGTCCCGGGAGGAATGAAAACCTTTTGTTCGCCGTCCTTATACTTGAGTGTGAGCTGCTGCCCTTGAACCTTTGCAACGGCGCGGGGCTGAACTTTCTCGACATTAGCATTGGTCATGGTTGAGCCTGGTTGCAGATCCCAGGGATAGTGCCCCTCGCGCGTGCCACGCGCGCTCTCAGGAAATATAAGTACCTCGAGAGCCTTGAGACTGCCGTCAGGTTGCTTGACGGCGGCTGTGCCGACGTAACTTCCCGCTGAGATATCGGAAAGCTTGGCGGCCTCGACGCCTCCGACAGTGACCTTATCCGGCAATCGGACCATGACCTCGCCGGCTGAAGTTTTGATCTTGAGCGATTGCTTGTCTACCGCGGAGATTTTTCCCCGCACACTAACCGGCTTACCTTGCGGCGCTTGTGCGCGAACGCGCCCGCAAGGAATGGCGCCGGTAAGCAACGCTAGCGCTACAATCGCTGAAAGACGTGCGATGGTTACTTTCATCAGTCGTTTTCCTTTCTCTCGAGATATCCAGAAGAGATGTTTGCGAATACACGTTTACTATAGCAGGAACCGAAAGTGACGCAATTGTTCGACGCCCTCGCAAGGACTGAGAGGAAGTGACCGACGTCTGCCATCGGCGGGCACATCGATGTTTTCGATGCCGACAACGACACTTTCCTCTTTAAGACCCCTGGGTTTGTTGGAAATGTCGGTGGTGGAATATCCGGGCCCAATGGAGTCATCGTGGTGCACAGCGCGAGGGAGCTTTGGGCGGGTGACGGGGATAGCACAGTGAAAGTTGTCGACCTCAAGGCTCAA
>Ga0153915_10005106_pt1 | contig 12194 bp, 11 predicted proteins | sample Opewatmetagenome_2_FD_107003 | JGI IMG/M metagenome (GOLD analysis project Ga0153915, IMG submission 107003) | Freshwater wetland microbial communities from Ohio, USA - Open water 3 Core 3 Depth 3 metaG | ecosystem: Environmental > Aquatic > Freshwater > Wetlands | place: USA: Ohio, Lake Erie...
TCCTTCAACTCACAATTCACAATTCACACTTCAACATTCGCTCGTCTACCTCCTCGATTCGATCGGCGAGCTTGCCTCGCTCTACGGAGAGGCAAACCTGGCCTTTCTCGGAGGAAGCTTGATCCCGACGGGGGGCCACAACCCGATCGAGGCATGGGCGCAGGGCGTCGCGGTCGTGGTGGGCCCGCACACACATAACTTTCGGGAAATCACGCGATCCGGAGAGAGCCTCGGAATCCTCGAGCGGGTTCCGGACGCCGGAGCGCTGGCGCGGGCCTGGGATCTCGCGTTCAAGGGCTTGCCGGCGACGGCCGCGCGAGGCGAGCGCGCCCGCAGCTTCGTCGCCCAGAGCCGGGGCGCCGCGGCATCGACAGCCGACGCGGTCCTCCGGCTCCTCTCCGTCGAGCGTCGGGAGAGAGCCGCCGCGCCGTGATCTCCCGCCTCTATGCTCGCCTCCTCGAGGCGCGGGCGCGCCGCTACGCCACCGGCCTTGCGACCACGCATCGCTTGCCGCACCCCGTCATCTCCGTCGGCAACCTGACGCTCGGCGGGACCGGAAAGACCCCTCTCGTTGCTCACCTGGCGAGAAGGCTGCGCTTCGAAGGCAAGCGGCCCGCCATCCTGACGCGGGGGTACGGAAGAAGGTCTCGCGGGGTCGTCGTCGTTTCGGAAGGCAACGGCCCGCTCGTCACCGCGGAGGTGGGAGGAGACGAGCCGGTTGCGCTCGCCCTTCGCCTTCCGGGCGTCGTCATCGTGGCCGCCGAACGCCGCGTCGAGGCCGCGCGGGCCGCCGAGCGTTACGGCGCGGACCTCTTCCTCCTGGACGACGGCTACCAGCATCTCGCCGTCGAGCGCGACGCAAACCTTCTCCTTCTGGACGCGCGCGACCCCTTCGGCGGCGGGAGATTCCCCCCGCGCGGCCGGCTCCGCGAGCCTCTCTCCGCTCTGTCACGCGCCGACGCCTTCGTCTTCACCCGCGTCGGACCGGGGGCGCCGGCGGCCGAGGCGCTTGCGGTCCTCCGGCGGTGGAACCCGGCGGCTCCTGTCTTCACGGCCCGGCTGAAGGCGTCGGGCCTTCACGACGAAAGCGGTGCGCCGATCGAGGGGCCGACTCTGACCGACCGGCGTTTCATAGCCGTGTGCGGCGTGGCACAACCAGCATCCTTCGGGGCCAGCCTCGCCGAGCTCGATCTCGCCCCCGAAGAGACGCTCTGCTTCCGAGACCACCATCGCTACAACGCCCGGGACATCGCGCGCATCCACCGGACAGCTGAGGCGACGGGAGCCTCCTGGCTCCTGACGACGGAGAAAGACGCGGTCAAGCTCGCGGGTCGCCTGTTGCTCCCCCTCGTCACGGCCCGGCTGACCGTCGAAGTGGCGGAGGCCGGCTTCTTTCCTTTTCTCGCTTCGCGGATCGCCGTCGCGCCCGCCGCCGCGCACGCCGGGCGATGAGCGGGACCCGGCGCGACGATGGACTCCGTCACCGTCTGGAATACGCCGTTCTACGCGGCGCCCTGGCCACGCTCCGACTTCTTCCGGCGGGCTCCGCGTCCGCGTTCGGGCGGGGAGCGGCGCGGTTCTACTTCCGGTTCTCCCGGGCTCGCCGCGCGATCCTCCGGGACAACCTGACGCAGGCTTTCCCCGAGATGAGCGCCTCGGAGATCGCGGCCCTCGAGCGCGGCTGTGTCGAGAATCTCGGGGCGGCATTCATGGAGTTCCTCGAGTCCTCGAGGCTCTCACGCGACGATGTCCTCTCCAGGGTGACGCTCGAAGGCGAGGAGAACTTCGCTTGCGCCCGCGCCCGGGGCAAGGGGGTTTTCCTCCTTTCGGCGCATTTCGGGAGCTGGGAGATCGGCGCGATCCGCGCCGGGCTGATCGCGGGACCGATCTCTTCGGTCGTGAGGCCGCTGGACAACCCGCTTCTCGAGCGGGAACTCGAATACCGGCGCACCCGCCTGGGCAACCGTGTAATTCTCAAGAAGCACGCGGCGCGCGAGATCCTGCGCGCGATTCGCGCCGACGAGACCGTCGCGATCCTGGTGGATCAGAACGTGATTCCCGAGGAGGCGGTCTTCGTCCCCTTCTTCGGCCGGCCCGCGGCGACGACGCCGTCTCTCGCTCTGCTTCAGATGAAGACGGGCGCGCCGGTCGTGCCCGTCTTCACCTGGCCGCTCGGCGCCGGCCGTTACCGCCTGAGGTTCGAAAAGCCGATCCTCGCCGAGGAATTCGCCTCCGCCGGCGGGCGCGGCGAGCGCGTCCTCGCGGCCACGGCGAGCTACATGGCCGTGACCGAGCGGGCGATCCGCGGCAACCCGGGCGCCTGGCTCTGGATGCACAACCGCTGGCGGACGAGACCGCCGGAATGAAGCTCTCAGCTGTCAGCTCCCGGCTCTCAGCCGGGCCACAGGGAGCCACGGTCGGCTTGCCGGCGTTGGCTGATCGCTGATCGCCGATGGCTCGATCTCGTCTCGTGGTGGCGCCGAACTGGCTGGGGGACTGCGTGATGGCGCTGCCGGTCCTGCGGGCGATCCGGCGGGCCCATCCCGATGACCCGCTGGCCATTCTGGCGAAGCCGGGACCGGCGGCTCTGTTTCAGGCCGAGGGGAGCGCGGACTCAGTTGTCTATCGGTCGGGACTTCTCGGCGACGCCCGGAAGTTGCGCGAGAGCGGGTATTCGGAGGCGTGGCTCCTGCCGAACTCGTTTCGATCGGCGCTCGCTCCCTGGCTCGCTGGGATCCCGGAGCGGATCGGCTATGACACGGATCGCCGCGGCGCTCTTCTGACCCATCGCGTCCAGAGGCAGCCGCCGAGGGAACACCAGCTTCGCGATTACGACGCCTTGCTTCGCTCGCGCGCGATCGAGCCGGACCGGGAGGCGCCGCGGCTGCCCGTCACGGCGAAAGCGCTCGACCGAGCCGCGCCCGCGCTGGATGGCGCGGGCCTCGATCGCGACGGGCCTCTGGCGCTCCTGGCGCCGGGCGCCGCGTTCGGATGGACCAAGCGCTGGCCTCCGGAGAGCTATGGCGCCCTGGGCGACCTGCTGGTCGAGCGAGGACTGGGATGTGCCGTCGTGATCGGACCCGGAGAGGAGAGCCTGGGCGCCGGCGCGGCGGCCTCGGCGCGCTCGCGACTTCCCGTCCTCGGCCCTGACCTCGACCCGCTCGAGCTCGTGGCCCTCTTCTCCTGCGCGCGCGTGGTCGTCGGCAACGACTCCGGTCCCGTGCACCTGGCTGCCGCCGCAGGAGTCCCTGTCGTCGTCCTCTTCGGCCCGACCGATCCGGGGCGCACCGCCCCGACCGGCGCCCCGGCCCGGGTCCTCGACCGCTACGTCTTCTGCTCCCCCTGTTTCCTCAGAAAGTGCCCCTACGGGCACGAGTGCATGAGGGAGATCACGGTAGAGATGGCACTGCGCGCAGTGGAGGATCTGCTCGGTGACACGCCATGAGCTCTCAGCTATCAGCTTTCAGCTCTCAGCGATGAAGCGCGAGGAGGTCGCCCGGCTGATAACTGAAAGCTGACAGCTGAGAGCTATTTCAGCTCGGTGTTCCAGTAGGCGACGTCCAGGAAGTTGCGCCAGGCGGGGTGGACCTTGTTCGAGCCGAAGTGCCCGACCGGGTGCCACCTGGGCTTCCGGGGCTGGGCGATCAGTTTCATGGAAGCCTCGTGCGGGCTCCTGTTTCCCTTCTTGACATTGCAGGAGAGGCAGGCGCAGACGACGTTCTCCCAGTTCGAGCGCCCTCCGCGGGAGAGCGGGATGACGTGGTCGAGCGACAGCTCTGAGGAAGAGAACTTATGGCCGCAGTACTGGCACCGGTTGCCGTCGCGGAGATAAATGTTGTGGCGCGAGAACTTGACGTCCTGCCGGGGAAGCCGGTCGAATGTCTTCAGGGCGATCACGCGCGGCACGCGAATCGCCATCGAGGGAGTCAGGACCACCTCATCCTGGGGCTGCACGGGGATATCGCACCAGTTCTCGAACTCGTAGGTCGTGTAGTCCGGAAGCACGGCCCGGACATGCCCCTTGTAGAAGAGGGAGAAGGCCTTGCGAACCGAGGTCACCTGGACCGCCTGAAACACTCGGTTCAGGACGAGAACGTGAGAATCGAGCATGCGACTTTCTCGAAGGCGGCAATTATAGTCCCAGGTTGTGAGTCCGAGTAATCGTGCCGGGGGACCCTGCAGTCCCCCGAGCCCCTGATCGCATGACCCTCGACGTCCCGCGACAACTCCTGCTGTCTCTCATCGATGCCTTTGCCGGCCGGCGCCTGGTCGTGGCCGGAGACTACGTGCTCGACCGCTTCCTCTATGGATACCCCAAGAGAGTCAGCCGGGAGGCGCCCGTCCTGATCCTGCGCTTCTGGAAGGAGGAGCACCTGCCCGGGGGCGCCGGAAACACCGCGGCCAACGTGCGATCGCTCGGCGGGATCCCCATTCCGGTAGGCGCCGTCGGCGACGACGAGGCCGGGCAGACGGTCAAGCGTGTGCTCGCCGAGCGCGGGATCGAGACGGGGAGTCTGCTCTCGGCGGCGGGATACGGCACGCCGAGCAAGACGCGGATCCTGGCCGGCGCTCCCCACGGCATCAAGCAGCAGGTGGTCCGGTACGATCGCGAGTCGAGCTTGCCGGGCGACCCGGTCTTCGCCCGCAAACTCGCGAGCCGGCTCGCGGAGGCGGCCCGCGAGGCTGGTGGCGCGATTCTTTCCGACTACGGCTATGGCGCCGTCCCCGGAAACGCGAATGAACTTCTTCGGGCGAGTCTTCCTCCAGGGACGCCGATCCTCGTGGATTCCCGCCACGGTCTCGCTCGCTTTGCCGGGGCGGACGCGGTTACGCCCAACGAGGAGGAGCTCGAGGAATGGGCCGGAAGGCCTCTGGGCGACTCGGCCGCGGATCTCGAGAGCGCGGCGCAAGCGCTACAGCGCGAGGTCCGATGCCCGATCGTTCTCGTCACCCGCGGCTCCCGCGGCATGGCACTCTTCCAGGACGGCGCGTCGCCGGTTTCCATCCCGGTGCACGGAACCGACCAGGTCGCCGACGTCACCGGAGCGGGAGACACGGTGCTCGCGGTTTTCTCGCTCGCGCTCGCCTCCGGCGCCTCGCCCCTCGAAGCGGCTCTCCTCGCCAACTTCGCCGGCGGCGTCGTGGTGATGAAGATGGGAACCGCCGTCGTGACCCCCGACGAGTTGCGGGACGCCATCGCTTCAGACCGGACCATCCTGAAATGACAGGGCCGGAAAACGGGAAACGGAAAACGGAAAACGATCGGAAAACCGGCGCTTTTGTCTCGTTTCCCGTTTCCCGTTTTACGTTTTACGGCTAATGAAACAGAAGATCTTCTCCAGGGAGGCGCTGCTCGAAGCGGCGGCGACCCAACGTGCCGCCGGCCGCACAATCGTGTTCGCCAACGGCGCCTTCGACCTCCTTCACGTCGGGCACGCGAGGTACCTCGAAGCGGCGCGGCGGGAGGCGGACTGGCTCGTCGTCGGCGTGAACTCGGACCGTTCGGTGCGGGAGGGAAAAGGCGCGGGCCGGCCGATCCTGCCCGAAGGGGAGCGCGCGGAGATGGTTGCCGCTCTCGGCTGCGTAGACGCGGTCGTGATCTTCGACGAGACGACGCCCGCCTCGCTCCTCTCCGAACTGAAACCCGACGTCCACGCCAAAGGGACCGATTACGAGGCCGAGACCGTGCCCGAGCGGGAGGTCGTCGCCGCGTACGGAGGCCGCACGGCCATCGTCGGGGACCCGAAGGGCCACGCCACGACCGACCTGATCGAGAGAATCCGGAAAACGTAAAACGGGAAACGGAAAACGTGAAGATCGCCGACTCGGGTTCGTTTCCCGTTTACCGTTTCCCGTTTACCGGCTAATGAAGATCCTGATCGTCCGGCTTTCGGCTCTGGGGGACATCATCCACACGCTCCCGGTGGCATGGAACGCCCGGATGGGGGGCGCGACGGTGGGTTGGTTGACGGAGCGACGCTACCAGGGGCTGCTCGAGGGCAATCCCTCCGTCGAGCGTCTCTTCTTCGCCGACACGCGACGTTGGCGACGCAATCCGGTGGCGCCGTCGACCTGGAGCACAATCCTCGACTTGGGCCGAGCGCTCAAGGAATTCGCTCCCGACGCGACGCTCGATCCCCAGGGTCTCTGGAAGTCGGCCCTTCTCGCGCGCCTGGCTGGGGCGCCGGTCGTGAGCTTCTCGGCGGCGGCCCGGCGCGAGCCGTCTTCGGCCGTTCTCGTGTCGACGGGAGTCGACCTTGCTCCCGGGGCGGAGCACGTCGTGGATCAGAACCTGAGCCTGCTCGCGCCCCTTGGCCTGACGGCCACGCGGCCTGCCCCGGATGCTCGTTACCTGCTGTCGCCGGAAGACGCTCCGGCGAGCGCGTTTCTGCGCGCTCTGCCCGCACCGTTCGCCCTCTACCATCCCGGAGCCGCCCGCTCCGAAAAGGCCTGGGGCGAAGAACGATACGCGGAGCTCGCCTCCCGCCTCTACGAGGATCTCGGCCTCTATCCCGCGATCTCCTGGGGACCGGGGGACGAACCGCGCGTGGCGCGGCTCTCGGATCGGCTTCCCCACGCGGCGAAGATCCCCCAGCTCGACTTCCGCGGTCTTGCCCAGGTCATGAAACGCGCGAGCCTCTTCGTCGCGGGAGACACCGGCCCGGTGCATCTGGCCGACGCCCTCGGCGTCCCGGCGCTCGCGCTCTTCGGGCCCGAGGCCTACCGGCGAAATATCCCGGCGCGGAACAGGCCCTATCGCGGCGCCGCGTTGGGTTACGATCAGGCCGCTTCCATCGAAGCGGTCGCGCACAAGGCCGCGGAGCTCCTGGCGAGCGCGGGAATGATCGATGATGTCTGAGCAGTCGAACAGCGAAGCGAACGCCTGCGGCCGACGTTCTTGAGGCGCCTTTCCATCCTTTTCTTCCCGGCGCTCCTGGCGTGGACCGTTTTCTCCTCGGCAGCCGAGGACAAACAGGATGCTCCCCTCTTCCTCGGCGAGACGCTCCGGTTCGGGATGACGATCCTCGGGGTCGCCGGAGGCGAGATGACGCTCTCCGCGGGGCGGGCCGAGCTTTCCGGACGGCCGACGTACAGATTCGAGATGTCGGTGCTCTCCAACGAGTTCCTCTCCAAGCTCTTCCTGGTCCGGGACTCGATCGTGTCCTGGATCGACCCGAGGTCCTTCCGCTCGCTGCGATTCGAAAAGCACTCGGTCGAAGGCAAGCGCGTCCGCGACGAGCTGACCGAGTTCGACTACGAAAATGGGATCGCGCAGCACGATGGGTCTCCGGTCCCGCTGGACGAGGCGACGCTCGACACGCTTTCGTCCGTCTACTATCTCCGCACGCTGAAACTCGACGGCGACAAGCCGATCTCCATCCAGGTCTTCTCCGGCAAGCCGCACACGCTCCAGGTGGAGATCCAGGCGCACGAGACGATCAGCGTTCCCGCGGGACGGTTTCAGACGATTCGCATCGAGCCCAGGAGCACCGGAAGCAGCCTCGTCGGTAAGAACCTCATCCTCTGGCTCACCGACGACGCGCGGAAGATCCCTGTGCAGCTTCGCTCGAAACTGAAGGTTGGCACCCTGGTTGGGCGGCTCAAAGCCATCGAAAGGAACTGAGATGAGGACCGGGACAACCTCCCATTTGTGATTTCTGATCAGGGAGACGAGTCGGCCTTCTCGCCCGTATCACCGACCACCGATCGCTGATCGCTAATTCCTGCATGAGGTACAATCTCCGTCAGCATCCATGGCCGTCAAGCTCGGAGACCTCCTTCTCAAGGCGAAGCTGATTTCGCAAGAACAGCTCGACGCCGCCCTGAAGTCTCAGCGGGAAGAGGGGGGAAAGCTCGGCGAGGCGCTCGTCCGGGTCGGAGCTGCGAGCGAGAACGACATCACCGAGACCCTTTCCCAGCAGTTCGGCGTCCCTTCGATCGACCTCGGCAGCTTCGAGATCGATGCGGCCGTGATCAAGATCGTCCCGGGAGACGTCGCCCGCAAGTACGGTGTACTCCCGGTGAACAAGACCGGGGCGACTCTGACGATCGCCATGGGCGATCCGACCAACGTCTTCGCGATGGACGACATCAAGTTCATGACCGGGTACAACGTCGAACCCGTCGTGGCGTCGGAGGTGGCGCTTCGCAGGGCGATCGACCGGTATTACGGGACCCCGAGATCAATCGTCCTGAAGGACAGGGGACGGCCTTCGGCGCCCTACGCGCTTCCCGAGGGGGGAAGCATCGAAGAGGTCATGGCTTCCTCGGCGCTGACCGCCGACGACATGGCGGCCGTGGGCCTGGGCGAGATCAACATGGACGAGATCGCCGGCGTCGACACGGACGCCGACGTGGACGTCTTGAAGGGGGAAGAAGGAGAGGAGATCGACCTCGTCAACCTCGCCAAGTCGAGCGAGTCGGCCCCGATCATCAAGCTCTCCAACCTGATCCTCGTCGAGGCGCTGAAGGCCGGCGCCTCCGACATCCACGTCGAGCCCTACGAGAAGGAGTTCCGGGTCCGGTTCCGGATCGACGGAATCCTTCACAACATCATGGCTCTGCCGATACGCACGCGCGACCCGCTCATCTCGCGCCTGAAGATCATGGCCAAGCTCGACATCGCCGAGAAGCGCCTCCCGCAGGACGGCCGCATCAAGATCCGGCTTCGCGTGGAGGAGCGCTCCCGCGATCTCGACCTGCGCGTCTCGACCGTCCCGGCCCAGTTCGGCGAGAAGGTCGTCATGCGGCTGCTCGACAAGACGAAGCTCCAGCTCGACATGACACAGCTCGGCTTCGAGCCGGAGCCGCTGCGCCGCTTCAAGGACGCGATCGACCGCCCGTACGGCATCGTGCTCGTGACCGGGCCGACCGGATCGGGCAAGACCAACACGCTGTACTCCGCGATCGCGCAGTTGAACGAGCCCACCGTCAACATCCTGACGGCCGAGGACCCGATCGAGTACAACCTGGCCGGCATCAACCAGGTTCAGATGAAGGAGCAGATCGGCCTGACGTTCGCGTCAGCGCTGCGCTCGTTCCTGCGCCAGGATCCGGACATCATCCTGGTCGGCGAGATCCGCGACTTCGAGACGGCCGAGATCGCGGTCAAGGCGGCGCTGACCGGGCACCTCGTCCTCTCCACACTCCACACGAACGACGCCCCGTCCACCATCAGCCGCCTGATGAACATGGGAATCGAGCCCTTCCTCGTGGCCACCTCGATCAACGCCATCTGCTCTCAGAGGCTCGTGCGGCGCATCTGCGCGGGCTGCGCGGAGGACGTCGAGACGCCGCCGCAGATGCTCATCCAGGTCGGTTTCGCTCCCGACGAGGTCAAGGCCTTGAAGATCAAGCGCGGACGGGGGTGCGAGCGTTGCGGCAACTCCGGCTACAAGGGGCGCATCGGGCTCTACGAGGTCCTCCTGTTCTCCGACGAGATCCGGGAGATGGTCCTGTCGGGAGCGACCTCGATCGAACTGAAGCGCAAGGCGATCGAGGAAGGCATGGTGAGTCTCCGCTCCTCCGGCCTCCAGAAGATCCGGTCGGGAATCACCAGCCTGGAGGAAGTCTTGAGGGAGACCGTCCTCTGACGAGGCGGCAGCCGGACGGGCGACAGCAGGCCGCCCGGGTAGCCCGACGCCCGAGACCCGCCCGATCGGGGGGCTAAGCCCTGCCCCTGAAACAAGTTCTTTCGGGTAAGGCCGTAAGCCTTCCTTTTCCAGCCGGGAGCGGCTAAACTAACGTACTTCCTTTAAGGTAAGGGGACCGATGCCCAGCGATACGACACTCCACCAGCTTCTCAAGCAGATGGTCGAGATGGGAGCCTCCGATCTCCATCTGACGACCAATTCGCCGCCCATGGTTCGCCTGGACGGCAGGCTCATCCCGCTCCCTTACCCTCCTTTGACCGTTTCGGAGACCAAACACCTCGCTTACTCCGTTCTGACCGACAGCCAGAAGCACCGCTTCGAAGAAACGCTCGAGCTCGACTTCTCCTTCGGTGTCAAGGGGCTCGCGCGGTTCCGCGCGAACAACTTCAACCAGCGGGGTGCCGTGGCGGCGGTGTACAGGCAGATTCCGTACCAGATCCTCGGCTTCCGCGAGCTCGGCCTTCCGCCGATCGTCGAGGCGCTCTGTGAAAAGCCTCGAGGGTTGATCCTCGTCACCGGACCGACCGGCTCCGGAAAAACGACGACGCTCGCCGCGATGCTCGACAAGATCAACGGCGAGAAGCAGCTTCACATCGTCACGATCGAAGATCCCATCGAGTTCCTCCACGGGCACAAGAAGTGCCTCGTCAATCAGCGCGAGCTGCACGCGGACACGCATTCCTTCCCCAACGCCCTGCGCGCCGTGCTGCGCGAGGACCCGGACGTCGTGCTGATCGGCGAAATGCGCGACCTCGAGACCATCGAGTCCGCCCTTCGCATCGCCGAGACCGGCCACCTGACGCTCGCCACCCTTCACACCAACTCCGCCTCCTCCTCGCTCAACCGCATCATCGATGTCTTCCCCGCGCACCAGCAAACGCAGATCCGCACGCAGCTCTCCTTCGTCCTCGAGGGGATCCTGTGCCAGTCGCTCCTCGAGCGCTCGAGCGGAAAGGGGCGGGTCATGGCGATGGAGGTCCTCGTTCCCAACGCCGCGATCCGGAACCTGATCCGCGAGGACAAGGTCCACCAGATCTATTCGATGATGCAGACGGGCCAGTCCAAGTTTGGGATGCAGACTTTCAATCAGTCCCTCGCGACGCTCTACCACCGCAAGCTCATCAGTCTCGAGACCGCGCTTTCCCGTTCTTCGAGCCCGGACGAACTGCAGGAGCTCATCGGGCGCGGCGCCGGGTTGAACGTGCCGGTGCCGGCGGCCACTGCGGGGCGGCGGGCGTAATCCGATAGATGCCCAACTACGCCTGGAAAGGGCGCAACCGCGCAGGCCTGATCAAGGAAGGGGTCCTCGCCGCCGACTCCAAGGAGGTCGCGCTCGCCTCCCTGCGGCGCCAGAACATCGTCGTCACCGGCATCCGGGAGCGCGGCAAGGAGATCTCCCTCACCAAGGTCGGCCGCAGGGTCCCTCCCAAGATCCTCGCGGTGTTCACGCGCCAGTTCTCGGTCATGATCGACGCCGGACTCCCCCTCGTGCAGTGCCTGGAGATCCTGGCCAACCAGCAGGAACACAAGACTTTCCAGAAGATCCTCCTCCAGGTCCGGCAGGACGTGGAGGCGGGCTCGACGCTCGCCGACGCCATGCGGCGGCACCCGAAGGCCTTCGACGCCCTCTACGTCAACATGGTCGCCGCTGGAGAGACGGGCGGTATCCTGGACACCGTCCTCCAGCGACTCTCCGTATACATCGAGAAGGCCGTGAAGCTCAGGTCCCAGGTGCGCTCGGCCCTGATCTATCCGCTCGCGGTCATCGTCATCGCGTCGATCGTCGTGGCGGTCATTCTGCTCAAGGTCATTCCGACGTTCGCCGCTCTCTTCACGAGCCTCGGGGCCGAGCTGCCGCTGCCGACCCGCGTCGTCATCGGCGCCTCGAACTTCCTCGCGCGCTACTTCATCTTCTTCGTCATCTTCATCGCCGCGGTCGTCTACGCCGTGCGCCGCTACTACGCGACCCACAGGGGCCGCCGCGTCATCGACGGCCTACTCCTGAAGCTCCCGGTGCTCGGGATGATTCTCCGCAAGGTCGCGGTCGCGCGCTTCTGTCGGACGCTCGCGACGCTGACCTCCTCCGGCGTCCCGATCCTGGAGAGCCTCGACATCACAGCCCGCACCGCGGGCAACGCCATCGTCGAGGATGCCATCTACGAGACGCGCCGGAGCGTCGAGGGGGGGAAGACGATCGTCGAGCCTCTCCGCCAGACCAACGTCTTCCCGAACATGGTCGTCCAGATGATCGGCGTCGGCGAGCAGACCGGCGCGCTCGACGCGATGCTCAACAAGATCGCGGATTTCTACGAGGACGAGGTGGATGCGGCCGTGGCCGGGCTGGTCAAGCTGCTCGAGCCCGTCATGATCTTCATCCTCGGAGTCGTCATCGGCGGAATCGTCATCTCCATGTACCTGCCGATGTTCACTTTGATCAACAAGATCGGATGAGAATCAATTTGTGAGTTGGGAGTTGTGGAGGGTGAACTAGGGCGGTTCGTTCACAACTCACGACTCACGATTCACAACTGACGTGAACGA
>Ga0153915_10005107_pt1 | contig 12193 bp, 11 predicted proteins | sample Opewatmetagenome_2_FD_107003 | JGI IMG/M metagenome (GOLD analysis project Ga0153915, IMG submission 107003) | Freshwater wetland microbial communities from Ohio, USA - Open water 3 Core 3 Depth 3 metaG | ecosystem: Environmental > Aquatic > Freshwater > Wetlands | place: USA: Ohio, Lake Erie...
AGCGCTGCTATGATTGGCCCGCTATGCAAACCGTTAGGCGAGCCATCAACTCAACGATTAAACCCAGCCTGCTAACCATCCTGCAGAAGCAGGTTTGCAGGCTCTCGGATTGCAGCACACCTCGCCGAGAATCCCAGCTTCCGGCCGAGAGATCGCTAAACGCGCATCAGCCGCCCGCCGACCAATTAATACCCATTAGAAAATGGACAAAATGGAATGCTACTCCCGCGCTTTCAGCACTTCCACTAGGTCCAGGTGGTCTATGCGCCTGCGTACGATGAGGGCGCTTAGCGCTGTCGCAGTTACCACCATCAACGCGGCGAAAGCATAGGTGCCGGCGTTGATGATGAGCGGCACGCGGAAGAGTTCGGTTTGGGCGCGGGAGGCGAGCACTCCAGCCAGAAGATAGCCGATGCCGAAGCCGGCGGGAAGGGCGAGGAATACTAGAAGGGCCAATTCACCGAGCAGGATATAGCTGACCTCGCCGCGCGTATAGCCCAGGACACGGAGGCTGGCGAGTTCGCGGGCGCGTTCGCTCAATGTGATGCGGGCCATATTGTAGATAACACCGACCGAGATCGTGGAGGCAAGGATGGTGTTGAAGAAGGCAAAGGTCAGCATTTGCTCGGCCATGGTGTCGTAGAAATTTCTCAGCACGCGCATACGCGCAGCGGTGCCGGCCACGGCGGGCATCTTTTGCAGCTTTGTGTTGATCACACTTTCCCGCTGCATATCGGCCGAGAGAAATGCACCCGTGACCACATTGCCCTCGCGTAGGAAGCGGTTCAGCGAATCGAGCCGCATGTAGGCGTTGACGCCGACGTATTCACCGACCACGCCTGCTAGCGGCAGTTCCCGCACGGCGCGGTTGCCTTCGAGCAACTCGACGGTGATGACGTCGCCGGGTTTGGCACCGAGGATGTTGGCGAGGTAGTCGGTCATCACGATGCCGTCGGCGGGAAGGTCGATGACGTGCAGATTACGGTCCATTAAACGGCGAAGGGCACCATCGGGTAGCATGCCCTGGAGGCTGGTTCGATAGGTCCGATGCTGGAAGCGGAGGCGGGCCGCGACGGAGCGAGTGGGCTCAGCGTAGGTGACACCGGGCAGCGATTGAAGAGAGCCCAGGGCCCGGCCGGAGACGGGCACTACAAAGGTGACGGCGAGGTCCTCGATGTGGGCGCGGCGAAGTTGGGCAAAAACCATGAAGTCGATTGCGTCCCGATAGAAGCCGCCGAGCACGAGGATGCCGGTGGACATGGCAACGCCGATGATGGAGAAGAAGCTCTTCAGTGGACGGCGTTCAAGATTGCGAATGATCATGCGGGTGGGCTGAGAAAACCAGCGCTCCACGCCAAGCCGGGCAAAGATGGAAATGCGATAGCGGCCGGGGGCGGCTGGCTGCATGGCGACGGCTGGCGATTCGCGGGCCGAGCGAAGAACAGAAAAAATGGTGCCGGCCGTGGCGGAGAAGACGCTGAACAGGAACGAGTAGAAGACAACGCCGGGGCGGACGGCGTAGTGCAAATAGGGGAAACGGAAGTAGTCGAGGTAGATTTCGGCCAGCCTCATGCCGAGCCAGGTTCCGGCTCCGATGCCCATTGCGAGTCCAGCGATTACGATGAGTACGGTGAGTTTCAGGAAGTGGAAGACGATGGCGGAGTCAGGGTAACCAAAGGCCTTGAGAGTGGCGATTTGTCCGCGTTGCGTGGCCATCAACCGCGTCAGTACGACGTTTAGCAGGAAGGCGGCCACCGAGAGAAATATCAGCGGGAACAACGTCGCCATCTCTCCTAGCTCGCGGAACTCATTATCCAAATAACGGTGTGACATCTGGTCTTTACGGCCGTATGCTCCCAACCCGCCATAGGGTTCGAGCAGGTCATCGAGGCGGTCGATGACCTCCTTCAGGCTGGCGCCGCGTTCGAGGCGGGCGGCGACCTGATTGAAGGCGCCGGTCATGTTGTAGGCAGCTTCGAGGGGACGCGGGTTCATCCAAAGGATGCAGTAGTTGGCAAAGTCCGGGATGACCGAACCGGGCGCGAGTTGGTAGATGAACTCGGGCGTGGAGGCCACACCGACCACCGTGAGGCGGCGTTGGTGACCGGCGATGGTTACCAGCAGATCAGTGCCGGTATCAAGCTTGTGGGCCATGGCGAATCCGTCGCTGACGACCACTTCGCGGTCGGTGGTTGGTTCGGGCAGACGGCCCTGACGCAAATGGAGCAGGTTGAGCAGGGGCTCGCGGTGAGGCAGCGCGACGGCTTGGCCGTTGACAGGGAACCCGTAGCCTTCGAGTTCCACGGTGGCGGGCGCAACGACGCGTGGCTCCACGTCGCGGATACCTGGGATGGCGGCGATCCGCTGGACCAGGCTCACCGGCGCACGCTTCAAGTTGCCGAATACATCGGGAAAGCGGAACTCGGCGTAAAGTTGCGATTGCGTGAGTCGCAGCGAGTCGAGACTCGATGCGGCCATCACATACGTGGCCACGCCCGCCGCCAGCACAAACGAGATGGCGGCGACCTGGCCCTTCAGGGACCACAGATCGCGGAAGAGCTTCTTGTCGAGTGCCCGCATATAGCTACCAGTGCAATTCTCGCGGGTTGACGCGATGGGCGTTGGGCTCAACCGAAGACACGCGGCCGTTGGTCATATGGATCACCCGGTCTGCCATATGCGCAATGTCGACGTTGTGCGTAATAAGCGCCGTCGCCGACCCGAGTTCGCGGTTCACGCGGTCAATGGCTTCGAGCACCACAATGCCTGTTTCCGAATCGAGCGCGCCCGTCGGTTCATCGCACAGCAACACGTCGGGCCGCTTGGCAATAGCGCGGGCAATGGCCACGCGCTGCTGCTGGCCGCCAGAAAGCTGGGAAGGGAAGTGATCCAGGCGGTCACCCAAGCCCACCAGTTCCAGTGCCTCTTCCGGTCTCATCGGATTGCTGGCAATCTCCGTCACGGCGGCGACGTTCTCCCTCGCTGTCAAGCTGGGGATGAGGTTGTAGAACTGAAAGACAAAGCCGACATGCTCGCGCCGGTAGCGGGTAAGTTCTTTCTCGGTGGCTTTGGTGAGATCGTGATCCTTGAAGTTCACCGTACCGCCGCTGGCGCGGTCCAAGCCGCCGAGGATGTTGAAGAGTGTGGATTTTCCGCTACCGGAAGGCCCGAGCAGCACGATCAGCTCGCCCGGATAGAGATCAAAGTCGCAACCGCGCAGCGCATGAACCTGGACTTGGCCCATGTCGTAAATCTTGGTAACGCCGCGCGCGGTGAAGATCGAGGTAGCGGGCGCTTCGACGGGCATCCCTCCCATTGTAGGAGCCCAAAACGGAAGTAGCGCAAGGGCACTGCCCCTGCGCTACGTTTTCAACCGATCTTATTCAAGAAAGAATGTCTAGCGTTTCACTGATTTCGCGTAGACTTCGATCTGCGCAACGTCGCTCCAGCCGCCCGGGCCATGGCCGGAGCCGGGGTGAAGATCGACGAAGCCAATTTCGTCGACTTTGCTCAGGTCGACGTTTTCAACGAAGTTGCCGTTGGTCACCATCTTCTTGCTGTCAAGCTTGAGCCACTTGAGATCGGCCACGTTGTATTCGCTGAAGAGCCAGTCGCGCAGGCTGCTATCGCCGCGGTCGCCCACAAGCCATGTACCATCGGCGAGCTTGATCATGGGGCGCACCACGTGAAAGCCGCTGGTCTTCGTATTGACACGGATGCGAGCCAGACCTGTCAGGTCGGCCATGTTCTCCTTATGACGCAGCGCGAAGCCGCACGGGCCTTCGCATTCGCCCGACCACGTATGGATCGGGTTGTTCTCGTCGCCCGCTTTGCCGGTGAGCAGGACGGCACCCGATTCGCCATAGAGTTTCAGTTCAAGCGCGGGATTACCAACCGATTCCTGGCTGATGTCGTGTTCGCCGCCGGCGGCCGATTGCTTCCAATCTTCTTTGAAGAAGAGCGGGGGACGTGTCGCCGCAGCGGGCTTGGCGCCAGCCGGTTTCGGCGCGGCCGGCTTCGGCGCGGCAGCCGGTGCCTGGCCAAAGGCGGCTAGGGCGGCGATGAATAGCAACGAGGTGCGCAGCAACATAAATGATGTCTCCTTGAATCGCGGCCAGTATATCAAAACAGACATGTCTATTCATTCGTGTCGCAGCGCTTCCACCGGATCAAGCCGTGAGGCGCGGACAGCGGGCACAGTGCCGCTCGCTAGTCCTACCAGCATCAGTGCAACGGCTGAAACGGCAAGTGTCTGCCACGATACGGCCAGATGCAGATCGCCTTTGCCGGATTCGTCTTCGAACAGCGCGCCCAGCATGGGGATGGTGCCTACCATTTGGGCTACAACGTAGGAGAGCCCCATGCCGACAACGCCGCCGGCGAGCGTGATGACGAGCGCTTCGGCCAGGAACTGGAATCGGATGTGCCAGCGTTTGGCACCCAGCGCCCGGCGGATGCCGATTTCTCTGACGCGCTCTTCCACGCTGACCAGCATGATGTTCATCAGCCCGATGCCGCCGATGGCGAGCGTCAGGATGCCAATGAACAGCAGCAGGGCTTGTAAGCCGATGGTGATGCCGTCGATGATCGGCCGTACCTCTTCACGGCCGAAGGCGTTGACGGCCCGGATATCCTTTGGTGAGAATCGGTGGCGACGGGCCATAATCTCGCGAAACTGCACAATCGCTCCGCGTTCAAAGCGGGGAGCGATGGGCGAGAACACCATGATGTTGGGATGTTCGGTATCCCACAGCTGCGCGGCCGTGGAAAAGGGAATAAAGACGCACTGGTCATCGGGCGAAAAGTAGTTGCTGAGCTGGAACTTGGTCTCCATCTCGCCGACGACGGTGAAGCTCTGCCCGGCAATGCGGATCGGTTCGCCCACCGCGATGCGTCCCCCGAAGAACTTGTTTTTTGTTTTGGAGCCGAGAAACGCAACGTGGCGTGCCGTGAGTTCGTCGTCAGCCGAAAGCCAGCGGCCTTCGAGCGGCACTTCGTTGCGGATCTCACCGAATTCGGGCATCACGCCGCGAATGCAGTTAACGGCGGATTGATCGCGATACCTGAGCGGCAGGCGATTGAGCACCTCGAAAGAAGCTGCATGGATGAGATTTGCTTCCTGGCGGATGGCGTCAATATCGGAGTGGTCAAAGAAGATGCGGCGTCCGGAGCGCTCGCCGCCGGCCTGCATGCTGGTTTGTCCGCCGCGGGCAATGATCGCGCTTTTGCCGAAAGCCTCGAAGCCGCCATTGATGACGCCGCGGAAGCCATTGCCGTAGGAGATGAGCAGGGTGACCGAAGCCAGGCCCCAGGTGATACCGAGCATGGTGAGGAAGCTGCGCAGCGGGTTGGTGCGCAATGCGGTCCAGGCCTGGACGAAAATTTCGCGGAGCATGGCGAGGAAGTGGCCCATCGGTTAGCCTCCCGATTCGTGCCGCAGGGCTTCAATTGGATCGATGAGCGCGGCGCGCGTTGCCGGGTAGAGGGCCGAGGCGACGCCCACCACGCCAAGCAGAACAAGCGACCAGCCAGCCAATTGCCAGTCGGCGATCAGGCCATCGAAGAAGGCAGGCATTTCGAGGCGGTTGACGAGCGAGCAAAGCGTCCAAGCCACTGCCATGCCGCCCGACCCACTGGCGATCACGATCAGCATGGCTTCGCTAAAGAATTGCGCGATGATGGAGCGCCGCGTGGCGCCGAGCGCTTTGCGGATGCCGATTTCATGCGTGCGTTCCCGTACTGCGACAAGCATCACGTTCATCACGCCAATGCCGCCCAGCAGCAGCGTGACCACGCCGACGGCACCCAGAAAAATCTTCATGCCATCGGTCAACTTGCTGAATGCCTTCGCCTCTTTCAGCGTGTCCCATCGGGGCAGCGCTTCGATATCCAACGGATCGAAGGCGTGCAGGCGGGCAAGCGTGCGCTCCGCCTGGGCCACGCAGCGGTCATGGTGCAGCGGGCTGCGTGGAATCACCAGGAGGTTATCGATCTGATGCGCCTCGGCGGACTGCGCGTCGGGAAAATCGCGAATCACTGCCGTATAAGGCGCGAACATTTTTTCGACATCGCGACCGTTGTAATCCGAGTTCTGTTCCTTGCGCTCCATCACGCCGATCACCAGATAGGGCGCGCCGTTCAGCGTAACGGCCTGGCCCACTGCGGTCCGGCCGGCAAAAAGCTGCTTGCGCACTTCGGTCCCCAGGAACACCACGCGGCGGCCCTCGGCCACCTCCGCGTCCGAATAGAAGCGGCCCTCGCCGATAGGCACCGAGCGGTGGTCCTTATAGTCGGCAAGCGAGCCCGACATGGAAAACGAGCCGGAGTTGAAGGAACTGCGAGCCTGCAGGCGGCGATTGGTTTCGGGCAAAATGGCGCGGCAGTCGGAGGCTTCGCTCTGCATCGCCTGGTGATCCGTGTCCTTGAAGTGGATCACCTTGCCGGCACGTTGGCCGCCGGCCTGGCGGCTGGTGCGGCCGCTCCAAAAGATGACCAGATCCTTGCCCATGGTTGCGGCTTGGCGTGCCTGACCTCGGCGCAAGCCTTCGCCTGCAGCCACCATCAAGGTGATGGAAAGCACGCCCCAGGCAATGCCGAACATCGTGAGCAAGGCGCGGACTTTGTGCGCCCAGAGGGCGGCAAAAGTCGAAGCCACCAGGTCACCGAACCGCATAAGCTATTGCAGCACTACCTGCTGCCCGGCGTTCAATCCGGAGATGATTTCGGCGCGCACGCCGTTGGTGAGCCCGAGCTTCACCGGGGCCTTGCGCTTACCGCCGCGTGCCGTGATGTCGGGCACTTCGACATTTGTGGAGCGGTCCTTCCCGTAGATGATGGCGCCTTCCGGCACCAGCACCACGCCCTTGTGTTCTTCGAGCACCACTTCGGCATTAGCGCTCATGTTCGCCTTCATCAGGCCTTCGGGATTATGTATAGACACGCGGACCTCGAAGGTCGTGACGTTGTCTTTTTCCACACCGAGCGGCGAGATCTTGATCACTTCGCCGGAGAAAATACGGCCCGGGTAGGATTCCACTGTGATGCGCGCTTGCTGGCCGAGGTGAATCTTGCCGATGTCGGATTGGTCGACCTTGCCGAGCACGTAGACTTCACTAACGTCGCCGAGCGTGGCAATGAGCGTGGCCTGCGAGCCGAGAACCAGGATCGAGCTGACCGCGTCGCCCACCTCTACGTTGCGCGACAGCATGAGGCCATTCATCGGGCTGACGACGGTGGAATAGCGCAGGTCTTGTTCAGCGCGTTCGATGGAGGCTTGGGCTTGTGCTACCTGCGCTTGCGCCCGGGCGACCTCGGCCTTGGTGACGGTGGCGTTGCGAATGGCGATGAGTTGTTTATTTCGCGCCACTTCGTAGCTTCGTTCGGCATCCTCTTCGGCCGACCGGGCGAGCAGCCCTTGCTTGTGAAGTTCGCGGGCGCGGTCGACGCTCGACTTAAGGAATGGCAGATCGGGCGCTTCGGATTCGACGGCGTTGCGTTCGTATGTGGCACGAGCGCTTTGTTCGACGGCTTGCGCGGCGGCAAGGGACGCGTGGGCTTCTCGTAGCAATGCCTGCAACTGTTCTTTATCGAGTTCGGCGATGATTTGGCCTTGCTTGACGTATTGGCCATAATCGGCCAACAGCTTTTCGACAATGCCGCTGGCCTTGGACTTTACTTCCACTTTCGTCTTGGGCTGCACCTTACCGGTGGCGACCACGCTGCGGGCGATATCGCCCTTTTCGGCGGTGGCGAGTTTCGACGGATCGATGGAGTTATCAGGCCGCAGCATGGCGCGTACGCCAAAACCGCTGCCGGCCAGAACGGCGGCGATGACCGCCAGCCAGATGGAACGTTTTAACCATTTCGACTTACCCATAGCTGAATCCGCTTGTGGGAAGGACGAAACCGGACGGGAAAAGTTCCGCTATTTTCGATTGGCGGCGGCGGTGGAGTTGGTCGGGTCGGCGCCGGTCCAACTGACGTCGGCCGTCGGGCCGTAGGTGGATGGCACCGGCTTATCGAGGAGGCGCAGGTAAACGGTAAGCTGCGTCCGGTGGTGTTCCGTGTGGAGAACGCGGCGCCAGAAGATCCAGATGCGTTCGCGTTCAACGTCGAAAAAGCGGACTTGTTCGTTCCACCAATTATCGGTTTTCTCAGCAAGTTGGCCGAGGCGAGGCATGGCCAATTCGTGTAGGCGGCAGCGGAAGTTTTCGATCGAGAGTTCAGCCGGTAGCACCTCCGCGGCCGGTGGCTCGGCGAGGTTCAGGAACTCGGCGAAGAAACGGCGTTCGGAGAGCAACTCGTGCTTCAGGATTTCGCCCACCGTGGCCGAGCGCGGATGCGGTCGGAATGCCAAGTCGGCGTCGTCGAATTCGGCCCAAACGCTGAGCAGCTTGTTGACCTCGCTGGCATAGGTATCAAGGACATGCTGATGGCGCGGGTCGGCGGCGCGGGGTACGGCGGCGTCGGAGATTGGGGCGGCGGTCGAGTTCATTTCCGCCATTGTCGCCCACCGGGGGGAGGGCCGTCAGGAAGTGGGGACGGTATGCACAAGCCAGCCGACTTCTGGCTACAATAGGACTCTCATGAAATGGCGTTGCGGATCCGTTGTTCTGCCCGGAGTTCTTCTTTCGGGCATTCTTGTTGTCTCGGGGTGCAAGAGCACACCGCGGGCCGACGTTGCGGCTGAGATCAATTCGCGGCCGATCACGTTTGCCGAGCTCGACAAGCAGTACCGGATGGCGTTTCCCACGGCGACGCCCGAGGTTTCGGCCGACCAGATGAACACGCAGAAGCTCGAAATTCTGCGCAGCATGATCGACAACGAAATCATGCTGCAGCGCGCCGAAAAGCAGGGCCTGATGGCCGTTGATGCCGATGTGGAGGCCAAGTTCAGCGAACTGAAGGCGCCCTACACGGAGGAAGAGTTCCAGAAGCAGCTGACGGCGCGCGGCATGAGCGTGACCGACCTGAAAGCGCAGATCCGGCGCGACTTAAGCGTGCAGAAGCTGTTCAATAAAGAGATCACGTCGCGGATTTCGATTTCCGACACCGATGTGACCAACTTCTACAACAACAACAAGGCAAGCTTCAACCTGGCCGAGCCGCAGGTGCACCTGGCGACGATTCTGGTGACGCCGCAGCCGGATCCGAACGTAAAGAATCTGCGCAGCGACAAGGCGCAGACCGATGACCAAGCCAAGAAGAAGATGGCGATGATCGAAGCTCGGCTCAAGGGCGGCGAAGAGTTTGCCATGGTGGCGCAGAACTTCTCTGAAGATCCACAGACGGCGCAAAACGGCGGCGACATGGGTTATGTGCCCGAATCGGCGCTGGCGCAGGCGTCGCCTGAACTGCGCCGGCTGGTATTCAGCATGCAGCCCGGCCAGGCATCGCCCGTGGTTCGGACACCGGAAGGCTATCGCATTATCAAAGTCATCTCGAAAGAACCCGCTGGGCAGCGCGATTTGAACGATCCTCGCGTACAGCAGAACATTCGGGATACGTTGATCAACCGCAAGGACCAGTTGCTGCGCGCGGCCTACTATGAAGTGGCGCGCAACGATGCCAAGGTGGTCAACAATTACGCGCAACAGGTTTACGGCGCGCCTTCGAAGTAGTCAGCGTAGTCATCTTCGGCGCTGTTGCTGATTGGATTCAATGCCCGGCCGGGTTCATTTGTTGAACGACCGGCCGGGCTCGCCACGCACCAGTTATCCAGAATGTAGAACGGCAGACGGCAAGCTCGAACCACGCCTCAAAAGCAATCTGCTGATTTGGCAGCAGATCTTTTGTCCAAGTGTCTGTTACTTGGCGGGCGGCGCCGGCGTCTGGCGGATCTTGGTGAAGTACTGTTGGACGTAGTGCTGCAGGTCGACCGGGATTTCATCGCGGCGGAGGTCGCTGCCGGCTTCGCGGTGGAAGGCATCCTTTTCCGCATAAGCCGTCTTTAGTTCGTGCTGCTGGCTTGCTTTGCGATCGAGCATGATTTCGCCTTGCACCGTTTTTGAACGCTGGCCGATGATCTCGCTAATCTTGCCCATGGCCTCGGCCTGCTGCTGGGCTTGCTGAATTTCCTTTTTGCCGTCCTGGGTGCCGTGGCCGGTTTTGGGATCCTTCGACGCCGATTTCTGGTTGGATTCCGAGCTTGAGTTCTGATCGGGCTTGGCTTCGGCATCCTTCTGCGAGGCGCCTTGCTGCTTGTCGGCGGACTGCTCGCTCTGCTGCTGGCCCTGGCCTTGCTGATTGGCCTGTTGCTGATCCTTTTGCGCGCCCTGTTGCTGTTGGTTCTGCTGGTTCTGTTTCTGACCGTTCTGATTGCCCTTTTGCTGCTGCTGCATTTTGTTCATCAGGTTCGAGAGAGAATCACGAACCTTGTCGAGCAGGCTTTGTTGCTCGTTGGGCTGTTTGTTGGACGCCTGTTGCTGGTTGGAATCGGACTCGTTTTCGTTCTTGGCGGCCTGGTTATCGCTTGGCTTGCCTTCGCGCTGCTGATCGGATTTTTGCTGACCGTCGTTGTTCTGCGCGTTCTGGGGCATGTCTTCCGGGTTCTGCTGATCGTCGCCAAACTGCGGCTGCTGGTCGGCGTTGTCGCCCATCTGGGGTTGCTGATCGGGCTGCGGGACGCCGGCCTGTTCGTTGTCCTTCTTGTCGTCTTGCGGCTTGTCCTGGTTTTCTTCGCCCGGCTTTTCCGGGTTGTCTCCAGGGCCGGGCTTGCTCTTAGCAAAGCCGTCGGCGGCGACTTCGGCTACTTTGGCGGGAAGGTATTCGCTGAGGCCGGCGACGAGCGGATGGCTGAGATCTAACGTCCCGAGGACGCCCAAGCGGATGCCCAACAGAATGACTGTGGCGGCGAGGAGCCCGGCGAGCCATTTGGCTTGGCGAGGCATTTGATAGGGCGCGGCTTGAGCAGGCGTGACGCCGGATGAGGCGGCTTCGGCAGAAGCCCGCTGCAGGTGCCAGGCGGTTTCGCTGGCTTGTTCGGGCTTGGTAGCAAAGGCGATGGCGGTCGACAACGTATCGCTGAGGTTGAGGCGCCTATCAATGCGCTGGGCGACTTCGTAGAGCGACGGCAGACCTTGCCAGGTACGCCAAGCGCTCCAGGCGGCGCCGCCGCCGAACAGTACGATGAGCCAAGGCCAAGCCAGAGCATCGCTGCCGGCGAGCAGCAAGATGAGAAACCCGGCGAGCGCGGCGCAGAGACCCGCGGCGGCCTGTTCAGCGATGAGGTTGGTAATGGAGCGCTTACGGGCGCTCGCAACCAAGTGTTCGACAGGCGATTCGGCGGTATTCACGGCTCCTTTATTCTACAACCGGGCGGGCGCAGAAACGATGATCAAAAGGCGCTATCCTTAGAACCTGCCGTATGGATGAACGCGCCTTTTACACCGAGTCCGAGACAACCAAGCCCGCGCGGCTGACCTGCCCGTTTTGCCGGGACGAGGCTGAACACAGCCTGCGGTGGCTGGTGCGGAAGAAGAAGGACCGGCTGCCGCCGGGCGCCGATGAGCGCGACCGGGCGAAGTTTGCCAAGAGCGACAGCTACATGGTGCTGCTGGACGACAAGGCGATGTGCAAGAACATGCGCTGCCGTAAGCGGTTCGATATTTCAGGCATCAAGACTACGGCGTTCCTTACGTAGGGATACGCGATTGCTTCGGTAGATGAGCCGGTTGAAACCGGCTCGCGGGCTGAACGCCCGCCCTCCTTCAGCTTGGGTCTCGGTTGGTGTACCAGGCGGGTAGCGGGCCGTCTTCGGCATTCCATTTGCCGTGGATGGTAGAAACCAGCGTTGCCGGGTTACCTTCTTCGTCTTCATAGACCAGAACCACTGCTTTCGGTCTGCGTGGGGGCGTTTGGGTTCGGAAGCGGCGGATTGTCGCGCGCATTTTCATATAGGTCTCACTTTCCTTTTCTGTTTGCGGCGAGGTCGTCTTCGATCTGTTCCAGGCGTTGGTGGAGTTCGAGGACTTCCCAGGAGCGGCGGCGGGCTTCCAATAGGCTGCTGACGGATTGGGCTTGCTGGGGTGTGATGTCACCTTCGCCAACGGCCTTTAGCAACGCGTTGTGGGATTCGAACATGCGGGCCGGGGTGTTTTTCGAGTGGGAGGCGCCGGTTTCGGGAAGGCGGAGATCGACGGGGGCGTCTTGCGGGATCGGGACCAAGCGTTCGATGCAGAGTTTGTAGGCGATG
>Ga0153915_10005108_pt1 | contig 12192 bp, 10 predicted proteins | sample Opewatmetagenome_2_FD_107003 | JGI IMG/M metagenome (GOLD analysis project Ga0153915, IMG submission 107003) | Freshwater wetland microbial communities from Ohio, USA - Open water 3 Core 3 Depth 3 metaG | ecosystem: Environmental > Aquatic > Freshwater > Wetlands | place: USA: Ohio, Lake Erie...
GCCCAGTTCGGGCCGAAAGAAGATTTCAAAGCTTACCCCCGGGACGTCAACCGGGATTCGGCCATGCTTGAAAAAGAGGGCGTGGACTTTGTCTTTTATCCCGAGGCCGACGAAATGTACCCAAGAGGTTATAAAACCTATGTCGAAGTCGATGACCTCGAAGACAAGCTCTGCGGCCGGTCCCGGCCCGGGCATTTCAGGGGAGTCTGCACGATCGTACTCAAGCTCTTCCAGGTCATCCGGCCGGATTTTGCCTTTTTCGGGCAGAAGGATGCCCAGCAGGCTTTAATCCTGATGAGGATGGTCCGAGACCTGAACCTGGATGTCCATATCGAGGTCCTGCCCACTGTCCGCGAGGCGGACGGTTTGGCCATGAGTTCGCGCAATACGTATCTGAATCCTGAAGAACGGCGAGCGGCGCTCGTTTTAGCCAAGAGCCTAAAAGAGGCTAAGAGGCTGATCGATCGGGGCGAGCGAAAGGCGTATGTCATCCTCGGTAAAATGAGGGCGATGATCGGCCAAGAGCCCCTGGCCAGGATCGATTATGTTGAAGCCGTGGATGCGGAAGAGTTGAACCCCGTCCGAGACATCGGCGAGGGCACGCTCATCGCTCTGGCCGTCTATATCGGCGCGACCCGATTGATCGATAATATCATTGTCCGTCCGGAGAGGTAGAGACCCATGAGAAGAACATTTTTAAAAAGCAAGATCCAGAAAGCCGTCGTTACCGAAGCCCATTTGGACTATGAGGGAAGCCTGGGCTTAGACGCGCGCCTGATGAGGGAAGCCGATTTGATTCCCTATGAGAAAGTTCATATCTACAATATCTCTAACGGCGAGCGGTTTTCGACCTACCTCATCAAGGAAGCGGAGGATTCAGGCAGAGTCGTCATCTACGGTGCAGCCGCCCACGAGGCCGGCCGGGGAGACGAACTGATTCTCGTCTCTTTTGTCCAGTTGGAAGAGGACGAGATCGAATTCTTTATGCCCAAGATTGTCATCCTGGACGGCCAGAATAAAATCAAAGAAATCCGCTAGAAGATCAGGCCGTTTCTTTTAAGGCGGCCGCCAGCAGAGCTTCGTCCTCGATCGTCTTCTTCAAATCGTTCATGAAGCGTGCCGCTTCCGCTCCGTCGATGACCCGGTGATCAAAGGACAGACAAAGGGGGAGTGTCTTTTTCACGACGACCCGGCCGTTCTCGGCCCTGACCCTGTCGATGATCTTCATCGTGGCCAGGATGGCCACCTCGGGATAGTTGATGATGGGCGTGGCCGCCTCGCCGCCGATCATCCCCACGTTTGTGACGGAGAATGTTCCGCCCTTGAGATCGGCCAGGTCGAGGCGACGGGCGCGGGCAGCCTCGGCCAGGCTCTGAATTTCCTCAGCGAGATCGAGCACCGATTTTTGATCGGCGGCTTTAACTACGGGCACGATCAAGCCGTCGGGTATGTCTACGGCGATTCCGATGCTGTAATATTTTTTAATGATGATCTCTTCTTCTTGGTCATCCAGACTGGCGTTCAGGATGGGATGGAGTTTGAGGGCCGCGACGAGGGCTTTGACTATGAAGGGAAGATAGGTGAGTTTGATTTTTTTAGCGGCGGCCTCCGCTTTCATCTGTTCCCGGACCTTGGTCAGCGCCGCGGCGTCGGCCTCGTCGAAATGGGTGACGTGGGCCGCTTTCAAGACGGATTCCGCCATTCTTCTGGCCGTCGCCCGGCGGACGCCGCGGAGGGGCAGCCGTTCGATGGAGCCGTAAAAATCGAATTTCGTTTTAATTTTTACGGCAGGCTGGGCAGGGCTTGGGCCGGCTTTTTCCTTGGCGGCCCGGACATCTTCTTCGGTGATCCGCCCCCGGGGCCCGGTCGCTTGAACGGACGGAAGATGAACGCCGAGCTCCTGGGCGAGCTTACGGACTTTCGGCGTGGCCAGGGGTTCGCCGGCCTCGGCTCTCGCCGGCCGGGGGACGGCCGCAGCAAGCCCTGCCGCGGGCTGAACCGCCGGCGCCGGAGCGGCTTCCCCGACCGCTTCTCCTTTCTCGCCGACCGTGATAAGAACATCCCCGACCTTGACGATATCCTTCTCTTTAAAGTGAAGCTTGAGGACGGTGCCCGCATAGGGAGAGGGCATTTCGGCGATGGCCTTATCCGTCTCGATTTCGGCGATGGTCTGGTCGGCCTTGATCTCATCACCTTCTTTCACCAGCCAGCGTACAATTTCGCCTTCGGTGATCCCTTCGCCGACGTCCGGAAACCTGAATTGTTTGGCCATGCTAAAACTCCATTAATCGACGGATTCCCTTGACGACGCGGTCGGCGTCGACATAATAAAAATCCTCGGCCTTGGCGAGAGGAACGGTGATATCCTGCCCCGTGATTCGCAGGACGGGGGCTTCGAGGTTGAGCAAAGCGTTCTCACTGATCAGCGCCGCCAGCTCCGCTCCCAGGCCGCAGGATTTAGGCGCTTCATGAACGACCAGCGCCCGGCCCGTTTTTTTTACGGATCTAAGGACGGCCTCCGTATCCAGGGGCGAAAGCGTCCTCAAATCGAGGATTTCCGATGAAACACCCGATTTTTCAGCTATCTCCGAAGCTTTTAGGACGATAGGAATCATCGCTCCCCAGGCGATGAGAGTGGCATCCTTTCCTTCTTTGACGAGACGCGCTTTGCGGAGGGGGATTTCGTAAGGTTCATCGGGAATGTCCTGCTTTTCAGCCCTGTAGAGCCTGGATGGTTCTAGATAAACAACCGGATCATCACTACGGATGGCGGCCGTAAGGAGCCCTTTGGCTTCATAGGGCGTGGACGGAACGACGACCGTCAAACCGGGAATCTGGCAAAAGAGGGCTTCTGTGCTCTCGGAATGGTGTTCAAGGGCCCTGACCCCTGCTCCGTAGGGCGTCCGGATGACCAAGGGAATGGTGAATCGGGCGCGGGTGCGGTTTCTGAGCCTGGCTGCGTGAGAGATGATCTGGTTGAACGCCGGATATATAAAGCCCATGAATTGGATCTCGGCCACGGGACGAAGTCCGAAGGCGGCCATCCCGATGGCCGCGCCGATAAGCCCCGATTCCGCGAGCGGCGTATCCATGACTCTCCGGGAGCCGAACTTTTGGAGGAGGCCTTCCGTCACCCGGAAAACGCCGCCGTCCACGCCGATATCTTCTCCGAGGATGACGACTCGCGGATCCCGTTCCATTTCCTGGGATAGAGCCTGGTTGAGCGCTTGGACCATGTTGGCGATCATTTTCGTCCTTCCTTGATGAGTTCTCCCAGTTCATCAAGCTGCTGATTCAATTGCGGTGTCGTCTCCTTGTAAGTATGGCGAAAGATATCTTCGGGGGAGGGAGGGGGAACGCTTTCTGCCTTGGCTACGGCCTTTTCGACGGTTTCAGCCGCTTTTTCCTGGGCCGATTTCTCAGAGTTCTCATCCCAGAGCCTTTTGTTCTCCAGATAGGCACGGAATCTCGGCAGCGGGTCCCTCTTTTCCCACTCTTTGACTTCCGCTTCCAGCCGATACTTGGAGGCATCGTCGGACGTCGTATGATGACCCATTCTGTATGTCACGGCTTCGATAAGCGTCGGACCTTGGCCGGCCCGGGCGCGGTCCAGGGCTTCTTTTGAGGCGGCATAGACGGCCAAGACATCATTGCCGTCCACGGCCACCCCCGGGAAGCCGTAGGCGACGGCTTTTTGAGCGATCGTCTTGGCCGCCGTTTGTCGGCTTCTCGGCGTCGAGATGGCCCATTGATTGTTGTAGCAAACGAAGACATTGGGCGTCCGGAAGACGCCGGCAAAGTTCATGGCTTCGTGGAAATCGCCCTCCGAGGTCGCGCCGTCCCCGAAGGTGCAGACGACGGCGATATTCTTCTTCTGAATGTCGGCCGCCATAGCGGCGCCGACAGAGTGGGGAATCTGGGAAGCCACCGGGATGGCCAGCGGAAAAATATAGAGGTCATCCGGCGTCCTCAATCCGGCTTCGTTTCCCATCCAGTAGAGAAAATAATCGGCGAGCGGATATCCGACGGTCAGATACATGCCCAAATCTCTGAAGTAGGGAAAGACCCAATCTTCTTTTTGAAGGGGGAAGGCCGTCCCGACCTGGCAGGCTTCGTGGCCGAGGCTAGGCGCGTATGTTCCCAGCCGGCCCTGGCGCTGGAGCTTGAGCGCTTTCTGGTCGGCCGCTCGGGTCAGGACCATTAACGAATAGATTTTCTTGAGATCTTCCGCGGCGAGCTCGGGCTCGAACCTGCTTTCGAGGCGCCCCTTCTCATCTAAAACCCTAAAAATTTCCCCCTTGAGAGGGTCAAACTTTTCTATCATCGCTCCTCCCTTATCAAAAAATAAAAAAATGCCCTGGCTGGAAATAAAGATCGGGAAATCTAGGGATCGATCGAACGAGAAGCAAAGGAGGATGGGTAGCGCCGATCGGCGACAGGCCCCATCCAAGCGGAATCGGAGACACGGCCATTTTTTTATTTAGTCCCCCACTCCTTGAGCTTCTCATACTCCACCTCGCCGCAGACGGCGTCGTTGGTCTCGGTGTTAAAGAACGTGGGGACACGCAGTTGTCCGCCGCATTTGGGGGCCAGGATCGGCCGGTAAGATCGCATCAGGTCAGCGTTTTTCTCATCGTGCCAGACCTCGAGCCGCTCGATGGAGATGCCGGTTTCCTTCTCCAGCTTGTCGACGATGGGCATCATGGCCTTGCAGTGGGGGCATTCCCTGCCGAAGAACATAAGGTATTTTTTCATGGAATCACCTCGGACGTTTTTGGTCTTTTAATAAAAAGTCCGCACCAGCATTCTCCTTTGTCCACGCCTTTATAGGTTTCATGGATGAGGAAATTGCAGGGGCATACGATTTTCAAGTCTTCATCAAAATCTTTTGCCATAAGGCGGCACGGACAATATTTCAGGCCGTGATTATGCTCGTTGTTGAAGATGCCTTCCAGGAGCAGGCCCACTTTCGCCGGGTCCGGATTGACCATAAATTCGTTGTTTTTGCTGAATTCTTGAATGGCCGTTAAGAAATCGTCCTTGCCGAAACCGGCCTCGGCCGACGCCCCGCAGATCGTCTTGGCTTCATGGGTCGAGATCAGGACGTAGGCATTTTTCACTTTGCAGGTCGGACAGACGTCCGGAGGTTTGATTCCATAATGAATATCGTTGCAGACATAGCAGCGCCAGAATTTTCTCATGGCCGGTTCTCCTTAGAAGGTGCGGAAAATATTGAACCCGATGCGGAAATCGCCGTCCTTGAGGAGGAGGTCTCCTCCGGAAACGAACTGATCGGACGTTATGCCAAAGACATTCGAGACGAAAAATTGAAAAACGTGGCCGCCGATCTTTTTTTCGATGCCCAGGCCCCAGCCGGAGGACTTGTCCTTGTATCCGGACAGGACCGGGACCCATTCGCCGATGAGCGAGAGGTCCTCCAAAAACATGAAGCGTCCTCCCAGCCCGAGGGCCAAGGTCCCCTTGGCATCGACATTATAGTTATCGGTGTTTGTGGAAAAAGCGGGAACGATCAGTAGCGAAAACCTGTTGCTCAATTGATGGGATAGGCTCAGCTGGACGTTAAGCTTGAAGTTGTCCGAATCGAACAGGCTTTTGTCCGGTTGGGATTGGGTGATCAGGCTTGTCCCGACATGAAGGGCCGCGGAAAAGGGCAGGGAAGGTTTCCGTCCCTGCTCGAGGATCAGCCAATGAAGGCCGAGCTCGACTTCCTGGAATTGATTGGTGCGGGACAGGCTGAGGCCGAGGTTGTCGCTGATCCCGTAGCCGAAGCCGAGAAGCGTCGTCGTCGAGCTGTCCAGCCCGAAAAAAGAATCGTAGCCGCTCTTGACGGGTTGATAAAACCGGTGGGAGATGCGGAATAAAAAACGGCCTTTCTCAATCATCTGGGCCGTGGGGAGGTTGATGACCTGGGTTCCCCAGAAGGCCGGATCCTCGAACTTTTTTTCTCCTCCGTTTTCCGTCGGAGCCGGGGCGGCGGGAGCCGGCCCGGGCGCGCCTTTCAAGCTGGTGATCCAGTCCTGGATGGTTTGAATGTCGGCGGCCTTGAGGGGTGTCGCATTGAGCGGCATGCGCTTGCCTTCGAGGGCACGGTCGCCGCGGATTTTCATCAGGAGGTAGCTCTGGGCGGGATCCGCCGTATTGATAATCTTCAGGTCCGGCTTCTCTTTCGAGGACACATTGATTGTGGAGGAGACGATCTTGTCCGACTCGAAGCTCATATTCATAGCCGGATATTTGCCCTGGTGACAGCCAACCGCGCTGCAACTCGTCCTAAAAATCTTTTGAACCGGCTCCGGGACGGCGATGTTTCCCTGGGCATAAACGAGCGAAAAGGCGAACGCCAGCCCCACGAGGGCGAACAGGCTTTGTTTTTTCATGGGCCTCTCCTTGATTTAATTCCTATAAACCCTATCGATTTATGATAATACGAAAGGCAACCCCTGTCAACTCATGAACAATAAAAAATATTTTGAAAAAAGAGATGGCTGTCACAAGGTCTTTAGGTAAGCTAAGAGGTCTGCGGCATCCTGGCCGGCCAGGGAGGGAAAGGCGGGCATGGCCAAAAAAGGCGTTCTGAGCTGCCTCAGGATATTCTCCGGAGTGGCCGGCCGGCCGCTCGCCGGCAGTTTATCCTTTTTCAAGATCCCTTTTAAACCAGGTCCCGATTTCCTGTCCTCCTTGTCGGAAAAATGACAGACGGCGCACTGGCTCTGGAAGATCTGAGCCCCGTTTTCGGAGCTTCCGAGCGAGACCGGCGCGGCCGTCCGGGATGAGGCGGCCGGAGGAGGATCGGCCTGCCCAGACCTCAGGAAATAATAGCCGGCCGAGCTAAAAAATATCACGACCGCCAGGACCAAAACCGTCATACCCAGGCTGGGGATGATTTTGAGAAACTGCCGGAAAAAACGGACGACGACGACTTTGAAGGCAAAAATTACTAGGAGAAAGAGCGCCAGGTAGGTGTGTAAAACAGCCCTGAGGGAGATCTGATCGCCCGCTTTGCCCGAGTAGATAATACAAATGACGCTCAGGACGAGGAGAAGCACGCCGAAGCAGAATCCGGCGCCCTTGTGGATTTTGCGGAGCGTTTCCGGGCTGGTTTTTTTCTCCATTTTTCCCATCAAGGTCAGCATGGCCCAAGCGGCGGTCAATGCCGCTCCAAGAAAAAAGATGGCGATGATCGATTTAAGGAGAAACAATGACATGATCGTCCGACCTTTTATCCCAGCTTGTTAGGGCGCCAGGGATGATGGTTTTTATTCCAAGCGATAATTCGGAGCCTCTTTGGTGATCGTGACATCATGGACGTGGCTTTCCTTGAGCCCCGCCGCCGAGATCTTGATAAACCGGGCCCGTTGTTGGAGCTCTTCGACAGTCCGGCAGCCCGCGTAGCCCATGCCCGATTTCAGCCCGCCGACGACCATCTGAATGATCGAAGCGACACTGCCCTTGTAGGGTACCATGCCCTCGATTCCTTCCGGAACAAGCTTCGCCTCCGGAGAGGACATATCCTGGAAATAGCGGTCCCGGCTCTTTCCTTCCTTCATGACTTCAAGGGAGCCCATGCCTCGATAGATCTTGTAGGAGCGGCCCTGATAGATGACGACTTCTCCGGGCGCTTCGTCCGTGCCGGCCAGAAGGTTTCCCAGCATCACGGTGCTTGCTCCCGCCGCGACGGCCTTGGTCACGTCGCCGGAATATTTGATGCCGCCATCGGCAATAATCGGGATCTGCTTCGGCCCGGCAACCCGCCAAACCTCGGCGATGGCCGTGATCTGGGGAATGCCGGCTCCGCTGACAACCCTGGTCGTGCAGATCGATCCGGGTCCGACGCCGACCTTCAGCGCCTGGACGCCGAGCTCGATGAGGTCCCGGGCGGCCTCGGCCGTTCCGATGTTCCCGGCAATGAGCTCTTGATCCGGAAATTCCTTCCTGAGCATTTTAACCGTGTCCAGGACCCGCTGGGAATGGCCATGGGCGGTGTCGACGACGAGGACATCGACATTGGCTTTAACCAAGGCGGCCGCTCTGTCCCGGGTGTCATCAGCGACCCCGATCGCCGCTCCGACGCGCAGCCTTCCCAGGCCGTCCTTGGCCGAATGAGGATATTGGATCCTCTTCAAGATGTCCTTGTAGGTGATCAGGCCCTTGAGGTGGAATTTCTCGTCGACAATCAGGATTTTTTCGATTTTATGCTTGTGGAAAAGCTTTTCGGCCTCGGCGAGGGACGTTCCGACGGGCACCGTCACCAGCTCCCTGGTCATGACTTGCTCGATGGGCAGGTGGACCCGATTTTCAAAGCGGATGTCGCGGTTGGTCAGGATGCCGACCAGCTTGTTTGCTTCGTCGGTGATCGGCAGTCCCGAGATCCTGTACTTCTGCATGACTTCCTTGGCCTGGAAGATTTTTTCTTGAGGATGCATGCTGATCGGGTCGTGGATCATGCCGCTCTCGTGCCGTTTGACCTTGTCCACTTCGTCGGCCTGGTTTTCGATGGGCATATTACGGTGGATGATCCCGATACCGCCTTGTTGGGCGAGGGCGATGGCCATTTTCGATTTGGTCACCGTGTCCATGGCAGAGCTCACGACGGGGATATTCAGCCCGATATTCCGGCTCAGCTGGGACTGGATGTTGGCGTCGGATGGGAGGACCTCGGATTTGGCTGGAAGAATGAGGACGTCGTCGAAGGTCAAACCTTCCAATATTTTCTCATCCAGCATGGCTCCTCCTTGTCATTTCTTTTTTCGTTTTTTCGGGATCAGCGACCGGGCCTGCTGGGCCTTCCGGCCCGGGGCTTGCTGGGGCTGCCGGTAATACATCGGCGTCTGCCGCCGCTGGGGCATCTCCACGTCCGGCTGCCGCTCTGTCACGGGCTGAATCAGGAAAAGGTAGCGGATCGTGTCTTCCTCGATCCTGTCCAACATCGCCTGGAACATGTCATAGCTTTCTTTCTTGTATTCAATCAGCGGGTCGCGCTGCCCGTAGCCCCGCAACCCGATGCCTTCTTTCAGATAATCCATCCCCAGCAGGTGATCTTTCCATTGGGTGTCGATAACCTGGAGAAGGATGATCCGCTCAAATTCCCGCATCGGACCGGCGCCGAGCAGCCGCTCTTTCTCGCCGTAAACGGCGCGCAGATGGCCGAGAATCTTTTCTCTCAGCTCAGCGAAACTCACGGCCGGCCAATCGATTTTCAGCTCGTCGAGGTTCGCTCCGAACTGGGCGCCGACGGCTTTTTGAAAAGCCTCGACCTCCCATTGGTCGGGATCCTTGTCCTTATTCGTGTATTGGTCCATCTGCCAATCGACGAGCGTCTCGACGAGCTCCTGGATGTAGTCTTTCATATCCTGGCCCTGGAGGATGTCCCGCCGCTGCTTGTAGATCGTCTCGCGTTGCTTGTTCATAACGTCGTCATATTCCAGGAGGTGTTTGCGGATGGAGAAGTTCTGGCCTTCGACTTGTCTTTGGGCCCGTTCGATGGCTTTGCTGACCATGCGGTGCTCAATGGGCACCCCGTTGCCCATGCCGATCCTGGCCATCAAGCCCGAGATCCGGTCGCTTCCGAAGATGCGCATCAGGTCGTCTTCCAGGCTGAGGAAAAAGCGGGAGGAACCGGGGTCTCCCTGGCGGCCAGCCCTTCCGCGGAGCTGGTTGTCGATGCGGCGGGCTTCATGACGCTCCGTGCCGGTGATGTGGAGCCCGCTGAGTGCGACGACTTTTTCGTGTTCGTCCTTTGTCCCCTTCGTCGCTTCAGTCAAGGCTTTTTCCCATTGCTCTTTAGTGGCTTTGAGCAGGTCGACGCCGGCCCGCTTCAGCTGCTCTTTGGCGATGGCCTCCGGATTGCCCCCTAGGAGAATATCCACGCCGCGGCCGGCCATGTTGGTGGCGATGGTCACCGAGCCGAGCCTTCCTGCCTGGGCGATGATAGCGGCTTCCATCTCATGATATTTGGCGTTGAGGACGACATGCTTGACGCCCTTCTTTCTGAGAAGGGAGCTGAGGTGTTCGGATTTTTCGATGGAAATCGTTCCGACCAGGACGGGCCGTCCTTTTTTATTCAAGTCCAGGATTTCGTTCAGGACGGCTTCCCATTTTTCCGGGGCCGTCCGGTAGACGACATCCGGGGCTTCCAGGCGGATCAGCGTCTTGTTGGTCGGTATTTCGACGACGTCCAGCTTGTAGATATGCTGGAATTCGGCGGCTTCGGTGGCCGCCGTCCCCGTCATCCCGGCCAGCTTTTTATACATCCTGAAATAGTTCTGGAAGGTGACCGTGGCCAGTGTCTGGTTTTCTTCTTCGATCCGGACCCGCTCCTTGGCCTCCAGGGCCTGGTGGAGGCCGTCGCTGTAGCGGCGGCCGGGCATCAGCCGTCCGGTGAACTCGTCGACGATGATGACCTGCCCGTCTTTAACCATGTAGTCGACGTCCCTCTTGAATAAATAGTGGGCTTTGAGGGACTGATTGATATGGTGGACGAGGTCCATGTGGGCCAGGTCGTAGAGGTTCGTGACGGCGAGGAATTTTTCGGATTCGGACACGCCGTCTTCCTGGATGGAAACGGTCCTCGTCTTTTCGTCCACTGTAAAATGTTTGTCCTTATGGAAGCGGCGGATAAGTTGATCGACCTTGAAGTAGAGGGCCGTGGATTCTTCGGTCGGGCCGCTGATGATCAGCGGCGTCCGCGCTTCGTCGATCAGGATGCTGTCCACTTCGTCGACGATGGCGTAGTTGAATTCCCGCTGGACAAGGTCGCCCCGCCGGAATTTCATGTTGTCGCGCAGGTAATCGAACCCGAATTCATTGTTCGTGCCGTAGGTGATGTCGCAGCCGTAGGCGACCTGCCTCTCATAGTCGTTCATTTCGTGCTGGATGGTCCCGACGCTCAGACCGAGGGATTTAAAGATGGGGCCCATCCATTCGGTGTCGCGTTTGGCTAAATAATCGTTAACGGTGACGATGTGAACGCCCTTATCGTCGAGGGCATTCAGGTAAGCGGGAAGGGTGGCCACCAGGGTTTTCCCCTCGCCCGTCTTCATCTCTGCGATTTTGCCCTGGTGGAGGACGACGCCGCCGACGAGCTGGACGTCGAAATGGCGCATGCCGACGGTTCGGCGGGCGGCCTCACGGACGACGGCAAAAACCTCGGCGAGAATGTCGTCGAGAGTCGCTCCCTGCTTGAGCTTTTCCTTGAATTCCGCTGTTTTCGCCTGGAGCTGGGCGTCCGAGAGCTTCTGGATTTCCGGCTCAAAAGCGCCTATGGCGGCGACATAGGGCTGGAGTTTCTTGAGGTCGCGCTCGTTCTGAGTGCCGAAGATTTTAGTGATGAGCCATTTAAACATTACCCATTTTTAACAGAAAGAGAGGGGGGTTGTCAATTTCAGCTCGGGGGAGGCAGCCCTGAAAAGAGCTTTGAAAAGGGATTCGCTCCCTAACGGGATTTTTCACGCCATAAAAATTTTGTCTTTTTCGGCGGCTGCGATTCTCGCACGCTAGAAGGATGCTTGAAAACGAAGTCCTTGTCCGCATTTCAGCGCATATTCTTTTCTGTCCAAGCTCAAACATGCTCGCCGGCCTCAAAGAGGCTTCCCGAAAAAACTCATTCGCATGCACTGTTCTGATAGATTTTCTTAAGGTAAGAAGATTTTTAATTAGTACTATTAATCCCCCTACCCCCTTGGTCAATCAAGGGGGATTCACAAGGTCGATGGTCGCTTCATTCCTTTTCAAGGCTCTCTTCGTAACGGCACCCCCTAAGGAAATCGGGAGCTGTATTGACTATCGCAAGGAAATTTATTAGGTTGGACTAAATATGAATGATGCCAATTTGACGAAAATAAGGGACGCGGGGTGGAAAAGAATCGTTCTTTTTGGCCTCATGGGCATTCTCATCATTGGTTTTTTTTATGGCGTCTATCTCGGCTGGATCAAAAAGGATATGTCCGATTTCGGCGTCTGCTATCGGGCCGGCCAGCGCATCCTTTCGGGCGAGACGCTCTACCGGACTATCGACGGCCATCTCCAGTATAAGTATGCGCCCGTCTCGGCTTTTTTTTATTCGGCCTTTGCCGCTTTGCCCTACGAAGCGGCGAAAGTCGTCTGGTATTGTCTCGAGATCTTTTGCCTATTCGCAGCCTACTGGCTTTCCTATCGATGCTTGCCTTCTCGGGA
>Ga0153915_10005110_pt1 | contig 12188 bp, 5 predicted proteins | sample Opewatmetagenome_2_FD_107003 | JGI IMG/M metagenome (GOLD analysis project Ga0153915, IMG submission 107003) | Freshwater wetland microbial communities from Ohio, USA - Open water 3 Core 3 Depth 3 metaG | ecosystem: Environmental > Aquatic > Freshwater > Wetlands | place: USA: Ohio, Lake Erie...
ATCTAAATCAAAAAAAAGCGTGGTATACAACACGCCGCAATTATAAGTCACACAAGGTCATGTACGAAGATTAATATTTTGTAAGTTTTTTTAATGCCAGCGTCACAATCGTCCACTAAATGCGACATAAAGGGTGAACAAACAACAGTATGTTTGTAAGCTGAGGTCCATCTCGAACCACAACACCCGTAAAGGAGATCCCGAAATGAAATCCCTACCTCGTTTTCTTATCCCTCTCATTGTGCTGGCTGCTCTGGCTCTATCAGTTGCTGGCGTTGCTCTTGCCCGGGAAATGACGAATTCCGATTTCTTTAAGATGCGTGATGAAGAGATCGAGTTCACCGGCGTGCTTCAATCCTTCGATGGCAGCTCTATGATTGTCGACGGGCGTACACTGCTCACCCCGCCTTCTGCCGAGATCAAAGATGCCCTGGTTGTAGGCCAGGTTGTCAAAGTACATGCCAGCATGGCTGATGATGGCACGCTGACGGCGCGCGAGATCGAGCTGGTAGGCGCAGACGATGTGTCGAACAACAACGCCAATGATAATGTCGACGATAGTGTTGACGATAATGCCAACGACAACGCTGACGACAGTCTCGAGGAAAATGCCAACGACAATGCTGATGACAGTCTCGAGGATAATGCCAACGACAATGCTGACGACAGTCTCGAGGAAAATGCCAATGACAACGCCGACGATGACATCTTTGATGACGACAACGCTAATGATAACTCCAGCATCGAGAATGATGACAATGCCAACGACAACTCCATCGACGACGATAACGGCCAGAACAATGACAACTCCAGCGGCGATAACGAAGACCAGAATAATAATTCCAATGACAACTCCAATCACGATGATGATCACTCGGGCGGTCATGACGATGGCAATCATAATGGTGGTGATGACGGCGATAACGGAGGCGGAGGCGACGACTAACCAGGACTTCTGAAAATAAAATAGCGGGGCGGTCATGACCGCCCCGCTATTTTATTTTCGGCTTTATAATAACCCCATGCCCATCCGCATCTTGCCCCAAGACGTAGCTTCCCAGATCGCAGCCGGCGAGGTCATCGAGCGGCCTGCCTCCGTGGTTAAGGAGTTGGTTGAAAACGCCCTGGACTCCGGAGCCCGGCAGATCACAATCTCTGTCGAGGGTGCCGGGCAGCACCTCGTCGAAGTCGCCGACGACGGCAGTGGCATCCCAACAGCTGAGCTGGCAATGGCGGTTGAGCGCCATGCCACCAGCAAACTAAGTACCGCCGCTGACCTGTTCCGCATCGCCAGCCTTGGATTTCGCGGTGAGGCGCTGGCTTCCATTGGATCGGTATCGCGGATGACGATTACCTCTCGGGTGGAGGGCTCACCCGCGGGGGCGAGATTGCAGGTTATCGGCGGTCAAACTGGCGAGCTACAACCAACCGGTGCTCCCGTGGGCACACTGGTGCGAGTGGAAGAGCTGTTTTATAACGTGCCTGCGCGGCTTAAGTTTTTGAAAAGCGACCTGACCGAACGACGCCAGATCGATACCCTGGTCACCCGTTACGCATTGGCCTTCCCCAATGTCCGCTTTCAACTACGCCAGGATGGTCGTCCAGGCCTACACACTGCCGGCGACGGGAACCGCCGCGCCGTGCTTGCAGCCTTATATGGAGTGGACGCTGCCCGCCAGATGCTGGAAGTCCTGGCACAGGATGACGGTTTAGACATCAGCGGCTTCATCAGTCCCCTTTCCCTGACACGCTCCAACCGGCGCGAAATTCTTTTCTTCGTAAATCGCCGGCCGGTTCAGGATGCCACGCTGGCTACCGCCCTGGTGCAGGCTTACCATACCTTCTTGATGGTCGGACGCTACCCTATCGCCATGCTCTTCCTGGAGATACAACCCGAAGACGTGGACGTCAATGTTCACCCCGCCAAAGCTGAAGTGCGCTTTCGCCATTCTGACCGCCTCTTTACTGCAGTGCAGCGTGCTGTCCGCCGCGCCTTGCTCGCTCATACACCGGTGCCAGGCATCGACAGCGACCAGCTTTCAGCGATGAGCTATCAGCGACTGGGCGCAGAGGATCAAGGAATTCAGACCAGAATCCCTGATTCCTACATTCCTAGTCCCCTATCCCCTTCTCCCCTCCCCCCTCTTTCTGTCCCCCCTTCACCAAATCCCATACTTCGCCTGGTCGGTCAGGTGGCATCGGCTTACCTGGTTGCCGAAGGCCCGGACGGGCTATATTTGATTGACCAGCATGCTGCCCACGAACGGGTCCTATTCGAAAGAATGCTCGCCCAACGCAAGGCTAACGGCAGTCAATCCTTGCCCGCTCAGTCCTTGTTGCAACCGGTCGCGGTCGATCTGTCTCCGGCCAGCGCGCGCATGCTGCAAGAGCAATTATCCCTGCTCAGCAAATTGGGTTTTCAGGTGGAGAATTTTGGTCCAGGATCTTTTCTGGTACGCGCCATCCCGGCATTGCTGGTGGGGTTGGACGCAGCGTCGGCTCTGCGAGTGCTTGTCGAAGATTTTGAAGAAGATGAAACACCCCTACAGGCTGAACTCGAGGCGCGTATGATCGCCCGGGTTTGCAAGCGAGCAGCTGTCAAAGCCGGCCGGCTGCTGACATCCGAGGAGCAGCGCGCTCTATTAGACGATTTGCTCGCTTGCCAGTCGCCGCGCACCTGCCCGCACGGACGGCCGACGATGATCCATCTCTCCGTAGATTTGCTCGAGCGGCAATTTGGACGACGCGGCCCTCGTTAAAGTATGCACCTTTCGGGGCCACCTACACCAGACCTGAATTCAGAGCAACGAAAAATACTTAGCTTCACCTCCACAGGAACTAAAGCCATTCTAACAGCGTTAAGCGAATATGGAGCACTTGATCCTATTTGCTTCTCAAAAGTTCGTCCGGTCCGTCCTTGCTATAGCCGCCATGATGCTCCTGGCCACAGCCTGCGCCCCACAAATGCCATCGAATCCAACTCCGGCTACGCCCATGGCCGTTCACACCCAGGCGGTGACGGAAGCTACACCGACCGCCATTCCTGCTTTCTCCCCGCCCGCAGATACGCCAACTCTCAGAGATATCCGCCTGACTCCCTTTAGCAAATCAACTCTGACCTCGCTGGAACCTGTGGAGCAGGCCGTCCGCGATCTGGCCTCGCGCCTAGGGGTCAGCCAGGGTTCCATCTCTGTAGTCCGAACATACAGCGATGAATTCCCGGCTTCGAACCTGGGCTGCCCAGGCGGTAAGCCAGATTCCCGGCCTATCCCAGCATTTATCAATGGTTGGGTCATCGAACTGGAATACGCTTCGCAAAGCTACATCTACCACGCCGATCGCAGCCAGGCAATTTATTGCGGCACAGAATGACTCACGCCCGGAGGTGTACTCGAATATGGCAAACTCCGCAAGGATCCCACCTGCGTCCTGCCTCAGGGCTGGTTACCGACCAGCACAGGAAGATATTGGTGATATACGACCAGCGGGAGTGGGATTTCTATCATAGGTAGGTAAACGTGTGTCACCAGGCCTGCCAGCGCGGCATAGGCGTCAATCCGGCCCCAGCCTGTCAAGTCATCCTTTCCCGGTGACCAGATATCTTGCGCAGTTGTAGTGATCACCTGCGCAACCTCCATTGCACTTAGATCGGGCTGCATAGACCAGATCAACGCCGCCAATCCGCTGGTGTGCGGCGCGGCCATCGAAGTCCCATCATAGTGGGTATATGACCCCAAAGCGTTCAGGCTAAAGATATTCAAGCCCGGGGCAGATACATCCACCTCCGGTCCGCGGTTGCTCAACGACCAGGGTAGGTCATTGTTATCACTGGCCGCGACGGCCAGGACACCTGGCAGCGCGGCCGGATACCCCACCGCCCCACCTCCGTTGCCTGCTGCGGCGATTACCAGACTGCCTTTGACTTGCGCATATTGGACGGCTGCCTCGATGGTGCTGGATGAATTCACCGCGCTGAAGCTCAAGTTGATGACTCGGGCGCCCTGGTCGGCCGCGTACAGGATAGCTGCCGCTGCGTCCACCCAACTGCCTTCGCCAATCTGGTTCAAAGCCTTCAGCGGCATCACTTGTGCACCCCATGAGACTCCGGCGATCCCTATTGTGTTGTTACTGATCGCTGCGGCGATACCTGCAACGTGGCTGCCGTGGGAATGGTCATCCTGCGGGTCGGCGTCTGCGTTAACGAAGTCCCAGCCATGCACGTCGTCCACATAACCGTTGTTATCGTCGTCCAGCCCATTGCTGGCGACCTCGCCTGGGTTGGCCCAGATTTTGGCTTCGATATCCGGGTGGTTCATATCCAGTCCGGTATCGACCACAGCAATCGGCATCTCGCTCCCGGTGGTAATCTCCCAGGCTTGCGGCAGACCAATTAGACGCAGGTTCTGCTGCTGGGCGTTATAGAAGGGATCATCGGGAACGATCTCGCTGATGTGCACCAGCCCATTAATTTCCGCCCAACGCACCTCGCTCATCTGAGCCAACCTGGCCGAAAGCTCAGACGCTTGAAGGCGTAAACTACCCGAAAAGACTACCCGCCATACATCAATTTGAGAAAGATAACCTACAACGGCCAGATTCTGCTCATTGAAGAAAGCCTGGGCTCTGCCGGGTGGGATATCATCAGCGAGGTGCAGCAGGACGCTCGAATCAGCACCATCCAACCCATCCTGGGTGTAGCCCGCGTTGAAGGATTTCCCCGGCGCTGTGGCTGCGCACAGGCAAAGAACGATCATAATTCGCGCAAGGGTTGTCATAGAAGATATTGAAAATTCGTTGCAGACATCGCTCGCTGGTGTGTAGCCAGAATTCTACCATGGGGTAATTCGTGGTGACGTAAAAAGGCCCCTGGTTTCCCAGGGGCCTCATCTGCCTCATATGTTGAAACAGGGGTAGAAATTACTTATGGATCTCCGGCATGTATATGTTGAGCATGCCGGTGACTTCCGTCACAGCGCTATTAAACACGCCAGACGCCACGTTTTGAGCCTGGGCCTCAGCCGCATTGATCACGGCGTAGCCAAGCGTCGCCGTATCGTTGAGCGTCGCCCTGAAGGTAATCGTATGGCTCGCGCCAGCCGCCAGATCGCCGGTCCAGGATAGTTGGCCATCCGTGATGACTGCGCCGCCGGTAATGGAAGCCTCATCCACATCCAGCATGGAGGGAATAGCATCCAGCACTTCCACACCAAAGGCGGTATCGTCGCCGGTATTCGCGATAACGATGGTGTACCCCAGCGTGCTCCCCACGACGCCGATCAGTTGATCGACGGACTTCGAGAGGGTCAGGTCAGGATTCAAGCCGTTATCCACGAGCGTCGTCGCATCCAGGAAGGCGAACGGTGTGCCGTCAAACTTGAAGGCTACCGTGGCTGTGTTCAAGATCTCGGTACCCTCTTCGAGATCATCTGCTGCCTTCACAACTACTTCCAGGTCTACACCCTGGTTAGCGTTGCCCGGCACCGTCCCGCTCCAGCTCACCGTATGCGAGCCGGCGTCATAGTCCATGTCTGGCGCAGAGATGAATTCAACCTCGGCTGGAAGTACGTCGGATACGAACAGCGGGGTGTCAACCGAGCTGGGGTTAATCAGCTCGATTGTGTAGGAGTACGTTTCTCCAGCCACGACCGCCTCAGGCGAAGACCACTTGGCGGAGACTGCCGGCAGGCCGGTCGTAGCCGATGTGCTGAAGGTTCGGTAGTAGCCGATGAAGTAATCTTCATCCCAGAAATCAAACGTGTCATTGTCGTACACATCGGCGTAGTTGAGGGAACCACTGCCCAGGATGACACCCGTGGCCTGGTTGACAAAGCTGAAGCTGGCTGATTCTCCGACTCCCAAGGTGTCGGTGATCCAGACGTTCTCCCAACCAGCAGCGGTGTAGAAACCGTAGTACGCAGGAGTCGCCACCCAGGAGTGGAAGTCGAAGCGGGTGTCTCCCCAGTAGTCCTCCATATAAAATGTGCCGGGCGCGTCGCCGTTGTTGGTCACGGTGACGGTGTAGGTTATTAGTTCGCCGGGGGCTACCAGGGCATTCTTGTGCGGGTCATCGAACGGCGATACAAAGATCACCGGCGCTTCGCCGCGAGCCGAGCTAGCCGTCTTAGAGACATCCCACATCGCCATAGGACCTGTGATCACAGGCGGGTCGGTCCGGTTGAGCGTCACCTGCTCGTCAAAAAGCGTAGCTAACGCCGAAGAACCGACGACCAGGCGACCGCCCAGGCTCTCCCCGATCAGCATACCCTTTTTCTCGAAGTTCAGGGTGACCGTGACGGTCTCGCCCGCCCCGATGGCGTTCACGTGCACATCCGGGTCTCCGGCTGACAACCACATGTTCACCACATCCCACCAGACGTGCAGGTTCGGCGTGATCGGCCCAGCGGGCACTGTAAAGCCATGGACATACAGGGTGTAGCTATGGCCCTCACCCAGACGATACTCGCCGAGGTCCGGCAGGAGATCGATCCCCTCGTCGACGTTGCCGGTGGTTTGGGATTTGGTTACCAGATCGCCGTTCTCATCGTAGAGATACAGGTCTACGTCCGATCCTGCGGGGATGCCGGTCAGATCGGCGTGCAAAGCCGCGGAGCGCTCGTCCGTCACCAGCGTCATGCTGTAGCTGGAGGTGATCGGGTCGAACAGATCGTCCTGGCTGATTGAAACTACATTGTTGTAGACCTCAGAAACCTGGGTAGGCAGTGGATCTGGGTGGGTAATCTGATAGAACCAATCTACACTGATACCCGAGTCTGGGGTAACATCCCAGGCCTCCAGCGCTAGGAAGTAACGGCCTAACGTCGGATTGTTGCGGATCATCTCTTCGTCAGCGCCCGCGCTTCCAGTTGAAGCAGCTACAATCGGGTCGGTGCCTTGCTCTGCGACGCCGTTGTTATTCGAGTCGTAGATGAGATAAGCATCAACATCTTGAGCGGTTAGAACGGATACGAAAATCCGCAGACGAGTCGTGCCGGTTTGCGTTACCATGATGGGCTCAAAGACAACGTTAGCGCACCAAGGATTACCGCATTGGCCCGAGTCAACCAAAAATGTGCTGTCATTCGTCACATCGGTCACCAGGCCGCCGGAGAGACTGGCATTCAGGTCGGGGATGGCGATGGAGGGGGTGAATTCCAGGTCGATCTTACCGGTATCGGTGTAGATATCAGCGTCCACAGAACCGATCGACACAGAGCCGACATCCGGATCCATTGAAGCTGAGAAGTCCAACGTCCCCACGTCCACCTGGAACTGGGCAGCCAGGTCCTCGCCGGAGTATTCCACGTTGTGCAGAGCCACTTCGTACAGCCCCTCCGACGCCAGCGGCGCCTTCACCCAGTCATCCGGACCACCCGTGCTGGTTTCAAACGGGTAAGCCGAGCCGGCGAGGAACGGTCCACTGCTGGCGATTGGCCACAGAGTATACGGGCCGAAGATATCAGCATCCGGCAGAATCCCGGTAATATCCTCGAAGAAGGTGCAGTCGGCACCGTTCGAAGCGCAATCCGCTGTAGGGCCGAGCAGCCAGGTGTTGATGTCGGTAGGGTAGCCGTCGTTCCAGGAGGTGTGCAACAGCAGATTATCGTTGGCTACATCACCTTCATTGAGGTTGAGGAAGTAGTGGCGCCAGTCGCCCGCGCCGGTCCAACCACCGCCGTACCAGTTGAAGTAGCCGTTGGTCCAGCTATTCTGGTACAGGGTATTGGCCATCGGCCTACCGCCCAGCATTACAGAGCCGTTGTCGGGCAGGTCTGCGATCACATTGACCACTACCGGCAGCGCAGTCTCGTGCGCTGGGTGGTTGTAGTCGCCGGGATCATTCATGAAGATCACACCTTCGTAAGCGCCGGGAGCGGTATCAGCCGGTATGGAGGCCACCGCATCGAAGGTCGCCAGGCTTTCAGCCGGGAGGCTTAGTGAGCTCTCGCTCAGGTTCAGCCAGGTCCAATCAGCGCGCTTGTAGAACTCCACTCCGATCTCGAAGGTAGTGTGGTCGACGGTGTGGTTGTTATTGCGGTGCTGGAAGCCGAAGAAGTAGCTATCGCCCATGCGCGCCAGTGGATCCCGTACGGCAACTGGGATGGCCAGACCGCCGAATTCGTAATCCACGCGCACATATTCGCCTTCTTGGATCTCACTCTGGGAGAAATCGATGCGCTCGAAGCCGTCATTGTCGAACTCCCCATTGCCAACATGGTTGACCGCGCCGTTGCCATCGGTATCTTTCCAAAGATTTCCATCGCCGTTCATGTCGGTCCAGTTGTACAACATGAAGCGCCAGGAGCTGTCAGGAGAGCCGTCGAAGGTGTATTCGGGATCGAATGTATCGTAGGGGTGAACGTAGCGTACCACCATCAGCTCAGCGTCGGCCGGGATGGTGGCCGGATCGAGCTTCATCAGGTAATCGGGGGAGTGGAAATTGAAAGGACTCTCGACCGACTCGCTGGCAGTGGTGAGGCTGTACTCGTCGCTGCCTATCTTGGTCATCACACCCTTGGACAGGTCGACGTCGATATTGTAGCCGGAAGGGTTGTAGACCGTATAGGTCTTGGTATAGGTCTCTCCGGGGACGGCGACTTTGGCAAAATTGAGGTATTCCACGCCCTGCCAATCACCCACCTGCCATTCGTCGGGTGTGGCATACACGCCGTAGATGCCGGCTGCCAGGTCGGTAGCCCGGTCCGCATTGACCACACCGCCGCCCTGGAAGAACGGGCTGGAGACCGAATTGTCAGCGCCGCTCTTCAAAAGCGTTTTGGCCATTTCCCAGGTCGGCCATTCACCGTAGCGGGCTTTATAGGCCTGGTAGACTAGGGCCAGATTGCCACCTGCCACAGGGCCCGAGCGGCTGGTGCCGCCCCAGGTCGCCCATGATTCGGCCCCGTTGAAGCCGTAGTAGTTGATGCCCTCATCTCCAGCGCCGCGCCCACCATTAGCCAGCACGTCCAAACCGGAAGAACCGTCACGGTTGGGCCCTTTGGCAAAGAAGGAGTTCGGATCGCCATACATGATCTGGTCGGCGTTGAAGATCGAGTCCCAGTTGGTCGAGCCATACTGGGTCGATGAGCCAACCTGGATCGTTGTCGGGCTGCCATCGCCTTCCTGCGGGCCATAGCCAGGGCCTTCATTGCCAGCTGAGAAAATGAAGGTGGTATTCTCGCCAAAGGTCAGGTTAATGGCCGTGAGCAGCCGTCCGGTTGGACCCCAGCTGCCCCACATTTGGGTGAAAGAGCCGTAGCTGTTGGTCGCTACCTGGGCTTCATCCCCTGAATACGGGATGCCATCGTAGCCCAGAGCCGCCACCAGGTAATGGTCTTCGTCATAGAAAGACTGGTAGAAGGTGCCCATGTCGAACAGACCGACGTTCGGGGCTGCGCCCTGGACCATGCCGCCGATGCGGAAGGGCTGGGCACTTAAGCCATCGCTTACGATGCCCTGACCCGCCACGTTGGAGGCGCATTGCGTACCGTGGGTATAGCCTCCAGCTAAGGCACCAGCAAATATAACCAGAGTTCCCGCACCCGGGCAGCCATCCATCGTCGCAGAGCTATCGGCGCACGAGACGCCCCACAGCCAGTCAACGACCGGGGGTGGGTTTTCGCCGTCGCTGATCCAGGCGATCATCCCACCGGAGATATCGGCGAAACCATCGCCATCCATATCGCGGTAGACCTCGGGGCTGTCCTGGGTGGCGGGCTTTTCATCGGTGAAGTCGTGATCGTTGTCCAGGTCAACATACACTGTATCGTAAACCCCAGGTTCGTTTTCATCCACGACTAGCACCGCCACGCGGTGACCATAGAGGGCTTCCAGATTTTCATCGGGGAAACTACCCAGCTTATAGTGGTTGCTGGCACTGGTGGCGTTGAAAATATACTCGTACGTCACGCTGCTGCCCAGCGGCCGGAACATAGCAGTCCCGGTACCCCCTCCGAAGGGGGCGTCGACGACCACGTCAGTCCGGGTATCCGACCAGCGCGAGGCTGTGGCGCCAGTGGCAATGAAGTTCGTGCCAACGTACACGTCGTTTACGAAGTAGGTCGTCGCGGCATCAGAGAAAGCCATCGGCCAGCCAAAATACGGCGATTCCGGGTCGGTGACACGGGCTGCCGTACCCTGCAGGTCGGGATGGCCAAAGTCGATACCGTCATCGATCACCGCCACAATCACGCCGCTGCCATCGAAGCCTTTCTTCCAGGCCTGCGCAGACTTGTGGCCGTCCTGCACATCGAACCAGCCCTGCGCCGAAACGTCGGGCGCCTGGGCTTGCGCCTCGGCATAGGTTAGCTCATGGGCTTTCAAAGCATCCAGACGGGCGAGATTAGCAGCCTGGTCTGGAATCCCTTCCTTCTCAGGATCGATCGGCCGGTCCAACTGCTTCAAACCGCCGTTCGCAATCGAAATGACACCGGGTGTGTTAGCGATCTTCAGAAGACCGGCGTAGCTCGTCTGGCCGTAAATGGTTTGTAAGCCCTTGAAGACAGACGGGCGGGCAATCATACCCTGCAACATCCCATCCAGCTTCACACCCACGCGCACGGTGACGAAAACTTCCACCGGGTCCTGGCTAAAGGCCTGGACCGCTTCGCGTAGCGTTGGATCGATCTTTAGGATGGGGTCTTTTGCTTCAAACGGTTCAGGCATTGCTGCCAGTTTATCGACGGGTTTCGTGCCCGGCTGAGGTGGTTGAGGCGCCTGGAGCGCCGGTGCAGAAGCTTTTACAACGGCAGGTTGAGAAGCCTGCAGCGAGAGTAACATGCTCATCGCAACAGTGAGATTAAAAATAATGCTTACTGTCTTTTTCATCCGACTCCTCCAAACTGATAGGTAGGAATTGTCTTCCTTGAAAATCCCTGGACATTGAAATGAGTGATCGAAGGTCCGGGTTTGGTATTTCTGGCCAAGATTGGCAGTCGGGGTTCAGCCTCCATATTCCGCGTTACACGCTTTTGCATCACCTCCTTGATTTTTTTTGATACATTAGCCGCTCATCTTGAAGCTCTAAGTAGAAGCAGCAACCACCCCTGAGACTTTATAAAACCGGCTTAAATGATTAAGCCGGTTTTATGCACTCGTAAGTACGAGGGATCCGATGAGTGAACGAGAAGTACATGAGTGAAGATTCGCGGCCAGGTCTTATCACGTAATCCGGGTTTCTCACGAATAGACATAGCAGCATGTTCGATATACTAAGCTGTATACATCGGGTATTTACGAGTTGAACTGATCTGATAAAATGTCATTCGTCAGGTTAACTGGTTTAATAACTCTTACAAGTGCGCCCGCAAAACCCAACCATCATTTTGAGTAAGCATAAATTGTGTTATTCAACATAACTGATATGCCCCTGGGCATCAGTTATACCATCCGTTGCACTTCCATAATTGTTGCACCCATCCTTCTGGAAGTATTACGAATGGGTATCTTCTCAAGAAAGCGGGGATAGGGGTTTACAAGCGGGTCATGACCCATTTGTGAACCCCACTTCGTCCAAATTGTTAGTAGATAGGATGAAAGCTAGAATTTAATTGAAAGAGAACAAAGTTGTTATTAATCTTTATTAATTGTAGACTCATCTGCGATTAAGATACCATATTTTATAGGTATGTGTCAAGGCGTGTGTCATATTCTGAGATTTATCACCTGTAAGGTACATTATTATACAAATCCCCTGCATAGGTGTTCAGTTGGTCAAGCCGCAAGACCAAGTATGATGCCCAATAGCTACGAATTTGATGTAGTGCTGTCGCAGAGCTACCCCACTACCTCAAATTCGCCATTAATTTTGGTAGAATCATTGCATTCTAATCGAGGAAGGTAACCTATGTGTGGACGATTTACACTGACAGCTGATATCAGCACCTTGCAAGATTCCTTCCCTTTTGTGCATATGCCAGAAGGCATGCAGGGTGACATGCAACCGCGCTATAACATTGCACCTACACAGCCAGTGGCAGTAGTACCGAATGATGGCAAGAATCAGCTGGATTTCTTCGTCTGGGGCTTGATCCCCTCCTGGGCGAAAGATCCTAGCATCGGCAGTCGCATGATCAACGCTCGCGCCGAGACGCTCCAGGAAAAGCCCTCATTCCGCAACGCTTTCCGCCGGCGGCGCTGCCTGGTGCTCGCCGACGGTTTCTACGAGTGGCGACAGGATGGAGGTCGTAAAA
>Ga0153915_10005111_pt1 | contig 12186 bp, 11 predicted proteins | sample Opewatmetagenome_2_FD_107003 | JGI IMG/M metagenome (GOLD analysis project Ga0153915, IMG submission 107003) | Freshwater wetland microbial communities from Ohio, USA - Open water 3 Core 3 Depth 3 metaG | ecosystem: Environmental > Aquatic > Freshwater > Wetlands | place: USA: Ohio, Lake Erie...
AACAAGAAATATTTACTTGGAGTGTTCGCCCCAAACAGCGCTTTGCCAAAAGTTTTTTCTATACCCTTTGAGCATCAGATATTTGAAGAATTGAATCCAACCAAAAAAGGTTTAGAATTTTTAAGGCAGAAACTAGAACCGCGCAAAAGAATAATAGCGGTTTTCCCCAGGCAGCGCCTTATTAGAAGGCCAGACAAGAACTGGCCAAAAGAAAAATACGATTATTTAATAAAAATTCTTCAAGAAAAATACCCCGACCATATTATTGGAATATTTGGCGCTCCGGGCGGAGCTTATTATTTTGACGGCGTGCCCAAGGATTGCCTTGATTTTATTAATATAGATGAAAATTTAAGATTTGATGTTCAGTTAGCTGCCTTAAAGCAGGCGGATTTAGCACTTGGCAGCGTTTCTGGGGCTTTGCTAGTTGCTTTAATGGCGAAATGCCCGGTGGTGGAATGGGGCCTTGGGGTTTCCCAGGAGCCGACTTACCGCCATAATTTTTTAAAAACCAAACTTATCTATTGGCCAGAAATTAATCCTTCGGTAGAAAAAATTGCCAGTTTGATTGAGTTAGTTTTAAATAATAGAGAAAAAGAGATAATTTATCCCGAAAATTCAAAAAAAGATTGGGAGTACAAAGAAAAAAATTTCTTTTTTAAAAAAATGGGAAATTTTATAAAAATTATTTTGCGGGAGATTTACGCAAGGCCATTTTTATTTTATCTATTAAAGGTTAAAAAAACAAAAGAGGGCGTAATAGAATTATGAAGTGCCTAATTTGTAAAAAAGAAATAAAACCTTTTCATATATTTGAGAAAAAAGCTTTGTTTAATAAACCGGTAGAGTCGCCAGAATTCGGAAAAACCGTGGATATGGGTGTAGGCTATTGTCAAGAGTGCCGTCATATATCTTCTGATGTTGTTGAAAAGCCGGACTGGGAGGAAGCGGAAAAAACTATTTATAAAGAGCTTTACGATTCTTGGACACCCACTAATCTTTCTCCTAGCCAAAAGAAATATAATGAAACTCTTTTTGGCTGGTTAAAAAAAATGGTTCCCAAGGGAAAGATATTAGAAATAGGCTGTTATGACGGTTCTTTTTTGAATTTATTTAAAAAAGATGGCTGGAATTGTCAGGGGGTTGAACCTTCTGTTGGAGCTAAAATAGCTAAAGAAAAATACGGCTTAGATGTTATTGGCGGTTTTTTTGAACCGGGGCAATTTGAGAAAAATACATTTGACTTAGTGGTAGTAAAGCATGTGATTGAGCATGTCTCTGACCCCTTAGAGTTTTCTCGCGAAGCTGCCGCCATGGTAAAAGAAGGGGGATTCTTATATATTGAAGTGCCGAATAGCTACGTTTCTCTTTATGACAGGTATTTTCCAGAATTCCACGTTGACCACCTTTCTTATTTTACCATTCCTTCCATTGAAAATTTATTGCAGAGAATAGGAGGCTTTGAAATAGTCAAACTGGAGTCAACTTGGGCTTATATGAAGTTTCCCTTTATTCATATTTTAGCGAAAAAGACCGGCAAAAATAATATTGAAAATTCTTGTTATCTTCTTGATTATTCTATTGAAAAAAGCATTGAAAAATTCAAGGAATATTATAATATCTATCTTAGAAATTTAAAAAAAATTGCCCAAGATAGTCAAAAAACAGCAATCTGGGGCACGGGTTCTTGCGGCATTCAGTTCAGCATTGACGGAGATTTTAAAAAAGATAAAACAATTGTTGTTGACCCAAATCCTGCCAACGAAGGGAAATATCTCACCGTAACAAGCCATTTAGTTTACAGCCCTTCTGTTTTGAAAGAAAAAGAAATTGAAACTTTGCTTGTTGCTACGGGCTGGGAAGACGATGCTGTAAAGCAGATTGCAGAATACGTAGATAAAAAGGTTAAAATAATTAAATTCATTGATTTATTAAAATTTTAAATTATTAATATGGATATTAAAGAATTTTCCCAGGATTATTTTAAAAAAATAGAAGAAGCCTTAGATAAGATAGATTTAGAAAAAATTCAAAAAATAGTTGAAGTTCTTTTTGAAGCTTATAAAAACAACAAACAGATATTTATTATGGGCAATGGCGGCTCTGCTTCCACTGCCTCTCATTTTGCCTGCGATTTGGGTAAAGGAACTTTGTGTCGCTTTTATGACGAAAAAGAAAAAAGATTTAAAGTGATGTCTTTGACAGACAACGTAGCCACCATTATGGCTTTGGGCAATGACCTTTCTTACGAAGATATCTTTTCTCAACAGTTGTCTAATTTAATAAATGAAGGGGATGTGGTTATTGGATTTTCCGGTTCTGGCAATTCTAAAAATATTATTAAAGCCATAGAATACGCTAAAAAACAAAAAGCAATAACTATTGGATTTTTAGGTTTTGAAACCGGCGGTAAAGCCAAAGAGATGGTTGATTATGAAATCACTGTTCAAGAGAAACATTACGGCAGGATAGAAGATATTCATTTAATGCTGGAACATTTAATAACCAGTTCTTTAGCCGAGCTTAAAAAGAAAGAAGAAGAAAGGGTTGTATTTTTAGACAGAGACGGCGTTATCAATAAAAAGCCAGAATATGGAGATTATGTTAAAACCTGGCAAGAGTTTGAGTTTTTACCAGGAGCTGTTGAAGCAATAAAGCTTTTAAAAGATAGGGGATATAAAATATTTATTGTTTCTAATCAGGCAGGCATCGGCCGGGGTTTGATGACCGAGCAGAATCTAAAAGAGATTCATGATAATATGATAAAAGAGATAGAAAAACAGGGAGCTAGTATTGACGGTATTTATTACTGTTTTCATGAAATGTCGGAAAATTGCGATTGCCGAAAGCCAAAACCAGGACTTTTAATAAAAGCGGCAGAAGAAAATAATATTGATCTAGCTAGGGTTATTTTTATAGGCGACGATGAAAAAGACGAGCAAGCCGGCCAAGCGGCTGGCTGCCAAACAATATTGTTAAATAATAAAAGCCTTTTGGATATTATTAAAGAGCTATAATCTCCAATATGAAAATACTCTGCGTGGTTGGCGGCAGGCCAAATTTAGTTAAAATAATGCCTTTGATTAAAGAGATGGACAGAAGAAGAGTGGAGTATGTTTTGGTGCATACAGGTCAGCACTATGATTTTTTAATGTCTGAAATATTTTTTAAAGAGCTTAATATTCCAAAGCCAAATTATAATTTGGGAGTCAGTTCAGGCACCAATGTCTGGCAAACGGCCGAAATTATGAAAAGATTGGAGCCGATTATTTTAAAAGAAAAACCGGCTGTTGTCTTGGTAGTAGGAGATATGAATTCCACTCTGGCAGGCGCTTTGGCTGCTTCAAAACTTCATTTTCCAGTAGCTCATGTAGAAGCAGGGTTAAGGAGTTTTGATAAGAGAATGCAAGAAGAAATAAACAGATTTTTGACAGACCATGTTTCTGATTTTTTGTTCGTAACAGAAGAATCAGGCAAAAATAATCTAATCAAAGAAGGCACAGCAAAAGAAAAAATACATTTTGTAGGAAATGTTATGATAGACACCTTAATAAGTTCAAAATTAAAAAATCAAAAATCAAAATTAGGGGACTATGCGGTTTTAACTTTGCATAGAGCAGAGAATGTTGATAATAAAGAGACATTTGAAAAGATTGTCAATATTTTAAAAGAAATAAAGATTAAAATTGTCTGGCCTTTGCACCATAGAGCTGAAAAAGGGGTAAAAGAGTTTGGTTTGGATATCAGTAAATTTGAGACGGTTAAATCATTGGGTTACATTGATTTTATTTCTTTAGTTAAAGGAGCAAAGTTTGTTTTAACTGATTCGGGGGGAGTGCAAGAAGAAACCACATATTTGGGTATACCTTGTTTGACCTTAAGAGAAGGCACAGAGAGGCCGGTAACAGTTGGAAAAGGAACTAACGTTTTGGTTGGTTTTGATAAAGAAAAAATACTTAGAGAAATTAAACAAATAATGGCAGGCGGTTTTAAAAAAGGAGAAATTCCTTCTTTGTGGGACGGCAGGGCCTCAGAAAGAATTGTTAATACCTTGATAAAACATGTGCGGGATAGCGGGGATCTATAAAAAAAATAATAAAGCATCTTTTATTGAAGAAATGACTGATTTAATGCAGCATCGCGGCCCTGACGACCAAGGCTTTTTTGAGGACGAGAAAATTGCTTTGGGGCATAGGCGTCTTTCTATTATTGATTTGTCTGAGAGAGGACACCAGCCAATGGGAAGAGACGGATTGGTTATCGTTTACAACGGAGAGATATATAACTATATAGAGTTGAGAAAAGAGCTGGAGCAGAAAGGCTATGTTTTTTCTTCTGGCACAGACACAGAGGTTATTCTTTTTGCTTTTAAAGAATGGGGCAAGGATTGCTTGAGAAGATTTAACGGCATGTGGGCATTTGCAATCTGGGATAAAAATAAAAAACAGCTTTTTTGCTCAAGAGACAGGTACGGCGTAAAACCATTTTATTATTATTTTGACAATTCAGTTTTCGCTTTTAGTTCTGAGTTAAGGCCCCTTTTATTGTTTAAGAAAGAGCCAGATGAAAAGGCAATATATGAGTATTTAACAGCGGAGCTTGCTGATTATTCTGAGCAAACCTTTTTTAAAGATATAAAGCAGTTAGAACCAGCCAGTTATATTTTTCTGAAAGACAACAAACTTGAAAAAGGAAAATATTACGGAATTAAACCAAATCTTGATTTGGGAAGATTCTCTGAGAAAAAAGCCAAAGAGCATTCTGAAGAGTTTTTAGAACTGCTGCGTGACTCTGTAAGATTGCGCCTGAGAAGCGATGTTGAGGTTGGCTCTTGCCTTTCTGGCGGGCTTGATTCCTCCGCCATTGTTTCTTTGATAAACAGACTAAAAGAAAATAAGCAAAAAACCTTTAGCTTTTATTCGGATGACCCGGCGATTGACGAAAGAAAATATATTAAAGAGATTCTTCAGAATAAGAGCATTGAGAGTCATTATGTTTTTTGTTCGGGTAATGATTTTTGGCAGGAAATTCAAAAAGTGGTGCAAGATCAAGAAGAACCCTTTAGGTCAACCAGCGTTTACGCCCAATGGAAAGTAATGGAACTTGCCAATAAGAATAATATCAAAGTATTATTAGATGGCCAAGGAGCAGACGAGCTTTTCGGCTATCCTGAACAAATATCTTCTTTTTTAAACCAGACATTTTTAAAAGCTAGAGCAATACCTGATTTCAACAGCTCCTGGCTTCGTTTTTTTCTACCCTTTTCTTTAGTATATTATTTGAGAAAAAAGAAAATAGAGGAGCTGAATTTTTTAAATCCTGATTTTGAAAAAAACTATAAATATGCAGAACAAGTTTCCCGGTTTTCCAGAATAAATTTCCAGCAGGCGCTTTTTGAAGGAGTGACCAAGTGCGGCTTAAGGCGGCTTTTACGCTACGAGGATAAAAACTCAATGGCTTTTTCTATAGAGTCGCGCATTCCTTTTCTTGATTTTAGGATTGTTGATTTTGTTTTTTCTTTGCCAGCAGTTTATAAATTCCACAATGGTTTTACCAAGTACTTGTTAAGGAGAGTTTCGCAAGGTCTAATACCAGAAGATGTAAGATTAAAAAAAATCAAACTGGGTTTTGCCACTCCAGAAGAAAAATGGCTTTCTGAAAATAGGCAAAACATCTTAAATCTTTTTAAAGACCCTGATTTTCGTTCTTCAAAATTTATTAATAGAGATAAAGTTATAAAAAAACTAGAGAATAAAAATTCTGCTGTTTCTGGTCTGTGGAGGTTTATTAATTTGGAATTATGGCTAAAAGAGTTTTAATAATTACATATCATTTTCCGCCGATTAATGTTATTGCCTCTCGAAGGTTTGGCGAAATGGCTCCTTTAATGCAGCAATTTAACTGGGAGCCTTTTGTTCTAACCACCAAAAGCCAAGGCGATTTGCCGGTCTTAATTCCAGAAAAGAATATTATAAGAATAGGGGAGCACTGCGATTCTGGAAAGAGATTGGTTAAAGAAGAAGGTTTCAGGGGAATTCCTTTATTTTTGAAGCCTGTTTACTTTTTATACAGGAAATTTAATATCAGATTAGAATCTGTAGATAGATTCGTATTTTCTTGGAGAAAAGAAGTTTTGAAGAATATAGAAAAGATAAGAGAAATCAATCCCGATGTTATAATCGCCAGCACTTCTCCTTATGTGTGCTTACGGCTAGCCAGAGATATTTCTAGAGAATTGAAAAAACCCTGGGTAGCTGATTTCAGAGATGCTGCTTCTTTGTATAATAACTGCAGGTTTCCTTTTATTAAAACAATAGATAAAATAATAGACAAAAGAATAGTGAAAACCGCTTCTTTGATAACGACCGTCGGGTCTTATTTGGCTGAACTTATGTCTGAATTTTACGGTAAAAAAGCTGAGGTTGTTTCCAATGGGTTCAAAAAAGAAAAATTGGAGTTTTTAAATGGAAAACCGAATAATCGCCCAAAAATTATTTATTATGCAGGTCGTTTTCATCCCCATAGAATAAAGGCAGTAAAATTGTTGATTGACTGGCTGGCTTTAGGAAAGCCTGATATCCGTTTAGTTATAAGGTCAATGGGGCCCGAACAAGCGAATAAAGAGATTTTAAGAAGAATAAAAGAAAAAAACATTTCAGACAAAGTAAGCTTGTTGGATCCGGCGCCCTTCTCTAAAATATTAGAAGAAGAAAAACAAGCTGATTTTCTCGCCATTTTTGAGGATTTGAGCGGAGAAGAAGTTTTTAAAGCAACAATGCCTGGTAAGCTTTTTGAATATCTTCCTTTTGCAGGAACAATTTTAGTTGTGGCAAGGAAAGATTCTAATATGAACTCAGTTTTGCAAGAGACCAATAAGGGAGAGGTTGTTTCTAATTTTGAAGAGCTGGACGATTTTTTTTCAAAACCAAGGCCTGAGCCGAATATTGAAGCTCTCAAAACCTATACCAGAGAACTTCAAACCCAAAAACTTTGTAATCTTTTAGACGCATTGGCATCTTGAACTCTTTTCTTTAATCTTTTTGAATGATTAAACAGGTCAGGTGGCACTTTTCTCCCTTTTCCTTTCTGCGAGGCGGATAAATGCGTTCGCCGAAAGTCCAGAGAGCGCCGCTAAAAACTTCGTGGTATTCTTGTTCTATAATCTTTAGAGGATTTTCTTTGAGCCATCTGTCAATTTCCTTTCTAGAGAAAACCTGGCAGACATACGGCGCGTCTTGACCATACCCCGCTCCCTCAAGCTTATATACATTGTCTATGTATTGCTCCTCGTTATATGGAAATGTAAGAACAAGGTATCCTTGTGGCTTTAGAAGTTTGAGCATTCCCTTGATAGCTGCTTTGTGATCTGGAATATGTTCAAGAACACTGATGCAGGTTATTAGGTTAAACTGTTTTTCAATTTTCGGTTTAGTTATATCTTCGTTTACAATGTAATAGTGCCGGTTGAAGAAGCTTCCTTTCCAATATCCCTTGATTTGGTCGACCGCCGTGACACGGAATCCACAGTTTGCCATAATGTGAGGCCAGGCGCTTTTTCCTGGGCCTACATCAAGTACCTCAAAAGGACATATTCTCGTTAGCCACTTAAGGGCAAAACCATACTCGATTGGTCGCTCGTTTATATGATCGTAAGTTGGTTTTTTCCATTCTAACAAAAGCATTGGATAAAGATATAACCTGCCTAATATTTTATATAATCTTTTGAGCATATTATTAAATGTTATCAAAATGATTATTCTTGGTCAAACACATAAACAGCCTATTAAGCTAAAACCCCGCATATTGCGGGGTTTATTTTAGTATTTTATTCTTTTAAACTTCGGAAGCATCGTATATGGGGTCCATCTTTTCATCAATTCTTCTATATTGTCAGTGTCTTGGTATTGGCCGCCTATTTTCGCATAAGATTCTTCTATGGGCTCAACTTCATAGAAAATTATTTGAGCAACCAGCATGCCCACAGGCAGTGGTATGGTCGAATCTTGCAAATGATTGGTCATTTCCATTGTCCAGCGGTTGCAATAACCAAGATCTCCCCAGCCAGCGCACTTGCATACCGTAATGCCGATTCTTCCCATGGAACTTTTAGCTCTCATTTCTGTACTTACGCAGTTTCTGCCTCCAATAAACTCCTCGGTATGGGCTAAAATAGTTTCTCCTGGGCCCAAAATAATAATTTTGTCTTCTGGCTCAATATTTTCCAAATGTCCATTGTCTTCCATCCATTGTTTGGCCAAAACAGCTTTTTCGGGCTCGCCCCAGTGCCTCTTAATGTCTGCTGCATTAAAAGGATTGAATATTGTTCTCGATGATCTCCTAAGGGCTTGTTCCTGAAAAAAAAATTCTCCCAAACCTACATCGTAACTCGTGGTTCTTAGATTCTCAAGGCGGAAAGGATGAATGAAAATATTTCCTCTCTCAATATGTCTTAAAACAGCGTTCCTACTTAGAAGCATATTTTTTTCTCCTGTATTTTAAGTTCGAAAAGTGCTGGATGAGTGTACTTTAAAATATTATCAGCTTTATCAAAATAATGCAAATTAAAATGTTTGACAAAAAAGGTTTAACGGGTAAAATAGCAATAGGTCTTTAAAAAAAATGAACTAAAAGAAAGTGAGGTGAAAAATGGATTTTCCTGATGTTGATTATCTGTGCGATTTAGCCATTGAGGCAGGAGATATTATTCGTGATTATTTTGGCAGGACCAAAGCAGATTTAAAAGAAGACAGGACTCCGGTGACAATAGCGGATACAACCATTAACCAAATGGTGATAGACTCAATTTCCAGGGATTTTCCCAACATTAGCGTAATTGCAGAGGAAGGAAATCATAAGGTTAAAAATGCAGAATATCGTGTTCTTTGCGACCCAATGGATGGCACCCTTCCTTTTATTTGGGACATTCCTATTGCCAGCTTTTGTATAGCAGTTGTTAGGGACAGCACTCCCATAGCGGGCGTTATTTACGACCCTTTCCAAGACCGCATGTGGCACGCTGGAAAAGGCGAAGGGGCTTTTCTTGATGAGAATCTAATCGAGGTTTCACAGTGTAGTCTTCTGGCAGATTCTGCTATTTGTATGAGCTGGTGGAAAAACACTAAATATAACTTGCACGAAGTATGCGCAAAACTTATGGCTGAAGGAGCCAATTGGTTTAACCCGGCATCCATTGCTTATGCCGGCGGTTTATTAGCTATGGGAAAGATAGATGCTACTATTTTTCCAGGTCAGAATGGCTGGGAAACCGCGGCAATGCAGGTAATTGTCCAAGAAGCAGGCGGAAAAGTAACAGACATTTTCGGGCAAGAAATGGTTTATTCTCCAGAAGGAGATATTTCGGGCCATATTATAAGCAACGGGCTTTTGCACGATGAACTTGTTGCTTTGGTCAAAAGCTGTCAGTAAACAAATCAAGAGCCTTTTAGCAATTGATAAGGGCTCTTTTTTATTATAATATCAGATAATGCATCTTATATCAGACCTTGAGCAGAATAAAGTTCTGGGCTTCAACAATCCAGACAAAACAATAGAAACATTGCTTTCTAAAATTTTTTTCTTTGGAAAAAAGGTATTAAAACTGTATAAATGGGACAAGGCCTTTTACGGCGACCTTTCTGATATTGATTTCAGAAAACAATTCATAGCTGAGGATTTTTTCTGGAACAATATTGCCTGCCCGGAAATTTATACAAAACTGCTTGCTTTAAAATACAATAACGGCAAATGGCAAGAATCGTCAATTGAACAAGCTGATGATTTATGCATTGTGATGAATAAATTAAAAAGCCAGGAAAGTTTTACTGATTTTGCGGAAAAAGATATAAGTTTTAATGTTTTAGAAAAGCTTGTAAGCAATATTATACAAAAACAGAGAAAGACTATGGAGTTGCGCAAAAAAGAGCTGTCTGGCCTTCTCAGTCAGAATTTAAAAGATATTGAAAAACAGGAGATTGAAGATCTAAGGGACTGGGCGTATATGGCAGCAGACCTCTTGCCAAAAGAAAAAACCGACAAGGTAGTAGAAAAACTTTTAGCTATTATTGATTTGCCAGAGTACGACCAGTGGTGTCAAAAAGCTCAAAAATCTGCCTGCTTTGATGGCAACGGAGACAATATTATTATTGATAAAGAAAATGTTTTATTCATAGATATTCTTCCTCCTAAATTTAACTGGAGAGTGGAAGATGAAGTTGTAAACATCGGCAGAGCTGCAGCGGATTTATCTGCTTTGTCTGGCAAAAGAAATTATGCGGATTTTTTATACAAAAGCTATAAAAAATTGACTGGAATAAAAGTGCCTGAAATCATCAAAGATCTTTACGAAATAAGAGGCGCAATGATTCAAGCGGCATACAGAGCTATTCTGGGTCAAAAAGAAAGACAAAGAAAATATTTAAAATTCGTAGAGAAAAAGATATGAAGATACTTTTTTATACCGACAGACCGAGGTCGTTTAAAAGCAATCTGCGAAGCTATGTTGCAGAGCTTGTTAATGTTCATGAAGTCGTTTTGCTGACTGAGGACATAGGCGAAAATCCTTTTCCTGGAATAAAAACAGTTCAAGTTAATCAATACTCCGTTAAAGAAGGTTTAATTGCCAAAAATAGGAGATTAGCCAAACTGGCAAAGGAAGTTATCAAACGAGAGAAACCAAATATTGTGATAGCAATAGGCGATTATTTTTTTGAATCTTATTTGAGAAGAGAAGCAAGGAAAAAAGGAATAATTACTTTATCTGCCTTAGGTCCTTTTTTTGTAAATAATTTTAAGGATTTTGTTAAATACCGCTATTATATTACAGCAAAAGGCAAGGGAATGTTATTTGCTAAAATAAAGAAATTAGCTGGTCACTTTTTGTATTATTGGATTCTGCCCTTGCTAACAGCCCAGCTTCCTTTTTTGGGTCACGAAAGTTCTGTTTTGTGGAATCCTGTTAGAAAGAAAGGAGCAGATTTCTATTTTGTTTATTCTGAAAAAGATAAGCAAGTTTTGAAAAATTCAGGAGGCAATATAAGCAATGTTTTCGTTTTGGCTCATCCTTTGGTCTATTATTCTGTGCCTCAAACCAATGAAAAGATAATCACCATAATGGAAGACGGCAAACCATATCTGGTAAACAGGAATGATTTTTCTTTAATATCAGAGCAAGAGAGAAGAGAATATAAGAAAGAGGTTGTCAGAATGGTGGCTGATGTTCTTGAGGGTTGGAAAGTATATATTAAGCCCCATCCCAAAGATAGCAAAGAAAGAGTGGAGCAGATGAAAGAGGATTTTGCCAGAATAGCTGAGGTTGCAGGCCAAGCAGATTCAGCTGAAGAATATATAAAAAAGAGTTTTGTTACTTTAAATTATGTTGCCGGCATGTCTGTATTTTCAGCTATTTTAATGAAAAAGCCGGTAATGGTAGTTGACTGGCAGCAAGAGTTTATGGCTGACTTTTATAAAGATTCTGACGCGGTTGGATATGCCGATACTAGAGAAAAACTAAAATACCTGTTGATGCAGATAAAAAACAACACCTATAAAAATCAGACAAAAGAATTGAAAAAAACCGGGTTTTCTAGTATAGTTGATTTATTAAACCATATTAAAAACAAATGAAAAAATTTATATTTTTTATTATTGCTTTAGCAATAATTATAATAACAGCAGCAATATTGTATTGGCCTTCAAAAGAAATTCCAACGCAGGAAATAGGAAAGGTATTTTTAGTTGTTGGTGATAAGAACTTTGAGTTTGATTATGAGCCAGAAATTACTGCTTTTGCTTTACTTGAAAAATCCGAACTAAGTTTGGAAACAAAGCAATACGATTTTGGCATACTCATTGAGTCAATTGACTCTGTAAAAAACGGCCAGGATAATAAATACTGGATTTATTATGTTGACGGCAAAGCTGCGGTGGCGGCTGCCGACAAGGTCAAATTATCTCCAGGAGATGTTGTAGAATTTAAATTTGAAGAATCTCCTTTTTAACATCATGAATTATTTAATTTTAATAATAATAGGAATAGCTTCCAGGTTATTGCCTCATCTTCCCAATTTCACGACAATAGGAGCTTTATCTTTATTCTCTGGTTTTTATTTAAAAAAGAAAACCTCTTTTATTGTTCCTTTGGCAGTTATGATTATTTCCGATATTTTTTTGGGATTTTATAACATCTGG
>Ga0153915_10005112_pt1 | contig 12185 bp, 9 predicted proteins | sample Opewatmetagenome_2_FD_107003 | JGI IMG/M metagenome (GOLD analysis project Ga0153915, IMG submission 107003) | Freshwater wetland microbial communities from Ohio, USA - Open water 3 Core 3 Depth 3 metaG | ecosystem: Environmental > Aquatic > Freshwater > Wetlands | place: USA: Ohio, Lake Erie...
AAAATAATCACCAACTACACCTATCGTTCGAATTCATCTAGCGCTTCCAAAGGATAAAGGATAAGGAGATAGTATGAGACACAAAATATTCACCCTTCTTATTACTATGATTATCGCTAGTATGTTTATAGCGAGCTGTGGCCCTGCCGCCACCACCACTCCAGCTGCCCCTGAGACCCAGGCTCCTGTACAGCCAACCTCCGCTGAAACTCCTCAGAAACGTGTCTTCCGCGAATCATTCTCGTGGCCAGACCGCATCGACCCTGCGGTGGGCAATGACTTCGCCAGCTCTACTTCACTGGCCAACCTGTACGACACCCTGGTTTTCCCAAATGTACAAGGTGGAGTAGATCCCTGGTTAGCCACATCGTGGGACATTTCATCAGACGGCCTGACGTATACCTTCCACCTAAGGTCGGGGGTCAAGTTTCATGATGGCAGCCTGCTTAAGGCTAGCGATGTGGTTTACAGTTATGACCGTATTAAGACCATTGGCGAGGGATATGGTTACCTTGTGACTACGGGTGTCCAATCGGTAAGTGCACCGGATGATGCTACCGTTGTATTTACCATCGAAAAACCCAGTGCATTATTCCTGCCCAGTCTGGTCCGCCTGTATGTTGCCAGTGAAGCTATCGTCAAAGCGCATACTGAGGCAGAGGGTCCGTACGGTGAAAATGGAGACTATGGCAAGGCATGGCTCCAGACCAATGATGCTGGATCAGGGCCGTATAAGGTCAAAGAATTCCCATTGGAACAGTATCTCCTGATGGAGAAATTCACCGATTGGTGGGGCAAGTTCAATCCCAATGCACCTGATGAGGCGCGCTTCATCGGCACCACTGAAGCGGTCACGATTCGAACTCTAATGCAGAACCACGAGCTGGAGGTCACCGATCAGTGGCAATCGCTGGAAGCGTACACAGCTCTGGAGAAGATTGAGGGTGTCAAGGTCGCTCCGATACCTACCCTATCCGCGTTCTACTATATGGTCAATAACAAGATGCCACCCACGGATGACGTGCATTGTCGCAAAGCGATCGATTACGGTTTCGATTATGCGACCTCCCTCACCCTGGAGTGGCCGGGCGTCAAGCAGATGATCGCACCCGTACCCGCCACGCTGGCCGGGGTCGATACGAGCATCCCCTACTACACCTATGACGTCGACAAGGCAAAAGCCGAGCTGGCCCAATGCAAATACGCCAATGAGCTGGATAAATATCCCATCATCGTCCAGTGGGTATCCGAGGTGCCTGATGAGGAGAAGTACGCCTTGCTATTCCAGGCTAATATGGCAGACATTGGATTCACAGTCGAAGTGCAAAAGGTGCCCTGGCTGAGCCTGGTTGAGAACACCAGCAAGCTGGAGACCAGCCCCTCCATCGCCACCATCTACGTCTCTTCCGACTTGCCAGAAGCTGGCTTGATGTATAAACAAAGATATCATTCCAGCACCTCCGGCACCTGGCAGCAGAACGAATGGTTGCAAGATACTGCCCTCGACACCAAGATCGATGATGCTCTGGCTACCCTCGACGAAAGCGAGAGGTTCGCCAAGTACGCCGAGATCCAGGCGGAGCTTGAAGACCGGGCCGTTTCCCTGTGGATCTACGACCAGATCGACAAGCACGCCTACCGTACCTGCGTGGATCTGCCGACCGTGCGCGGTGAGACCAGCCACGTCATGGGTTACGATTTCTTTTTAGCGGATATCGGAGTTAATTGCCCATAATCCCAGCTAATGACCAGCTTCTCCATGCCCTCCAATATCAAGAGGTCGCGCTGGATTGGTCATAGCTATCCAACCCCGGGAGCTCCCAAGCATCCTCCCCAATCAACTTGGGAGCTCCCCTGAGATGGGCAAAATGGTCGTAGCAGAAAGGCTGTTAAAATAACCGATGATTCGATTCCTCGCCCGTCGCATTGTCTATTCAATTTTTGTCTTGCTGGGCTTGTCGATCGTAATTTTTGTCATCGCCCGCATCATGCCAGGAGATCCGGCCCGCGTGGCGGTGGGGGCACGCGCGCCTCAATGGGTGGTGGATAAATTACGTGAGCACATGCACCTCAATGATCCAATCGTGGTGCAGTATGGTTTTTGGCTCAGGGATGCTGTCCAGGGCGATTTTGGCCTGTCGCTGGTCACCCAAAGGCCGGTTACCACCGATATTATTGAATTTTTTCCTGCTTCGCTTGAATTGGTCTTATTTTCGGGTCTGCTTTCTGCCATTGGGGGCATTGGATTGGGCGTTATCTCAGCCCGTTATAAGGATACCTGGATCGATAACGCAGTCCGCCTGTTTTCCTACACAGGAATAGTGACTCCCTCCTTTGTTTTTGCTATCTTCTTTGTCTTGCTATTTGGCTGGATACTGCAATGGTTGCCGATCATCGGTCGGGTGAGCGAGGAAGTTGCCATGCCACCACTCGTCACAGGACTCGTGACAGTTGATGCTCTCCTGGCAGGTCAATTCTCTACGTTTGTCGACGCTTTGCGCCATCTGATGCTCCCATCGCTGGCATTGGCGATGGGGTCGATCGCCCAGGAAGCCCGTATCACCCGTTCCACCATGGCTGATAATCTAAACAAGGATTATGTCGCTTCAGCGCGTGCGCTTGGGGTCTCAGAGCGATCCATTATGGGGCGCTTTCTGCTCAAGCCCTCCCTCATACCAACTGTATCCATTCTGGGCCTTGATATCGCCTCTACGTTCAGCATTGCATTTCTGGTCGAGCTCATCTTCAACTGGCCTGGGTTAGCCCGTTATGGGATGCAGGCAATGTTGCACAAGGACCTGAACGCGATATCAGCGGTCATCCTGGTACTCGGGGCTGTATTCATTACTGTTAATATCATCGTTGATATCATCGTGGCACAATTAGATCCACGCATCCGCCTGAGTGCAGCAAGGAGTGAATAGATGACCGAACAAGTGAACCTCCGGCGGGATTATTCCTCGAAGCTCACCATCCAACAGATTAAGCAGATGGAGCGCGAATCAAGAAGGCAAAATCTGGGGCGTTCCTGGTATAAATTCTCCCGCAATCCGCTGTCAGTTGTCGGTATCGCGATGGTCTTGATCCTTGTGCTGCTGGCGATCTTCGCGCCGTATGTGACACCTTATCCCAAGCATGCTCAAGCTTTTACCGATTTTGCTAATGCGAAATTACCACCAAGCTGGCAACATTTATTCGGCACGGATCAGATTGGCCGTGATATCCTGACCCGCAGCATATTCGGATTACGTTCCTCACTATTGATGGGTGTGGTAGTTTTGGTGTTGGTTGTACCCATAGGTGTCTTGCTCGGCCTGCTGGCTGGCTACTTTCAAGGAACTTGGATCGACACGATCATCATGCGTATCACAGATATTTTCCTTTCTGTGCCTCCCTTGATCCTCGCCCTGGCAATTGCGTCAGTGCTTGAGCCTAACTTATGGAATGGCATGATGGCCGTGTCACTGATGTGGTGGCCATGGTATACGCGCCTGGTGTATGGCTTGGGGGTCGCCTTACGCAATGAGTATTTTGTCACTTCTGCCGAGGTCACCGGTGCGAGCACGGCGCACATCCTGTTCCGCGAGATCCTTCCCAATACCATCTCCCCTATCTTAACTAAAATGAGTCTGGATGTAGCCTGGGTGATCATCATCGGCTCGATGCTTAGTTTTGTTGGCCTGGGAGTGCAGCCACCCGAGCCCAGCCTGGGCACAATGATTGCAGATGGTGCGCGTTACCTACCTGACCAGTGGTGGATTGCAGTTTTTCCTGCCCTGGTGATCGTCATCGTCGTCCTGGGCTTTAACCTATTAGGCGACGGCGTACGTGACATGTTCGCGGCTGAGGAGATCTAAGATGTCTTCTGTTCCGCTATTACTTGATATAAAAAATTTGCATGTCCACTTTATTGTGTATGGCGGCCGTCTCAGAGTTTTGGATGGGATTAATTTTTACATGCACGATGGTGAAAAGGTCGGACTCGTCGGGGAGACTGGATGCGGCAAGACGACAACCATGAAAACCATCCTGCGGGTGTTACCCATGCCACCTGCTCACATCCCGCAAGGAGAGATTTTCTTCAAAGGCCGTGATATCTTGAAAATGAACAACACCTCGCTGCAACAAGTGAGGGGACGCGGCATTGCGATGATCTTTCAGGATCCGACGGCGGCACTCAATCCGGTCTTTAATATCGGTGAACAAATGGGGGCGGTAATTAAACATTCTGCGATCCGCGGGAAACGATCTTCCCATCAGGAGGTTCACCAGCAAGCTATCAGCTCATTGCAAGAAGTTGCGCTGGCTGATCCGGAGCGGTTACTCAGGAGCTATCCGATACAGCTTAGCGGAGGGATGCGGCAGCGGGTTTGCATCGGCATGGCTTTGTCCACGAGACCTGAGCTTCTGATTGCAGACGAGCCAGGGACCTCATTGGATGTAACCATTCAAGATCAGGTCTTGCGGTTAATACGGACATTGGTTGAGGAGAAAAATACCTCCATCATCCTCATTACGCATACCTTAGGGATCGTACGCGAATTAACCGACCGGGTATATGTCATGTATGCGGGAAACATGGTCGAGGTGGCGCCCACGAAAAAACTGTTCGCCAATCCACGCCATCCTTACACACAAGGACTCCTCAGCACCGTGCCAAGGCTAACGGGAGGTGGTATTGCGAGCGGGATACCGGGACGCATCCCTGATTATCTCAACCCACCTGCAGGTTGTCGCTTCCATCCGCGTTGCACGTATGTGATGGACATTTGCCGGGCACAAAAACCAGCCTTGTTCCGACCTGACCAGGATCACGAAGTGGCCTGCTTTCTATATCAGGATCAGCCAAAGGATGCAACGACGCCATGACGACAGATATACTGACTGCCACTGAGCTTAAGAAATATTTTATTATCGGGCAAACCAGATGGCTGAAGGGGAAACCTATCACGGTAAAGGCGGTTGACAATATATCCTTCTCTATCCACGAAGGGGAAACTCTGGGCCTGGTTGGGGAATCAGGCTCCGGAAAAAGTACGATCGCTTACACCATTGTAGGCATGTATCGGCCCACATCTGGTAGTCTGAAATTCCAGGGAGAAGATTTATTTCCTCCCAAGCGGAAACGGCCACTGCATCTTCGAAAAGAGATTCAAATAGTTTTTCAGGATCCAGGCTCTTCTTTAAATCCAAGACGTAATATCAAAGAAATACTTGAACTACCGCTCCGCATACACCAACCGGGCAAGAATCTCCTCGAGCAGATCATCCACTTGCTTGAGATCGTTGATATGCCACCCGAATATATGTACAAATATCCCCATATGGTCAGTGGAGGTGAGAAGCAGATTGTTGCAGTTGCCAGAGCCCTGGCGACCAATCCTTCCCTGATCATTCTCGATGAACCAACCTCAGCCTTGGATGTTTCCGTTCAGGCGAAGACCATTAACTTGTTCCTGCGATTGCAAAGTGAATTCAACCTATCGTACCTATTCATTACCCATGATTTAAGCTTGATGCGGAATGTGGCTTCACGGGTGGCAATCATGTATCTCGGCAAAATTTGTGAGGTTGCTGAGACGGCTGACTTTTTTCAAAATCCATGCCACCCATATACCCAAATGCTGCTTTCATCAATTCCGGTGGTTTCTGAAGAAGAGGAAGCGTTAAAGCCGAAAAAGGTCATCTCAACTGGTGAGATACCGAGCCCGGTCAATATACCCACAGGTTGCAGTTTCAATACACGCTGCCCGTTTGTGATGGATATTTGTTATCGAATTGATCCTGTCATGGTCGAGGCTGGTAAAGATCACACGGTTCGTTGCCACCTCTATCATCAGCCTGCACCAATAAGCAATGAACGAGCGGATTAATTTCATCGATCCATCGATCTCATAGGAGGATAATATTCTATGTTAAGAGTAGCTACTGACATTGGGGGTACTTTCACAGACCTCGTTTATATAACATCAGAAGGAGAGGTGGGTACAGCGAAGAGTCACACGACACCCGCACAATTTGAGAAGGGTGTGATGGACGTTATTGAAGCTCGACACATCTCACCCAGTGAATTTGTCTCCTTCGTCCACGGGACGACGATCGTGATCAACGCAATCACGGAGAGAAAAGGTGCCAAAGTGGCACTTCTCACGACTGAAGGTTTTCGCGATATTCTGGAGATCGGCAGAGGCAATCGTCCCGACTACTTTGACCTACAGTACCCCAAGCCGAAACCGTTTGTGCCGCGTTATTTGCGAAGAGAAGTGCCAGAACGTATCAATTACAAGGGATTAGAAAGTAAGCCACTCGACTTATCTGGATTGCCGGGTATCCTGGCTGATTTTCGTGCTGAAGGCGTAGAGGCAATTGCCATAAGCTTTATCAATTCTTATGCCAATCCGGTGCATGAAGAAACAACCCTTAAGAAAGTTAAAGAACTCTGGCCCGAGGTTTCTGCTGTGGCCTCTTATCAGATAACTCGTGAGTGGCGTGAATATGAGCGGACAAACACGGCTGTGTTGTCAGCATATGTACAGCCGATTGCTCATCGCTACCTGGATCGATTAACTGATTGCCTATCTGGGGCTGGCATGACGTGCACACCCTACATCATGCAATCCAATTGTGGTGTGGATACCGTCAGGAGTGCGCGCCAGATACCCATCACGATGATCGAATCTGGTCCGGCAAGTGGAGTATGGGGGGCAGCTGCTTTAGGTCACCTGATTGGCGAGCTGAATGCCATCGCGATTGACATTGGCGGCACGACTGCAAAATGTGGACTGATTACAAAAGGGGAGGTTAAACTCAATACGAATTACATGATCGAGCGAACTGAGACATCGGCTGGATATCCAGTGATGGTGCCTGTCATCGATCTGGTTGAGATCGGCAATGGTGGTGGCTCCATCGCCTGGGTGGATGAATTCCAGAGATTACACGTGGGGCCTCAGAGCGCGGGAGCCGTGCCAGGACCAGTCGCTTACGCACGCGGAGGTGGGGAAGCAACGACAACAGATGCTAACCTGGCTCTCGGTTGCATTAATCCGAACTATTTCTGTGGTGGCACCATGGTGGCGGATATGGTCGGCGTGAACATGGCGTTGGATAAGTTGGCTACAACCCTACACACTGATCGACAGGAAGTGGCACGCGGCATCGTCAGGATTGCCAATAATAACATGGTAAACACGATCAAATTAATTTCTGTCAACCGTGGACATGACCCTCGCGACTTCACTTTAATCGCCTTTGGTGGCGGTGGTGGTATGCACGCCTGTGCTTTGGCCAGGGAGCTAGGAATAAAGAAAGTCGTCGTCCCTCGCTTATCTGGCGTGTTCTCTGCATGGGGTATGTTATTAAGCGATTTACGCCGCGATTACCTACAGACACAGATTGTGGAATTATCTGGCCCAGAAGGGGCTGCCCAGATCAACACAGCCCTATCAATGCTGGAGGAACAGGCGCTCAACGAGTATGCAGCTGAAAACATCGACCGATCACGGGTTCGCTTCATTCGCTATGGCCGTTGCCGATATCAGAACCAGGAACACTCAGTGGAAATCGCCCTGCCAGATGGCATAATCACAGCCAGCCAGATCGATGCCATCCGCAACCATTTTGATTCAGAGTACGAACGTGAATACACCTACCGTTTAGCAGCACCGGCAGAGCTGGTCTGTTATCACTTGATTGCGATCGCTGAAGTGGATAAATTAAAACCAGAGAAACACCCAAAGACGGGGAGAAAGCTTGCGGATGCCACAAAAGGCACCAGACTGGTAGATTTTGTTGAATCTGGCATCCATCAGGCGACAATCTATGATGGCAATGCCCTGGAGCCAGGCATGAGTTTCACTGGTCCAGCGATCGTCGAGGAAGCAGATACTACAGTTGTGATCCCACCGGACCTGCCATGTTATATGGACGACTTCGACAATTATTGCATCCAAACCGCGAAATAAGGACGGTCATTATGACAGAACAATATGATCCGATCACGATAGAAATAATCCAGAGCTCACTCCAGGCAGCTGCTGATGAAATGTTTGCCGCCTTGCGCCATACAGCCATGAGCGCAATCATCTATGAAGTGCTCGACATGGGCACTGGCATCACCGACAGGCACGGTGAGCTGGCTGGTTCTGGTGCCGGGATTCCAGGATTTGTCGGTGTGCTGGACAAAACTGTAAAATGGATCCTCGGTAAATTCAACAAACCTGGTGATATCGAGCATGGTGACATCTTTATCACCAATGACCCGTATAGCGGTGGTGTGACGCATCTAAATGACGTGGTGTTGGTCATGCCCATCTTCGTCGAGGGTGATATCGTTGCCTGGACGGCAAATATCGCCCATTGGAATGACGTAGGTGGCATGGTACCGGGTAGCATGTCAACCAACGCGAATGAGATCTTCCAAGAGGGGATGATCCTGGCTGGAATCAAGCTATTCTCGCGTGGTAAACCGATCCAATCCGTGTTTGAGGTTCTCACTGCAAATTGTCGTATGCCTGATTTCCTGACGGGGGACTTGTGGGCAGGAGTTGCATCAATTCGAGTGGGGGAACGGCGAGTTCAAGAGATTGCAACTAAGTATGGGAAGGATGTATTCATCCATGCGGTCGAAGAATACCTGGATTACGGAGAGCGGGTCAGCCTCAGTGCATTGAAACGCCTGCCTAAAGGAAAATTTTCTCTCGCCGAAGAAGAAGACAGTGGTCAATATTATAAAGTCACCGTCGAAATCCGTGATGACGAGTTTATTGTTGACCTGAGCGACAACCCCGATCAGGACAAAGGCCCTTTCAATATGAGCCGAGATGAGGCCGTCGTCGCCTGCCAGATTGCATTTAAAAACGTCACCTCACCTGGAAAAGTCGCCAATGGAGGCACCTTCCGGCCACTGAGAGTATTAACTCGTCGAGGTAGCCTGTTTGATCCGATCTATCCAGCTGCGATGGGCATCTACTATGAGCTATCCATCAGACTCCACGATTTGATTTTAAGGGCCATCGCCGAGCATATGCCCGATAGTTTGCCGAGCGGTGGATTTGCCTCAATCTGCGGCACATTATTCGGAGGTATTCATCCCGATACTGGGCGGACTTATGCCGTCATCGAGCCCGAGCTGGGGGGGTGGGGCGGTTCGGCACGGTCTGATGGGAACCCCGGGCAATTTAGCGGATTCCATGGTGAAACATACAACTGTCCGGCTGAGGTAGCTGAAGCTCGATATGGCGTGACCGTTGACTATCTCAGTTTCCATGATGATGAAGGTGGAGAAGGGTACCATCGGGGTGGTAAAGGGGTGCGAATCGATTATCGGATCAGATCTGATAATGCATGGCTGACAGTTGCGTACACCCGCTCAATAGTATTACCCTGGCCCTTGAGAGGGGGGCGTCCTGGTTCGGCAAACTATGTGCTAATTGTCCGCAATGATGGGAAAATGGAACGCCATGCCGTAGTCAGTGGTCTGACTTTGAACACAGATGATGTTATCCGCGTTATGACAGGTACAGGCGCAGGCTGGGGAGACCCATTGAAGCGGGAGAGAGAACTCGTTAAAGCAGATTTGAAAAATGGCTATATTAATCAACACCAGGCAGAAAAATACTATGGATTGAATGACCGTGGTGAGGATACTTGATCATAATGCAACCGTCTCGGCTGTTATGAATTGATGATCAGACCCAGCCTCCAGGGGAGGTTAATGAATTGGGCTTGATGTTATACGTAGATAACAATATCACATGTAAGGAATTTCAGCCCGATGAACCAGATTGTGATAGGCTGTGAATTGCAAAGGATTAAAAATGACCCACCTGATCAAACTGACTGTCATGTACAATCTTCCGCCCGGTGCTGATCACGATGAATTCCTTAAGTGGCGCACTACAGATCACCAAAAAGACAACATGTCCAGGCCGGGAGTGATTAAAAGCGATTTCTATGTCGTTAAAAACGCATGGAAAATGGCTCAAATACCATATTGCTATATGACTGAAGTATATTATCCGGATATGGAGACCTTTGAAAAGAGCTTTTTCGATCCTGACTATCAGGTTGAGTTAGCCAAGTCACTTGAGCGCATTTCCGATCCATTATTTCTAATCTCGGAAGAGGTCATTTCAGAAGTAGTGCCACAGGAGTGAGGCCTCTCAAGATACTTTTCCTCACTAAATTCATAACCGCGTGAGGACTGTTTTATAAATTCCTCGATTAAACTTGCATATTTTACATTCACCAAATTTCACCAGCACTAATCAAAGGTGATCGTCGCGGGGCAAATATTCTTCCTTGCCAGGATTCAGACCGGTGTAGAGCGGATGTTGTTCTTTCTATCCTGTTATTGCCAGAATAAAGATACTGCTCAATTCCTAGAATTCTCGGTTGATTAGCCATATACAACTCCCATTCCTGGTTATCCTGGGTGGGATTGGAGAGGGCAGGGCAGCCGATACCCTACCTCCATCGTAATTGAACCTGAGGCTGATGGGTTTTTGAATTATATGCTAAAATAAAATCGATTGTTCACCTGAGCACTAATAAAATACAAACCAATATCCATAATCTTCTGAAGTATGGCACGAGTCCGTAGATTCAAACCTTTGGCGTATCTCAATACATACTTGCTGGGAGGGTAACTTATGCCGAAAATGTCGATCCGGGGGATCACTCTGAATGTGAATGTAATGGGAAATGGATATCCACTCGTGCTCATGCATGGTGGGCCGGGATTGGATCAAATTTCCCTGTTGCCTTTACAGCCTTTGGCAGATCAATTCACATTAGTATTCTACGATCATCGCTGTAACGGACGATCCAACGGGGCCGAGGTCAGCTCTATGACGATGGAGAACCTGACCGCGGATGCAGATGCATTACGTCAGGCATTAGGCTTTGATAAGTGGGCGGTGCTCGGGCACTCGTTTGGTGGCAATGTCGCGTTGGAGTATGCTTTGCGTTATCCGCAAAGTCTCACGCATTTGATCTTGATGGATACGGGAGGTGATCAATGGTGGGTGAACCACAATGCTCCGGAGCTGCTGGCGAAACGCGGCTACAGTGCCGACACCGTGCAGGAGGCGCGCCGCTTTTATAACGGTGAGATTACAACCGACGAGTTTATACCTGTCTTTATGACGTTTAGCGAAGCATATAACTACGATAATAGCCTCTTTAAAATTGACGAAGATATGGACCCAGCTTACATGCCCGAGTTTCGACCCGAAGCGCTCATCTTTGGCTATCGCCACGTACTCAAGAACTGGACGGTGATGGACCGGCTCAGAGAGATACAGGCGCCAACTCTGGTTATAGCAGGTCGTTTTGATTTTCTGTTCCCAACGGAGCACCAGGTGGCACTTGCCGGGGGGATTCCCAATGCGCATCTGGAGATAATTGAGTGCGCTGGTCATAATCCCCACATGGAGCGGCAAAATGATGTACTTGTAGCGATCAGAGATTTCCTGGCAGATGTGAATCACGGTAGCGCCAGACGGCACTAAATACAGCACGTTCTGCATCCAGGGATATTAAACGACTAAGGAGGACATCCCATGAACATAAAGCAACTCCTTTTTGGATCGTTGTTCATAGGGGGCGTACTGGCTGTAACCCGCCTGCTATTCGCAAAGCCAGCATCAGCAAAACCTGTTGCAGAAGCCACGTCCTATGATTTGATCGACGAATACATAGAAGAGCAAAGACGCCGCCTGCACATCCCTGGGATATCCCTCGTCATCGTCGAAGGCGACAAGATTGTGCACTATCGCGGCTTTGGCCAAGCGCGTCCGGGTGGAGCAGCACCCACCCCCCAGACACCCTTCTTCATCGGCTCGGTCACCAAGTCTTTCACTGCCCTGGCAATCATGCAGCTTGTGGAGGCTGGTAAAGTGGAGCTGGACGCACCTGTTCAGCGTTACCTGCCCTGGTTCAGGGTGGCAGACCGGGAGGCATCGGCCCAGATGACCGTGCGCCAGCTGCTCAACCATACCAGCGGTCTATCGGTCGTGCAAGGGCAAACAATCCTGACTGACTTCGATGATGACCCAGATGCAACCGAACGACAACTGCGGGCCTTGGCGACACTCAAGCTGGCTCACCCGGTTGGCGCAAAATTTGCCTACAACAACACGAATTACAACATCCTCGGACTTATCATCGAAGCCGCCAGCGGT
>Ga0153915_10005113_pt1 | contig 12185 bp, 11 predicted proteins | sample Opewatmetagenome_2_FD_107003 | JGI IMG/M metagenome (GOLD analysis project Ga0153915, IMG submission 107003) | Freshwater wetland microbial communities from Ohio, USA - Open water 3 Core 3 Depth 3 metaG | ecosystem: Environmental > Aquatic > Freshwater > Wetlands | place: USA: Ohio, Lake Erie...
CCAGCTATCGTCAGACATGCGTGATCTTGAGGTAGCCGCTGCCGAGGGAAATGAAAAAGCTCTTCTTGCACTTAATATGTATGCTTACAAAGTCAAAAAATTCATCGGATCCTATATTGCTGTCCTGAACGGACTGGATCTTCTCGTTTTTACCGGTGGAGTCGGGGAGAATGATTTTAAAATGAGGGCTATGATCTGCTCGGATATGGAAAGCCTTGGAATTGAATTTGATATAGATGCAAATATTGGCGTAAGAGGAAAAGACAAAGTAATTTCAAAACCAGAGTCAAAAGCCACAGTGATGAGCATTAACACCGACGAGGAATTTGTTATTGCCTCTGATACCAGATATATAGTCGAGCATCAAACAGTGTAATTACTAATTCTAAAACAGAAACTCCATGGTATTAAAAAGCATGTCGGACCTTAAGGGGATTGTGGCGGGCAAACCCAGGAAAAAACTTGTACTGGCAGCTGCTCAGGATCAACATTCACTAAGTGCTGTTTTAAGAGCATGGAAAGATGAAACTATCGAGCCCATTCTAATTGGTGATAAAGAAATTATACAGAATATATGCGCTGAAAATGGCTATGATATTTCGGGATTAAGAATAATTCACGAGTCTTCAACTGAAATAGCTGTTGAAATGGCTGTAAAGATGCTGAGTACCAAACAGGCTGATATTCTTATGAAGGGAAAAGTTGGCACTTCCACTCTTTTAAAAAGTGTACTTAATAAGGAGTGGGGGCTAAGGACTGGCAACCTCCTTTCACACATTGCTCTTTTTGAGGTGGATACATATCATAAGCTGATTGCGGTAACAGACGTGGCGATGAATATAGCTCCCAATCTTAAAGATAAAATAGCAATTGTAAATAATTCGGTTGCATTACTTCTCAGGCTTGGATATGTAATGCCGAAGGTTGCAGTTCTGGGGGCTGTTGAAATGGTTAATGAGAACATGGAAGCCACGCTTGATGCAGCTTTACTTTCAAAAATGAATCAGCGAGATCAGATCAGGGACTGTATTATAGACGGACCGCTGGCATTTGACAACGCAGTAAGTCTTGAAAGTGCTAAATTTAAAGGTATAAAAAGTGAAGTGGCGGGTGATACTGATCTTCTGCTGATGCCCGATATTGAGGTAGGGAATGTGCTTTATAAATCCCTTGTTTTTTTCGCGAAAGCAAAAGTGGCTTCAATAATCCTTGGCGCTCAGGTCCCCATTGTACTTACATCCCGGTCTGATTCCGAACAGGCTAAGTACGACAGTATACTCCTGGCAGCAGCAGCAAGCAAATAAACATAAACAGGAATGATCCGATCGCTTGACCAGATGGTTGAAAGGGTACTTTCGCTGCATAAAAAGCATCGGATAGCTGTGGCATGGGCTCAGGATACTCATACTTTAAGTGCGATTCACAAGGCAGTAAATTGTGGATTCGCTGAAGCTATTTTAATTGGCCATTCACCTGAAATTAAGAATGTTTGCAGAAAAACCGGCATTGATCACGAATTGTTCTCGCTTGTTGACTCAGAAGATGAAGCAAGTTCTGCATCGGAGGCAGTCAGGCTCGCCAGGATCGGTGACGCTGATATAGTAATGAAAGGACTAGTCGGCACTGATAAGTTTCTGAAGGCTGTTATGGATAAGAACGATGGACTGATGCTCCCTGAAGCAGTTCTCAGCTATGTGTGCGCACTTGAAATACCCGCTTATCATAAACTGCTTTTCATTACTGATCCTGCTGTAATCCCGTTCCCGAACCTGAACCAGAAGATAGCGATGGCTGACTATGCAATCGAAATGACCGAAAGATTCGGAATTAACAGGCCAAAAATAGCCCTTATAGGGGCATCTGAAAAACTAAGCCGTCACTTTAAGAGTTCTTCAGATTATCCTAAAATGTGCAAGATGTCCAGGGATGGAAGGATCAGAAATTGTATAATGGATGGTCCGCTTGATATATTCCTTGCCTGTGATAAGAAAAGTGTTGAAATTAAAGGGATTAACACACCGGTCAATGGTGATTCGGACATACTTCTTTTCCCGTCCCTTGAATCGTGTAATCCTTTTTATAAAGGACTTATGCTATTTGCGCAGGGGGAACTGGCAGGGATAATCAGGGGAACCTCAAAACCTGTTGTGGTGATGTCGAGGAGCGAAAGCGAAAAATCGAAGTTTTATTGTATTGCACTCTCATGTTTAATGGCCTAGAGCCTGATAATCAGAAATAAAGCATTAATTCAAATCTTCTTATATGGCCAAGCGACTTATCCTGGCGATAAATCCCGGATCCACATCTACAAAATTCGCACTGTTTGAGGAAAAGAACCTGATCTTTGAAAAAACTCTGAGGCATTCTTGTGAGGAACTTTCAGGATTTGCCAGGATAACTGACCAGTTTCATTTCAGGAAAGACCTGATCATGAAAGAATTGGTTGATAATTGCCATGAATTATCGGAAATTGCTGCAGTGGTCGGCAGAGGAGGACTGATAAAACCTATTGAATCAGGCATTTATGAAGTCAATCAAAAAATGAAGGATGATCTTTTTACTGGAATACTTGGGCAGCATGCAAGCAATTTAGGGGGATTGATTGCGGATGATATTGCTGCATCCTTACCCCGGGCTAAAGCATTTATCGTTGATCCTGTCGTGGTTGATGAGTTACAGCCGGTGGCAAGGATTTCAGGGCATCCAGCCATCGAGCGCATTTCAATTTTTCATGCGTTGAATCAAAAGGCAGTTGCCCGTATTTATGCAGAAACGGTTGGCAGGAAATACGAAGAGATGACTCTGATAATAGCCCATATGGGAGGAGGAACAAGTGTCGGAGCCCATAAGAAAGGGAAAGTGATTGACGTCAACAACGCACTGAATGGTGATGGCCCGTTCTCTCCGGAACGTTCAGGAGGACTTCCGTCGGGTCAGCTGATCGATATCTGCTTTAACGGAAAACTTACCTACGGAGAGCTCAAGTCGATGATTACAGGCAAGGGAGGTATGGTTGCATATCTGGGTACCAACAATTTTCTGGAGGTATGTCGCAGGGCAGAGGGTGGGGATCAGAAGGCTATACTGATCGTAGAGGCTCTTGCCTACCAGATAGGAAAAGAAATTGGTGCTGCGGCTGCAGTGCTGAACGGGAAGGTGGATGCTATTATCCTCACAGGGGGATTAGCTCACAATCAGGCACATATTGATAGAATAAAAGCAATGGTGGGATTTATTGCCGACGTGATCGTTTACCCGGGGGAGGATGAAATCAAGGCTCTGGCTTATAATGGATTGCTTGCCCTTGATGGGAAAATAGAGATCAGGAAGTATTGTTAAGGATTAGATACTGCCACCGGCAATATTTTCCCGTTAAAGAACTTGTGCCCATTAATTGCGAAATATGATATAAATCCAGCCATTTCTGCAGGCTGCAATGGAGCTTTAAATCCCGGAAAAGCATTTTCGAACATTTTAGTCTGCACAGATCCCAGCGCAAGGCAGTTGGCACTAATGCCTTGCTCAGCAAGTTCAACTGCAAGGCATTCTGTGAAACATGCAAGAGCTGCCTTGGATGCACTGTAATAGGCAAGACCCCTGTATTTTGTACTTCCCTGAAACCCTCCCATACTGGATATATTTAGGATATGGGAGCCTCTGGACATTAAAGGTACAAGCATTTTAATAAGGCTTGCAGGTCCGAAGAAATTAGTCTCCATCATCATCCTTGCATCCTGTCCAGAGATCCTCAGGAAGTCCGTGACAATCAGGTTACCGGCACAGTTTATCATGATATCCAGCCTGCTAAAACGGTCAAAAACCTGTTCTTTTACGGTACCAGCTTCATTTTCAAGAACCGAAAGATCAAAGCGCAGATAAGAGACATTTTCGTTTGTACATAAGGCTGTTATTTCTTTTAATTTTTCTTCATCCCTTCCTGTGAAAAGTACCTGGTTATCCCTGTCATTAGCCATTTGGAGAACTACCTCTCTTCCGATTCCTCCTGAACCGCCGTTAACAATTATATTCATATATGCAGTGTAATTTGGTAAGAGTTTTTTTCGTTTATTTGCTGAGCATTAGTGTAAAGTTACAAAATTGTATCTATGATGATGTTTTCTGAAAAAAGATGTGAGCCTGTGAAGATATTGCGGAGAGCCGGGTTCATTATGTTCTTATTATTTGTCTCTTTTTTAGCAGTTTATAGTCAGCAGAAACGCGTTGAAGCACCGCCATTCAAGGAAAGGCTCTTTTACGGGGGGAGCTTTGGTCTTCAGTTCGGAACCTATACGGATATAGCCATATCTCCGATTGTCGGATTATGGGTTTTACCGCGGATCAATATTGCCGCAGGTCCTGATTTCCGCTATTTTAAATTCTATTCTGATAATACAACAATTTACGGTGGAAAACTGTACACTGAAATAGTGTTTCTTCAGGACCTTGATAACATAATTCCGCTCGGCCTTCATTTAGGCTTGTTTCTCCATGGTGAGTATGAAGCTCTTAGCCTGGAATCATCCTATTTTAAAGATCCTCCCTACACCTCCAAAAGATTTCTGTTAAATACTTTCCTCGCCGGTGGCGGTGTCAGACAGCAACTGGGACAGAGATCTTCAATGAACCTGACATTCCTTTGGGCTCTGAATGATTCAGGATATGGTATTTACGGCAGTCCTGAAATAAGAGTGTCATTCATTTTCTGAGCAGGATCCGGGATTAGACTTTAAGCGTTTGCTTCCAGTGACTTGATCGGATTAGCCCGGCCAAGAAACTTGACCGTAGAGAATTCGAAATAGGCCATCGATCATGATTTAGAGTTTTTAAAGAAGGAGAATCTTTGGCGTAAATCATTCCAAATAAAGAACAATTTTAAGTCTTCTTAACTGTCCCACAATTCAATATTTGAGAAGATCCCTGAAAGCAGGGGTAAATATCCGTAAATTTTATTGTGTTATCAGGATCAGGAAAAACATCTTATCCCATCAGTAACTAAGAAATGAATGTTTTCGATCCTGGAGCATAAAAATCAGATGGTTTACATTTGTAATCAGACCAAATTGGCTGTATATTCACATATGTAATCGCAATATTTATAAATCGAGGGTTACAAAAGTAAATTTATTAAATTAAAACTTATTACACTTAATATAATATTAATAACCAATATTTTAAAGTATATTATCTAATTTATTTGAATAATTAAACCTGTAAATGTACGTCTATTTTCTTTAGAAAATGGTTTTTATTTAATTTAATCTATTATATACCAGATATATATACGTCTAAACTCAAATTTCACTCCAGATAAGTAACTTTTGTAATTATCTGAATATCAGCTAAGTAGTATCATGTCCTTCCTTAATTGCTTTGTCCTGCCAGTCTATATTTACACATGTAATGTAATATAGTTACCAATGTAAATTTAATTTGAATTACATTTGTAATAATAAAAATTACATAAATGAAGGAAAGAATTTTAGAGTTTTTAAGAAAAGAAAATAAAACTTCAGCTCAATTCGCTGAGGAAATTGGAGTACAACCTTCAGGAATCTCTCATATCCTTTCAGGAAGGAATAGACCAAGCCTTGATTTTGTAATTAAAATGATTGAAAAATATTCTTTTATTTCAACCGACTGGTTATTATTCGGTAAGGGATCAATGTACAATGAACCCAGTCTGACTACATTATTTGATGATTCAGGATCGGACAAGTCTGGAAAATCAATAGAAATAGTAACAGAATTTTCTGAAAAAGAAGAAAAAATAGTCAGAAATTCTTCAGAGACAATTGATTCCTCTTCGAAACTTCCCGGAAAAGAGATATCACAGGTAACGAAAATAGTCTGGTTTTACGAAGATAGAAGCTTCGAGGAATATTATCCGCACAAAGTCTGACTGGTTTTCCTGAAAGATAATTTCATTAGTTATCTTTGCACAAAACTGGCTGTAAATGGCAAAACGGATTGAAGATTTCACTGTAAAGGAAAACCGGTCCCTTAATAAAGAAATATTTGTATTGGAGCTTACGAGTAACAGCGATTTACCAGAGCTGAAACCAGGCCAGTTTGTTCAGGCAAAGGTGGATGGAAGCCCGGAAACTTTCCTTCGTCGCCCATTATCCATCCATGATGTTGATTATGAGAAAAATACTATCAAACTTCTTGTGCAGATAGCCGGCAAAGGAACAGAAACACTTTCGAAGTTGCGGACAGGAGCAGTTCTCAACATGATTTATCCTCTTGGAAATTCCTTCTCTCTTCCTGGTGAAAATGAAAAGATATTGCTGGTTGGGGGAGGATGCGGTGTAGCCCCTTTGTTGTTCCTGGGAAAATATTTAAATTCAAACGGATACAATCCTGAAGTTCTTTTGGGTTTCAGGAACAGTGACCGCATTATAGAATACGAAGAATATCTCCGGTTGGCAACTGTCCACCTCACCACCGAAGATGGTTCCAAAGGTGATAAAGGATTTGTTACAGATAATCCGATTCTGAAAAATACCCATTTTGACAGGATATTCTGCTGCGGTCCTCAGGCAATGATGAAGGCTATTGCGCGGTATAGCCTTAAAAACAATATTGTATGTGAGGTCTCTCTTGAAAACCTGATGGCATGCGGTATCGGAGCGTGCCTCTGCTGTGTGGTGGATACCGTGAAGGGTCATCTATGCACCTGTATTGATGGCCCGGTATTTAATATAAAGGAATTAAAATGGTAAATCTCGGGATATCTATCGGGAACCTCAAATTCAGAAATCCTGTCCTGACTGCATCAGGAACATTCGGATATGGGTCAGAATTTGATGATTTTGTTGATATTTCAAGGCTTGGAGGAATCGTACTTAAGGGTTCAACTATTGAGCCAAGGGAAGGTAACCCTTATCCGAGAATGGCTGAAACTCCTTCCGGCATGCTTAACTCCGTGGGTCTGCAGAATAAAGGTATTGATTACTTCGAAAACAATATATATCCCAAAGTAGCCGAATACGATACTAACGTAATAGTCAATATTAACGGAAGTTATATTGAGGATTACGTTGCGCTCGCAAAAAGAATTGACAAGCTGGCCAGGATTCCTGCAGTGGAACTTAATATTTCATGTCCGAACGTAAAAATGGGAGGAATGGCTTTTGGAACTAATCCTGATACTGCCAGTGAAGTTATCAGAGCTGTCAGGGATGCTTATTCGAAAGTGCTGATTGTCAAACTGTCACCCAATGTAACAGATATTACGGAATTTGCAAAAATAGCCGAAGATGAGAAAGCAGATTCAGTTTCCCTGATTAATACCCTGCTGGGTATGGCAATTGATGTCAGGACTATGAAGCCATCACTTTCAACAATTACAGGAGGCCTTTCCGGTCCGGCAATTAAACCGATAGCTCTAAGAATGGTCTGGCAGGTAGCGAATGCTGTGAAGATACCGGTAATTGGAATTGGTGGTATCATGACAGCCGATGATGCTATAGAATTTTTACTTGCGGGCGCTGCAGCAATCCAGGTCGGAACGGCTTCCTTTATTGATCCGCAGATATCAGTTAAAATTGTTGATGGTATTGAAAGGTACCTGACAGACAGAGGATTAAGTGATATCAAAGACCTGACAGGTAAATTACTCATTTAATAAAGTATTTTATACGAACCTTTAAACAGGGATCAATAAACGATATAATTAGAATCCGGAAAAGAATTATTTCTGCCTGTCAAATTTCTCCTTTTTTACTTTAAATTTGTAATCGTTAAGTACAAAAAACTATCTCTTTTTAACCTAAATCAATAGTAATGGCTGAAAATATTCATATCGATAATCTTGATAAGAAAATTCTCGATATTATAACAAAAAATGCCAGAATACCCTATCTGGAAGTTGCAAGGGAGTGCAATGTTTCGGGAGCTGCTATTCACCAGCGGGTTCAGAGGCTAATAAAGATCGGAGTAATTAAAGGTTCGGAATTTAAAGTTGATCCTGTTCTTGTGGGTTTTAAAACCTGTGCTTATATTGGAGTCTATCTTGATCATCCCGGACATTACCGTGATATCATCAAGAAATTCAGAGATATACCTGAGATTATAGAATGCCATTATACCACCGGTAATTATTCGTTGTTTATCAAGGTCTATACCCGTGATAATGAACACCTACGCGATATACTTACTGACAAGATCCAGAATATCCCAGGAGTAATACGTACAGAAACCCTTATTTCACTGGAAGAATCCATAAACAGGCAGATCCCTGTTCTTTCAAAGTAACTTTGATTAATTGTTCGTCAGGCAGACCAACCGGGAGCATGCCAGAAAAGGAGTTAAGGTTTTTTCCTGAAAAGAGTAAAAGGAATGCTATCGGTATCTGTGCCCCTTTCAAGAACAAGTCCTAACCGGATTGTATCAGTTTTTATTTTATTTGCAAGAATTGACAGATCAAAAGTCCTCTTACCATCTTTCTGTATGGAGACTGTATCAGCAGGCAATCCGGAAACCAGCCAGTCGTCAGGTAGACCCTTAATACTCAGTTTATATATTTCCTTAACTCCTTTAACATTTGAAACTGAAGCAGTTAGTTTGCGTGCAGTTTTTTCCTGAATATAAGGCTCCTGCAAATAGTCAAAAACCACTACCCAGTCGGTATTATGTTTCACAACCTTCCAGGGGGAGAGTTTCCAGAGCTTTTCAATTTCTTTCCTGTCAACCTTAAGTGATTGTCCCGGATCAGGAAGATTTGTTTTATCAGGACCGATAGTGACAGGCAGCTTATATTTGGCAAGCACTCTTTTGGTCATAACTACGGTACTATCTGTCAATATATCCAGGGTTGCCGGAGCATCAAATCCGCTGATGGCCACGGTTACTATTTTATTGCCTACTGGTTTGCGCCAATTATCAGGGATAGCCTTTGTTCCGCCGATAATTCCGAAAATTGAAGCCAGAGTGGCTCCGGTGCAGTCAGTATCATCTCCGCAGTTAATAGCAATGCAAATGGATTTTCCAAAATCACCTTCTCCGTACAGCCAGCCGATAATCGTAAAGGCAACATTACGGGGGGCCTGAAACCATCCCATATCCTCTGTATTTTTTATTACAACCGTTCGGGCTTCCTTCCAGTCCTTTCCTTCCTGCTTAGCCAAAACTGCAGTCCGGACTGCCTTTGCTACACGGCATTCCTCAGGGATCATTGACAGGCCAAATTTTATCAGACTGTCGCGATCGTGTTCAATAAAGGCAGCCGATTCGACAGCTGAAGTAAATATTTCAGCATAAGTGCCTTCGGCCATTCCATGATCCACACAGGCATCCTCCCTTCCAAATTCAGCGGCCATCAGGGGATTCCCCGGGAAAAGACACGCCCATATTTCAGAGCGAATCCATGCCCCATTGCTGGTTTTCCATTTTGCGTTATCGAATTCCCCCGATACAGGAGGCATAAATCCCGTGCGCATGTTTCTTTTACCTACACCATATTCGTTCCAGTTTACAGGTATGTATTTAAGCCAGTATTTGCCGAGTTTAAAAGCATCAATATGTGCATTATTCTCTTGCATGGCTTTCAGCCAGAGGATTTGAAGATCGAGATCGTCATTGGCGGCGGGTTCTCCCTTCTTCAGATTCGTGTAGTAAGTAATTTCGTGAATATTTGTATCCCCTTCGAATGGCATTCCAAGGGTCCCTCCAATGTTTTTTCCCAGCCAGCAGGCATATATCTTATCACGGAATTCACTTTCATTTATATATGTTTTCTGATCCTTTTTACAGGAATAACATATGAACCAAAAACAGATGACTGAAAGAAACAGGCAAAGTTTCTTAAAATTCAGATTCAGCATTGTCAGAACAGATTAGGTTTGATTATAAAACTTACAAAAAACAGTAGTGCCTGAACATAACATTTGATCTTAATTAACTCATTTCCAGCTTTCGAGGATAGCAATTAATCTACCAGCCTTTTCTTCAATTTCTTTCGATTCCTTTTGCAGGCTGGTCACAAATTTATTTTTGTCGTATACACCGCGTACATTCTGAAAGTCACTCTCTCTGATATTATCATCCCCGTCAATACCAAATCCAATTTTGCTGCCCGGATCAAATTCCTTTTCAGCATCCTTCAGGATCATATTATTCAGTTTAATGGCATTTGCTTTCCAGTCTGTAATGATCTGAAGTAAAGCACTGACCTGAAGGTTTTCAGGCTTATCGCCGGTTTGAAGGCTAATGAAACTTGAACACCAATTCCAGGCATAATTATCGTAGTTGTTATAGATTGATTTAAGGTATATATTCAACTCGTCGAGCGATCTTATTTTGAGCGTTTTCACTGAGTTGATCAAATCATCAATCTTGCTCGCTGGCGCGAACAATCCGCAAATATCCACCCATTTTTCAGTTCCCTCTGTCCCTTGCGCAGACAGCATACTCTTTAAAACGATCGGCGATGATTTGGAATCCAAAGCCTGAATCCGTTTAACTACTTCCTGTCCGGTGTATATTTTCAGGGCCATCTCATAATACTTCCTGGTGGTCTTCAGAAGAAGGCGATGAATGGCTATTCCCTTGTAGTTAACATAATCCTGTTTTTGATCTGCTTTTTCTGAAAGCTCTTTAAGAATATTAATGCCATTAATTATTTTTCCAATAATGAAAGGATTGAATAAATCAAAATGAATCAGGTCCAGCTTGTCAGGATCCTTTCTTCTGTCCCGTGTCGGCCATTTATCGCAATCCCGGCGTGTCCCGACAGTTAATAAGTTCATTGCCGGGGTAAGTTCACTCTTCCCGTTTTCTTCTGTGATATATGAAAATGGGAAATCCGAGGTGTCAAAATTTGAGTAATGCTTCCCCATCACTACAGTAAAAGCACCAATATGGCACGGCAGCAACAGGTATGAGAATGATCCCGTTTTAGAACCGCGCTCCAGTATTCCCTGATGCACCGGGCCAAGCTTGTACATATGGTTACTCTGATTTGTCCCGCTTCCTGCATTAAAAAAAGAAGCAAGACTTGCTATTATAAGGGTAGATTTGTGGTGGGTTACAGTGTATGGCCCTGCAAACAGGCTGCAAGCTTCTCCATGGAATGCTTCACAATTTGCAAAAAACACAGAGTTTTCTCCTGAGAATTGCTTACCCATTTTCACTCCCTGTCCCACAAAACTTTTAACAAGTATAGCTCCATCATCGACTGTCGATCCGGATAAAACAATAAAGTTTTTCGCAACGACACCAGCGCCAATACTTGCAGGTGCTTCGCTGCAGCTGCGGATGGTTCCTTCTTCAAGCAACGCGGCTCCTGAGACTGCTGCATAACTCCCCACCGAAACGTTACGGATTATCATTGAATTCAGGATCCGCGCACCGGTCTGGATAAGTCCACGTTTTGATTTCTTTGATTCACAGTAGTCCCTGATTAGTTGAAGTAACTTATCAGTAAAATCTTTGTCGTGACGATAAAGCACAGCCAGATACGCTGTTTGTGAGGATAACCTGTCAAATACTGGCAATTCCCTCCCCCCTCCTTCATTTAAAACTTCAATTTCAGTACCATTGCCAAAAGCTGATTCACCATCGACTATCAGCGAACCGACATTTGAAACAGCTACATTCCCTTCGATGATATAGTTTGAGAGATTCCTGACATCAGAAATATAAACATAATCGCCTATTTCACAATTGCTTATTAAGCTGTTGTAAATACCGGATGTTCTTGAAATGGATTTTTCCAACTCTAACAAGCCTGAATAAATACCCAGTTTTATATCGCCTTCAAACCGGGTATTTCTGATATTTTCGGGTGAAAATCCTTCCTTGACGGTTATATTGGCCCAACTTTCTGCAGAACAGTTTTGCGAAAGAAGTTTGTTTATTTCTTCTTTTGATAAATGCCTGTATGTCATATTAGGGAAAGGATGTTTGAATATTGGATCTGCTTTAGGGGATATTTACCAATTACGGTTATCATAGTTTGAGCTTTCTATATCCTTAAAATACCTTACGGTTTCAACGTGAAGCTCGGAGGTTGCAGGTTCGTCGCAGATAATTATGCCTCTTTGGTGCATCTGAAGAATAGAAGCGGTCCACATATGGCTGATGCTTCCCTCAACAACTTCTTTCAGGGCCCTTGCTTTATTATAGCCTGAAATTATTATTATCACCTCTTTTGCATCCATGACCGTCCCGACACCCACTGTCAG
>Ga0153915_10005114_pt1 | contig 12184 bp, 5 predicted proteins | sample Opewatmetagenome_2_FD_107003 | JGI IMG/M metagenome (GOLD analysis project Ga0153915, IMG submission 107003) | Freshwater wetland microbial communities from Ohio, USA - Open water 3 Core 3 Depth 3 metaG | ecosystem: Environmental > Aquatic > Freshwater > Wetlands | place: USA: Ohio, Lake Erie...
GACGATCTTTGAAGCTGGCTTTTTGCACGATTGTCGCTCGATCCTTAAAAGAGAGGTTTTGCTGATCCATATGAAGAAATTATCGCAATTGACACGTCTTCTGATCTTGCTGCTGATCCTGGCGGTGCTTTTCAGCGCTTGCTCGGCAAAGAAAACGCCCACGACGGAGCCAACTGCAGTGGGACAGGAAGCGCAAGTTCCACAAGCACCTGAGCAGCCCACCGCCACCCAGGGACCGACCAGTACCCGTGCTCCGCGCGCCACCGCTACCGCCACCTTACCTCCAACCGAAACGCCCCTGCCATCGGTGACTCCCACATCTACTGAAGCGCCTACCCTGACCCCGAGCGTCACGCCGGTGATCCCGGTCAGCCAGGGCACGCCGCTGCCACAGCCCCCCTTTATGGTCGCCTTTGATAATGCCAGTCAATTGCGTTTGCTGGCAGCCTATGGGAAGGAAAGACCCTATGAAGTGCGTCTTTCTGCGGATGGGTCACGTGTGTTTGTGGCCAATGGCGCAGGCATCGATGTGTACGACGCTGCTTCTCAAGAACACCTCTCCACGATCCCCGCTGTTGCCGATTGTGAGCTGAGCCTGGCAGAGGATGTGCACGTGATCCAGCCGGCTGGCGACGGGCAGAGCGTAGCAGCTTGCAGCGCACAGGAGCTGCGGGCTTACACGCTCGACGGTCAGATGCTGTGGAGTCTGCCGCTGCCTCCCAGCGCAAAAATGCTGTCAGGAAAACCTGTTCCAACCAGACTTGTCATTTCGCCTGATTTGAAGTATGTGGTATTGCCGGTCGTAGGTGGGAAATCCGAGGTGTGGGATCCTGCGAAAAGCCAGGTCCTCCTGACCGAGTTGGGTGTGAACCCGGTCTTTTCTCCGGATGGCAGCCGCATGGGATTGGACTTCAACGGAACCGTATGGATTTATAACACTCAGGATTGGAGCAAGCAGCAGTCAGTCGTGATCCGCCTGGGAGAGACAAAGCTATTCTTGCCGGGTGGTGAACGTCTGGCTATCTTGAAGACGAACCAGCTATACATTTACTCCTTGACCGATGGTAAGCTTGAAAGAATATTCTATGAGTATACCGCCAGCTCCAGCACCAGTCTCTTCTTCTCACCGGATGGGCAGCTTGTCGCCTGGTCGGGTAAGGAATTTCCCGATAAACCTCTGAATGTCTGGAGTATTGCAGAAGGGAAGCAGACTGGCACTTTACGGCGCACCGACTCCATTTACTCCGTCTGGCCGCAGGAATTTACACGCCTGACGAATGAGGGCAGGGCGACGGTTAACCTTTTTGCCGAAGCGATTCAGAAGGAAAGCGAAGGACCCTTTGTTTCTGCCGGTTACATGGTTTGTATCCTGGATAACAGCTCAGAGGCCCCTTGCGGCGCAGACTTCCTGAACACGGTTTACGATTTGAAAGGCAGGCCGATCAAACTCGTTCGCAGCGCTCCCAATGGACCCTACCAGGTTTTCAATGGATCTGGCAGCAACGAGTCCTTGCTGGGAAGTATTTACCTGACGAGTGGCCGCGTCTATACTCCCGTATCGGTTTCGCCTGACCAACGCTATCTGCTGACCTATTCGCTGATTGATGAGCGTAATATCAGTTGGGGCAATTACCGCAGTGAGCTGTGGAACGTCCAGTCCGGCATTGCGGTGGTAAATATGCCGGGGCGTGTCCTGAACGCCACCTTTAGCCAGGATGGACGCTATGGTGCTTTCATGGTCGGCACGTATACCGGTACGACCATCAATCGTTTGTTTCTAACGGTTTTTGATTTCGTCGAGCGGCGAGTGGTCTTCCAACCCGGTTTTGCCGCCCCTACCGGCCTCGAGCCGACCGGTATGGCGTTCCTTCCGCAAGGTGCCTTCGTCTATGCCCAGGAAACCAGCCGGGATGGCAAAGACCTGATCGTGCTCAAGATCCTGGACGTGGAAAAATGGCAGGTCCGGCGCGAAATCGAGATTAGCGATTTTGGTAACCTGACTTCCAGGTCCGTGAACCGCTTGCCTGCCATGGCTGCCTCATCTGATGGCAATGTCCTGGCAGTGGCGCTCGCCGATAACCGGGTACGGCTGTTCGACCTGTCCAGCGATACGGAGATCTATACCTGGGCGCCCCTCAGCTCGCAAACCACCTCTTTGGTGTTCTCGTCCAATGGGTACGTGTTAGGTACGCTCGCGGCTGAGGATGGGTTGATCAAAGCCTGGGGCATCTGGCCGTAAACAATTCCGATTGATCGATTTTCAAAACCGGAGCAGTTGGTCTGCTCCGGTTTTGTTTTGCTGATATTCACTTCAAAGGTCAACTATAGACCAAGCTGCTTGATCAGGCTGCGCGCTTCATCTGCTCGGTCGAGGCAAAATGCATTGAGATGAACCCAACTTGACAGCACCTCTTTGGCTGAATGTCCGTACATGGGCTGTACGTTGGCTCCGGAATCTGGAGGCAGGCTGAAGGCTGTCCAACCCGGTAGGTATTCCATCCAGAATGAGAGTGAAATCAAGTAACCCAGCCGCACCAGGCGCGGGTCGATCTCTGCCCGATTGTCGGCAATCCCGGCAAGATAGCCGTCCAGCAGGGCAGCTTCGAGCCTTTCCACATCATATGGATCGTAATCAAAGAAATACATGCTGTTTCCAACCAGTTCTCCCAGGTCATTACCTGCTGCGCCTGGGCCGGCAAAAGCCCAGTCAACGCCGATCAGTTCCTCCTCGCCAGTCTGGGGTGAATGTGTCCACATAAAATTCTTGCGGTGCACGTCATTATGGCAGAGCACCTGAGGCAGGCGGGTGTTGACAAGGTCAAAGCGGTTTTTTTCCACGATCAGTTGCAACACACGCAGCTTCTGCTTGTCATCCAACGCCTCCTGGATGATTGGCAGTTTCCAGACATTTTGTTCGAACTCGGGGTTCATGAAACCTGACCACCCATTCTGATCTGCCCAGCCGATGCCAAAGAAGGGGCCACAGAGCCAGGGTTGGTCGGGGAGGGGAGTACCGCACAGGTAGGCGCCCTGGAAGCGCCCCAGCTGCCGGGCTGTACGCTGAAAATAATCCAGCGACCACTGCTTGCCGGTCACTTCCCGGATATATTCGATCCACACCCATGCCCCATTCTCATTTTCCATTACCCCATAGCAGCGCGGGGCACGCACACCAGGCGGTAGCTCCTCCAGCAAGCCGGATTGGAATGCCATGATTTCCCGCCTCCAGTAGGTAGCTTCGCGCGGCTGCTGACTCGACTGTTTGGGGTTGTTCATGCATTTCAGAACCACCGTCCAGGGTCGCTTCCCTTTTGTAGTTTGCCCCTGCCCTTTGAAGCGGAACAAGCCGCTGGTGGTGTCGGTTAAAAGATCGTGACCGATCGGTTCGACTGTCCAATCGAGAATTACCAAATCCGGGTTGTGCTGGTCCTTGCGGACTGCCTCTGTCAAAACCGCTTGATCCATCGCCTTTAGCTGTTCAGGAAGATTACCGACCATTTTTGCTCCCTGCCGAATCTTTCTATTTCAATAGATGATCTAAAGTTTCCCGAGTAAGCAAGTCAGCACTTTCACCAACTTCCAGGAATGGTCGTACATCCTCAGCAGCATCTCGCCAGGGAGTTTCTTGTAAGCGCTGATGAATGATCGCTTTCCAGTTATCCAGTGTGAGGCTTACCCCCGGCCACCCTGTCTGGATTAATGCGTTATTGAGCAGCTTCAAGTTCGGTGCCGGCCAGGTTGGGTCGCTGAGATACCAGACCAGATCGTATAGGTCGCGCCCTTTGAGGTAGGGTCGTTGCAAGATCGCATGCAGCTTACCGGCTAACAAAGAAGCCCGATCATGGTGTTGGAGCTGAAGGATCACAAAACGGCGCGTAACGGTGGTAGCCAGGGTCGCGCCAGCGGGTGGGCGCGTATCGACTTCAATCTTGACAGCCAGAGCTTCAGAGCGGTGCGGCGAAAGACCTAGCTCGAACAGCAAACCTGGGAAACGAACAAAGGCGCTGTGGACTGTTTTCCTGTCGTTTACTTTTAATTCGACCTGGTAACCTTCGGGGGCCAGCTCTGAGCGGATGGCTTGCAGGTAAGCGTGAAAATCATACTTGTCTTGCTCCTGTTCGAGGGCAAAATCGAGATCTTCGGAATACCGTCTGTGGGCGTACAGGAAACGTAAAGCCGTGCCGCCATGAAATGCCAGTGGGATCATCGCTCCAGCGTGCTGCAAGGCTCCCAGGAGGCGCGCTTGTAAGTATTCACGGGTTGTGTTACGAGCTTGAGACGGGGTGGAGGCGCGATGTACCAGATCGGCAAGGTAATCTTTCATGTTTTCTCATACTCCGAGGATTCAGATTCAACCATACTGGCGATGATCTCATAAGCTCGCTGCACTTTGTGGCTGGAATATAGAACTGCGTTCTTATGAAGCTCATCCAGGTTCAGGTCTTCCAGGTTCTGCAAGCGCAGTTCGTGCAAATAAGCAGGCGAATCGCTTCTGGCTTGCAGATAGATCAAGTCCAACAAAGCTTTTTCCGGAGCTGCAACGAATGCTGTTTGGTTATTCCCCAGGTCGGTCATGCAGTAACCCGACAGAAGGACGGGCTTGATGTGGCGAAACTCGAAAATTCCCAGGGGTGTGTTCCAGGAGCCTGGTCGCAGTGTGGTAACGCTGGTTGTCGCCGGCACATACTCCGGGATTAATCCATAGAAAGCTAATGCTGACTGGCAGCTCACATAGGATGCATGCACCATGCGGTTGGCGATGGTGAAAGGATGAGGTTTGACTTTCTGATAGGGTGGTGCGATGGCATACAAGCCTCGGCGTAGCTGGTATATCTTATTGGATTTTGTCCATCGGGCTAGCTGGACCTGGATGCTGGCGGGATTTACCTTACCGGCCAAGAGCAGGGAAGATTCGAAGACCGGTTCGTCGCCGACAATCCTAAGGAGTTTCTCAAATTCCATAAGGTTATCTTATCATAATTGATAAGATATTGCAATGAACAATCCGATCAACCGGTGAGCATTTTTTATGTCAAGCTCAAGACCACTTTAGAATGTCCTTCCGGATGCCTCCTGCCTCCACCCACCATACCTCATCGGCAAACCGTTCGATGAAATAGCGGTCGTGCACCACCGCCAGGACGGCGCCATTAAACCCGGATAATGCCTGCTCGAATTGGGTGCGGCTGGGAATATCCAGATGGTTGATTGGCTCATCCAGCAGCAGGCATGTGCAGCCCTCTGCCACCAATCTGGCGAGAATCAGGCGCGCACGCTGACCATAGCTGAGCATGGCGATGGGTTTGAGCGGCTCATCTTTGGTGAACATAAAAAATGCCAGGAAGGTACGCGCCTCAGTTTCATTGGGGAAGAGGGGGGCCATGGTTTCGAATGCGCTGCGTTGAGGCTCCAGGCTGCCCTGTTCCTGTGCCATATATCCCAGGCGAAAGCTGGGCCCCAGACGGACTTCACCCGCCAGCGTGGGGATCTGCCCGGCGATGGTGCGAAGTAAAGTGGTCTTCCCGCTGCCGTTTGGACCGGTCAGGACAATCCGCTGCCCGGCGCGCACTTCCAGGTCCAGCTCCTTCAGCAGCGCTCTGGACGGATCATACCCAACGCTTAAGTGCTCCAGCAAGATGGCAAAACGGCTCTGGTGATTGGCTTCCTTAAATTCCAGCTTGATCGTCCGGTCTTGCTGCGGCTTTTCCACGCGCTCATCCGACTCAAGGTAATGCTCCAGCTTCTTCTCCCTGGCTTTGGCTTTTTTGGCAACTTTTTTCGCGATGCCTTGCTGGTAAGATTTGAAGCCTTTGATCTTCATATCTGGCCCGCCGATGCGGATTGAACTGGCCTGGCGTTCGGTGTAAGCAGCTTGAGCCTTGACGCGAGCGATATCCTGCTGCATGGTTTTAATCGCTTGCTGTTGGTCCCTATATTCAGCCCACTGTCGTTCGATTTCAGCCTGGCGTTGCTCCAGGTAGGCGCTGTAATTGCCCGCATATTCGCGGAACCCGCGTTGGGGGTCCATCTCCAGGATGCGCGTGATCGTGTGATCCAGGAAGGTGCGGTCGTGTGAGACAATCAAAGCCCCGCACGGCGAAGTATTCAGCCAGTCTTCCAGCCACTCCAGCATGCCAATATCCAGATGGTTGGTCGGTTCATCGAGCAGCAAAAGCTGCGGTTCAGCCAGCAGGACTAACGCCAGCGCCAGGCGCGTCTTCTGCCCGCCGCTCAGACGGCTGATGGGCAGGCTTGCCTCGATTTCTGCCAACCCCAAGCCAGCCAGGATGCCAGCCGCCCGCCCGGTCTCGGCGGATGCAATGCGCTGTAAAAGGCTATCATAACGTTTTTGCAGCTCCTGATCATTGGGCTGGCGTGCCAGCGAGACGGCGGTAGAGGCAAGATCTTTTTCCAATTCCCGGCTATCCCCCACTGCCTGACCGATCACCTCACCCATGCTGGCGGTTTGGTCTAGCTCGAAGCCCTGCGGCAGGTAACCGATGCGCAGATCGGCGTCACGCCGCACATGCCCGCTGGAAGCTTCTTCCTCACCTACCAGGATGCGCAGCAAGGTTGTCTTGCCACAGCCGTTGGGTCCGATCAGCCCGATGTGCTCGGCTGGGTTCAGGCTGAATGTAATATTTTCAAAAAGGGTCTGATGGTCGAAAGTTTTTCTTAAATGATGAACGGTAAGCATACTATCTCCAAAACGTTCTTACGGGCACTGGGCACGTTGACGGTCCACACCTGGCTAAAAGATAAAAACACAGGTTTGTGGGAGAAGACCATTGGAGGGTAACTTACCGCGTCATAATCTAGAGGGGATTCCTTATTCTGTAGGATCTACGAAGGAGATTTTATCAGGAAGAGGTTCTTGAGTCAAATCATTTCGGATTTAGATAGGATAATTCAAAAAGTTGTGTTATGTTCAACTTTTTCTGATTGATCCGGAATTTCCGCTGAGTATCTTAATGAATCGCATGATCAATTCAGCAGATCTCGTTTGGGTGACTTAATTCAACAATTCTAATGTATCATTATAATAATAGCTTTTTGGTCGCAGACGGAAATTTTATTTAGATTGGGAGAGATTCAATGTTTAATTTTTTTAAAACATATTTCTCACCTGAAAAAAAAGCGGGGAGGCTTGAAAAGGGGTTACAGAGAGCAGTGTTGGAAAACGACCAACCAAAAATGGAATCTTTATTTTATAAAGAGTTTATGCTCTTGTTCAAAGGGAAAAAGGTTCAGCTTCTTTCAATTTTAATTCGAGAATATGGTCATAAGTTTAAGGATGTTACCTCATTAGAACGTGAAATATCCTCTATTTACCTCAAACAAGCTGCCGATTTATTGGTGGAAAACAAGCTTGATTCCGCTGCCCTCGAACTATATGATGATTTTGGATATGATGTGGAAGCTTTGGATATTCTCGCCAAGCAAGGCCGAGCGAATGATTTGGCGATCCGCATTACAAAGGATAACATCATCGATAAAGAGTTAGTAAGAACTGCAGTAACTCTTTGGGAAAAATACAATGGGGATATTAGAAAAAATCCAACGATGGGCAATGTACTGACCAATATTACCAAATTTGCACCAGAGAGCATTCCAGACAACCCGCGAGTGATAGAGATTACTGGACAGTTCAAGGAAGCTGCTATTTTATATATCAAAGAAGGAGATTTACTTAATGCGGCAAGGTGTTATGAGAAAGCTGAAATATTTGGCGAGGCATGCAACATCTACGAGCTCATGGGAGATAAAGAAAGTGCATCCCGAGCCGCTGAATCTTCGGGGGATTTTGAAAAAGCTCTAAGATTCGTTGTTAATCCAGAACGGAAAATAAAACTTCTGATTCGAATGGAAAGATTCGCTGAAGCACATGAATTTGCTGGTGGTCTTGAATCACCAGGTGAGTATTTCAATTTGATTAAAGAAAAGGCAAAAAATCGGATTAATGTGAAGATTAAAAGTCACGATTTCAACGGCGCAATGGAATTGGCAGATATTGCAGAGTGTGAGCCTGCCGAGAGAGAAGAAATTTTATTGCTAGGTCGTCAACATTTTGATAGAAAAATTGCTTCTGCCTCATCGGAGGAAGAAATTAAATCTCTATATCGAGAAAGGATAAATCTTGAGGAGAAAGCTGGACATTTTGAAGAAGCCGCAGGACTCGCCGAAGAAGTTTTAGAGGATCTTGACCGTGCTAGTTTATTGTACGAGAAAGCCAATTTGTTTAATCGTGCAATTGACACAGCATCCAATCATTTTGCAGAGCAGCCCGGCAATAATGTGGCAAATATCCGACTAGCGGAGCTTCACGAGAAAGGAGGAAATTTAATTAGAGCTGCTAAGTTATATGAAATTGTAGGGCAATATGGTAAAGCCTGTGATCTCTATGAGCGTATGCAGCAATTCAATAAAGCTATTGAATGCTATCTTAAAACACCCTACCCCAGCCAAAATGTACTTGTCCGACTTTATACAGGAGCTGGAGAATTTATTAAAGTAATTGAGATTTATATGGTGTCTGAATCTTTCCCGGATCTAGAGAAAGCCCTTTCGCTTGCAACAACACACAATTTGACAAGCCATATAAGGGTGATAAAAGAAAAAATGGCAATATTTTTAAAGGGAAGCGAAAAAGATTTAGAACAATGCTTCACGAATGCGAGGGAAGAAATCCTTGTTTCATACTCAAAAGTAATTGGTATCGATTTTGGGACAACCAATTCGGTAGTAGCGATATTTAACAAAAAAAGTAAGAAAATAGAAATAATTCCTAACTCTCGCGGCATTTTGTGTGAGCCCTCTTTCTTTGGAGTTGATGAAGATAACCATCCTATTTTTGGTGAGGCGGCTCGACTACGATCTTTAATTAAGCCTGATTGTGTCGTAGCTCGCGTTAAGAGAAGTCTTGGTGAGAAGGAACAATTTTTGGTTAATGGGAAACCATACCGTTGTGAAGAAGTGACCGCAAATTTCCTTCAGCATCTTCGATCATTTGCGGAGGCATATATGCAATCGAAAGTAGAGGCACGGTTTTATGATCTACTTGAGAGCCTCGATCTTATGTATCCTGCTGAAATATTAAAAGCTTTTTTGAATAAACAAAAAGGATATATCCATGTAGAGGAAGTCGTTTTATCCGTACCGGCTTACTTTAATGATAACCAAAAGAGAGCCACGCGTGATTCAGCCGAGATTGCAGGGTTACGTGTTCTCCGCCTATTACATGAGCCTACCGCTGCAGCTTTAGCATATGGTTATCAAAAACCCTATTCGGGAAAATTAGCCGTGATTGATTTAGGGGGTGGAACTCTGGATATCTCAATTGTCGATATCGAAGAAGGGGTGCATGACGTCAAAATCGTTGGTGGTGATACAAAATTGGGGGGAAGCGATATTGATGCGTTATTGCTTCAACACGTAATCCTTAACATAAAGGAACTCTGGGGAATTAATTTAAACGAAAGAAACCATCCGGAAGAAATTGTTCGCTTAAGAGAAGCCTGTGAGAACTTGAAAATAAATCTTTCCTCAGTTAATCAAAGTACCATCGAACTGGAATTTTTTTTGAATAACCCCTGTTATACTTTTTCAATGACAAGGACGGAATTAGAGGCTCTATCTAAACCAATTCTTGAGCGTATCGAGGCAACATTCAAAAAGACGATTAAAGAATATGGTTTAAAGATTGATAACTTTCTCCTAGTCGGAAATGCCACCAAGATGCCTGCGATCAGAGAATTGGCAGAAAGAATTATTCCGGCGAAACAAATAATGGGTATTGATCCCGGGATCGTGGTAGCCACTGGGGCTGCGTTGGAGGGATCTATATTGGCAAATGAATTAACGAAAATATTGCTTCTAGATATTGTTCCTTTCAATCTTGGAATCTCAGTATTTCAAGAGGAAGGTGGAGAAGAAACGATTAGCAAAATAATTGGGAAAAATTCACGAATCCCAATAAAGAAATCGGATATATATACCACCAAAGAGGATAATCAACCTAATGTACATGTTCGGATATATCAAGGCGAATCATCACAACCAAAAAACAATTACTTCTTGGGTGATTTTATCCTCGAAGGAATCCAATCCGCTCCCGCTCACATTCCTAAGATAGAGGTAACTTTCGATATTGGGGTTGATTGTATATTGACAGTTACTGCTATGGATCAAACAACAGGTAAAAAAAGGTCAATTAAAATTGAGAGCGCTGTTGTGCTTTCACCTCAAGAGAAACAAAATTTAATGAATTACTTTTCACGGAGGGAAAATGCTAATACATTCGAAAAAGGGTTGGAAAAAGTAAGAATGGATATTGAAACTTTAAAGTTATCTTGTAGTGAAGCAATTAAAGCCGCTGAGTACGCTATTAATGATTTCTTTGGAAAATTTCATGAAAAAGTAGAAGTTAATCCCCAGCTTTATAAGGTGAATCCGGATCAAATCAGGGAAATTCAGGATATGTTTATCCAAAAAAATCAGTTTATCCATGGCATTCCGAAATATGCAGACCAATACACTTCGATACTCAATAATTTAAGTCAAATCGAGGCAAGACATTTAGATTTTAGTGATATTGAAATTATTACAAGACTGAAAGAACGAATTGATGCTTTGTCACATTACAAGCACTCTTTAGAAAATGTTATACAATCGGTTGAGAGGAATGTCACCGATGTTGTAGCAAACTGGATACAGACCCTTGAATCCCTGGAACCCGATTCGGAGAAAATGACACCACTTGAAATAGCAAACTATCACCTGACTTCTGGAAGAGCTAATCAAGCCAGAGAAATACTAGAATCCCTCGCATTGAGTTCAGAAGGTTTGACAAAAGAAACGTTCCAACTTCTGTTGAAATGCTATATCCGGCTCGGATTGAAGGAGGCATACAGAGATGCACATATGCGGTTTGGTAACTTGTTCGGGATAATCTACCCGGATTTTAACCGCTTAAATTCTTTCCTCAAAATTGTGGACGATTCGGTTTTTATGATTCAAGTAGTATCTCAACACTACGGTGCTTTCTCCGGCAGTGGTTTTTGCATAGCAAAAAATCTCGTCGTTACCAATCGCCATGTCGTTGAAGGAACCTCGCTACCTGAAATTAAAATTATCGGAAAAAACAGAACTTATATTGTAGACAAATTAGAATTAGATCCGAGTAACGATTTGGCTATTCTTAGAATAAGTGATAATTTAATACCTTTACGTTTAGGCGAGTTTAACTTTGTCGAGCCAGGTGAGCAGGTTCTGGCGATTGGTTTTCTTGCTCCCAGCTCAAGTTTACACAGCGAAAATATCTATATATCGAGAGGAATTGTCAATTCCATTAGGAATATTGATGCTTCGTCCGAAAGAATAATTTTTATAGATGCAAAAATCGGCAGTGGCATGAGCGGAGGCCCACTAATTAATGACTTAGGTGAAGTCGTTGGCATTGTAACCTCTTTCATTCTATACAGTGTAAGACAGAATGGAAAAGGGTCCTCCTTTGTGGAGGATCAGCCAGTAGCATTGCCGATTCATTTGGTTGGAAGATATGTCGAGTAGAGCTGGAATTCTATCCGGTTATGTTTCGCTTGGTTTATATTTTACGTGGGGAATGTAACCGAAGTTGACGGTTGGAGGATTAAGTCTCCAACCGGATCAAGCCGCGCTGCAGTGCCACGGTGACTGCCGCGGTGCGGTCGGAGACGCCCAGCTTGCCGAAGATGTGGATCAGATGCGATTTGACCGTCGCCTGGCTGACATGCAGGCGGCTGGTGATATCGCTTTGCGATTACCGCGAGCCTGGTGCTGGTTTTTTGGGTGATATGCTACAATTATCTTTGTGATTGTGCTCACAAATCTGCAAAAAGTGCTTGACCAAACTACCGTGATCGACATTCCTGCGTTGGAAGTAAAAGTGGGGGAAGTTGCCGCGCTTGTCGGCGGGGTAGACAGCGGCAAGGATATCCTGTTCCAATTGCTCAGTGGTCGCATTCACCCGACGACTGGCAGTGTGCGCCTGGCTGGAGTGGATCCCTATCATGAACGGAAAGCTTTCAGCCTCCAGGTGGGTGTGCTGTTCCCAGAGGACAACCTTTACAAGCGCTTGTCTGTGCTTGGCAATTTGCAGTTCTATTGCCGCCTGTACCGGCTGCCAAAAACGCGCCCGATGGAGGTA
>Ga0153915_10005115_pt1 | contig 12183 bp, 5 predicted proteins | sample Opewatmetagenome_2_FD_107003 | JGI IMG/M metagenome (GOLD analysis project Ga0153915, IMG submission 107003) | Freshwater wetland microbial communities from Ohio, USA - Open water 3 Core 3 Depth 3 metaG | ecosystem: Environmental > Aquatic > Freshwater > Wetlands | place: USA: Ohio, Lake Erie...
GGACGCCCGGCCGAGATGACGTTCATCGCGCCGGATGCCGTCACGGCCGCGACCAACGTCACGTTCGTCATGCAGTTCGGCACCGGGGCCATCGTCAAGCCTGTCAACGGCCGGGCCCAGGTCACTCCGTAGCAGCGTGGGTCGGACGCCGCGCGCGAGACGGGCGGCGCCCCGTGTTCAGGGGTCAACCGTGATGGTGATGGGGACCCTCTTGCGTTTCGCGGGGTCCGGGTCGTGCCCGAAGAACAGCGCGATCGTCACGTTCGTGGAGGCGGTCACCCGGTCCGGGGCATGGAAGACGAGCTTCGACGGGCGCTTCCCATCGGGGGTGACGAACCCATCGCGGGTCGAGCCAGGCCCGCGCAGCGGCGCCACCTGGATATCGGACGGCGCGATCGGCACCTGGAAGCTGGCCGTTTGCCCCGCCCTGATCGACGGCAACGCCCGGGCTTCTCCGTCCAGGTTGTGAATGGTCAGCTTGAACTGCTGGCACAGCAGGCGGAGCTCGTCGGGGCGCAGCTGCAGGGGCTCGGCCTGTCCGCGCACCCCGGCCCGGCCGAGGATCGGATCGTTCGCCGCGTACTTCGCGAACACGCGGAACTCTACGTCGAGCGTGCCGACGCCGGCCGCGAGGCGCGGCGCCGTGTAGGTGAGTCGATTCAGGCTGCCGGCGTCCCCCCCGGGGATCGGCGCGAGCTCCACGTCGTCGTTCCGACGCTTGCCCTTGATCTTCAGGTCCAGCTGCTCGGTCTCGAAGAGCGGCGGTTTGAGGCTGGTGGTGATCTCGAGCGGCTTCACCCGCACCTTGGCGAGCTTCAGGAAGTCCACGTCGAAGCCTCGTTTCCAGACCAGCTCCTTGGTCGGCGTTTCCGGCGCGATCAGGGTGTAGACGCCCGGCCGGACCGCCCGGAACAAGAAGCCGACCACGTTCTCCACGCGGTCCTTCATCTTGAAGCGCCGGTCCTCGCGGAAGGTGACACGGCAGCCGAGCACCCGCACCGGCGTCCCCGCCACGAAGGTGGCCGGCAGGGCCTTTTTCAGCACGATCCGGTCGTTGGCGAGGTCGAGATCGTCGACCGACTCGACCTCGGCGGGGATCGCCAGGTTGCGGGCGTCTCCCACCCGCAAAATACGGACCGGATCCTTCTTGGCGAAGGGGGCAATCCGCAGTGTCGGGAACTTGATCTCCTTGAGCGACGCGCCGTTCATCTCGCCGTTGATCGACACGATCTCCGAGAACGACTCGGGAACGTCGGCGTCGTCGACCAGCACGACGACCTCGACGTCGGTACCGGCGGCGAAGGCGTTCGGCAGGGGATCGCGCAGCACGATGCGGTGCTCGCCGCTCTTGATCGATTCGATGACCGCGAACTCAGGAGGATGGCCGGCGGCGGTGATCCGGATGCTCTGGAAGGCGAAGAAGCGGGTCGCCATCTCGTCGCGGGTGATCGCGACCCCCTGATCCTTGCTCGTCCGGGTGACTTCGATCTCTCTTCGAGTGGCTTCGCGCACCTTGCCGTCGGTGACCCCGACCGGCAGCTCGACCGCGAGCCGGCTCAGTCCTCCGGTGGCCGCGTAGGTCAGGAACGACACGCGGACGTTCCGCAGGTCGGGGAACTCGTTCGACAGATGCCGGTCCAGCGTGATGGTGCGGGCCGCGGGGCTCACGGCAGTGACCCAGGCGTAGACCTCCTTGGTCGGCTTCGCCGGGTCCCGGATCACGATCGGCTGCAGGTCGGCACGGAAGCGATTGATCACGCCGGCGGTCAGGATCTCGACGTCCGAGGCAACGGCCGCGGCCCGGAGATGGATTCTCCCCTCGATGCCAGCCCCGGCGTACCGGACTTCCCGCGAGATCCCGCTGTTGCGAATGTGCACGAACGTGAAGAGACGGCTGAACTCGCCGACGAAGACCTCGCCGGGGTCGCTGAGCACGATCGTGTTGTACAGGTCGCCCGAGTGATAGGCGGCGTCCTGCTCGGCCGGAATCCGGTCCCGATCGGCGCGCGCCATGAACCAGGCAAGCGGATACACGCCCAGTCCCGGGAGCCACTCCTGGCCATTGAGCACCTTCGACAGCAGCTTGAGCCACGTCGCCGGGAGGTGATCGTCCCACAGGGGCTCCGTGTTCAGCGCGAACGGAAAGTTCCCCAGGCGCTGCCGCCATTCCTCGAGCGGATCGAATCCCACCCGGACGCTCGCGCCTGTGGCGATGTCGTCCTCCAGCTCTCGCTTGAGCGTGAGCGTGCGAGAGGCGGTATCGAGTCGATCCACGACGTTCGCCCCCTCCTTGCCGCCCTCGAAGATCTGCACGTGGGCGCCCTGGGCGAACGTCGCGACCTTGTCGATCCCGGCGTCGGCGGCCAGCACGATCGTCTTGCGGTCCGTGACCGCGCCGGCGACGATCGTCGAGTCATCGAAGCCGGTCCCGAGCCCCCACAGGACCTCGGCGATCGCGCTGTAGAGCCCGCCGACCTTCAACCAGCGCGTGACCTTGGAACCGCCGGCCGCGCCCCCGAAGAGCGCTACCCCCGAGCTGACGAGCCACGGAATGGGCGCCGAGAGGAGGAGCGGCCCCCAGGCGGCGCCCTGGCGTACGTGGCGCAGCTCGTGCTCCTTCAGCGCCTGGGGCCGGGTCAGCTCGACCGAGGGATCGGAGGGGACGAGGACCCGCCCCTGGTCCATCGTCGCGTTCGGCGTGCGCTGCCCCGTCGCCTCGAGGCGCATCACGGTGACGGGCGCGCGGATGCCCTGGACGTCGATCATCTCCCTGAAGAACACGTCCTGGCCGGTGACATGATCGACCTCCGCCCACGCCTCCTCGCCGCGGCCCCGGATCCAGAGGATGTCGGCCGCGGCGTAGGGAACGGGAGTCCCGACCGGAATCGCCAGCCGCAGTCGCGTCGCGGGCGCGCTGACTCCCGAGCGCTCCGTGCCTGCCGCCCCCGGCTCGAACTGGATCACGTCCAGCACCGCCGCATGCGAGGCCGGCAGCGCAGTATCCAGGGTGACCAGGATCGTCGGCGCGCCCTGAATACGGCGCACCACGCCGCCATTGGCGTTCCCCTTGAGGCGAATCCGGACGATCTCGCCCTGCTTGACGCTCGCACCGGGTGTGGCAGCGGTCGCGACCACCACGATCAGCGGATCGCCGGCGGCCGCGAGTTGCCTGGCTGTGTGCTTCTTGACCGGCTTGAGCAGGTCGATCTCGACGTCGGTGTTGGGCGTGCCGAAGTCCGCCGCGGGAAGCGCCTCGGTGAGGAAGACCTTGTCGTGCGGTGGATCGACGTGGTCGACGACCGAGAAGCCCAGGTTCGCGTTGGCCTTGTTCGTGACTCGCACGGGCGCGCCCGGGGAGAAGGTCGTGGCCTTTCCGTGATCGGTCACGATCTCCCGCGCGCTGCCTCCGTCCGTCTTGCCCCGGACGGGGCGCCCGGCCGGTCGAACGTCGTCAGCCTCGATGTCGGCCCCGACGAGGGCGGCGAGATTGATGGGATCCGTCTGGCACCGGACCGCCAGGTCCGTGACCAACCGGCGCTCGACGTCACCGGCGGCGTTCCGGATTTCCAGACCGAGCCGGGGCAACAGGTCCTTGAGTCCGTTCACGTTGTCGCCGGCGGACACGATACTCGGCGCACCCACGACCGCCTGATTCGCGACCTTGGTATTCGGCGGCGCCACCGGGACCACGAACGCTCTCGTCGCCATCGGCGCGATCTTCAGGTTCTTGTAGTCGTCCTCCGGCAGCGGCCGGTCGAGAACCAGGTCGTCGGTCCCGCGTATGCGGACCACCATCCGGGGGAAGAAGTCCTTCCCCGACTGGATGCGCACGAACGTGCTGACGGGATAACCGTTCCAGTTCGCCGTCTTGGCCTTCCTCAGGATGATCGGCTCCAGAGGAAAGCTCGGCCGCCGAGAAAGCTCGAGGCGCCTCGGAATCCCCGCGGGAAAGTACTCATCGACCGCGATCGTCTTGCCGAATTCCTTGGGCACCTGGCGCGGAATGTGAACGGCGTCGCCGCGCACGAAGACGACCGTGCGGGCCACGACGTGCGACGCCTCGACGATCTTCACCACGCCCTGGTCGAGACGGGTGACCGTGAGCGCCGGAGGGGCTCCGCCCGGAGCAAACCCCGCCGCCAAGGGCGGGCCATCGAGCTGGATGACGTTGGGGGCGACGACCGTGGCGACCCGGCGCACCTCGTCGCGACTCACACCCGGCGGAGGCGAGATCGCGATCCAGTCGCCCGACCGCAGCACGTCGGCGAGGGCCAATCCGCCGGCCGGGGTGGTCACCGCGACGTTGTCCAGCACGCCGCCTCCCGCGGGGCTCGTGTCCACGCCCTGGACTTGGCCGGACATGACCGCGGTGGTGCTGAGCGCTCGGATCGTATCCGCCGTGCGCTCCCCCAGGGCCGACTTGTAGGACGCGCCCGCGCCGGGGCAAATCAAGAGGTCCCGCTGGGCTTCCTCCTCGATCTCCTGAAACTCGGTCCCGCGCGCCCAGATGACGCTGCCCAGCGTCCAGGCGACGGAGCTCACGTTCAGGAGCCCGTTCAGGACGAACGCCCACACGTGCTGGCGCGACGACGCAGCGCCGCCGAGCGTGTTGAAGATGCTGGTGGTCCGGAAGACGTTCGGGGCCCACTTGGATCCGCCGATCACGAATAGCAGCACCGTCCAGACGACGTTGATGAGCTCCATCTGGTAGGCGATGTTCGTGAGATTCACTTCCCACAAGAACGCCGACAGGGTCGGCAGGATGAAGCCGGCCCAGCTGTGCCCGGTCGGGTCGTTGAAGTTCACCGGATCGTAGGCGCACCAGGCGTAGGAGGTCACCGGGCTCAGCGGCCGTCCCGGACCTCCGGGCATCGAGCGGATGACGCGACGCACGCGCGCCGGCAGCCGGCGCGCGACGTCGAGGCCGGCCCAGGAGTCGGGCGTGAGGAACTGCGCGGTCTCGGGATCGAGCCAGCGTGAGCCGGCGTGCAGCAGCGACGTGTGCGGATCACCGAAGAGGCCGGCGTAGCCCGGCACCCCGTCCTCGATCGGCGTCGCCGCGCCGAAGGGATCGTCGAGGGACACCGGGCGCAAGCGGCCGCAGGAATCGCCGACCGCGGCCAGCCACCCCGAGTGCAGGCGATGGAACGAGCACGCGAGCTCGCCGCCGATCAGGCCGTCGCAGCGCCCGATGCACGACGGCCCGAGCCACACGTACGAGCGGACAATCAGGCCCGAGCCGTCGGCCTCGGCCAGGCGGTGGCCGTCGAGATCCGTGATGTAGTGCGCGACGGTCCCGTCGGCCGTCCGGGCGACGAGGCGGCCGAAGCCGTCGTACAGGTAGCGCACGATGCGGCCGTCCGGCGTTTCGGCCTCGGCCAGCTGGCCGAACATGTTGTAGCGATAGCGCGTTGTTCCCCGGGGACCCGTCCGTGCCGTACGCCGCCCGCAGGCGTCGTAGGCGAATTCCACGGCGCCGGCGCGCCGGACCATGGGGCCCCCGTCGTACTCCAGTCGCGTCGTCCCCGCCTCCGAGCGGACCTCCACGAGCCGCCCCTCGTGGTCGTAGGCGTACGATCGCGAGTTCCAGCCGCCAAGCTTTCCGGCGGTGGTATACGAGACACGCCCCGGCCCGGCTCGCTCCAGCCGGCCGGTGCTGTCGTAGTCGTAGTGGGCATCGACGACCGCCGCGCCGCCCGCATCACGGACCGTGATGCGCTGCAGGAGGTCACCGGCCATCTCTTCCTCGGCCACGGCGCCGTTCGAGAACCGAACCACGACGCGCTGAGCCGCGACATCGCGCTCGATCGTCAGATATTGCTCGGGCCGGGTCCACTCGGCACTCCCAGGATACCGCCAGGCCTCCACCCGGCCCCACGCGTCCCGCCGGTAGCCGATGCTCCACGAGACGCCGTCGATCGTGTGGAGGCTCTCGAGGGGCAGGCCCTCGTCAGACAGGCGCACGCGGACCTCGGTTCGCGGTGTGCGGGCCGACCATTCGTTCGTCGCGGCGTCGAAGGCGATCTCGACGTACTCACCGGTCGAGTGCTCGACGCGCTCGAGTCTTCCCTCCCGACCGTAGCGGTACCGGAGCCACGACCCGTCCGGCTCCTCGCACAGCCGCAGCGTGCCCAGGAAGTCGTAGTGCTCGCGCCGGACGCCGCCGCCGGGCAGCGCCACCTCGCGCACGACCTCGTCCGCGCGTGGCATCGCCCGCCCTGCGTCAGCCGGACGTGACGGCAAGCTCGGCGCTGACACTGGATGCTCCTCCTTCCGGGAAGGCGGCCAGCACGTCGTCGAGTGCCGCCTCGATGTCGGCAACGATCTCCGGTATCTCCTGCCGGACCTTGGCCAGGGCGTCGAGGATCGGCTGGAAGAGCGACTCGGGCGCGAGCCTGCCGACCAGGTCGGTGATCGGCGCGAGCTCGGCCGTGAGCGGCGCCAGGAGCCGGCTCGGCTTCAGCGTGACGAGCCGCTGCAGCAGCTCGTCGAATGGCTTCGGGTCGGGAAGCAACCCGGCCACGACTCCGTCGATGGCAGCCAGGAGCCGCTCGCGGGCGACATTGATCTCCGTCACGAACTGCGCGGGGTCGAGGACGGCGATCTGCTCCTTCACGATGTCGAAGATCAGGCGGACATCGTCCTTGAATCGCGCCGGCCCGACGGCCGTGACCTGCTCCCGCACCGCCTCGTGTAGGCGGACCACTAGGCGGAGGATGTTGGCCGGGCTCACCGGCAGCAGGAACTCCTCCACCGCCTTGCCGAGCTCGTCGAGCGCCGCCTCGAGCAGCGGCTGGACGCCGGCCAGGCGCCGCCCCACGTCGTCGAAGAGCCGGTTGATGTCCTCGCGGACCGGCTCGGGATCGAGCGCGCGCAACAGCTCGCGCATCGCCCCGGCGCCCAGCTCGGCGCTCTCCAGCAGGGGACCCAGCCGGGCCCCCAGGTCGCGCCCCGTCGACTCCAGCGCGGCCTCAAGCTCTCCGAGATCGACCCGTGCCAGCGCCTCGATCGAGGCGCTGGCGAGCGCCTGGCGCTGGCCGATCGGCGGGACCAGACGGCCCGGGTCCAGATCGGGCAGCGCGGCGGCCACCTGGACCGACACCACCCGATCTGCGCCGGCGAGCTCCCCCTGGGCGGCGGCTTCGATCTTGCCGCGCACCGAGTGATACGCGATGACCGCGTCCGCGAGCGCGGCGGCCGTGACGATCGGGTCGAACTTCAGCTGCAGCTCCGCGAGCCTGGCCTCCACCCGCGCCGAGATGCCATCGACCTGCAGCTGCTCGAAGGGCGTCACCAGGTCCCGGCGGACGATGGCCCCGGCGGCGTCCAGAACACCATCGGAGAGCCGCTGGAACTCCTCGGTGATGCGGCGATGCAGGTCGATCAGGGGCATCAGGATGTCGCCCGGGCGGAACCCGAACAGCTCGTCGTCGACGGGGACGCTGGGGGTCAGAGATTGCTTCAGAAGGCCCTGACGGCTCCCGAGGGCGCTCGGGGGGCCGGCATTGGGCGTGATGCGGGCCGCCACGGTCGGGGCGTGGTTCGCCACCAGCCCCAGCAGTCGCTCGGGCGCGACGGCGTCGATCAGGTCGATCACCGGCTGGAAGAGCGCCTCGAGCGGCTGAAACAGCATGTCGGGGTTCAGCACCGCGTCGATCCTCGCCGAGAGATCCGCGTACAGCTTCGTGAGCGGGGCGAGCAGCGTGGACACGTCAACGGCACGAACCACGTCCCGGGCGGGCTTCAGAGCCTCGTCGATCTGCGCCTTCAGTTGCGCCGGTCCGAACTGTGAGAGCCCCGACAGCAATTGGTCCACCGGCGCATCGAGCCGGCCCGCGATCGTGGCGGGATCGAGGAGCCGGATCTGCACCACCGCGTGGGAGAGGGTGGCGAGCGCCTCCGTCAGAGCCGACGTCGGATCGAGCTTCGCGAGCTGTGCCTCGAGGGGCGCCCGGACCGCCGCGGTCACATCGATCCGCCGGAGCAGCTCGGCGCCCTGCTTCAGCAGCGACACCGCCGGCGCCGGCAGCTGGTCCGCGTCGATCTCCCCGACGCGATCGCGCAGCGTCCGGAGCTCGGCAATCACGCTCTGCGCCGCCTCGCGCAGATCGAACGACTCGATCTCCGTCCGGACGGTCACGACCTGCGCCGCGACCTGCTGGACGGTCGGCTGGGCCTGCTCCACGAACTCCTTCAGGTGGCTGACGGCACCCTCGAGCAGCCGGCGCACGTCCTCCACGCGCGCCTGGATCTGGGTGATGGCCGTCTCGACCTCGCCCCACACCCCGGCGAGGGCCGCGCGGATCTGATCCTTCGGCAGCTCGGCGAGCTTGGTCTCGAGATCCGCAAGGAAATCGCGGACCGGCTTCGCGAGCACGTTCGGGTCCACCACCCGGATCGAATCGGCCACACGGCCGAGCGCACGCTCGGCCGTGTCGGCCACCCGCGCGAACGGGAGCGACTCGAGCAGCTGGAGAACACTCTGCTGGAAGGTGATCGCGAGAATCCGCAGCTGGCCGAGCGGACTGTCGTTGAGGATGTCGATCACGCTGTCGACGACTTCCCGGATCGCCGCGCGCAGCTCCTCCGGCGTGTCCGTCCAGTTGTCGAGCTCCAGCGCAAACTCTCGCAACTGCAGGGCCAAGCCGTCCAGGGAAGCATCGAGCCGTGGCGGCTCGAGCGGAGGCAGCGCCGCCAGGGCTGCGCTGACCTCCCCGAGTCCGCGCAGCTCGAATCGATTCACGCGCACCAGCACATCCGAGAAGAGTCGGTCGCGCGCCGCCACGACCGTGAGCAGGGTGTCGTGGGCGGCGGCGAGATCGGCGCTGAGCCGGCGCCAGTCGATCGCCACGGCGACGGAGACGCGCGCGTCGATTCCGCGCCAGAGCTCGAGCTGAGCCGCTACGGCATCGTGCCAGGTCGCCACGTCGGCGCCGTCGGGGACCAGGCCGTCCAGCGGGGTGAGCGCGCGCCCGAGGGCCGTGGCCGCCCCCGCGAGAAGGTCGTGGCTCAGTCCGAGCAGCAGGCGGCTGAAGACCGGAACGACCGCTTCCGGTGCGGGCGGCCTGGTTGTCCATTGCACGAGCGCCTCGAAGAGGCCGAGAAAATCGTCCAGGTCGCGAAGGACGTTCCCCACGTCGCCGGTCTCACGGTTGAGGGTCCCCAGATGCTCCAGCCCGCGCTCGATCGCCTCGGTCAGCGCGGCCTCGAAGCCTCCGGACAGGGCGGCCTCGCGCACCGGACCGAAGACATCGAGGACGGTCTCGACGGCCTCCTTGATCTCGGCGAGATTCGCGAGACTCCCGGTTGGAAGCGCCGCGACGAGTTCCTCGAGCGGCCCCACGAGCGCCTCGACACCGGGGAGGTGCTGCACATCGCGGCCGAGAGAGGTCAGCGTGCCGAACAGGGCGGAGGCAGGATTGCCCGCCGCCGAGCCGCTGCGCACGGCGTCCAGCCCCTGGCGGACGGCGCGCACCAGCGCGCCGACGTCGCGCGGGAGGTTCTCGATTGCTTCGAGGTTTTCGGGAGACAGCCCCGAGATCCTCGCGCCGATGTCGAAACTTGCCATACCTGTCGCTCACCGGTAGGTTTCCCCGATGGTCGAGGACCGAGCCGGAGAAGAGCAGAACCTCCGTGGTGGTGCGGGCCCACCTGCCTGGCGGGATGGTAGCCTGCTACACCGGCACGGTCAAGAACGTAGGCGACATTCGCACCCTCCGGCAGCGATCGATCCCATCCATGGTCACCGTCCCCGTAACATAACTCCCTTACTCGGACGCGGAACGCCCCAGGAGCCGATGCCACAGCTCAAATCTCAGGCTCAATAGCCATGGGCGACGGCCTTTGCCACGGGCTCTATGCGCCCGGACGAGGGAGATATACCGGGTGCGGGTGCGGACCACGGCGTCGCGGACCAGCAGGCGGGCGCGCACGTGGCGCTGGGGGTCGGACAGCCGATGTGCCGGGCGGTACGCGCCAAGCACGCAGGCGTCGGCCAGGGCGCGCGCGTCCCGGCGGTCGGTCTTCACTTTCCGCGTGCAGGTCGCGTACATGGGCGAGGTCTCGAGCACGATCCGCCCCCGGGGGCGCGCGCCGAGCACAGCGGCGAAGCGCTCGGGCTCGGTGCGGATCCGCTGCTCGAGCAACTCGCCCCCTCCGCGAGGATGCAGATCTGACTTTCCTTCTTGTGCACGTCTATGCCGATATGGTCCATGGCTGGCCCCCTTCTCCTTGCGCCCGTGAGCGCGTGATCTCTGTGGGGCTCCGAGAAGGACGCCACCGGGCTGCCCGGGCGCTACCGAGTGGGCGGGTACTACGACTCGAACAAGTACACCTCCCTTACAAATCCCGGGAGCGAGCAGACGGGGAACTACGGCTTCTTCTTGCTGGGCGAGCAGATGGTCTACTGGGAGGGCGGGGCCGGGAGCGACCAGGGGCTGTCGATCTTCGGGGCCTTCATCTACGCTCCGCAACAGCGCATCAACACGCTGCCCTGGTTCGCGTCGGCGGGGGCGAGCTACCGCGGCCTCGTCCCGGGACGCGACAAGGACACGGCGGGCTTCGCGCTCTACTACGGCGGCTTCAGCCGCGACCTGCCGGGGCAGACGTACGAGCTGATCCTCGAGTGGACGTACGCGATCACCGTCGCCCGGTGGCTCACCGTGCAGCCGGACCTGCAGTACGTCATCAACCCCGGGGGCCGATCGAGCGTCGGCAGCGTCGTCGTGGTCGGGGCGCAGCTCGCGGTCGAGTTCTGAGGTTTGACCCGTCTCCGGCGATCTGGCACGATCGACTTCACGCATGCGGAGGGCGCGGAGAAGGGGAGGACCCGGTCGGGCACCTACGTGCTGGAGGCGGACGCCTTGAAGACCCGTGATAACGCGGACGATCTCGGAAAGGGACGGCCGGCGGCTTTCGCCACCGAGCCCGGCTCCGGCCGGGTGCCCGTCAACGACAAGCGCGAGGGGCGCTGATACGTGACCCTCACCGCGCAGCAGGAGGAGCTCCGCGTCCTGCGCTTCTCCTCGATCCTGACCGGCCTCTTCACCCTTGGCGCTGTCGCTGTCGCGCTCCTCTCCGATTCCGAGACGATGAGCCTCGAAGCGATGTCCGGCGTTGTGGACGTCGTCGTGTCGCTGCTGGCGATCTTCGTCGTCCGCAAGATCTACGAGCCGGCGAACAACCGCTACCACTTCGGCTACGCGAAGTACGAGCCGCTGATGATCGGGCTGGAGGGTACCCTCAGCGCGGCCGTTTGCCTGACCGCCATCGGCTACGCCGTCAGGGACATCATGCATCCCGACCCCGTGGACGACCCGCATCTCGTGATCGTCTATGCGCTGGCGAGCTTCGTCATATCGCTCGTCTTCGGCGCCTACATGACGCGCGTGGGTAGGCGTGCGGCCTCCCAGCTCGTGCTGGCCGAGGCCGACATGTGGATCGTCGAAGGCTGGCTGAGCCTGGGCGTGTGCGTCGCCTTTGTCGTGGCCCTGATCCTTTCCAGACCGCCGACCCAGGACTACAGCGCGTACGTCGATCCGGCCGTGTGCATCGTGCTGTCCCTGATCCTGCTGCGCAAGCCCATCGGGATCCTCAAGGAGAGCTTTGCGGACCTGGTTGACGCCAACCCATATGCCGAGACGGCGAACGTCGTCGAGGAGTCGGCGCGCGAGTGCGTGCGGCGCTACCGCCTGAAGGCGCTGCAGTGGGTGCGGGTCCGCAAGGCCGGCCGCCGGGTGTTCGTCATCGTGTCGTTTCTGGAGAACCCGGAACTGTCGCTGGAGGAGAGGGAGCGCGTGCGCCAGGCTGTCGACGTCGAGATGGGCAGGCTCAACCCGGACCTCGACGTCTCGGTGCTGTTCCGGAGCGGGTGAGCCGGGGCTAGCCGCCGCCTGACGGGAGCGGAACGCACGCGCCGGGCGCGACGCTCACGCGGACGCTCTCGCCGAGCCGGACACGCGGTGGCGCCGAGCCGGCCACCCGGAGGACGACATCGCTCTCGTCGATCCGGACCTGGTAATCCACCCCGTCGCCGAGATAGCTCGCGCGCACCACGGTCCCCGCGAGGATGTTGGCCTCCGGCGCGGCCGGGGCACCTCGGAAGGCTCGCGGGGCCAGCTTGATCTGGTGAGGCCGGATCGAGACCGCAACCGGCGCGCCGGGCGTCAGGTCGGTCGAGGCGAC
>Ga0153915_10005117_pt1 | contig 12178 bp, 7 predicted proteins | sample Opewatmetagenome_2_FD_107003 | JGI IMG/M metagenome (GOLD analysis project Ga0153915, IMG submission 107003) | Freshwater wetland microbial communities from Ohio, USA - Open water 3 Core 3 Depth 3 metaG | ecosystem: Environmental > Aquatic > Freshwater > Wetlands | place: USA: Ohio, Lake Erie...
CCAGACAGGTGCTCTCCTCGCTGGGGCCGAGAAAGCGCCCATCGGATTTCTTTTCAATGTCCGACTGGACATCGGAGTGAAATACGGCATATTGGCCCGGATGAACAAGATCAGTCCAGACACTTGGTTTGCGCGTGGGATCGTAGAGTTTGAGTTCCTGCATCATGGAAGTTCAGGATTTTCGTTTTCGCACCCTGGAAGGGCTGTCGGGAAGTATACAGCCGTTGCCGGCAGCCTCCGGATTACGTATCCCCAAAAATCTTCGCGTCTTGTGACGATTTCCGGGAAAAGACCACCCAATCCCCGATCCGCGTCATTCGGGTTCATTCGCGGCCAAATGCTTTGGCTTGCGGCTATGTTGCCCTGTGCCGCTGCGTCACCCCGGCCATCACACGTGTCTCCCATCACAGACCCGCGGCGGAGCTTTGCTATAAGCAATAAGAAGGTATCTCTGCCAAGGGAGGCCCATCATGGCCAAACTGGACAATGAAGCCATAGCCCGCATCTTTGAGAAGATGTCGCGGGTGCTGGCCCTCAAAGGCAAGAACCGCTTTCGCGTTCTGGCCTATGAGAAGGCCGCGCAATCCATCCGTGATCTGGATAAAGACCTGAGTGACATTGCCAGGGCCGGCCGGCTGGAAGAGATTGCCGGGATCGGCAAAGATCTGGCCGCGAAGATCGAGGAAGCGCTGGAAACCGGACACATCCGGCAGTGTGAACGCGAGTGCCGTGGCTTTCCCGATTCGCTGATGGTCTTGTTTGATGTGCGGGGGCTGGGGCCGAAGACCATCGCCATGCTGCACCAGCGATACGGCATCAACGAAGTTGACGATCTGCAGCGGCTGCTGGACTCCGGCAGGCTCAAAGGCGTGCGCGGCTTTGCCGAAAAAAAGATCGCGTCGTTGCGCGAAGCATTGCAGTCATGGGTGGCCAGCCGCCAGAGGATGTTGCTGGGCGTGGCCCTGCCGCGAGCGGAGGAGCTACTGGAAGAGATCCGCGGGATCAAGCTGGTTTCCCGCGCCGAACTGGCCGGCTCCCTGCGCCGGGGCCGGGAGACCATCGGAGACGTTGATCTGCTGGTGACTTCCGAAGATAGTGCGCGGGCCCTGGCTGAGATCAGCCGCCTGCCGGCGGTCAGCCGGGTGGTGGCGCTGGGTCCGACGCGCGCAACGCTGCTGCTCGATGGGATGCAGGTTGACATCAGGGCGGTAGCGCCCGAATCGTTTGGGGCCGCCTGGCAGTACTTCACCGGATCAAAGCAGCATAACCTGCATCTGCGGACCCTGGCCCGGCAACATGGCCTGAAGGTCAACGAATACGGCGTGTTTCGCGGCGCCCGCAGACTGGGTGGCGCGCGGGAAGATGAGGTCTACCGTCTGCTGGGAATGCCGATGATGCCGCCGGAGATGAGGGAAGACCGGGGCGAGATCGAGGCAGCCTTGAAGGGCGAACTCCCGCAACTGGTCGAACTCGCAGATATCCGTGGAGACCTGCATGTTCATTCGACCTACTCGGATGGCCGCTCCGATCTCGCGGAGATGATCGAGCGCGCCGCCACGCTTGGGTACGAATACGTGGGCCTGACCGACCACTCTCCTTCGGAAAGGATTGCCCGCGGCCTTGATCTTCGCAGGCTGCAAAAGAAGATCGAGGAGATGGGAAAGATCCATGAAGCCCGGGGCAACGCCCGGCCGCGTCTGTTGCTGGGGACAGAGGTGAACATTCTGCCTGACGGAACACTGGACTATCCCGATGATGTTCTGGCCGGCTTTGACGTGGTCATTGCCGCCATCCACAGCCAGTTCCATCAGGGCCGCGCGGAGATGACGGCGCGTTTGTTAAAGGCGCTCGAGAATCCTTATGTAAATGTCATCGCTCACCCGATGGCCCGTCTGATCGGAAAGCGTCCGCCGATTGAATTCGATTTTGAGCGGATTGCCGCGGCTGCCAGAGCTACTGGTGTAGCTCTCGAAATCGACGGCTCACCCTGGCGGCTTGACCTGGATGACAACCTGGCCCGCGTGGCCCAGGCCGCGCGCGTCCCGCTGGCCATCACCTCGGATGCGCACAGCGCGGCCCAGATGACGTTCATTCGCTTTGGCGTGCTGCAGGCCCGCCGCGGCTGGGTGCAGGCGAAGCTGGTGGTGAATACATGGCCGTGGGAGAAGCTGCATCGCTGGTTGAATGCCCGCCGCCCGCACCCGGCAAGGGTGGCGCTGAAAGCAGCGAGCTGACGGCGGAGTATCAGCCGGCTGACTTCAGCTCCGGCCGTTTTGCCGGCAGCTGGTCAAGAATCCGGCACACCTCCGCGTCCGTCAGTTGATGAAAGTCCTCGTACCATTGGCCAACTGAGACGAACGGATACGGCTGCGCCAGACAGACAATCTGGTCGGCTACCCGGCTGAACTCCCGCACCGTTTCCGCCGGAGCCACAGGTATGGCCAGCACCACCTGTGCCGCTCCCTGATTGTGAAGCGCCTGGGCCGCCAGCATGAGGCTGGCTCCGGTGGCCACGCCGTCATCCACGAGAATCACCGTTTTCTCCTTGACCTCGGGAATTGGCTGGCCCCGGTTGTAGAGAGATTCGCGGCGCGCCACCTCCCGGGTTTCCTGCCGGGTGACAGCTTCGATCACGCTCTCTGAAATTCCGAGCTCCGCGGTGATCGCGCGATTGATGTAAACCGTGCCTCCATTGATGACCGCGCCCATGGCCAACTCTTCATGCTCGGGAACGCCCAGTTTGCGCACCACCAGCACGGCCAGCGGGAGGTTCAGGGCGGTGGCAATTTCCGCTGCCACCGGCACGCCTCCTCGGGGAAGGGCAAAGACCAGCACATCAGGACGGTTGGTATATTCCTGAAGCCGGCCGGCGAGCAACCGTCCCGCCTCGCTGCGGTCGCTGAAAGGTAATCTGAAAGTCGCACTAAGAGGAGCAGCCATCTCGCCCTCCCTTTCTCGCTCATGGTCACGCCGCCGGTGTGCGCCTACAGCGCTGACGGAAAAGTCTCCGGCACCTCGCCGGTGGTCCACTCAGCCACGCGTTCCAGCGGTTCGACTGCGCGGGTCGTATCCAGATGGAAAATCGCGTCAAACTGGCCGGCCAGCCGGGCATGAAAGTAGTGACTTACACGCTCGGAGCCGGGTAAATAGATGACGCCGATGGCCCGTTCCAGGCGCGGTTCCTGCAGGGCCGTAGTGATTTCTCCGGCATTCCTGAGCTGCAGCATAAAGTTGGGAATGCCGGTCTTGTGAAAGAGGGCTTCATAGCTCTCGGGCAGCGCCGGGAGCACACGCTTACGTTCGGCGGGCGCATCCCATTCGGAGGCCGCGGTCACCGTGCCCGTAAAAGTGGTGAAACCGATCAGCACCGCATCCTTCTCATACCGCTGCCGGACGAGTTGTCCGAGATTGAGTTCGCCCTGTTCGCCCATCTCCGTGGCCCGGGCGTCGCCCAGATGCGAGTTGTGCGCCCACACGACGATCCTGGAGTTCCCGGCGTCCAGATGGCGACTGAGAGCGTCGAGCGTATCTGCCATGTGATTGTCGCGCAGGTTCCATGAGGAAATGCGGCTGCCGAACATGGAGCGGTAGTATTCCTCGGCGTTTTTTATCAGGCGGGCGTTCTGTTCAGCGAAGAAGAAAGCATCGGGCAATACGCGGCCGTTACGCCGGGAAAGATCGCCGGCCCGCCGGCACATTTCCAGCCACTGGCCGAAGGCCTCGTCCTCACAGGTTTTGCTCAGGCCACGGCTGGCGGCGTAGCCGTAAGCCTGTGTGTCTTCGCCGAAATGTTCGAAGCACGCATAACGGTGGCGGGCGCGGCGGGCGGCGTCCGGGTCAACTTTGTCGAGATAGTCGAGCACGGCGCGAATGGAGGCGTACAGGCTGTAAAGGTCCAGTCCATAGAAGCCGGCCTTCTTTTCGGGGTGGCGCTCGTTGTGATTGCGTAACCAGCCCACCAAATCCAGCACGTCGGCATTGCGCCACATCCAGGTGGGGAACCTCTGAAATCCGGTGAGCGAGTCAATAGCATCCGCATCTTCTCCCTGCCCACGGACAAATTGGTTAATGCGGTAGGCATCGGGCCAGTCAGCTTCAACGGCCACCGAGTCGAAGCCTTTTTCCTCGATCAGCCGCTTGGTAATCTGTGCGCGATGGCGGTAGAACTCATGCGTGCCGTGCGAGGCTTCGCCCAGCAGGATGAATCGCGCATCGCCGGCCAGATCGAGCACCGGGTCGTAATCGGAAGGCGCGCCGGTCAACGGGTACGCGGCCTGGCGGACCAGTTCCATGGTCCTGTGATCACTCTTCGGGAACATCGCACACCTCGCTCCCTCAGGCTCCCTCAGGAGTAACGCTGTCTTGCCCGGGAAAGGCAGGAAGCAGCAATTGCAAGTTTGCAGATTGCAGATTGAAGACGCGGGAGCCCGTAAACGCCCGGGCGCTTCCACAAATCAATTCTCAAACATAGAGATCATGCTCGACAGTGACGCCAATCACCCAGTAGGGTGACAGGTTCGCGTTTCACCATTTCCGGGCGTTCAGCCGGCGGCATCCGCCGGTCTGCCGGTGTCAGGATGGCCGGCGCAGTAAGCTGATGAAGAATATGGCTGCGCTGACTGTAACTATCATGGGTCCGGTTTCTCGATGCAGCCACACAGCCATCCATGAGCCGAGCAAGGTGGCAAGCACAGCGAGCATGACCGCCAGGCGCAACATCCCATCCAGGTTTCGGGCCAGGCGTTTGGCTGTTGCGGCGGGAATGATGATCAATGCGCCCATCAGCAGCACGCCCAGGTACCGTAGTCCGAGCGCTATAGTAAGGGCAAACATCTGCAGATAGAACAGATTAAGACGTCTCACGTTGATGCCCGCGGTTCGGGCTACATCGGAGGAGACCAGCATCACGATCAGGCTGTTCCTGTAACTTACCAGGAACGAGATGATGGCGCCCGCGGCCGCGAATCCGAACATGATTTCCGCCCAACCCAGGGCGCCCGCACCGCCGCCGCCCAAGAGGGCCTCAATGAGATTTTCACCCGAGGTCATCAGGCTTCCGGCCGCCAGAGCGGCGGAAAAAACGACGCCGATAACGGTTTCAGTTGTTGCCCGGGTTCTGTCTTCCACCGCCCAGACCAGCAGGGCGCCAAAAAATAACATCGTAACCGCGCCGAAAACAGGATGAATGTGAAGAGCAAGGGCAACGCCGATTCCCGGCAATGCCACATGTGACAGCGGGTCAGCAGCGAGAGCCATGCGCCGCATCACGGCAAAGCATCCGGTGAGGCCGGCAGCCACGGCCATGGCGATCGACAACAGCAGGGCTTCAATGGTCATGTATGTGATAGTCCACCTGTGTTCCGTAGAGTTCGTGAAGTACATCAGGTGTCAGGACCGTCCGTGGCGGTCCAAAGTAAGCGCGAGCCTGGCTCAGGCAGAGCACATTCGACGCATATCGGTAAACGATTGAGAGTTCGTGGGAGATAAAAAGGACTGTCAGGCCCTGGTCCAGTTGAAGGCGGTGGATCAGTTCGTTTAACCGTTCCTGGCCCAACTCATCGATACCCGCCGTTGGCTCATCAAGCAAGAGGACGTTGGGACCGCCGAGAAGAGCGAAAGCAACGAGCAAGCGCTGAAATTGGCCGCCCGACATGGTTCCGATTGGCTGTTCGGCGATTGCAGGCGGGATTCCGACGAGGTCCAGAACATGGGAGACATTCGCGGGCGGCTCGCGGCCGATTGCCGCGCGTGCGCGCAGGAAGTCCACACCGGTGATCGGAACATCGCGCACCAGGTCGAGCTTCTGTGGAACATAACCGATCCGGGTCCCCGGCGCCCATCGGGCGCTGCCCTCAAACGCAATCGCTCCGATCAGGGCCCGAAAAAGGACCGTCTTTCCACAACCGTTCGGCCCGATGATCGCCAGCGAGCTGCCTTTGGCAACACTGAAGCTCAGGTCCGACAGAACGCGGCTCGCGCCAAACTGGACCGATAAATGACTTACTTCAAGGACGGTTTCCACACTGTTGATGTTGACCGGATGACGAATCGCAACACCGGTCTTCCGCATGGCCAGGGAGGGATTAAATGCTTTCCAGTCTTAATGCAGACCGCGCTTGCGATTGGCTTGATACTAGCGCAAGCGGCATCTGATCCGCAATGAATCTCATCTCGAGACGAAGTGTGGTTCTTCCCGTTCAATCTTTCTTCCGCGCCGGCGGTTGAGCAGCGCCTTGTGGACCAGATCGGCCAGCAGAATTGCCGGTATGGCCGTCAGAGCGGTCAACATCCCGATGACCGTCGGCACAGAGTGACCCAGCATATGCGCCAGGGGCTTGAAGGCGAGAAAGCCGATGAGCGCCAGGAATTCAACGCCGATAGCGGCGAGCAACAGGGGATTGGAGAACCACCCAAGCGCCCCCGGCCAGCGGGCGGTGCTGCGGCAGGCTATAGCTGTGGCCATCTGGCCGAGAACGACCGCGGTAAAGGCCGCTCCGGAAGCTGCCGGGAATACGTCGCCGGCAGGAAAGGTGGTCCCGAAATGCCAGCCTGCGGCCAGATAGGTTGCGAGAAATGCCGCTATCGAAACCACCGACTCCACCGGGCCAAACAGTCCAAATGCGCGGAAGAGTACGCTGACGTTAAGCAAGTGGGCCGGATGGCTGCGTGGTTGTAACAGTTGTGACCGGGGCGGCTCGGCTCCTAAAGCGACGGCCGGAAGCAGGTCCGTTCCGATATCCAGGGCGAGCACCTGAAGCACGCCCAGGGCCAGGGGGAACCTGCCGCCACTCAGCGCCCAGATGACAAAGGGAACCAACTCGGCCACGTTATCGGTGAGGTGATAAGTGAGAAACCTCTTTACATTGGCAAACGTAGCGCGGCCTTCCTGAATGGCGGCGACGATGGTGCTGAAGTTGTCGTCGAGCAGGACCAAATCCGCGGCTTCCCGCGCAACATCCGTGCCGCTGCGCCCCATCGCGACGCCGATATCCGCCTGTTGCAGGGCCGGGGCATCATTGACGCCATCCCCGGTCATGGCGACCACGTGGCCCCGCGCGCGCAGGGCCTGAGCGATGCGCAGCTTGTCCTCGGGGGAAACCCGGCTGATGACCGTACCGTCACGATCAATCATGGCGCCCAGCAGCGCTTCGTCTTTGGGTAGTTCATCAGCGCCGATCACAATGGAATTCGGGCGGAGCAGACCAATCTCCGCCGCCACGGCCCGGGCCGTATCCGAGTGATCACCCGTCACAATCGCCACCCGTATCCCCGCCTGGTTGCAGAGTGCGAGAGATTCAGTCACTCCCTCACGGGGCGGATCTTCAATGCCCACCAGCCCCAGAAGCTCCACGTCGGCTTCAATGTCTTCCAGCCGGGCATTGAGCAGATGGCCGGGAAGGGAACGCTTCGCGACCGCAATGACCCTCAGGCCACGGCAAGCAAGCCGTGAGAGTGCGGGCCCTGCCGCCGGATTGTTGGTCAGGGACAAAACCGTTTCCGGAGATCCCTTCAGGTAGAGCTGATCTCCGGCGATCACCGACATCCGCTTGCGCCGGGCATCAAACGGAAACTCTCTGGTGGTGGGATGAAGTGTTGCATGGGCCTCGCAATCCACGTGCAAACGGCGCGCGAGCACATCCAGGGCAGCCTCCATCGGGTCGCCTTGCGCGATCCAGCGCCCCCGTTCAAGGACTGCGCGGCCATTCGAACACCGGCTCGCGGCCAGAGCAAGCTCCTGCACCGCGCTTTCGGCTCCGGGCGCGATGGTGACGGGCGCTGTTGGTTCATAACCTCCACCCTGGATTTGTGCGGCGCCGGCGGGCGTCCAGATCTCGACCACCGACATTTGATTGAGCGTGAGAGTTCCGGTCTTGTCGGTGCAGATGAACGTCGTTGATCCCAGGGTTTCCACCGATTCGAGCCGCCGGACCAGCGCGTTGCGTTTCGCCATGCGTTGCGCGCCCATGGCCAGTGAGAGTGTAACCGTGGGCAACAAGCCTTCCGGCACCAGAGCCACCGTGACGCCGATAGCGAAGAGAATCGCATCGGAAAACCTGATGCCCACCAGCACCGCAATCGCCATGAACAGGAGTCCGATGAGCACGGCGATTCGGGCGATGATGCGCACCACCCGGTCAAGCTCCAGCGCCAGCGGACTTCGTGGACGCTGGCCGGAGCCTGTGAGCTGGGCAATCTTTGCCAGCTTCGTCGTACTGCCGGTTGCCACTACTTTCCCGCGTCCCTGTCCTTCCACCAGAAAAGTCCCGGCAAATACGTGATCACCGGCGGCCGCCGGAGAGGGCATACTTTCTCCCGTCAAAGTTGAGCTGTCAACGGAACAACTCTGGGCATCCATCAGCATCAGGTCGGCGGAAATGCGGTCGCCGGAGCTTAACAGCACCAGATCGCCGGGGACCAGTTCTTCCGCGGGAATCTCCTGCCGGTTGCCATCCCGCAGCACGGTCGTCTTGTGGGGCAGCAGGTCGCGAAGGCGTTCGGTTGCGCGTTCGGCGCGATACTCCTGAATGAACGAAAAAAGCCCATTAATAATAATGACCACGAAGATGGCAATCCCCAGTTGCAACATGCCGGCGACAATCGCCAGCACCCCGGCCACCCATAGCATCACGGCAAAGAAATGCACGAGCTGACTGCCGAGATGCATCCAGGCCGGCGTCGGTTTCGCGCGGGGAATGAGGTTCCGGCCAAACGGTGTCAGGTTGGCGGCCGCCTCAGCGCTGGTCAAGCCTTGTGCCGTGTCGGGCATCTGATAATTGTTGCCTGTTTCGGCGCCGGCGGGCGTGATTGACATCACACGGGTTGCGTGGCCATTGACGGCCATGGAATCATCGTGTTCCGATGAGTGGGTGACCCGCAAACCAGCCCTCCCGGTGGATTCACTCCTGCCGGAGATCATCTCGTCTTTGCAGCGCAACCCCAGCCTGGTGATCGAAGCGCCGCCGGGCGCGGGTAAAACCACGCGCGTGCCGCCCGCGCTTCTTGAACTCGTGAGCGGGGAAGTCGTCGTCCTCGAGCCGCGCCGGATTGCCGCCCGCCTGGCGGCGCGGCGCGTGGCCTGGGAGCTCGGCGAACAGGTCGGAGAAACCGCCGGCTACCAGGTCCGGTTTGAGGAAGCCGTCGGACCGCGCACGCGGTTGCGGTTTGTCACCGAGGGCGTGCTGACCCGGCGGCTGCTTTCTGATCCGGGCCTTCGCGGCGTGGCGGCCGTGGTGCTCGACGAGTTCCATGAGCGCCATCTGGAGAGCGACCTGGCGCTGGCGCTGCTGAAGCGCCTGCGGCAGACCCGGCCGGAGCTGCGTATCATCGTCATGTCGGCCACACTCGAGGCCGCCCCTGTGGCGCGCTATCTGGATGGATGTCCCACAGTGCGCTCCGAGGGAAGGTTGTTCGAGCTGTCCCTCCGGCATCTGCCCTACTCGCCCGAGCCGCTTCACGTGCAGGTGCGGAAGGCCGTGGAGATGCTGATGGATGATCATCACTCCGGCCACATCCTGACCTTCCTGCCGGGAGCCGCGGAGATTCGCCGGGCGATGCGCGAGTGCGAGGCCGCCGGGCGCCGGAATGAACTGCTCCTGCTGCCACTGCATGGCGATCTGTCTCCCGCAGAGCAGGATCGCGCTGTTCTTCCCGGCTCGCAGCAAAAACTCATCTTTGCCACCAATGTTGCGGAAAGCTCGGTGACCGTCGAGGGCGTAACCGCGGTCATTGATAGTGGACTGGCGCGCGTGGCGACCTATTCCCCCTGGACCGGCTTGCCCACCCTCCATGTGAGCCGGGTGAGCAAAGCTTCGGCCCGGCAACGCGCCGGACGCGCGGGACGCACCGGGCCGGGCCGCGTCTTGCGCCTGTACCCGGAAGAGGATTACCTGCGCCGGCCTGAGTACGACGCGCCGGAAATTGAGCGCAGCGAGCTCTCACAGCTCGGCCTCACCCTGCGAGCCATGCGGATTCCGCACTTCGATAACGTCGAATGGCTCACGCCGCCGCCCGTGGCGGCCATGCAACAGGCCGAAGCGCTGCTCGACCGTCTGGGCGCCACGGGAAGCATGGCCCAGCGGCTGGCGCGCTATCCGCTGCCGCCCCGGCTCTCGCGCATTCTGGTGGAAGCCATGGAGCGTGGCGTGGGCGAAGACGGATGCATCGCCGCGGCCCTGCTGGGTTCGGGCGCACGCAGCGACAAGAACGATCTGCTGGCGGCCATGGAATCACAACAGGACGACCGCTTTCGGCAGCACATTCAGCAGATCCGCAGAATTGCCCGGCCGCCGAAGCAGCCGCATCATGATGATGACGCCATGCTTATCTGCATGCTCGCCAGCTGGCCCGAGCGCGTCGCGCGGCGCAGGGCCGGCAACCAGGTGCTGATGTCGGCGGGTGTCTCCGCGGAGCTGGCGGGCGAGCCGCCGCCCTATGAGTTCATGATCGCCGTGGATGCGGAAGACCGCAAAGAGAAACCCCTCCCGCTCATTCGCATGACTGCGCGTATTGAACCGGAATGGCTGATTGATCTGTTTCCCGAGCGCGTGCGCGAGCAGTCGAGCGTGACCTGGAACCGCGCGGGCGAGCGCGTGGAAGCCGTCAGCGCCATGCTCTACGACGAACTGGTCATTCAGGAATCGCGGGACGCGAAGCCCGATCCGGAAGCCGCGGCCGCCCTGCTGGCGCGCAAGGCCCTCGAAGCCGGTATTGGCCGATTCGTGGAAGAAGACGCTCTCGCGCAATTCATGGCCCGCGTCGAGTTCGCCGGCCTCGACCGGCCGGATATCCCGCAGGCGCTCCAGGACTTATGCGCGGGAATGCGAAGCTTCGCCGAATTGAAAAACGCAGCGAAACATTTCATCTCCATGCTGGAACAGAAGGTGGAGTCCCGGCGCCTCGATAAGATTGCTCCCCTGACCATTCGCTTGCACAGCGGACGCCAGACAAAAGTTCACTACGAGCAGGGCAAACCGCCCTGGATCGCATCGCGTCTACAGGATTTCTTCGGCATGAAGGAGACACCACGAATTGGAGCAGGGAAAACTCCGGTGGTGATTCATCTTCTCGCACCAAACCAGCGGCCGGTGCAGACGACTACCGACCTTGCAGGATTCTGGGAGCGGCTGTACCCGCAGGTCCGCCGGGAATTGATGCGGCGCTATCCGAGGCATTCTTGGCCGGAGCGGCCGTGAGCGTTTGGTGTCGGTAAGACTGTTACTGGGTTTCGAAGAACCTTCAACGAGCTCCGAGGGCCGACAGGCGTATTACTCATTCTGTATTGCGTGTAGGGGATCGATAAAAGCAGTTCGAAACGCAACCACGGATCCGGCCACGACCGCTGCAACCATTAAAGGCAGTGCCGCCATGATCAGGTTCATGGTTGGGTTTTCGACAGTAAAAATAAGATGCCGCAGAAACCTGATAGCGCCAAAAGATACAATTAGACCAATGCCGAGCCCCAGGAATGTCCACCACAGTGTTCTGCTGAGCACGAGCCACATGACATCAAATCGCTGTGCGCCGAGCGCCATGCGTATCCCAATCTCCTGCGTGCGCTGTGTGGTCAGATAGCTGGTCAGTCCATAAACACCGAGCACTGCCAATAGCAGTGCAAACGCCGCGAAGGCGGCCAGTAGATAGACAATCAGGGTTCGGGTAGCGAATAGATTAGAAACAATTTCTTCCATTGGCGTAATGCTTGAGACAGCCTGTTGCTGGCCGACAGCAGCAATCGCAGCTTTGATCGCTGGCCGGAACCCGGCAGGGCCATCCGTGCAACGCACGACAAAATTTACGGCCACATCGCGCCCCTGGGCGAAGGGGTAGTACCGGAGGCCGTTGCCGGCTGTGCCTTCAAGCAGGCGGCTGTTGACGCTTCCAACCACGCCGATAATCGTGGCCCACGGTTTCTGGTCTGAGGTTCTCAATCGCTGACCGAGGGCTGATTCGCTGGGCCAGTATTTGCGCGCTATCGTTTCGTCGATAACAACCACTGGCAGTGTGTCAGCGCGGTCTTCGTTGGTAAACCACCTGCCACTCAGCAAAGGAATCTGCGCAACTGTCAGATAAGCGGCTGTTGCATAGGCCTCATCGCTCTGAAATGCGGAAATGCCAGGCTGGCTGGGACGGTTTTCGATAGAGAATGAGCTTGACTCAATTCGATCGGGGTCGAACGGAA
>Ga0153915_10005118_pt1 | contig 12178 bp, 12 predicted proteins | sample Opewatmetagenome_2_FD_107003 | JGI IMG/M metagenome (GOLD analysis project Ga0153915, IMG submission 107003) | Freshwater wetland microbial communities from Ohio, USA - Open water 3 Core 3 Depth 3 metaG | ecosystem: Environmental > Aquatic > Freshwater > Wetlands | place: USA: Ohio, Lake Erie...
CGACGGCGACGGCTTCACCATCTCCCAGCCCGGGACGCTGTGCATCGGCGCCGATCCGCCGTCCGGCTACCTCCTCGCCGCCTCGGGGGATGACTGCAACGACGCCGATCCGGCGGTCCACACGTCGCTGGTCGGCTACGCCGACGGCGACGGCGACGGCATCGGCGCCGGCGGGGCCGCGACCTTCTGCACCGCCGGCGCGCTGCCAGCCGGCTACGTGGCAACGGGCACCGACTGCGCGCCCGACGATCCGGCGGCCTGGCGGGTCATCGCCTACTCGCACGTCGATCGGGACGGCGATGGCTACACGACCACCGAGGCCGGCCAGCTCTGCGGCGGGTCGGCCCTGCCCGACCCCTACCGCGCCACCGCGCGCGGAAACGACTGCGACGATGCCGATCCGGCGCTCTTCCGGTGGGTGGTCCTCTACCCCGACGCCGACGGCGACGGAGTCGGCGCGGCGCCGCGCAGCGTCCAGTGCCTCGGCGCCTCGCTCCCGCCCGGCTGGTCGGTCTTCGGCTGGGACGCCGACGATCTCGACCCCGCCGTCCGGTGGAACCCCGAGGACGACGACCTGCTCGTCCTCCACCTCTAGCGGCCCGGGCCGCCCCCATGGCAGGCGCGGGCTACGTCACCGCCGCGCCGAAGAGCCGCCCGACGAGGTAGGTGATGCCGGCCGCGGCTGCGCCGAGGCCTACCATCCGCAGGGCGCTCCTCCAGAGCGCCGTGCCGGAGAGGAAGCCGACGATGCCGCCGACGGTGGCGAGGACGAGCCCGGCGAGCCCCGCTGCCGTCGCCACAGCCGCCATGCCGCGCAGGAAGAGGAACGGCAGCACCGGCACCGTGGCGCCGACGGCGAACATGACGAAGCTCGACGACGCCGCTCCCCAGGGCGAGCCCAGGTCCTCGGGATCGAGCCCCAGCTCCTCGCGCACCAGCGTGTCGAGGGCCTGCTCCGGGTTCTTGAGCAGCTCGGCCGCGGTGCGGCTCGCCTGCTCGGTGGAAAGCCCCTTCTGCTTGAAGATGAGGGCCAGCTCCGCCGCCTCCTCCTCCGGGGCCTCGGCGATCTCCCGCCGCTCCAGGGCCACCTGCCGGGCGAGGAGGTCGCGCTGGCTCGCCACCGAGGTGTACTCGCCCACCGCCATCGAGGAGGCGCCGGCGAGGAGCCCGGCGAGGCCGGTGACGACGAGGGCGTGGGGGTCGGCGCCCGCGCCGGCGACGCCGAGCACGAGCGACAGGTTCGAGACCAGGCCGTCGTTCATGCCGAAGATGGCGGCGCGGATGGAGCCGGCCCGTCCGCCGCGATGCCAGCGCTCGCGGACGGCGATGGCGGCGCGGGCGTCGGCGGGCTGGCCGCGCCCCATGCCGACGAGCACCTCCCGGTGGGCCTTCTCCTCCTCGGCGAGCGGCGCGGCGTCGCCGCCCTGGGCCGCGTACTTGTCGGCGTCGCCAGTCTCCGCGTCCATGACGAGCGGCAGGACCGCGGCGGTGCCGAGCCGGCGGGCGAGCCAGATGAGGGCCCGGATGCGCGACGAGGGGCGCTCGGGCGGCAGCGGCGCCCCCTCCTTCTCGAGCTTGCGCAGCCAGATCGCCGCGTGGCGCCGCTCGCCCTCGGCCAGCTCCCGGAAGCTCTCGGCCCGGTGCGGGTCGCGCTCCACCTTGGCGAGCCCCTCGTAGAGGGCCGCTCCGTCGCGCTCGTCCTGAAGGTTCTGCAGCCAGAGGTCCACGCGGGGGTCCATGGCCCGGGAATCTAGCAGCGCCGCCCTCGCCACGCAGAGACCTTTCGTCTATAAGGATGGGCCCCCGGAGCCGCTCCGTGCAGACCCTCCGAACCCGCGAACCCGACTTCGCCGATCGCTGGGCCCGCCTCTGCGCGCGGGGCTCCGACGACGACGAGGGCGAGGTCCGCGAGGCCGCGGCGCGCATCGTCGCCGACGTCCGGGCCCGGGGCGACGCGGCCCTCCTCGAGCTGACACGCCGCTTCGACGGCTGGGAGCCGGCCTCGGCGGGGGACCTCGTCGCCGGCCCGGCCGAGTTCGCCGCCGCCTACCGCTCGCTGCCGGCCGCGTCGCGCCGGGCGCTGTCGCTCGCCGCGAGGCGGGTGGAGGCGTTCCACCGCCGCGAGCGGGACGCCGTCGTGCCCTCCTTCCGCGACGCGCTCGGCGCCACGCTCGGCCAGGTGTCCCGTCCGCTCGCCCGCGTGGGCCTCTACGTGCCCGGCGGCACGGCCCGCTACCCGTCCACCGTCCTCATGGCGGCGGTGCCGGCCCGGGTGGCCGGGGTGGAAGAGGTCTTCGCCTGCTCCCCGGCCGACCGGGCGAGCGGCCAGGTCGACGCCTGGACGCTCGCCGCCTGCCACGTCGCCGGAGTCACCCGCCTGTTCAAGGTGGGCGGGGCCCAGGCGGTGGCCGCGCTCGCCTACGGCACGGCGACGGTCCCGGCGGTGGACAAGATCTGCGGGCCGGGCAACGCCTACGTGGCCGCGGCCAAGCGACTCGTCTTCGGCCGCGTGGACATCGACATGATCGCCGGTCCGTCGGAGGTGCTGGTGGTGGCCGACGCCGCCGCGAGCCCCGTCGAGGCGGCGGCCGACCTCATCGCCCAGGCGGAGCACGACGTCCGCGCGGTGGCGGTGCTGGTCGCGACCGGCGAGGCGGTGGCGCGCCGCACCCTGGAGGAGGTCGAGCGACAGCTCGCCGACCTCCCGCGCCGGGCCATCGCCCGCCGCTCGCTCGAGGACCGCGGCGCGGCCGTGGTGGCGAAGGACGCCGCCGAGGCGATGCGGCTCGCCGACGCCTTCGCCCCCGAGCACCTCGTCCTCCTCGTCCGGAACGCCGCCCGCTGGGTGCCGAAGCTCTCTCGCGCCGGCGCCGTCTTCCTCGGGAGCCGCACCCCCGAGGCCGTGGGCGACTACCTGGCCGGCCCGAGCCACGTCCTGCCCACCGCCGGGACGGCCCGCTTCGCCTCCCCGCTCTCCGTCGCCACCTTCCGCCGCCGGATGAGCGTCCTCGAGATGAGCCCGAGGGCGCTCGCGGCCCTCGCGCCGGCCATCGAGGCGCTCGCGGCCGCCGAGGGGCTCGAGGGGCACGCCCGGGCGGTGCGCGTCCGGCTCGCGGGGAAGAAGGAATGAGCTGGAAGGACTACCTGCGCGAGGCGCTGCTCGGGCTCGAGGTCTACCGCACCTACGAGTACCGGCCCGGGCTCGTCCGGCTCGACGCCAACGAGTCGCCCTACCCGCTCGACGACGCCGACCGCGACACCTTCGCCCACGAGCTCGGCCGCATCGCCGTCCACCGATACCCCGAGGTCTCGGGCCGGCCGCTGCGGGAGGCGCTGGCGCGCCGCTTCCACGTCGAGCCGGACATGGTCCTGCCGGGCAACGGCTCGGACGAGACCATCTCCATCCTGCTCACCGCCTTCGCCGAGGGGCCCCACGGGCGCGGCAAGGTGCTGTTCCCGGTGCCGACCTTCGGGACCTACGAGGCCTCGGCGGTGGCGCGCGGCCTCGCCCCCGTGAAGGTGCCGCTCCGCGAGGACTGGCAGGTCGACGAGGGGCGCTGCCTCGAGGCGCTGGAGCGGGAGCGGCCGGCGCTGTGCTTCTTCGCCTCGCCCAACAACCCCACCGGCAACCGCTTCGACCCCGTCGCCCTGGAGCGGCTCGCCCGGGCGGCGCCGGGGATCTTCGTCGTCGACGAGGCGTACGCCGACTTCTCGGGCCAGACGATGGTCTCGCTCGTCGGCGAGATCGAGGGCTTCTGCATCATGCGGTCGCTCTCCAAGATCGGCCTCGCGGCGCTGCGGCTCGGGGCGCTCGTCGGCTCGAGGGACCTCGTCGCCCAGCTCGACAAGGTGCGGCTCCCCTACAACGTGAACGCCGTCTCCATGGCGCTCGCCTGCGCGCTGCTCGAGAACCCCGGCCGCCTCGAGGACCGCATCCGCAAGGTGGCGGCCTCGCGCCGATGGCTCGCCGAGGCGCTGGCGGGGATCCCCGGCCTCAAGGTCTTCCCGAGCGACGCGAACTTCCTCCTCGTCCGCACGCCCGTCGAGGGACAGCGCGTCTGGCAGCGCCTGCTCGACCGCGGCGTGCTGGTGCGCAACCTGTCGCGGCCCGGGCCGCTGCAGAACTGCCTGCGCATCACCGCCGGAACCCCCGAGGAGAACGACCGATGCGTCCAAGCGCTTCGCGAAGCGATCGCCTGAAGGCACCGCCGCGGAAGGGGCGGGTCGAGCGCAAGACGCGCGAGACCCGGGTCTCCGTGGCGCTCGACCTGGACGGCGGCCGGGCCGCCGTCTCGACGGGCGTCCCCTTCTTCGACCACATGCTGGAGCAGGTCTCGCGCCACGGCGCGATGGGGCTCGCGGTCCGGGCGAGGGGCGACCTCGAGGTGGACGCGCACCACACCGTCGAGGACGTGGGCATCGCCATCGGCGAGGCCCTGCGGGAGGCCACCGCCGACAAGACCGGGCTCGCGCGCTACGGCCACGCCATCGTCCCGCTCGACGAGGCGCTGTGCGAGGCGGTGGTGGACCTGTCCGGCCGGCCACACCTCACCTGGAACGCGAACCTGCCCTCGGGGAAGAGGTTCATCGGGGCCTTCGACGTGGACCTGACGCGCGACTTCTTCCAGGCGCTCGTGAACCACGGCCGCATCTGCCTGCACGTCAACGTGCGCTACGGCCGCAACCTGCACCACGTCGTCGAGGCCATCTTCAAGGCCTCGGCCCGGGCGCTGCGCGCGGCGGTGGCGCGCGAGGGCGGTGGGCTACCGAGCACGAAGGGGGTCCTATGAGCCGGCGAGCGCAAGGCCAGCCGAATGAGGCTGGCCTGGAGCGAGCGGGGGGCCTGGGGGGGCCGCATCCCCCCAGGTGGAAGGAAGTGTCGTGACCGGCGATTCCGTCATCGCGCTCGTCGACTACGGGGCCGGCAACCTCCGCTCGGTCGAGAACGCCCTGCGATTCGTCGGCGCCGGGGTGGCGGTGACGCACGACCCGGAGGCGGTCCGCACCGCCCGGCGCATCGTCGTCCCGGGCCAGGGCTCCATGCCCGTCTGCGCCGAGGCCATGCGCAGGAGCGGCGTCGCCGAGGCCCTCGCCGAGGCCATCCACCACGGCGCGAAGGTGCTCGGCATCTGCGTGGGGCTGCAGATCCTCTTCGAGGACGGGGACGAGGGCGGCGGCGCGAAGGGGCTCGGGCTCGTGCCGGGGCGGATCACCCGGCTCCCCGACACCGTCAAGCTGCCGCACATCGGCTGGTCGCCGGTGCTGGCCGTGGGGGAGCCACATCCGCTCTTCGCGCCCCTCGATGGCCAGTACGTCTACTTCGCCCACTCCTACGCCGCGCCGGCGGACGCCAAGGGGGTGCAGCTCCACGCGGTGCACGGGCGAGCCTACTGCGCCGCGCTCGCGGTGGGGAACCTCTTCGCCGTCCAGTTCCACCCGGAGAAGAGCCAGCGGGTCGGGCTCGAGCTGCTGGAGCGGTTCGTGAACCTCTGAGGACGGCCATGCTGGTCATTCCCGCCATCGATCTCATGGACGGCAAGGTGGTCCGCCTCTCGAAGGGCGACTTCGCCACCCGGACCGTCTACTCGGACGACCCCGGCGAGGTGGCGGAGCGCTTCCGGGAAGCCGGGGCGCGCCGCATCCACGTGGTGGACCTCGACGGCGCCCGCGCCGGCCGGCCAGTCAACACCGACGCCATCCGGGCCATCGCCGAGGTGGAGGTGGAGATCGAGGTGGGCGGCGGGCTCCGCTCCCTCGTGGACGTGGAACGGATCCTGGCGCTCGGCGTCCACGCCGCGGTGCTCGGGACCGCCGCCGTGGAGCGGCTCGACCTCGTCCGGGAGGCCTGTCGCCAGTTCCCGGGACGGGTGGTGGCCGGCATCGACGCCCGGGGCGGAGAGGTCAAGATCGCCGGCTGGGAGGAGGGGACGGGGCTGCCGGCCGCCGAGGTGGCGCGCCGGGTGAAGGAGGCGGGCGTCGTCCTCGTCGAGTACACCGACGTCGCGCGCGACGGCATGTTCAGCGGCGTGGACGCGGACGGCGCGGCCGCGCTGCAGGCGGCGGCGGGCGTGCCGGTCGTCGTCTCGGGCGGCGTCGCCTCGCTCGCCGACGTCGCGGCCTGCCTCAGGGCCGGCCTCGCCGGGGTCATCGTCGGCAAGGCCCTCTACGAGAAGCGCATCGACCTCGCGGAAGCGATCCGCGCGGCGGGAGAGTAGGATCCCCCGATGCCCGCGAAGCGCATCATCCCCTGCCTGGACGTGAAGGACGGGCGCGTCGTGAAGGGCGTGCACTTCGAGAACCTGCGGGACGCGGGCGATCCGGTGGAGGCCGCCGCCCGCTACGACGCCCAGGGCGCGGACGAGATCACCTACCTCGACATCGCCGCCACCCGGGAGAACCGCGGCACGCTCGTGGATCTCGTCAGCCGCACGGCCCAGCGCGTCTTCGCGCCGCTCACGGTGGGTGGGGGGGTGCGCAGCGAGGAGGAGATGGTGACGCTCCTCCACGCCGGCGCCGACAAGGTGAGCGTGAACTCCGCGGCGGTGAAGGACCCCGCGCTCGTGGACCGGCTCTCGGCCGTGGCCGGCGCCCAGGCGCTCGTCATCGCCATCGACGTGAAGCGGCGCACCGGCACGAGCCCCCAGGAGTGGGAGGTCCACATCGCCGGCGGGACGCAGCCCACCGGCAAGGAGGGGATTGCCTGGGCCCGCGAGGTGGCCCGGCGCGGCGCCGGCGAGATCCTGCTCACCAGCATGGACCGGGACGGGACGCGCGCCGGCTACGACCTGGAGCTGCTCGAGCGCGTGTGCCAGGCGGTCTCGATCCCGGTCATCGCCTCCGGGGGCGTGGGGACGCTCGAGCACCTCTACGAGGGGCTGCGCATCGCCGACGCGGCGCTGGCGGCCAGCATCTTCCACGACGGCCAGCACACCGTGCAGGAGGCCAAGGCCTTCCTGCGGGCGCGCGGCGTCGAGGTGCGACCGTGAGCGCGCGCCCCGCCATGGCCGCGGGCGAGCTGGAGCGGATCCGGTTCGACGAGCGCGGCCTCGTCCCGGTGATCGCCCAGGAGGCGGACGGGACCGTGCTCATGCTCGCCTGGGCGAACCGGGCGGCCCTGGAGGCGACGCTGCGGGAGGGGCGCGCCACCTACTGGTCCCGCAGCCGCGGAGCGCTGTGGCGCAAGGGCGATACGAGCGGGAACGTCCAGGAGGTCCTCTCGGTGCGCGTGGACTGCGACGGAGACGCGCTCCTCTACACCGTCCGCCAGACCGGCCCCGCCTGCCACGAGGGCAAGCGGAGCTGCTTCGACTAGGGAGGCACGACATGGCCAACGAGCAATTCCTCGCGCAGCTCTGGGCCGTCATCGAGTCGCGCAAGGCGAGCGCCGACGGGGCGACGAGCTACACCCGCGACCTCCTCTCCCACCCGGCGAAGATCCGCAAGAAGATCGCCGAGGAGGCCCACGAGGTGAACGAGGCGCACCAGGACCTCCTCCACGGCAAGGACTCGAAGGACCACCTCGCCCACGAGGCCGCCGACCTCCTCTACCACCTGTTCGTCCTGCTCTCCTCGGCCGACGTCACCCCGACCGAGGTCTACGCCGTGCTGGAGCGGCGGCGCGTCAAGGATGCGGCGGGCAAAGTCCCTTGACAGACACGCTTTTTTCCCCTAGATCCCGCCGCTCAGCCATCGGACAAGCCGGGCGGGATGCCGTCCGGCTCGTTTCGTTTTTGGAAAACACCGCCGCAAGGCCGAGGTGCGAATGACCGGAGTTCGAGTCAAGGACGGCGAGTCCTTCGAGAACGCGATGAAGCGCTTCAAGAAGCAGTGCGAGAAGGCGGGAATCCTCTCGGAGATCCGCAAGCGCGAGCACTACGAGAAGCCCAGCGTGAAGCGGAAGAAGAAGGCCCTCGCCGCCAAGAAGCGCGCGCTCAAGAAGATGCGGAAGGGCTTCTAGCTCCAGGGGACGGGAACGGCATGGCGCTCAAGGACCAGCTCGACCTCGACCTCAAGTCCGCGATGCGGGAGAAGGAAGCGCTCCGGCTGAGCGTGGTCCGGATGCTGAAGAGCGCCATCAAGTACCGCGAAATCGAGGTGATGAAGCCACTCGACGACGCGGGCGTGCAGGCCGTCATCGCCTCCGAGATCAAGCGGCGCCGCGACTCGGTCGAGCAGTACACGGCGGGAAACCGCAAGGACCTCGCGGACAAGGAAGAGGCGGAGATCGGGCTCTTGCAGGCCTACCTGCCGAAGCAGATGAGCGCCGGCGAGCTGGCGGCCAAGGTGGACGAGGTCATCTCCAAGGTGGGGGCCCAGGGACCGAAGGACATGGGCGCGGTGATGAAGGCGCTCCTCCCCGAGGTGGCGGGCAAGGCCGAGGGGAAGACCGTCAGCGATCTGGTGAAGCAGCGCCTCGCGGCCAGGGGCGCGGGAAAGTGAAGCTCGGATGAGCCCCGGCCGGCCCGCGGGCCGGCGCGGGCAGCCGGAGGGTCTGGGGGCATCGCCTCCCAGCTCGAATGATCCCGGATTCGGTCATCGACGAGATCAGGCAGCGCGTGGACGTGGTGGCGGTGATCGGCCGCCACATGGAGCTCAAGAAGTCCGGGCGTACCTGGAAGGGCTGCTGCGTCTTCCACGGGGAGCGGACGCCGAGCTTCCACGTCTATGCGGAGGACAAGCACTTCAAGTGCTATGGCTGCGGTGAGTACGGCGACGTCTTCAAGTTCCTCCAGAAGCTCCAGGGAAAGGAGTTCCCCGAGGTGGTGAGGGCCCTGGCTGCCGAGGTGGGGGTCGAGATCCCCGAGGACCAGGAGGATTCCGCCGAGCAGAAGGCCCGCCGCAAGGAGCGCAACGAGGCGCTGGCCGCCTGCGACGCGGCGGCGCGCTACTTCGCCGCCCGGCTGTGGAGCCGGTACGGCGCCGCCGGCCGCGAGTACCTCGAGGGCCGGGGCGTGACCGAGGAGAGCGCCAGGCTCTTCCGGCTCGGGCTCGCGGCGCCGGGCTGGAACGACCTCGAGAAGCGGCTCTCGGAGAAGGGCGTCGGCGCGAGGGCGCTCTCCCTCGCCGGCCTGCGCATCGAGAAGGACGGCGGCGGCTACGACCGCTTCCGCGGACGGCTCATGTTCCCCATCGCGGGGATGGACGGCAAGCCGATCGGCTTCGGCGGACGCGCCATGCCGGGCCAGGGCGACGACAAGGGCGCCAAGTACATCAACAGCCCGGAGACCGTCCTCTACAAGAAGAGCAAGGTGCTCTACGGCATCGACCTGGCCCGCGAGGGCATCCGCAAGGCACGGGCGGCCGTGCTGGTGGAGGGGTACTTCGACGTGATCGGGCTCCACCAGACCGGCGTCCGGAACGCGGTGGCGGTGTGCGGCACCGCCCTCTCCGAGGAGCACCTCGAGCTCCTCCGCCGCTGCGACTGCCGCGAGGTCACCATCCTCTTCGACGGCGACGTGGCGGGTCTCGCCGCGCCCGGCAAGGCCGCGGCGGCGCTGCTCCCCTCCGGGCTCTCCGGCAAGGTGGCGACGCTGCCCGCCGAGGCGGGCAAGGTCGACCCCGACGACTTCGCCCGCGCCAAGGGGCGCGCCGGCGTGGAGGCGCTCCTCGCCTCGGCCGTGCCCCTCACCGACTGGCTCATCGACCGGGCGGTGGAGAAGCACTGCGGCAAGCGGGCCGCCGACGCGTCGGTGGAATCGAAGCTCGCCGCCGTGCGCGAGCTCGAGCCCTTCGTACGCATGACGCCCGAGGGGCTCGCCCAGAACGTCTTCGAGGATCGCGTCGCGAGGCGGCTCGATCTCGACCCCTCGGCCCTGCGCGCCGAGATGGAGGCGGAGAAGGCGCCGGTGCGCCGAGGCCCCGCGCGCGAGGGAGGCGCCCGGGCCGGCGCCGACCGCGCCCCGGCCGGCCGGCCGCCGGCGCGCGTCCCGATGCTCCTGCCCGGGCCGGCCGTGGACGCGCTCGGAATCCTGGCCGCCTTCCCCGACCTCTCCGGCGCGGCCGCCGAGGAGGACCTGCCGCGCCTGTTCCCGGAAGGCCCCCTCGCCGACCTGGCACGCGACCTCGTCCGGGAGCCCCTGCCGCTCGAGGAGGTGCTCGCTCGCCTCGCGCCGGCGCTTGAGCCCCGGGCTCTCACCCGCGTGAGGAACCTCTCCGGCCCGGGCCGTCCCAGGCCGGAGGAGGCGGAGCGGGAGCTCCGCAAGTCCGCGGTGGAGGCCAAGATCGAGCTCATCCGGCGCGAGCAGGACCGGCTCCTCGCCGCCATCGCCAAGGCCGGCTCTCCGCCGCCCGAGGATCTGACGACGGAGCAGCTCACCCTCAACCGCCGGCGCAAGGATCTGGAGAAGAGCCGGGAGAAGCTGCGGAAGGCATGAGCGGAAGGCTGAGAAAGCTGCTCGACACGTTCGCCGGGCTCGCCCGCCCGAAAGCCGTTAATCAAGAGCCCGAACGGGCCCGGAAGTCGAAGGAGCGCAGGATGAAGAAGACGAAGCCCAAGGCCGCCAGCAAGCCCAGGAAGGCCCAGAGGCCGAAGAAGGCGGCCGTGCGCGCCGGGAAGCGGACGGCACGGCCGCAGGCCCGAAAGGCCTCCCGCGCGGCTGCGGCGAAGGCGGCGGCCAGGACGGCGGCGAAGGCGCCGGCCAAGAAGGGCAGGCGGCGCGAGGAGGGCGCGCGGACCGAGGAGGAGCTCAAGAAGAAGAAGGGCGACGAGCCCGAGGCCGAGGGCGCGGAGGGCGCCGAGGGAGAGGAGGCCGAGGGCGAGGAGGGAGAGGAGGCCGAGGAGGAGGCCGCCGGCGAGGACCTCGCCGACGTGACCGAGCGCTCCGAGGTGAAGGCCCTCATGGAGCGCGGCCGCGAGAAGGGCTTCCTCACCTACGACGAGGTGAACGACGCCCTTCCCACCGACATCGTCTCCTCCGACCAGATCGACGACGTCATGTCGATGTTCGGAGAGCACGACATCGAGGTGGTGGACGACGCCAAGAAGATGAAGCTCCCCGACAAGCCGCCGCCCGAGCCGGAGGCCAAGGCGGAGGACAAGGAGGAGGAGAAGGAGGAGGAGGAGGAGGACCCCGGCTACGGCAAGTCCAACGACCCGGTGCGCATGTACCTGCGCAAGATGGGGTCGGTGTCCCTCCTCACCCGCGAGGGCGAGGTGGAGATCGCCAAGCGCATCGAGGAGGGCGAGAAGGAGGTCCTCCACGCGGTGCTCGGCTCGTCCATCGCCATCAAGGAGATCCTGGACCTCGGCGACCGCCTGCGGAAGGGCAAGCTCCGCGTCCGCGAGCTCATCAAGGACTCGGGCGAGGAGACCGCCACGGAGACGGAGGAGGTCGAGGAGGTGGAGGAGGTCGAGGTCGCCGAGGCCCCGGGCGACGGCGCCGTGGCCGGCGAGCCCGACGTGCCGAAGATCCCGCGCGAGGAGGAGAAGAAGGTCGAGCACGTCCTCAAGCACATCGACAAGATCCGCAAGCTCGAGCGGGACGTCGCCAAGATCAAGGAGACGCTCGGCGGCGCGAAGCGGATCTCCGAGGTGAAGCGCAAGGAGATGCGCGCCGACATCCGGGGCATCGAGGGCCAGATGGTCGAGCACCTCGAGGCCATCCAGCTCAACAAGAAGCAGATCGACCGCATCGTCCTGAAGCTGAAGGGGCTCATCAAGCGGGTGGAGGAGGCGGAGCGGGAGCTGCTCGAGTGCGAGCGGCGGGTGGACGTGCCGGTGCGCGACCTGAAGCGGATCCTGCGCGAGGTGCGCAACGACGAGGGCAGCACCAAGAAGCTGGCGAGGAAGCTCGGCATCCGGTCCGAGGAGCTGGAGGACCTGGACCGGGTGGTGCGCACCGCCATGCGGAAGACCCAGCGGGTCCAGGAGGAGGCCATGCTCCCCATCGAGGACCTGCGCCGCACCTACCGGGCCATCGTCGAGGGCGAGCGCAAGGCGGAGCGGGCCAAGACCGAGCTGGTCGAGGCGAACCTCCGGCTCGTGGTCTCGATCGCCAAGAAGTACACCAACCGCGGCCTGCAGTTCCTCGACCTCATCCAGGAGGGCAACATCGGCCTCATGAAGGCCGTGGACAAGTTCGAGTACAAGCGCGGCTACAAGTTCTCGACCTACGCCACCTGGTGGATCCGGCAGGCCATCACCCGCGCCATCGCCGACCAGGCCCGCACCATCCGCATC
>Ga0153915_10005119_pt1 | contig 12178 bp, 9 predicted proteins | sample Opewatmetagenome_2_FD_107003 | JGI IMG/M metagenome (GOLD analysis project Ga0153915, IMG submission 107003) | Freshwater wetland microbial communities from Ohio, USA - Open water 3 Core 3 Depth 3 metaG | ecosystem: Environmental > Aquatic > Freshwater > Wetlands | place: USA: Ohio, Lake Erie...
ACGCGTTGTAGTATATTATGGCACGTGTGGAACCGGAGAAGTGCCCGTGGTCAGCCAAAATGAAGGAGCAAATTGCTACAGGTTGTGCACTTCCTGTGGCAATTTTTCTCATGTTTTGGAGCAGAATTTCTTCTGCATCCTGTGCGGCACAAAACTCATAGATCAATGCGGCCAGTGCGGTGCGCCAATTCTGCACCCGCAGGGGAAATTTTGCCACCATTGCGGCACGGCATACCGCTCCACATGCAACGGAACCGACCGGTCACCGGCCGGATCATGAGCCCTTGAACCGTGTATGCCACAGCTGAGCGCGTCAGAGTACCGGATTCAGGCGACTGATCCAACGGGTCGCGCGATTCAACGGTACATCACAGCCATGTCGATGCATGCGGCCCGCAAGCGGGCGAAGACCCTTGCAAAGAACTATGGTTGGAAGAAGATCGCGGTTGATAGGAAGAAATCGTATTCATACTGGGTCTTGCGCGGTGGCACCCAGATTGATGGAGTGCAGAGCGCGTATTCGAAAGAAGAAGTCATTGCGGCGCTTGGGAAACTGGGGTTCACGGTTAAGAGCGTCGGCCGGTTCTACGATGTACGGTTTGCCGCTTCCTCCGAAGAGGTGGTTACCTTCATCGGAACGAGCGCGAAGCTGCTCGAGCAAAAGCTCCCGTACAACGAAATTCTCCAGATCATGTCGGGGCACGTTCGTGACAAAAACCTCAGGAGCGCGCTCAAGGCGATTATTCGCGATCTGAAGGAAGGTGTTGATTCCCGCGACGCATTCCTCAGGCAGGGGAAGGTCATCGGGTACGATACTGCATTGATGCTGGGGATCGCTTCGAAAAGCGGCGATATGCAGGCGATCTTCGAGAGCGTTGCACATTTTGTCGAGCGCCAGGCCGATTTCAAAAAAGGTCTCCTGAGTTCCATGATCCTGCCGGGCGTCACGGTGGTTACGTTGATTGGAGCGCTGGTTTTTTATATAATGTACCTCCTGCCGAGGATGGTGGAGATGCTGGCACCGATGATGGGGGAAATGCCACCGCTGACCGCATTCTCAATGGAAATGAGTGCGATCCTGCAGGACAACCTCATCCTCATCTGCGTGTTGACCGCAGCGGTGCTCGGGAGTTTCTACTGGTACATTATGACCGTGAACGGTCGGGTGTGGTTTGACAAGTGGATTCTCAGAACGCCATACATCGGCCGGATACTGCGGAACACGAGTTCGGAACTGTTCTGCCGCGTGCTTGGCATCCTCTATACGTCTGGCGAGAACATCGACGCTATCCAGCATGCGGCGGAAGCAAGCCGCAACCGCTTCCTTGAAAAGCAGATGAAGACGGTAGCCATCCCGACCATGCTGAAGTACGGGACAGAATTCTGGAAGGCGATGGAGATGACCGCCTTCTTTCCCGAAATGGTGATCTCGCGGTTCCGGACGGCGGCGGAAACCGGGAGTGTGAAGGTAACATCGGTGCAGCTGGCCGACTACTATGAGATGGAGAACGGGTACGCGATGAAGAACCTCGTCAACTTCATCGAAGTTATGGTGTCGATTGTCATCATGGCGAGCATGGTGTTCCTGACGCTGCTCTCGTCGGAGACGGCGTCGATTAAGATTCAACCGAAGCAGGACCAGCAGCCGAAGATGACTGCACAGCCGGATACGGTCATCGATATGCGCGACAAATAGGAAGAGCGTGACAACAACAACACATCCACGCAAAGCGAAACGGGAATTCGGCGACTTGCTTGTCGAGAAGGAGATCGTTACCTCCGACCAGCTTCTCGCCGCGCTGGAAATCCTGAGCCGCGAACCTCATGAGAAGCGGCGGAAACTTCCCCAGGTTCTCGTTGATGACCTGCATATCGACCGTGATAAGGTCTATGAAGAGATCGCCGACTACTATGCTTTCCGGCGACTTCAGATCAACGAAGAGGAAGTACAAGACGAAGTGCTCGCGTTCGTTCGCAAGCATCTGAACGGGTTACCGACGACGGTTCGCTCGATGGCACTCGAATTCCGGGTTCTTCCCTATATGATGGATCCCGAGCGCGTGGAGCGGCTCCTTGTCGTCACGCCGGATCCAACCCGGAAGGAAGTGTATGCGATCGCCCGGTCGTTTCCGTTTCAGAAATTTGAAATCTGCTATGTCAAGTTGTCCCAATGGGACCATCTCTGGCAGCGGGTGAACATCACGCGGGCGGGATATGCGGAGCTCGAAACCGATGGCAAGGACCAGTCCCTCGAGGAGCTTGAAGAAGACTCCGAGATGTACGAGCAGGAACTGGAAGAGGAGATCAATCGCAGCGGCCTCGTGGACCTTGTCGAAAACGTTTTCATCGATGCCGTCCGTGTGGGTGCCAGTGACATCCATGTAATTCCCCGGGGCGAAAAGAGAACGGGATTCTACTTCCGTATTGACGGCAAGCTCACGCTCTGGTACGCAAATACAGAGTCCCGGGCCGAGGCGGTCGCAGCCGTCGTGAAAGACCGGGCGATGAACCTCGACCGCTTCGAGCGCACCTCCGCTCAGGACGGTTTCGCGCAGTTCACCATCGACAAGAAAACCATCCGTTTCCGTGTGTCGGTGATCCCGACAGTCGGGAAGGAGCTCAAGAGCAAGTACGAATCCATCGTCGTTCGTGTCCTCCAGGAACCGCAGTTCAGCACGAGGCTCGGGGATATCGGATTTGACTCATACTCCCTCTCTGCATTCCGGAAGGCCATTTCAAAGCCGTACGGCATGATCATCGTCACGGGTCCGACAGGAAGTGGAAAAAGCACGACACTGTTTTCGGCCCTTCGTACGATCATCGACCCATCTGTCAACGTCATTACAGTGGAAGACCCGGTCGAATTCTTCATCGAAGGGGCGAGGCAGGTCAAGCTCAATCCGAAACTGGATTTCGAGGGGGCGTTGCGTGCAATTTTAAGGCACGACCCCGACATCGTGATGGTTGGAGAAATCCGGGATAGAACAACGGCGGACATTGCAATCAAGCTCGCCAACACAGGCCACCTGACGCTCTCGACGCTGCACACCAATGACGCCGCAAGCGCCGTCTCGCGTTTATACAAAATGGGTGTCGAGCCCTTCCTGATCGCCTATTCGATCAACATCATCATGGCCCAGCGGCTTGTGAGGAAGTTGTGCGATCGATGCAAGGTGCCGGTCGAGCAGCCGGAAGTGGAAGCCCTGATCAAGCTGGGTATGAAAGAGGAAGATATTGCGACCGCGAAGATGTGCCGGCCGGTGGGGTGCATCAGTTGTGTCAAGGGATACAAGGGGCGAACAGCGATCTATGAGGCGCTCCCCTTCACAAAGACAATCAGACGATTGATTCTGCAGGCCGGCGATATTGTCGACGACGAGGCGATCCGGCAGGAAGGAATCCGACGCGGCATGCAAACGCTGCGTGCCTCCGGTCTGCATCTCGTAAAAAACGGAATCACGACGCTTGAAGAAATTGCTGCAGTCACGATGGAGGATGAGGAGTAGGAGAGACATTTCTCGAGGAGTGAACTATGAATGCTACAGGACATACAATGGACGCCCGCACGTTGCTCATGGTCGACGATGACGACGCGTTCCGGATCGCGATGAAGCAAGCCCTCTCGTCCGGAGGAAAGTACAAGGTCCGTTCGGCCGACTCGGGCGAAGCTGCCATTGAAGCGCTCCAGCATGATCGATTCGATGTCATTCTGCTTGACTACCGCATGCCGGGGATTTCCGGTCTCAACGTTCTTCAGTGGATGCATGAGCAGAAGATCGATACCCCGGTTGTGATGATGACCGCTGCCGGCTCCGAGGGGATTGCCGTCGAGGCGATGAAGCTTGGCGCCTACGACTACGTCAGGAAGGAACAGGTAGAGATCGATCACATCGGCATCCTCATAGACGGCGTCTACGAGCGGTACCTTTTCAGAAAGGAAAAAGAGCGCCGTGAAGCGATAGAGCGTGAGCGCGAAAAAAGCCTTGTCGCGATCGAGACATTCCACAGTACACTTGCGTCTATCGCACAGATTGTCAACAACTCGCTCTCCATGGTTTCACTGAACATCCAGGAGCACGAGACAAAACTCAGGCCCTTTGTCGCAGACGAAGGGCAGCAGCGGCTTGGCCAGGTGTTCGCCGACCTGAAGCAGGAATACAGCGTTATTGCGTCGGCAGTGAAATCCATGCTCGACATGGCAAATGTGCTTCACGGGAACTTCACGGATGCGAACTACACGCTGAAGCTCCACCAGATGCTCAACGGCAACCTGAAGAACGCGCAGCATGGGAATGTTCCGTTTCCGTTCCCAAAGAAGCCGTAGGAGATAGCTGGTATGAACCTGGGTCAGACACTGATTACAACAGGAATGCTGGTCCTGCTGATCATGTCCGTCGTCAGCGCAAACCGTATGTTGATGGAAGTCAATCAGGCGACATACGAGGCGGAAGCCCTGACGGCGTCGGCCTCCGTGGCAAATGATCTGCTCGATGAGATCCTCTCCAAGCGATTCGACCAGTTTTCGGATACCACAGGAACACAGAGCAAGTACGATTTCAGCCCCCCGGTGACTGGTGCGGCCGAGTGGGGTCCGTCACCGTCTGAGCGGGCTGGCGTCGGTACACTCGACAGCAGCTACGTAGGGGTGTATAAGTCGAGGATCTTCTTCGACGATGTCGATGACTATATCGGGTATGCCAGAATGGTAACGATGAACAACATCAGAGGGCTGATCGTACGGGTTCAGGTCTATTACGTGAACTCGTTCGATCCTGATACTCCCCTGACAGAACAGAATACGTACAAGAAGATTGCTGTGACAGTGGAGCATCCCATCTACCTGACAACTCCTGTCACATATAGCGCTATGATCTCTTACTGAGGTTGCTCCGGTTGTCCGGGTGACCCCGGGAGTCTTTCAAAACAAGAGTTTGCTGTGCTGCTTCACCGCGCTCATCCCTTGACGGGGTGGGCGTACCGACCGCTACGTGAGCATTGCCCGAAGCGTCAGGAATAAGGCTGTTTCGAGGACGGGGAATTTGTCAATTCTTGAAATAGTCACTGACGGGCGCACGTAGACCTCCCATCCTGCCCCATCAGTGCAAGATTCCTTCGCCGGTCTATCGAAGTGCCGCAACTTTCTTTTGACGCAATTTTTATGCACTTTCTGGCCAAACTGGCTTAGGGCGAAGGCGATCTGGGGGTTAGGCTTGGGTGTGACGAAAGAGCGGATCACCAGCGGTTACTGAATCAGAAGTCACGTGTTTGACTCAGGAAATGATGTAAGACGTCAATAGCAGTGTCGGCCAAAACCCTGAATATTGTCCAAGATCTATCGAAGCTCAACTCGGCGAAGGAAGCAGCGCGTCACTGCCTTCTTGCCGCAGACAAATTCCTCAAAGAAAACCAGTTCGAGCTCGCGAAACAACAGTTGGAAAAGGCAAAAGAGCTCGATCCCTCCAATGTCTACATCTTCGCATTTCAGGACCGCATAGCGCATTTCGAAGCATCAAGAAAGAAAGAAGCCGCGTCACATCCGGCACCCGCTACAAGGACAATCCCCAAACCGCCTCCCAAGGCGCCGGTAGTTTCTCCTCCTCCGTCTCCTTTACCTTCTTCTGAAATACCTGCAGCTTCCGCCGCGCCACCCGGTGGCGGTGCAGAGGCAGACTCGGATGCTGCGAAGCTCGCGGAGGAACGCAGGCGCGAGGAAGCGGTCAAGATGCTTGCGGAAATTCGTCAGAAGGAAGCTTCCGAGCGCGCTCTTGCCGAGGCCCAGAAGAAGCGCGAGATGAGCGCGCTTGCTGCGGCTGAAGATCAACGACGGAGAGAAATGGATGCCCGTCTCGAAGCAGAGCGGCAGCGCCAGCGGGAGCTGGAGTACAGACTTGCGGCAGAGGAAGAGCGGCGAAGGGAAGAAGACAGCAGGGCGCTTGATGAGCGGCGCCGCCGCGATCTGGAAGCGAGGGCAATCGCAGAAGAACAGAGGCGGAGAGAACTGGAAGCCCGCGTGATGGAAGAGGAACGAAAGCGGAAGGAACTGGAATACCGTATCGCGTCTGAAGAACGTCGCCAGCGGGAAACTGAGGCATTTGCAGCCGAAGAGCAGCGCCGTCGGGAACTTGAGATACGGGCAGCTGCGGAAGATCAGAAACGGCGGGAGCTTGAAGCGCGCATTGCTGCCGAGGAGCAGCGCCGGTAGGAAATGGAGGCGCGGCTCGCTGCTGAGGAACAACGGTTCCAGGAGGAAATGGCCCGGCGGGAAGAAGAGCGGCGGCGCAAAGAGCTGGAGGCACGGGCCCTTGCGGAAGAGGAACGGCGAAGAGAGCTTGAAATTCGTGTTGCCGATGAAGAGAAGAAGCGGAAAGAACTTGAACGGCGTGCTGCCGCGGAAGAGGAGCGACGGAGAGCTATTGAGGCAAAAATCCAGGAGGAGGCAGACCGGCGGAAACAGTTTGAGGAAATAGCGGCCACCGAGGAGCGCTTGCGCAAAGAGCTCGAGGGAAAGATGATGGAGGAGGTGCGGCGACGCCAGGAAGAGGTACGGATGGCTGAGGAGACACGTCGCAAGGAAGCCGAACTTCGTGTTGCGGAGGAGCAGCGGAAGCTGGAGGATATGCGACGTCAGGTTGAAGACCTGACACGCGCACTCGAGCAGGAGAAGAATGCACGGCAGGAGATCAGCCGGCTCAATCTTCAGAGCCCGGCAAAGCAACTTCGCGAAGTTCTTGAAGCGGCCTGGGTGAATGGGGCGCCGGATGAGAATGCCGCCAAGGAACTTCACGAGCGGGCTGCTTCGCTCAACATTCCTCCCGATGTCGAGCAATCATTGATTCGTGAAGTGAAGCTCGATATGTACAGCAAGGCCGTCAAGGAAGTGGTGGCAAAGCGTAAGCTTCTGCGGAGTTCCTCGTCCACGCTGGAGTGGCTGCGAAAAGTCTACCAGGTGAGCGTCGCGGAATATCTCGAAAATGAGTCCAAATTCCTGCTCGACCTTGTTGCAGATCAGTATAAAGGGACGGTGCTCCTGGTTTCGAAGCTGATCGGGACAAAGGAAGATATCACTCCCCGCCTCAAATCATCCGGATTCGCGGTCGTTCAGGCCATTACACCCGAGAACGCGCTGGAGAAGATCGAAAAAGTCAATCCGAACGTCATCCTGTGCGACGCGGATTTTCCGGGAGGGCTCAGCGGTGTTAAGTTCCTCCACGTCCTGCGAGCGAATTCCAAGTTCAATTACATACCGTTTGTACTGATCGGCGAAGCTGCGGAAGTGGCTCAACTCAAGTCTTCTGAGCTGAAGCCGAATGAGGGTGTGATCAAACAACCGATTGACTATGAAGAGTTGACGAACCTGATGAACGAGAAGCTCGCGTGGTTCAGGGAATATGTTTCGTCCCTCAAATGACCGGAGAACGCCCGGTGCAAACGACTGTCACCGAAACCAGAGGAGATCAAGCATGAGTAAGGTGGTATTACTTGTCGAAGACGATGAAGATAACAGGGATCTTGTGAGCTTCGTCCTTGCCCGGAGTCGCATGGATGTCGAACTTGTCGTGGCGGAAAACGGACAGGAGGCCGTCGACAAGGCCCTCGCCAAAACTCCAAACCTCATCCTGATGGATATGCAGATGCCGGTGATGGATGGCTGGCATGCCGTCCCTCTCTTGAAAGCGGACGCCCGGACTAAGGATGTTCCGGTGATTGCGTTCACAGCTCAGGCAAAGCCGGAGGATAAGCAGCGCGCTCGCGAGATGGGATGCTCCGATTACTACACCAAGCCGATGGATCCGGAGGAGCTCCTGACGCTCATCAAAAAGTACCTGTAAATGTCATGCTACTCGTGCATGACGACAGATGCCCAAGAATCTGGACACGTTTAATCGACTTCGTGATAACCATATGCTACGATCGAAACTATTCTGGAAGGTGATGACGTATTTCGGCGTGCTGTTGCTCATCCTGACAGCAATGACGGGGTTGACGCTCTTCCTGTTGTCGCAGATTCAGCAGAATTTTACTGTGGCAACGACCGAGATGCGCGCGCTGGGAGCAATCGAACAAATACGCTCCCTGCAGAATGACATTCCAACTTCAGCGTACCGATATGGACTGATGGGAGAGAAGGAAAACAAAGAAGACTACGAGCAGGGGTGGAAAGAATTACGAACTCAGTTCATCTTTGCTGAATCGCAGTTCACCGACAGCGCTGCCCATGCGGACCTGCGCGCTGCACAGGATTTCTCCAACCAATGGAAACTGGAGATCGGTGACAGACTTGTTGCCCTGCGTGACGAACGACTCGCAACCGGGCGGCAGGAAGGATTCGAGAACCGGATCCGCGAGATCACGGATCAGGACGCAAGGGTGAGGCGCCTGAGTACCGCTCGCAATATTCTTGGGTCACTTTATGCGGGCCGGATGCCGGGACAGATTCGTTACCTGGATACCGCTACAGGGCTGAGCGGGAAGCTGAGCTACTTCGTCATCGTCGTCAACGTATTGCTTGCCGTATTCTCTCTTGTCCTTGGATTCATGCTCACCCGTTCGATCACAAGCCCAATACGCCTGTTGAAAGACGGGACGAAAGGCATCATGGAGGGTACCTATGAGCCGATCGTCCTGACGCAGACCGATGAGCTGGGCGATCTTGCAACGGATTTCAACCGGATGTCGTCAATGCTCGGCAATAACTACAACCGGTTGAATGCTTATTCCGAGCTTGTCACGACCCTGAATTCATCGGCTTCTATGCAGGATGTGGAGCGAAAGGGTCTTGAGATCCTGTGTAAGCATACGCACGCCGTGCTTGGCGCGCTCTATCTCGTTGTTCGCGGAGAGAGTGAACTGGAACTCGTGAGCGGATACGCTCTCAAGACGAGTGGAGTAGTTCAGAAGAGAATATCGTTTGGCGAGGGAATTCCGGGAGAGTGCGCAGCGGAAGCGAAGGAAATCGAGGTTGAGGGCATCTCGGTTTCTTCAGGCTACATCGTTGAAACGGGCCTGGGAGAGCTGGTTCCATCATACGTGCTGGCTGTCCCCATTGCATTCCGTGACGAGATCATGGGCGTTCTCATTCTGGGTGCCACCAGGAAATTTGGTGATCTGGAAAGGGAAATCGTGAGCAATTCGGTTCCGCAGCTCGGAGTCGCGCTGACAAACGCGATGAACTTCGAGGAAACCCGAAACCTCTCCGTTGAGATTGCCAAGCGCAACGAAGAATTGAGCTCGAAGAATCAGGAGATCGAGAAAGCCTACAAAGTAAAATCCGACTTCCTCTCAAGCATGTCCCATGAGCTCCGGACCCCGCTGAATTCGATCATCGGTTTCAGCTCTGTTCTTCTCGGTCCCAGCGGCGATCCGCTCACCGACGATCAACGCATGGCCCTCGAAAAGGTGCTGAAGAACGGGCGGCACCTCCTGCAACTCATCAACGATATCCTTGACATCTCCAAGCTGGAATCGGGGAGGATGACGTTAAGCGTAGAGACCGAAGATATTTCGACGGTCCTTTCGAATTGCATCCTGATTGTAGAACCTCTGATCCAGTCGAAGCGTCTCACGCTGACACAGGATATCCAGCCAGGTCTGCCGGCCCTGAGCACGGACATTGTCAAGGTGCGCCAGATTTTGGTCAACCTTCTCAGCAACGCATCGAAGTTCACTGAAAAGGGTGGAATCTCGATCAAGGTCTCCGGGAATGAAGGGGGGATGATATCGTTTGCAGTCAAAGACAGTGGCATTGGTATTGCGCCCAAGGATTTTGGCAGAGTCTTCGAAGAATTTCAGCAGGTCGACACCAGCAGCACCAGGAAATACAAGGGTACCGGCCTCGGGTTGCCGATTGCCCGAAAGCTCGCACGCATGCTGGGGGGCGACCTGACAGTGGAAAGCGTCCTGGGCCAGGGCTCCACGTTTATCATGACCATACCCGCAAAGCTGCCTCAGCGGTTGCTTGAAGCGCAGCAGCAGCCGGCGGCGCCAAGGCGCCCGGAGCCGGAACAACAGAGACCCAGCATCGCTTCGTCTCTGCCGCCGATGCCCGCAGCCGGCGAGCAAGTACAAATCCTGAGCATCGATGATGATCCCGACGTGATTGAAATCCTCAGGAAGTACCTGGTGCCCGAAGGGTATTCCATCGCAGGCGCGCTTTCCGGCGACGAGGGATTGGAAATGGCCGCGAGGATGCACCCGGCGCTCATCACGCTGGATATCATGATGCCGAAGAAGGACGGCTGGCAGGTGTTGCGGGAGTTAAAGCAGAATCCGCAAACAAGAGAAATTCCTGTGCTTATCCATTCTATCGTTGACAATAGACCGCTCGCCCTGTCCCTTGGGTCTGTTGACGTCATGACGAAGCCAACGGACCCGAAGCGCCTGTTGTCGCTGGTGAAGAAACATTACCACTCCGGTGACCAGTTCATCCTGCTGGTTGATGACAACCTGGACTTTATACTTGCCTGCAAGGATCTGCTCAAGAAGGACGGCCTGGACGTGAAGATCGCGACACGGGGTGAAGAGGCGCTGAAAATTCTCCAGGAATCGATACCATCTCTGATCCTCCTTGATCTTGTCATGCCGGGGATGGACGGGTACGAAGTCGTGCGTGAACTGCGACGGAAAGAAGCGTGGAAAAGCATTCCCGTCGTGGTTCTGACCGCCAAACCTCTGACGCCCGAAGATCACAAGGAACTCGATCCGTATGTTGAGGACTATCTTATGAAGGATACATTCACGACGGCTGCAATTACGGGCACGATCAAGAAAATCCTCCACACGGCTCCGCAGATGAAATCGTAACGAGGAATCTATGCAAGAGAAGGAACCTCTTATACTTGTTGTCGACGATACGGAGGACAATCTCGATCTCCTCGAGTTTGCCCTGAAGCGGAAGCCGGTGCGCATGCTTCGTGCAACCAGCGGCAAGGAATGTATTGTCCTTGCCGCAGAAAAGCAGCCGGACATTATTCTTCTCGACATCCAGATGCCCGAAATGGACGGATTCGAAACACTCAAGCGGCTGCGCGCGAATACTGTGACAGCAAGCATCCCGGTTGTCTTCCTGACTGCACAACGAAAAGATGCTGACAGTATTGCTACCGGCCTCGCTCTCGGCGCGGAGCAATACCTGACGAAGCCGATTGACACCGATGAGTTGCTGGTCCGGACGAAAATGCTGATCGAGCTGAAACGGGCGCAGGCTGAGCTCGAGCGCACAAAAGCGGATTTCATGGCAATGCTCGTGCACGATCTCCGGAGTCCGTTGATCGGAGTCAAGAGCGTCATCGAGCTTCTCCAGGATTCGGGAAAAGGCGCAATCCTGGGCGACGATCATTTCGAACTGTTAAGTTCAGCCCACACATCTACGAAGAAGCTGCTGGAACTGATCAGCGATTTCCTTGACCTTTCGAAATATGAGGCGGGTACGATTGCGTTCGACGCAAAGTCGATTCAAATTGAGAAGTTTGTTGATCCGGTGTTGCATCAGATGGACGTCCAATTCAGGCAACGCAATGTAAAGATCGTCAGGAATATTCCAACGGACCTGCCAGATGTCTACGCGGACGCCCTCAAAACCGAACAGGTGATCATGAATCTCCTGAGCAACGCCCTGAAGTTCACGAAGTCCGGCGTCGCAGTAAGCGTCAGTGCATCATCGGAGACAGAGGGCGTCCTCACCGCGGCCGGGACGAAGCAAAAGCGGTTCGTCAAGGTGTGTGTTACGGACAACGGCGTGGGGATCGGACCCGATGAGGTGCCGTTGCTCTTTGAACGGTACAAGCAGGTTTCGTCCGCCAAATACGTGAAACAAAAGGGGACAGGGCTCGGCTTGGTGATATGTAAACGTATCGTCGAGGCACAGGGGGGGCGCATCTCGGCGGAGAGTGAACCTGGCAGGCAAACCACCTTCAGTTTTACGCTGCCAGCAGCTGAATAATGACTATTATCCATTTGCAGAGGGTCCTATGAATGAAAGAATTCTGGTTGTCGATGACGAAGAAAGCCTCCGCCTCTCGCTGAAGTTCAAATTGAAGTCGGCCGGTTTCGACGTGGAGACTGCGATCGACGGTGAAGATGCGCTCGAGAAACTCAAGGCGAAGCAGGCCGACGTCGTCCTCCTCGATATCAACATGCCGAGGATGAGCGGCATCGAGGCGCTCACGATCATCCGCCAGAC
>Ga0153915_10005120_pt1 | contig 12178 bp, 12 predicted proteins | sample Opewatmetagenome_2_FD_107003 | JGI IMG/M metagenome (GOLD analysis project Ga0153915, IMG submission 107003) | Freshwater wetland microbial communities from Ohio, USA - Open water 3 Core 3 Depth 3 metaG | ecosystem: Environmental > Aquatic > Freshwater > Wetlands | place: USA: Ohio, Lake Erie...
AACATCGTCATTTTCGCAATTAAAATGAAACATCGCCCCGGAAATCAAAGGCAACACGCGTTTTAATTCAGCCTTATTTACAACCCCAAGACGTGAGAACTTACGCGCCGGATCGGCCAAATCAAAATGAGAATAGCTTATGCCGGGGTTTATCCGTAGGCCAATTTTTTTATTCTGGATTTTAGAATAAAATTTTTCTAGCTGGGAAATAGAGTTAAATATTATCTTATCGGAAAACTTAGCTAATACTTCAATATCCGATGGAGAATAACCGACACAATAAGCATGAGTCTCTTTGCCAAACTTCTCGTGGCCTAAACGCGCCTCGTAAAGAGAACTGGAGGTGGTACCATCCATATATTGGCTCATAAGGTCAAAAACCGACCATGTCGAAAAACACTTTAAAGCCAATAAAGACCTGGCACCAGAAAGTTTGCGGACTTCTTCGATTATCTTAAGATTTTTAAGGAGTTTGCGCTCGTCGATTAAATAGTATGGTGTGTTTATTTTCATTTCATCAAAATACCTCACGAACAATTTTCATATTAACAATTTTTAACTTTCGTTGCAAGAGTTTTTCTGTTAAAATCTCTCATACGCCGGCGTAGCTCAGTTGGCAGAGCAGCTCATTCGTAATGAGCAGGTCGAAGGTTCAATTCCTTTCGCCGGCTTTTATATTATGAAAACAAATCTTGAACTTCTCAAACAACGTAATTTTCTTTTATTGTGGCTTGGCCAGATCGTCTCTCAATTTGGTGACCGCCTGACTCAAATGGCATTGATCGGCCTCGTATATAAGATGGGGCCTGGTTCATCGATGCAATTGGCAAAAATGATGAGCCTTGCGATCATCCCTGTTTTTTTAATATCGCCTGTGGCCGGTGTTTACGTTGATCGTTGGCAAAAACGTAAAACGATGTATATAAGTGATATTTCACGAGGTTTATTTATATTACTTATTCCGGCCGCAATAGCTGCCGATTCTATGATCCTTGTTTATATATTGATTTTCTTATCGTATTGTTCTGGCCGTTTCTTTATACCGGCAAAAATGGCTATTATACCTTCGTTAGCTACCGGCGATTCATTGCTTTTCGCAAATTCTCTTTTTTCTGTTACCGGCATGATCGCTGCGGTATTAGGTTTTGGCTTGGGTGGCATCATGGTTGAGAAATGGGGAGTTAAGACTGCTTTTACCATCGATGCTTTGACATTTTTTGTATCCGCTTTGACAATATTGCTGATGCGCATAGATGAAAAAGGACAATTTAACGCCAAAGATCTTCTAAACCTTGGTAAAGATGCGATTAAAAATGTAAAGAATTCATTTCTCCATGAAAGTAAAGAAGGCCTTAAATATTTATTTCAATCCAAAGAAACACTTTATTCAGCCAAGATCATGTTTATACTTTTTGCCGCTATTGGATCCCTATATACAGTTTTTATTGTATTTTTGCAGCAATCTTTAGGCACGGTCACCAAAGAGCTTGGGTTTGTGGCAGTGGGAGCTGGTGCAGGTTTATTTTTGGGGTCAGTACTTTATGGCAAGGCCGGCACAAAGTTACCAATACGCGGAGTAATCAATTTCTCAATGTTGTTGGCTAGTATTTATTTATGTATATTTGTAAACGCGTTATCCGCTAACCCTAACAAGAATTTTGCTTTTTATTCCTGTTTGTTTTTAGGTATTTTAATTTCACCCATCGTTATTGCCATTAATACTCTTATTCATCAAGAAAGTGAAAATAATTTTTGGGGGAGGATTTTTAGTTATCTTGAAGTAGTCATTCATCTGGCATTTATCATATTCATGTTTACGGCATCTTTCCTGGCGGAAAAATTTTCTCCCTTTACGGTAATTTTATGGGTTGGTATAATACTTGCGGCTTTTTCGATTATAAATCTAATGAAAGACAATGGCACACGTCAAAGAGCATAAAGAACCTCAAGCCCATACCGCAAGCGAATCATTTTTAACACCGTCAAAGCTTTTTATACCCCTTTCTCAGCATGTCGGCGCTATATGCCAACCCACTGTAAAAGTGGGGGATATCGTAGAAGAAGGGTCAATTATCGCTTCATCCAATGTTTTCGTTTCCGCGGCTATCCATGCCCCCTTAAAGGCAAAGGTCGTAAAAATAGATACCTTGCGCCACCCGATCTTAAAACGCGCTCAAGGTATCATCCTTGAACCCATCATTGAAACAAAAAACTACCCCATCCGCCAAACGATCGATGACCTAACCAAAGAACAACTAATCGCGATCATAAAAAACTCAGGGGTTGTAGGCATGGGCGGAGCAGCATTTCCCACGCATATAAAGTTAAACTCGCCCAAACCGATAGATACCATAATCATCAACGGCTGCGAATGCGAGCCGTACCTTGCATGCGATAACCGTTTAATGATCGAAAATGGTAAAGAAATATTAACTGGCATTGAAATCGCCGCGAAAATCATTCAGCCTAAAAAAATCATATTTGCCATCGAAAATAATAAACCGGAAGCAATCAAAAAGATAAACCAGGCCATCAACGAATCTACAATTAAAAACGTACCCGTAGAACTTAAAGTTATGAAAAGCGTATTCCCGCAAGGAGGAGAAAAGCAGCTGATCCAAGCAATAACCGGAATAAAAATACCCGGAGGAAAACTGCCTCTTGATTATGGCTGCTTGGTGACAAACGTGGCGACATGCTTTGCGATACACGACGCTGTTTATATGGATAAACCGCTCACTCAACGCCTTGTCACTTTTGCAGGAGATGCTTTGGTTACTCCGAAAAATATTTGGATAAAGATCGGTACCACATTAAAAGAATTATTCGATAAAAAAATCCTGGAATTTAAATGTGAACCGAAAAAAATAATCAGTGGAGGGCCAATGATGGGTACAGCTATCGATGGGCTCGATTACCCCATCCTGAAAGCTACCGGCGGATTCTTGTTCCTAGCAAAATCCGGTAATACGAAAGAAACAGCCTGTATACGCTGTAGTCGCTGTGTCGATGCGTGTCCGATGAACCTGTTGCCGCTGGAATATGCAAAATTAGCAAAAAAAGAGGAATTTGACGCCGCAATGAATATATATAACGTCGCCGATTGTATGGAGTGCGGCCTGTGTGCATGGTCGTGCCCGGCCAAAATACCGCTGACCCATTACGCAAAAACTATTAAAAAATATTGTACAAAAAAATGAGCCTAAATATAAGCAGTTCCCCACATTTAAATAATGATTTGACGACACAAAAAGTGATGATGCATGTTTTGATCGCCCTTGCGCCAGCCATAGCGGCATCCATGATTTTCTTCCGGCATAAAGCGTTGTTTCTTCTTATAATATGCACCCTCACATCTGCATTATGCGAACAAGCCATCACATGGTTACGCAAAAAACCATCCACAATATCCGATTTAAGTGCCGCTGTATCCGGTATACTTTTGGCCTTAATACTGCCGCCGGCAACAACATGGTACGCGGCCGTATTAGCGTCAGTTTTCTCTATAATCATCGCTAAACAACTCTTCGGAGGATTAGGTGCGAATATTTTTAATCCGGCATTAATGGGACGGGCCTTCTTAATGGCAGCATATCCCAAGATGATGACAACCTATTCGCTGCCATATAATGTCGATGCTCTCAGCGGGCCTACACCATTAGCCCTAAACAAGTTCAGCCAAGTTGTTACACCAAATTGGGATCTGTTTATCGGTAATATTCCCGGCAGTATCGGCGAGACATCAGCCTTATGTCTGATCATCGGTGGCGTCTATCTTTTGATTCTACGCATCGCCGATTGGAGAGTACCCTTAAGTCTATTAGTAACATCATCGTTAGTGGCTGCGATCGGTTACGCGTTCAATCCGGGTTTAGGCAGTGTTGCTTTTCATCTATTAAGCGGAGGTATGCTTTTGGGTGCGCTTTTCATGGCCACCGACCCCGTGACTACACCGATAACAAAAACCGGACGCTATATTTTCGGCATTGGCTGTGGAATAATGATCATGGTGCTGCGCTATCGAAGCGGCCTCCCGGAAGGGGTAATGTATTCTATTCTATTTATGAATTGTCTAACACCTCTCATTAATCGTTACACGAGACCTAAGAGGTTTGGCATATGAAAAATACCGCAAAAATAATATTAGTCTTAACTAGTGTATGCCTATTATGTGCTGCGTCTTTATCCCTCATATCCCTTTGGGCCAAAGACAAAATAGCCATGAACGAACAAAAGCGCGTGGAGGAAGCCATCAAGACTCTTGCCCCACAAGCTATAAAAATAGAAAAAGATAAAAAAAATGATATTACTATTTATAAGCTGCTTGATGACAAAGGTGAGCTATTCGCCTACGCTTTTAACGCAGAGGGGCTTGGCTATCAAGGCACAATAAAAATAATGGTTGTAACCGATACGGCTTTTACAAAAATATCCGGTATTGAAATAATAGATTCCGTAGAAACCCCTGGTTTAGGCTCAAAAATACAAGAACCAGACTTTAAAAATCAGTTTAAAGGGTTAGATTCTACCGGTAACATTGAATATACAAAAGACATACCCAGCAAACCAAGCCAGATAAAAGCCATCACCGGCGCTACAATATCATCAAAATCAGTGGTTGCAATCATCAATAAACGCATTGCGGAATTGAAGGGGCAAAAAGATGAACCAATTTAAGGCCGGTATTTGGTCTGACCATCCATTATTGCGCCAACTTTTGGGCATGTGCTCAACGCTAGCCGTGACCACATCTCTTATGAACGCGTTATTTATGTCGTTTGGTGTATTTTTCGTTCTCGTATCATCTACCATCATTGTGTCATTGATCAAAAACATCGTGCCCCAGGAAGTGCGCATCGCGGTTTACGCGGTAGTAATCGCCACATTTGTAACAATTATCGATATATTTTTCAAAGCTAATTTTCCCGATGCCAGCCGCGCATTAGGCCCATATGTCCCGCTTATTATTGTAAACTGTATCATCTTGGGCCGTTGTGAAGCCTTTGCTTCAAAAAATAGCCCCATCGCATCATTTGTCGACGCGTTAGCCATGAGTATCGGTTATGCCTGGGTATTGATAATACTTGGCTCGATCCGTGAGCTACTGGGCTCCGGAGCCATTGCCGGACTTACTATTTTCGGGAAAGGTTACGATCCGCTTGTCGTGGCTTTGTTGCCAGCCGGAGCTTTTATTTTTCTTGGTTTTATGGTGGCAGCAATGAATATGATCGAGGACAAAAAATGAAAGAACTTATTTTAATATTCATATCCGCAGTTATCACTAATAACCTGGTTTTGTGTTACTTTTTAGGGATTTGCCCATTTCTAGGCGTATCAGCGAAAACTGATTCCGCTGTAGGGATGGGGATAGCTGTAGTCTTTGTCATGACTTTAGCCAATGCGCTTTGCTGGCTTATATATCATTTGGCGCTAGTACCGTTAAATATTACATTTCTTTCTTACGTATTATTTATTCTTGTCATCGCCTCGCTGGTACAAATAGTAGAAATGGTAGTACGCAAATTTTCGCCACCGCTATATAGAGCATTGGGTATATTTTTACCGCTTATTACCGTAAACTGCGCAATATTGGGTGCGGCGCTATTAATGGTCACCTTAAAATACGATTTTTTAGAGTCTGTTGTCTATGGATTTTCTGGCGGTGTAGGATTTTTATTTATCATAACTGTTATGGCCAGCATCCGGGAAGAGCTGGAATATATGGATATGCCCAAGCCATTTAAGGGCGCGGCTATAACCTTGGTAATCACAGGATTGTTATCATTGATCTTTATGGGTTTTGCCGGATTGATAAGCGCATAAGATAGGGGCAAATATTTATGACCATTACTTTATTATCGTTAATAACGCTTGGCGGCGTAGGACTGGTCTTCGCCGTCTTGCTTGCTGTTTTAAGTAAAAAATTAGCAGTTCAGGTAGACCCAAAGGTAACAGAAATATTAAATGTTCTGCCTGGCGTCAATTGCGGTGCCTGCGGCCAGCCTGGATGTGCTGCATACGCGCAAATGATCGCTGAAAAAAAATCATTATTCTGCCGGTGTATACCCGGCGGTGATGCTGTTTCTAAAAAGATAGAAAAGATATTAGGTATAACCGCTTCTCAAAACGCCAAAGAAAAACTCATACCAGTATGCCGCTGCGGATCTACTAATAAAGAAAAGAAACGTTCATTCATCTACAGTGGACCATTAAGCTGTAAAAGCGCCCATATCAGTGGTGGCTTAATCGATTGCGCCTATGGCTGCTTAGGCTTAGGCGATTGCGTAAACGTATGCCCAGTAAATGCCCTGTCGGTAACTAACGGAAAAATATCTGTAAATCGTAAGCTTTGTATTTCATGCGGAAAATGCGTCAGCGCCTGCCCACGCCAATTATATAAAATGATACCGGTTAAAGATGGGATCGACACATATGTCGTATCCTGTAACAATCAGGATAGCGGGCCTGATACCAGAAAAGTCTGCTCACGCGGCTGTATCGCCTGTGGATTATGTGCCGGCGTAGAGCAATCGCCGTATATGGTAAAAAATAACGTATCATCTATCGACTACGATAAACTGACCAGCTCCAAACCATTAGCGGATGCTAAGGCTAAATGCCCGCCTAAATGCATCGATAAGATCTTATAATGCTGACCGAAACCGTATTAGTAAAAAAAATAGATGGCGAAAACATCATTGTCGAACTCAATAAACATGGAGCATGCAGTTGTTGTAAAACACCGTTTTTATGCTCTAATACCGGCCCACGCGAAATAACTATCAAGAACAACTCAGCACTTAGAATATCCGCCGGCGATACGCTAGAGGTCGGCATGGAAGAAAGGTTTACAATCGCCGCAGCAATAGCTGCCTTCGGTGTGCCAACGTTAATATTGCTATCGATTATCTACGCGCTACGAGAAAGTGGGGCTTTGATCAGTTTTATGGTTGCAATCGCCGTGATTTTTGTTTATTATCTTCTTATGCGATTTTTCTTGAGAAACAATAACTGTTTTGAAGTAATAATCATCAAAAAAATATGAAACAAACTAATATCGCGATATTTGCATCCGGGTCAGGATCAAACTTCGAAGCCTTAGTAAAAGCCAACCGACGTAAAAGCTTTAAGGCAAACATTAAACTACTTATTACCGACAAAGAGGCTGCGTATGCCCGCATCAGAGCGCGCAAATTCGATATCCCGGAGATCTTTATAAATCCTAAAGATTTCTCCTCACGTGAAGAATTTGATGCCCATATCGTGAGTATTCTAAAAAAAGAAAAGATAGATTTAATAATATTCGCTGGATACATGCGCATTGTCAGTTCGGTGTTTGTTAAGGCATTCAAAAATAAAATCGTCAATATACACCCCGCATTATTACCGGCTTTCCCTGGCACGCATTCCATCGAGCGCGCTTATAATGAAGGGTGTAAAGTAACAGGTGTTACGGTGCACTTTGTTGACGAACAAGTAGACCATGGACCGATTATATTACAAAAAGCCATTGAAATAAAAGAAGGAATGAATCTTCAAGAGCTTGAAGCTGTTGTCCACAAGGTTGAGCATACTCTTTTTCCAAGGGCCATAGACCTGATCATAAAAAAACAAACCTCAGACGAAAAGAAATAACACGAAAATTATTCGATATTATCCATTAAGGCAGGTAGGCTGTAATAACGTTGGCGTTTATTGGCAATATCATTGATCTCTATTTCTGTAACTTCTTTAAAATCATACATCTTAATAAATTTACGTATAATATTCTTTGTTTCATCAAAAGGTGAAGGGGGTGTTGATTTATTCGATACCGGCCAATCTTTAACTTTTTCAATATCAAAAATAATACCTAATTTACCGTCATAAAAATATGAATCCGTAGACTTTATTGTAAAATATTCTCTCAATTCTATGGGAGAAAATCTAGCCTCTAGAGATTGACGTACTAAAAACGAAAGGAGATCGCCCATCGTAATATCGGTACGCGAAAAATGTAAGCCGTCAGCATCGCCTAAAGCCTTGGGGTTTAAGGAATATGAAAAAGCAGACCGTTCATACCATTGCCCTAAAGAAATAGCATTAAAATCTATTTTTATAAGATCAGGCACATAACCAATATAAAACAAATCAGCGCCTTTTTCTTTCACATCAGAAAAAAGAAACGAATAAAACTTTGGCGGATTGTCGATACTTAATACCATCCGCCGTAAAACCATAAAAATATGATTCATGTGCTGGCTATTTTCTTTATAAAATTGATTATTTTTATCCATCAAACGCGGAAGAGGAATATAAACCCATAAAGTATCACCAATCATCCACGCCTTAACATCCAATCGGAACTCTTTTTTGCATATATCTGCAAAAATATTCCCGGCTTTTTCACGTTTATATGTCGGTGACTGGGTACAAGAAGAAAAAAGGAAGATTAAACAACTAAATATGGCTACTTTGAGGGCGTTCTTTACCATATTTTTTAAATATCTCTACAATCTCATCGTATTCAAGCTCTTCTTTACGCAATAATTCCTGCGCGAAATACTCTAACAATTCCCGTTCTGCCGTTAAAATATTTTCTACTTCTTTCAGGCATTGCTGTAATATCCTTTGTACATCAGCGTCAAGGACTTCTTTAGTTTTTTCCGATAATACCGTAGGGGCCTTAGAATGCAATTCACTTAAATTGCCCAAATATCCTGATTCACCCATACCCCAACGCCAGACCATTGCATGTGCATACAATAAAGCACTTTCAAAATCGGAATCAACACCAGAACCGGTACGATTATATTTTAATTTTTCTGCCACATAACTACCTAAGGCTATTTTTATATTTGCCAAAAGATGTTCTTTATCGTTTATATGTATCTCTTCAGTAGGGCGGTGTCCTACCATACCTAATGAACCCTTGCGCGGTGTAATAGAAGCCTTAATAACATCATCGGTAGGATGAGTCAAATACGCAATGATCGCATGCCCAGCCTCATGGTAAGCTGTCCACATCTTTTCTTTTTCACTTAAAATAATACCGCTTTTTAACCCGAAGACAACACGGTCATAAGCTTCCGAAAGATCTTTATATAAAATACTGTCATGTTTATTACGTATAGAAATCAAAGAAGCTTCGCGTACCATATCTGCGATATCTGCAGGAGAGAATTCAAGAGCGCGACGCGCAAGGATAGCATGGCTGATAGAGGGGTCAAATTTGGTCTTACTTAAATAATATTCAAAAAGCTTTTCCCGATCTTTTAACCCTGGTTTACCAACATATATTTTTCTATCAAACCGGCCGGCACGCATTAATGCAGAATCAAGTTGATCTTCAGAAACGTTAGTCGCACCTATCGTAATAATATTACTATCGATCTGATTTAAACCGTCCAATTCAGTTAATAATTGGTTTATCGTCGCATTATGGTCGATGCCTGCGCCAAAACCCATATCAGTCATGCGAGGACGGGCAATCGTATCTATTTCATCAATGAAAATCACGCAACCGCCATGTATTTCAGCCAGGATACGCGCTTCTTTAAATAAAGTTTTTATCTTATTAGTTCCGATACCAATAAAAATACCGACAAACTCACTACCGGCAGCAGAAAGAAATGGTAAACCAGTTTCAGTAGCGATAGCTTTTGCTAAATATGTTTTTCCGCAGCCAGGAGGACCGACCATCAAAACACCCTTGATGATCTTACCACCGACTTTTTTAAGTTTCGCGCGATCTTTTATGAGGTCAATGGCCTCCCAAACTTCTTTTTTAATTGAATCCATACCGACTACATCGGCCCATTTGATGTTTACATTTTCCGGCTTAACACGTTTTTGACCCATTTTCGCAAAACCGCCGCCGAAGAAAAACCACATATATAGAAAAGTATTAATGATAGAAAAGATAAAGGCAGTAACTATACTTAAAAATACTTGCAAGGGAACGCTGGCAAGAGTCATTCGCTGATAAAAAGATTCTAATTGAAAGAAACTGATCGTACCCACGACCATGACTACGGTAAGGATTATCAGTGTTATCGCGAAAACGATACCAAAGATAACTTTTACCCAATGAATTCTGATGAAACGTTTTATTTCTTGTAGGGTCATAATTTCAAATCGTTTTAGTAACAATACCATATAAAAATCAAAACAGCAAGAACAAAGTAATTTTAGATATTAAATTCTTAAATATTGCACCATTAACAAGAGCTGTTATAATATCAATTCTTATGTCTAGTGCGATTTTATTATTATCATGTCCTGATCAAAAAGGCATTGTCGCCCAAATCTCTAATTTTATTTTCGAACATCGCGGCAATATTGAACACGCCGACCAGCATATTGATTCACAAAGTAAAATATTATTCATGCGTATCCAGTGGGCAATGGACAAATTTACGGTATCAAGAGAAGATATTTCCGCCAAACTAAAACCGTTAGCCGATAGATTCAAAATGAATTGGCGTATATTTTTCACCGATAATACTCCGCGCGTAGCGATCTTCGTTTCCAGCTACACTCATTGTCTTTATGACCTTTTACTGCGCCATCAAGATAAACAATTACATTGCACGATCCCCTTAATAATCAGTAACCACGAATCTATAAGAGAAATTGCTAACTATTTTTCTATACCATTTTATTTTTCTCCCAAGAGTGATAAAAATAAAATCACCGCAGAAAAAAAAGAACTACTATTACTGAAAGAACATCATGTCGATACAATTGTCTTGGCGCGCTATATGCAAATATTAAGCAAAAATTTCGTAAAAAAGTTTAAAAATAGCATCATCAACATACATCACTCATTTTTACCCGCTTTTATTGGCAGCGATCCATATGCGCAAGCATATTGCCGCGGAGTAAAGATCATTGGCGCTACGAGCCATTATGTCACCGATAGATTAGATGAAGGCCCGATCATTGAACAAAATACTGTACGCATAAGCCATCGCGATTCCTTAAATGATTTAAAACGTAAAGGAAAAGATCTGGAACGTATCGTTCTCAACCAGGCTTTACGCTGGCATCTTGAACACAAAATATTAGTTTATAATAATAAAACCGTGATTTTTGACTGAAAATGATGTTGAATGAATGTTTTTTTCTGTTAAACTTAAATTTAATGTTTATAAAAACTACACGGAGTAATATTCCGTTCATTAAAATATTTTATGACGAATTTCAAGGAGGCACTTAATGCAGCACGAGAATAATCAAAATTCACATCATATTACAGCCCCAAAAGATCGCATCTCTTTTCTTCAAAAAGCAGTGTATGGCATAGGATCATTGGTCAATCAATTTCAGGCAGCTGCTATCGGTTCCTTGGTTATAGTATTAAATTTAGGTTTAGGCATGAATCCGGCACTAGTCGGCGTTTTAGGTGCGATCCCTCGGTTAATTGATGCCTTTTCCGATCCGCTGATCGGATATGCTTCTGATAATACCCGTACGCGTTATGGCCGCCGCCGTCCATGGATATTTTTTGGTGCCATATCTTCCGGTATTCTATTCGCGATGCTTTTTCACTTATATAAAGGCCACACCGAAAGTTTTTATTTTTGGTATTTTTTAGTGATCCAGTGCTTATTTGTCATATCATTCGCCTGTTATTCCATACCATGGATAGCTTTAGGTTATGAAATGACTCCGGATTACCACGAACGTACCAGATTACAAGGTTTCAGTAATTTTTTTGCTCAAATCGCCTGGCTGGTAGCCCCATGGTTCTTTAAGCTGATGAACAACAAGGCTATGTTCACAGATATCGTGCACGGTGTGCGTTCTATCGCGATTATCGTGGGTACTTTTATTATTGTCGGAGGTATCCTGCCGGCACTTTTGAATAAGGAAATGTTTGCTAACCTTCCTAAACCGGAAAAAGAAAAAGGTTACAAGAATGTCATCCAAGACTTAATTAATAATTGCATGACTTCGTTAAAATGCATACCATTTGTGAAATTGATCGCGGTAACATTTTTAATATTCAATGGTTTTATGTTGGCGTCAGCATTTACGCTATATGTGATCGTATACTATGTTTTTGCCGGCGATTGGAGCAAAGGCGGCACATTATTGGGTTGGTTTGGTATGGCAAGCTCCATCTGCACGATGATCGCGATATCCGTAACTACTTGGATATCCACTAAAATCGGCAAACGTAAAACTTTCTTAA
>Ga0153915_10005121_pt1 | contig 12173 bp, 11 predicted proteins | sample Opewatmetagenome_2_FD_107003 | JGI IMG/M metagenome (GOLD analysis project Ga0153915, IMG submission 107003) | Freshwater wetland microbial communities from Ohio, USA - Open water 3 Core 3 Depth 3 metaG | ecosystem: Environmental > Aquatic > Freshwater > Wetlands | place: USA: Ohio, Lake Erie...
AGATTTTGGATTTGGTCATAAATTAATGCTATCATACGAATATGATTTCTGCAGAGTCTTTCTGGAATCACAGCTTGCGGAATGCACAACAAGGGGTATCTATCACGCGGATACTGGCGGAGGCCATCCGGGCGGTCGGGCCGGTTCAAGTGGTGAACCGGGCCGTCCATCTTGAAGACGATCGATTGATCGTTTCCGGTCGCACCTATGAGTTGCAGACTTTCAGGCGGATCGCCTTGCTGGGGATTGGAAAGGCCTCTACAGGCATGTCCGAATCGCTGGCGGGAATCTTGGGAGAACGCCTTTCCTCCGGCCTCGTCGTCACAAAACATCCACCTTCAGCGTCCACCGTAGACGGGCGATTGTCTGTTCTTGTGGGGGGGCATCCTATTCCCGATGAGCGCAGCCTCAAGGCGGGAGAAAAAGTAGTCGAGTTTTTATCGGAACTGGGCTCGCAGGATTTGCTCATCTGCCTCATCTCCGGTGGCGGCTCGGCCCTGGTCACTGCCCCGGTGGAGGGCGTAGCCCTAAGTGACCTGAGGTCACTGACAAAGATGCTGCTGGCCTGCGGAGCCTCGATCGACGAGATCAACGTCTTGCGACGCCACCTGGATCGGATCAAAGGTGGAGGGATCATTAAGCTGGCCAATCAAGCCACTTTGGTCAGCCTGATCCTTTCGGATGTGGTGGGGAATTCGCTGGAAGCCATTGCTTCCGGTCCGACCGCGCCCGATCCGACCCACCTCGCGGATGCGCTTGCCATCATCGAGAAATATGAGCTCGGGAGCCAACTCCCGACTTCAATTATCGGCGCATTGGAAAATGCTCCTGAGACTCTGAAACCCGGTGATCCCATTTTTGGCCGAGTCCAAAATATCATTGCAGGCAGCAGCCTGATGGCCGCCCAAGCGGCCCTTAAACAGGCCTCTCAAGAAGGCTTTCATCCTTACCTCCTGCGGATCGACCTGCAGGGTGAAGCCCGACAAGTTGGATTCGAGCTGGCTACTTTTCTGCGCCAGACCAGGTGGACCAATTCACCTGCTCCGGCACCGGCTTGCATCATTGCAGGCGGCGAAACGACGGTAACAGTCAAGGGAAAGGGCCGAGGAGGCCGAAACACCGAATTGGCTTTGGCTGCCGTCAGCGAGCTTGGGGATTTTCCCGGAGTGATGCTGGTTACCCTGGCTACCGATGGCGAGGATGGTTCCACCGACGCGGCCGGAGCCATCGTGACTGGCGAGTCTTTTCGCCGGGCCGCTGCCCTGGATCTGTATTCTGGTGATTTCCTGGACCGCAACGACTCTTACTCATTTTTCGCTGCCCTGGATGATTTATTAAGACCCGGTCCGACCGGCACGAATGTGAATGACCTGGTTCTTATGTTTATTTTTTAATCCAAAACAGGGACATGCGCGTGCATATCCCTGTCTACAAATATCAGATATTCGCTACTTTCGCCTGCGGTGCCTCAGTTCATCCCGCAGGATCATGTTCAAAAAGCCGCTGACAACCGTGGTAACGAGGGCACCCAGGAAAGCACTCCAAAACCATGGTTCTGCCAGAGTGAAGCCAATATTGAACTGGTTACCGATCCAACTGGTGAGGGCAAATAGCAGGGTGTTGATGACCAGGGTGAACAGCCCCAGGGTCAGAATAATGAGCAGGCACGATATCACCTTGAAGGGGGGACGCAGGATGGCATTCACCAGCCCAAAGATCAAAGCTAGCCAGATGATGTCGATCCAATTGCCGTGATAGAGGATATATTTTGGCAACAGGATGATGGCTACATAGAGTGCCACAGCATTAATTGCCCAACGAATGATGAATCTCATAAGAGCCTCCTATGATTGATTTACGTTATCTTCCGGCACAAGTTTCATCCACAAAAGGGTGCGATAAGCATTGAAACCGGCTGCTTCGATCGCTACATTGAATTGTCCTGCCGGAAAATCCAAGGTCAATCCTGGCCGCCAAAAAAGCTCACGACGGGCATTCAACAGGAGCGCTGACAGGGTTCTTTCATTGCCATCCGGTGGTATGGCCGCCCACAGCCGGTCGTTCTGTCCGGCCATGGCCTGCCAGCTCAAAAAGGCAGAAGGTTTTCCGTCCATCCTGGTCACCCAATGGCGGACGTTATAATCCATCAGGAAGCGATAAAAGGCCGCTGTAAATCCCGGTTGGAGGGACATCCAGGGCATTGGTTGGTACCAGCCCATAAGGTCAGGATACATCTGCTGGAGCCAGTCCTTCTGTTCGGGCCAATCCCTGGAATGGCGCCTTGTCATCGTGTTGCCGGTGCTGGGGGCTATATTCCTATCTGGTCTGGCCTGCCAGGTGGTTCGGCGGGCTAATTCTTGAAAGCCCAGGTTGGCATAGAGGGCGATAGCCCCGGGATTATCGTCGCGAACATGCAGCCAGGTCTCGCTGGCATGGCGGGCACGAGCATGATGGATGGCAGCGATGGTGAGCGCACGGCCTATGCCTCTGCGCCGGTGATCGGGGTGAGTGGCTACATTGGCGATCAAGTAGATCTTTTTATGCTTATGCCGGTGAGGAATCAGGCTCACATTCCCGAGAATTTCACCATTCTCCTCCCAGACATAGCCGGAAAGGGGCATGGAAGCCGTATCTACCGCCGAGGAAGCCCAACGCAGGAAGGAATTATCTCGCCCGGCGCGTAGCATCTGCTGGAGGTAGTTTCGGCCTTCGGAATCCATCGTGCTGGCAAAGCACTTTTCGATTAAATCGGCCACTCCTGGCAGGTCACGCAATATATTCAGCGGGCGTAGTTGCGGCACCTCACCCAGGATTGGAATCGTGATGGCGGCCATAGCGCCTATTATAGCGGATTCGGCTTGCATTCTCACCGGAATTCGGTACAATGAATGCAAGACTCTAACGATTTTCTAACGAGATATATCCAAACTGAATATGTCTGCTTTGTTATAATTCGCCCACAAGGTTGTAACGGCCCTCCCGGTGAACCAGCAAGGAGGAGTTGTTACAACATTTGAAAGGATTATAAACCTATGATGCGATTTGATCGCTTTACCGAAAGAGCTCAGGAGGCCGCCCAGCGTGCCGCCGAGATCATTGCCCGGTACGGCCATAATCAGATAGATACAGAGCATATCCTGCTGGCGCTCATCGAGCAGCCCGGTGGAGTTATTCCTCAGATCCTCGAAATGTTGAATATTAATGCCCAGGCACTGACGGAGCGCCTGGACCAGACTCTGCGGATGACCCCCAAGGCCAATATCTTCGGCGGAGGGGCAGGGCAGATCTTTATTACACCCCGCGTCAAGAGGATTATCGATCTGGCCAATGAAGAGGCTAACCGGTTGAAGGATGAATATATTTCCACGGAACACATTTTCCTTGCCATTATGAGCGAGCGGAATACATCCGCGGCACGCATATTGGAGAGTGCCGGCCTGACCCGTGACCGGGTCCTGGACGCCATTCAGCAATTACGGGGAGGACAGCGGGTGACTGATCCGCAGGCGGAAACGCGTTACCGCACCCTTGAAAAATACTCCCGTGACCTGACTCAATTGGCCCGAGAAGGCAAATTGGATCCAGTCATCGGACGAGACAACGAGATCATGCGGGTCATCCAGATCCTTTCGCGGCGTACCAAGAATAACCCTGTTCTGATTGGTGAAGCCGGGGTAGGGAAAACCGCCATTGTCGAGGGCCTCGCCCAAAAAATTGCCGGTAATGACGTGCCTGAAATCCTAACGGGCAAGCGCGTGGTTTCGCTTGACCTGGGCGCCATGATTGCAGGCAGCCGTTTCCGCGGTGAGTTCGAGGAACGTTTGAAATCCGCTATTGAAGAGGTTCAAAGGGCCTCCGGCGAGGTAATCCTGATGATCGATGAGCTTCATACGGTCGTCGGAGCCGGGGCTGCCCAGGGTGCTATGGATGCCTCCAACATGCTCAAGCCGGCCCTGGCGCGAGGCGATCTCCAGTGTATTGGTGCAACCACATTGGATGAGTATCATAAATATATCGAAAAAGATGCCGCTCTCGAGCGCCGTTTTGCGCCCGTCTATGTGGAAGAACCCAGCGTGGACGATACCATCAAAATGCTGATGGGATTGCGTGATCGCTATGAAGCCCACCATAAGGTCCGCTTCTCGGACGAGGCTCTCGTGGCCGCGGCACGCTTCTCTGAGCGTTACGTCACCGATCGGCATCTGCCTGATAAAGCCATTGACCTGATGGATGAGGCCGCCGCCAAGTTGCGCGTGGCGCTATATTCATTGCCGAGCGATCTTAAAGAAATGAAGAACGAGATCGATAAAATGCGCGTGGAAGAAGAGCAGGCCGGAGTGGAGCGCGATTACGAGCGGGCTGCCCAGAAGAAGGCCGAACGCCTGCGGCTGGAACAGGATTTTGCATCCAAACGGGACAAATGGGAATCGGAGCATCATCTTGACGAAGTGGTCGATGTGAACGATATCGCCGAAGTTGTCCACCAATGGACTGGGATCCCCTTGAGCCAGATGATGGAAAGCGAATCGCAGAAGCTGCTGCATATGGAAGAGCGTCTGCACGAACGCATCATTGGGCAGGATGAGGCTATCCATGCCGTCTCGGATGCCATCCGGCGGGCCCGTTCGGGTTTGAAGGACCCAGCCCGACCCATCGGTTCCTTCATTTTCATTGGCCCTTCGGGTGTCGGAAAAACAGAGCTGGCCAAAGCCCTGGCATGGTTCATGTTCGATGATGAAGAGGCGCTGGTACGGATCGACATGTCCGAATATCGTGAGCAGCATACCGTCTCCCGGTTGTTCGGTGCGCCGCCCGGTTACGTTGGCTATGAAGAGGGCGGCCAACTGACGGAAGCCGTCCGGCGTCGGCCATACCGGGTGCTGCTGTTCGATGAGATCGAAAAAGCCCATCCAGAGGTGTGGAACGCCTTGTTGCAGATCCTGGATGACGGCCGCATGACCGATGGCCAGGGGAATGTGGTGGACTTCCGCAACACGGTCCTCATCATGACCTCGAACCTGGGCACCGAATATGTGAGGAAAGGCGGGACCCTTGGTTTCCTGCCACCTACCGAAACCGACGAAGACCGCGAGGCCCATAACAAGATCGAGAAAGCTCTCAAGGGAACATTCCGGCCGGAATTCCTGAACCGTATCGATGAGATTATCATGTTCTCACCCTTGACGGTTGATGACATGGAAAAGATTGTTACCTTACAGATGAAAGAAATACAGGACCGGTTGAACGAATACGGCGTCAAGGTGGAATTGACCGAGGCTTCACGGAAGTGGTTGGCCAAGACCGGTTACGATCAGGCTTTTGGCGCCCGCCCACTCCGCCGGGCTTTGCAGAAATTCGTGGAGAGCCCGCTTTCCATCGCCTTGTTGAGCGGTGAAATTCCCACGGGTTCTTCTATCTCCGTCCATGTTAAGTCAGATAATGATGGCCTTGAATTCAGGGCCAAGGGTGGCAAAAAACAGGAAGTGAGACAGTTGGAAAGAAGCGAAAAGTAGAATCGACAAAAGGGTGACCATCCAAGTCGCCCTTCTTGTTGAGCGGTGCTCGAATAGCATCCCGAAGGTTTCTGCGGGTCATGTTTTCCTGGACGAAAACCTTCGGGATGCTCCTATCAATTCCCGCAGTTGCGCGAATTTTGAATTTTCCTTACAATAGAGTTGCTCTTATTTTATGAAGGAGATCCAATGACCGAGCCCGAACGCGCCGCTCTGGATCACATCCGCCGGGTGGTGGATTCTGTGATAGGCGAAACCTCTTCGCCAGAGGTTCCTGCCGCCACTCCGTCTGTGGGAGGGGGACCCATCTACTGCTTGCCAGTGCCTTATCTTTCCCAAATGGGAATTGATGAGGCTGTCTACGACTCGGGGGCGGCGGCAGGAGCGATGCTGGTGCGAGCCTATACCGGTAATTTACTCACCCCCCGCGAGTTCTTGGACCAGGTTGGGCCGTATAACGAGACCTCGCTCTCTCTCACCCAGATAGCAAATGTATTGAGAACGAATGGCGTCCAGGTGGAGATGCGCAGTAATCTCAAGCTTTCGGATTTGGATCTGATCCTGTTCAGCGGGCGGCCTGCCATGGTCCTGGTCAAGCAGATCATTTTGCAGCAGGGCGGCTTGACGCCGGAGTCCTTTGACGGGCCGCATCATCTGGTATGTGTGGGTCTGGATTTGAGATGCGTGTATGCACATGACCCGCTCCGGAGGGATGCTTCCGGCCAGGCTCAGCCCATTCCCTGGTTGACGTTTTATCGGGCGTGGACACAGGCCCAGGGGGCCGAGCGGGCAGCCTTGGTGCCGCGCCTGCAGCTTGTTCGGCGGGTGAAGGTCGCCGTGGCCACACTGAACGTCCGCCAACAACCGGATGACGAAACCACGCTGGCCGGGACGGTCAGTGCCGGGGACGTTTTTGAAGTTTCCGATCAAAGAGATGGGTGGGGGAAAATCGGAGTAAATCGCTGGATCAGCCTGAGTTACGTTACCGACATTTAATGGGGAAACCCTTTTTATTGCTGCAGGGATTTACTGCCATTTTCACTATTACGATAAAGGCAATTTTCTTGAATATAGGCGTAAACCTGCGCAGGTAAATAATATCGAAAAGGCCGGTTGGAGGCGATCCGTTCCCGGATGTCATGGGCTGCAATGTCAAGCAGGGGGGCTTTCATGAAACGGACTTTTTCTGTAATTCCAGGAATCTTCATTTCCAGGGCGGGCAAGTCAACCGCGTCTTCTGGGCGACGTAACACCCCGATGGAATGGCAGGCAGTGACAAATCCGGCCGGATCGTGCCACGTTGGCAGGTCACGGAGCGAATCTCCACCCATGAGATAGATTAGTTTCGCCTCGGGATTTTGATGTGCAATGATCTTCACCGTATCCACCGCATAATACGGGCCGGGCCGGTCCATATCGACGGTCGACAGCTCGAAGCCGGGAGCATCCACCAGGGCTAGTTTCACCATGGCCAGCCGGTGCTGCAACTCTGTGATCGACCTATCTTTTTTATGGGGTGGATCGGAAGTGAGGACCCACAAAAGACGATCCACATGGAATTGGGTCTGCGCTTCCGCCGCCAGGATCAAATGACCGATATGGGGTGGATCGAATGTCCCTCCGAAGATTCCAATCGATTGCATGCGGCAAGTATACCAGCCTTGCCTACGCGTGAAATCTCCTTATTTTCTTCATGGAAAGTTCATCTTTAGCTTGTATACTAATTTGGACAATGACAAAGGAGAAATTGATATGAGAACAGTCTGGAAATGGATAATTGGTATTGCCATCGTACTGGTAGTCCTGGGGGTTCTGGTTGGTGGTGCATTCTTATTGCGTTCCTTTTTCAACAGTAATGGAGTTCCCCGGATCGTGCAGGTAGTTCCCCCTAACAATCAGGTTCCAAACGGAACAGCTCCCTTTTATGGTCGAGGGCCGAATAGGGGCCCGGGCTGGATGATGCCTTACGGCCGGCATGGGTTCCCGATGATGGGCGGCCGTGGTTTTGGGCTGTTCCCATTCGCCGGTATCATAGGTTTCTTGTTCTTCGCGGCCTTGGTAGCTCTTGTAGTCCTTGGGATTATCTGGTTGGTCAGGCGCCAATCCAGGCCATTAGCAATGGCCACTCCACCGGCTGCGGCCGCTACTACGGTCCCTCCTGCCTCTTCAGTCGTGGGTGTCCATCCCTGTAAGAATTGCAGTGAACCGGTCCAGGATAACTGGAAACACTGCCCCAACTGCGGGGAGCAACAGTAAACCTTTGCTTGTAAGCCAATAATCATATGAGGCCTTCGAGGCTGTCAACCTCGAGGGCCTTTTAATTTCTCGGCCTTAGGTTTTGCTTGTTTTCTTCGGTTCTGACATTTCCTGCCGGACGGTGTTGAGCAAGCTCTCGGCTTTGAGCTCATTCAAGGTATAGCAGGGGGATTCCAGATGATCCGCAAGCGCCTGCGCCAGGCCCTGGTCAAACGAGGCGTGCTCCATGTTGATAACCACTGTACGGAAATTGCGCCGCGCGATCTGCTCCGCGAACTGGTAGGCTTCTTCCTGCGGGGGCATCACCCCGAGAGATACGTTCCCGGCCCCGTCGGTCAGGACAATCAACAGCGGTTCCACATCCGGATGGATGACTTGTTCCTGCGTCAGGATTTCGTAGGCCATCAACATGCCGGCCGAAAGGGGAGTTTTCCCGCCGACGGGAATATCCGCCAGAGCTCGCTGGGCCAGGGTGATCGAGTTGGTCGGCGGCAGGATCAGCGTGGCGCGGTCCTTCTGGAAGACGATCAATCCCACCCGGTCGCGGCGCTGGTAGGCATCCGTGAGCAGGGACAGGATGGCGCCCTTGGTGGCGGCCATGCGCTCTGCCACGGCCATGGACCAGGAGGCATCCACCAAGAACAGGATCAGGTTGGCAGCTTTTTTGACCCGAACCTTGCGCTGCAGATCGCTTTTCTGGATGGCAAAGGCAACTTCCTTGCGCTGCTCGGTGCGTTGGGTTTGGAAGGGGGCGGCGGCCCGCAGGGTGGCATCAAAAGCCACATCTGCCGTCTTACCGGTGGCGGGGCGCGCCTGGATATAGCCGCCGCGTTTACGTTCGGTGTGCGTGCGGGACCGGCGGCCGGAATGCTGGCGGGTCAATTTATCCAGGGGAGTATCGAGTTTGCGCGGTTCGAAGGTCTCACCAACCTTCACCTTTTTGCCACCATCCCACCAATGGGCATCCTCCGGACCGAAAACCTTTTGTTGGGGAGAAGGTTCCGCGTCCGGCGGCTGGTCCGGGTTATCCTGCTCGCCCGTCTCAGTTATGACTTTTTTTTTACCGATTCAGCGTCGGGCTCTTTATCTTTGGATTCCGACGGCTCTCCCTCCGCAGAAGAACCCTGTAATTGTTCGATGCGTTCCTGCAGTTGTTCGGGAGAGATCTCCGCCTGGTGGAACGGGCCGTGTTTGATGCGGTGGGGCAGGGCCAGTTCCGCGGCCAGGGCAATGTCCCGGTCGGTGATGGACATGCGGTTCTCATAGGCAGCATGAGCCCGGGCGGCCTTCAGGATGACCAGGTCGGCCCGGTGACCATCCACATTCAAGGAGGCCGTCAGCGCCGCGATGGACAGCAGGTCCCGGCGAGTGTAGGTTATGTCATCGACCATAGTGCGGGCTTTGGCGATCAGCCGGCTGAGCTTATCCTCGTGCGGTTGCCATAGTCCGCGGAAGGCTTCCGGGTCGGATTCAAAGGCCAGGTTGTTCTCGATGATCTTTACCCGGTCGCGGGCATCGCGGATGCCAATGATATCAACGGAAAGGGCAAAACGGTCAAGCAGCTGTGGACGCAGGTCGCCTTCCTCCGGGTTCATCGTTCCCACCAGGATAAAGCGGGCCGGGTGCGCAAAAGAGATGCCTTCCCGTTCGACAATATTCATGCCCATGGCGGCCGAGTCGAGCAGTACATCCACCACGTGATCATCCAGCAGGTTGACTTCATCTATGTAAAGCAGACCGCGGTTAGCAGCCGCCAGGACACCTGCCTCGAAATGGCGTTCGCCCCTTTGAATGGCTTTTTCGATATCGAGTGTGCCGACCACCCGATCTTCGGTGGCGGAGACGGGCAGGTTGACGAAGGGGATGGGTTTCTCATCCACGGGCAGGGGTTGGCCGGAAGCGGCGCGTTCACGGCATTCGGTACACCAGGAAGTAGGCTGGTCGGGGTCGCAGCCAAAGCGGCAATCCCGCACCACCCGGACCTTGGGCAATAGCGCCGCCAACGCGCGGGCCGCCGTGGATTTGGCTGTGCCGCGCTCGCCTCGGATCAAGACTCCGCCGATGCGCGGGTCGACTGCGTTGAGTATCAGGGCGCGGCGCATGCGTTCCTGTCCGACGATGGCTGTGAATGGGTATATCGTTGGCATTATTACTCCGGCGCGGATTATACTTCGATTCCGGCGATATAATCTAAAACGCTTATAAAATCATGTTAATCTTCCCGAAGAAGGAGATCGAATGCCTGAACTTGCTCCCGGTCTCTCCGGCGATTTCGAGCATGTGGTAACCGCTGACGACACGGCTTCGCACTGGGGCAGCGGCCTGGTCCCGGTCTTTTCCACCCCTTCCCTGGTCGGTCTGATGGAATCTGCCGCAGTCAAGGCATTGGAAGGCAGCCTCCAACCCGGCCAAACCACCGTGGGGGCTCGCATCGATGTGCGTCACCTGGCGGCCACACCGGTGGGCTTGAAGGTGCGCGCCCGGGCGGAGTTGACGGCCGTGGAGGGTCGAAAGCTGACTTTTACGATCGAGGCCTGGGATGAGGCCGAGGTCATCGGTCAGGCCGAACACGAGCGTTTTGTAGTCGACGAGGCCCGGTTCCTTGCGAGGGTGGGGACTAAAGGGAAGTAATCAAGCCTTCCATTGTTCTGCCATCCTGATCCGCTCACCCAAAGGCGGGTGGTCGTAGAACATGAATACCACCCATTTCTCCGGGTCCATTTCACCCAGGTTCTGGTTGGCCAAGCGGACGAATGCCGCTGCGAAGGCATCCTTCTTGCCCGTGCTTTCCAGGGCGTATTCGTCGGCCTTGCGCTCGCGCCAGCGTGAGACGGCATTCCCAAGCGGCTGGGTGAGCAGGCCGAACGCCCCCAAAACGACCGCCAATGCCGGTAAACCGGCGATATCTGCCGGCCCTGCAAAGCCGAAGAACCTTACGGCCCAGTTCAACCCCAGGGAGGCCAGGTAAAGACCGCCCAGGGTCATCAGCGTCTCGAAAGCAATCAGGATGGGGATATCCTTGTGGACCTGGTGACCCAATTCGTGGGCTAGCACGCTTTCGATCTCATCGGTCGAAAATTCGTTGATCAACGTATCGCCCAGGATGATCCGGCGGCTGTTGCCGATGCCCGTGAGGGCGGCGTTGGCAGCCTTTGTCCGTTTGGACATATCGAATTTGAAGACGCCGCGGACGCGGGTGTGGGCCCGGTCGGCCAATTTCATCAACCTGTCAGCCAGCTCGGCGTGTTCGTCGCCCAAGGGGACGAATTTGTTGAACAAGGGCATGATCAGGATAGGCGCCAGGTTCGAGAGGAGCACGGTGAAAACCAGCATGCCCGCGGCGGTCCAGGCCCACCACCATCCGCCGGTCAGGCGCAGGGCCAGGTATACCAGTTCAAGGACAAGCAGTCCCAAGGGGGCGCTTATAAGCAAGCCTTTCAACTCGTCGACCACCCAGCCGCGAAAATCCTGGTTGGATTGGCCGAAATGGTGGGGCAGGATGTAACCGGAATAATAGCCCAAAGGCAGATCGAGCAGCGAGGCGATGCCGCCAAAGACGACGGCAAAACCCAGTATCAGCAGCCAATCATTGGTCGTGAAGGTTTTCAGCCAGGAGGTCAGCGCCCTGGCCCAGCCAAAGGAGAGCCATGCTAAAAGATAAACCGCACTCAAAAGCGTATCCGCCAGCCAGACCCTGCGCCGGATGCGGGCATACTGCCTGGCTTGCTCTTGCTTTTGGGGGTCGAGCCCTCTTTGCTCTATTTGGGGGACGGACCCGCGCTGCTGCTCCTCCGGTACAGCCATGGTTGCCATATTATGCCTCAACCAATTGGGCAGTGATCTCGCTCGTCGAGAGCACCTCTCCATAGGATTTGAGCGCTGCCAGAAAAGCTCCATGCACGTGTCCGGCAGGGATCCTGATTTCGCCGAAGGCCAGTGCGCGGGTGGCACAGGCATCCGCGGCCAGCCAGAGCGGGAAGCCGTAATCGGCGGCAGCGCGCACGCTGGCATCCACGCACATGTGGGTCATCATCCCGCACATGACCAGCTGCTCAGCCCTCAACCCTTTCAATGTTTCGAGCAGGACCGTCTCCCGGAAGGAATTGGGGAAATGCTTCGTGATGACGGTTTCGTTTGGAAGGGGGGCGATGGAAGGGTGGAAATCCATGCCTTCCGTGTCCGGCAAGAAGAAGGTCGCCCCCGGCCGGGTGGAGATGTGCTGAATATGGATGGTCGGCCAGCCGTGTTCCCGGAAGAGGTCGAGCAGGTGAGAGGACTGGGCGGCGGCTTCCAGCGGGTTTTCTAGGATCCTGCGACCACCGGGAAAATAATCGTTCTGCAGATCAATTAAGACAAGTGTGGTCTTATTCATGGCTGTATTTTACTCTGAAAAGAAGCGAGTGA
>Ga0153915_10005122_pt1 | contig 12172 bp, 10 predicted proteins | sample Opewatmetagenome_2_FD_107003 | JGI IMG/M metagenome (GOLD analysis project Ga0153915, IMG submission 107003) | Freshwater wetland microbial communities from Ohio, USA - Open water 3 Core 3 Depth 3 metaG | ecosystem: Environmental > Aquatic > Freshwater > Wetlands | place: USA: Ohio, Lake Erie...
CGTTTCCGCTGCGCGAGGCCGCGCAGGCGCTCGGCGTGCTCGCCGGGCGCGCCAGCTACGGAAAGGTGGTGCTGATCCCGTGAGTAGGGCACGTCTGAAGGACAAGATCGCCATCGTGACGGGCGGCGGGCGAGGCCTCGGGCGCGCCATTGCGCTCGCCTTCGCCGACGAAGGGGCCACCGTCGTCGTCGCGGGCCGGGTCAAGGACGTCCTCGATGACGTCGTGCACGCCATCGAAGCGCGCGGCGGAGCGGCGTCCGGTCTGGTCGCCGACGTCACGGACGAGGCGAGCGTCAACGCGCTCGTCGACGGCACGGTGCGGGTGCACGGCCGCCTCGACGTCCTCGTGAACAACGCCGGGGTGATCGTGCGCAAGCCAGCCCTCGAGACGACCAGCGCCGAGTGGCGCCGGGTCATCGACGTCAACCTGACGGGCGCATGGCTCGGCTGCGTGGCCGCGGCGCGCCACATGGTACCCGCGAAGTCCGGCAAGATCATCAACTTCGGGTCGACGGCGGGGGCACGCGGCCGAGCGGGAATGGCCGCGTACTGCGCGGCGAAGGCCGGCGTCATCAACCTCACCCGTGCGCTGGCGGTGGAGTGGGCCGATGCGGGCGTCTACGTCAACGCGATCTCGCCGGGGCAGTTCGATACGGACATGGGCGCGCCCGTGCTCGCGACGCAGGCGCAACGGGACGCGGTCCTCGCGCGGGTGCCGCTGCACCGTATCGGCCGGCCGGAAGAGATCGGGCCGCTCGCCGTCTTCCTCGCGAGCAGCGACTCGGACATGATCACTGGCGAAACGATCTTCATCGATGCCGGCGTCACGGCGGCGTAGCCCGAGGGAGCCTCAATGTCGAAGGTGATCGGCATCGACGTCGGCGGCACGTTCACGGACCTCGTCTTCTTCGACGAGGGCACCCGGACCTGCCGCGTCGCGAAGGTCTCGTCCACGCCGGCCAACCAGGCGGAGGGCGTGCTCACGGGCATCGCCAACCTCGGAGAAGGGCTCCCCTCCGTCGATGCCATTGTCCACGGCACGACGGTGGCCACCAACGCGCTCCTCGAGCGCAAGGGCGCGCGGCTGGCGCTGGTGACCACGCGCGGCTTCCGTGACGTGCTGGAGATGCACACGCGCGAGCGGCCCTTCCTCTACGGGCTCAAGGGCGTCTATCGGCCGCTCGTCCCGCGCGACCTCCGCTTCGAGGTCACCGAGCGCATGGACGCCACCGGCCGCGTCCTCGTGGACCTCGACCGCGCGGAGCTGCGCGATCTGGCGCAGCGTCTGCGCGCGACCGGCGTCGACAGCGTGGTCGTGAGCTTCCTCCATTCGTACGCGAACCCGGAGAACGAGCGGCGCGCGCGCGCCGTCCTCGAGGAGACCTTCCCCGCCGACGCCCTCGTGCTGAGCTCGGAGGTCCTGTCCGAGGTGAAGGAGTTCGAGCGCACGAGCACGGCCGTGATCAACGCGTACGTCCAGCCGCTCATCGGGCGCTACTTCAACCGCCTGCAGGAGCGCCTGCATCCCGCGGGCTACGAGCGCGACGTGCTGGTCGTCCAGTCCAACGGGGGCCTCATTGCCTCCGGCATCGCCGCGCGCGCGGCCGTCAACACGATCCTCTCCGGGCCCGCGGCCGGGGTCATCGCCGGTTCCTACATCGCGAGCAAGGCGGGCTTCGACAACTGCATCACGTGCGACATGGGCGGGACCAGCTTCGACGTCTGCCTGGTGCCGGGGGCGCACCCCGCCATGACCACGCAGACGAAGCTCGGGTACGGGCTGCCGATCGGCATCTCGATGATCGACATCACCACCATCGGAGCGGGCGGCGGCAGCCTCGCGCACCTGGACGCCCGCGGCATCCTCGCCGTCGGGCCCGAGAGCGCGGGCGCGATGCCGGGGCCCGCCTGCTACGGCCGGGGTGGCGAGCGGCCGACGGTGACGGACGCGAATCTTCTCCTCGGGCGGCTCAATGCCGGACGCAGCGGGGGCACGCAGCGCGGCTTCCGACTCGACCCGGTCCTCGCCGAGCGCGCGGTCGCCACGCTGGCGACGGACCTTGGGCTGGGGGTGATGGAGACGGCGCACGCCATCATTACGGTGGCGAACCGGCTGATGTCGGCGAGCATCCGGATGGTATCGGTGGAGCGCGGGTACGATCCACGCGAGTTCGCGCTCGTCGTGTTCGGGGGTGCCGGCCCGCTCCACGCGGTGCCCCTCATGCGCGAGCTCGGCATGGCGAAGGTCATCGTACCGTACTATCCGGGGCTCGGGTGCGCGCTCGGCTGCGTGATCGCCGATCTGCGCCACGACTTTTCGAACTTCATCGATCGGTCGCTGCCGGTGCTCACGGCCGCCGAGCTCGAGCGCATCTTCGCGGAGCACACCCAGGAAGGACGCGAGCTGCTTCAGCGCGAGGGCGTCGACCTCTCGGGAGTGGCCGTGGTGCGCGAAGCGGACATGGCCTACGAGGGACAGCTGCACAACGTGCGCGTGCGTCTCCCCGACGGGCCGCTCGACGGTGTCGCGGTCCGCCGCGCCTTCGACGAGAGCTACCGGATCTCGTACGGACGGCTCCTCGATGGACTTGGGGTCCGGGTCGTGAGCCTCCGCACCTCGGTGATCGGGCTCAGGCCGAAGATCGATCTGCGCGACCTGGTCCGCCCGGCGGGAGCGTCCCTCGAAGCGGCACAGCGCGGCGAGCGCGACGTGTTCTTCGGTGGCAAGATGCTCCGCACGCCCATCTACGAGCGGCACGTCATCCCGCGCGGTGCCTCCTTCGTGGGGCCCGCCGTGGTGGAAAGCGACGACGCGACCGTGATGGTGGAGGCGGGCGCCGAGGCCACCGTGGACGAGTTCGGCAACCTGCTCCTGGAGGACCTGCGATGACGCCCGATCCGCTCACGCTCGCCGTGGCGAAGGGAAGCCTCGAGGAAGTCGTCGAGGAGATGGATCGTATCGTCGAGCGGGCTGCCTTCTCCCCGGTGATCTCCCAGGCGCGGGACCGCGCGAGCGGCGTCTACAAGGGCACTACGGGCGAAGTGGTCGTGCAGGGCGAGAGCGGCCTGCCCATCTTCATCGGCGCGATGCAGTTCAGCACGCAGGCGGTGCTGGAGCAGATCGGCCGCGACAACATCGCGCCGGGCGACCTCTTCATCGTTAACGACCCGTACTCGGGCGGGACGCATCTCATGGACGTGAAGCTCGTGAAGCCGGTGTTCCTGGGCGACGAGCTGTTCGTGTTCCTCTCCAACACCGGGCACTGGATCGACGTGGGCGGTACCGTGCCGGGGGGCTTTCCGGTGAGCGCCACGGAGATCTTTCAGGAGGGCCTGCGCATCCCGCCCGTGAAGCTCTACGAGCGGGGTGTGCTGAACCGCTCGGTGCTGTCGCTGATCATGAGCAACATCCGCGTCCCGCAGGAGAGCCACGGCGACCTCATGGCCATGGTGAACGCCCTCGAGGTTGGCGAAGTACGTCTCCGCGAGGTCATCCGGCGCTTCGGGCGCGAGACCATCGACGCCTGCGTGGAGATCCTTGAGGGCCGGTCGGAGGCGCAGATGCGCGAGAACATCCGGCGCATCCGGCCCGGGCGCTACACCTTCGAAGACTTCATGGACAACGACGGGATCCGTGACGAGCCGCTCCGCATCGCGCTCGATCTGGACGTGGAGGACGGCCGCATGCGCTTCGACCTCTCGCGGAGCAGCGCGCCGTGCCGCGGTCCGATGAACCTCGCGCGGGCGACGACGGTGTCCGCGCTCCTCGTGGCGGTGAAGCATTGCTTCCCCGACGTGCCCGTGAACTCGGGCTGCTTCCGGCCGCTGTCGTTCGTGATCCCCGAGACCACGTTCCTCGCGGCCACGCCGCCCCGGCCGGTCTCCGGGTTCGCGGAGGTCACCCAGCGCGTGATGGACGTCGTCTTCGGGGCGCTGAATCAGGCGCTGCCCGGCGAGCTCTTCGCGGCCCCCATGGCCACGGCGAACAACTTGACCCTCGCCGGGCACCGCGAGGACGGCAGCCGCTTCGTCGCCTATCTGTTCCACGGCGGCGGTCACGGCGGCAACGCTGAGAACGACGGGCTCGTGCACGCCTCGCCGACGCTCAGCATTTCGCGCATTCAGCCGGTTGAGATCCTCGAACGCCGGTACCCACTGCGCTACGTGCGCTACGCGGTGCGCGAGAACTCCGGCGGCGCGGGGCGCCAGCGCGGCGGCTGCGGGACGGAGTACGAGCTGGAGGTGCTCGTCGACGACGTGCGCATCTCGCTGTGCGGCGATCGCGCGCGCTTCGGGCCCTTCGGCGTCGACGGCGGCGCCTCGGGCGCGCGCAACGAGGTGGAGTTCGTGGTGGCGGGCCAGCGACACCAGCCCCCGCTCGGGGCCAAGCAGGACGGCGTGATCCTGAATCGCGGCGACCGCATCGTGATCCGCTCGCCGGGCGGCGGTGGGTTCGGCGATCCGATGACCCGCGCGGTCGGCGCGGTGGCCGATGACCTGCGGCTCGGCTTCGTCGACGCCGGCGCTGCTCGCGCAGTCTATGGCGTGGCGCTCACGAGCGACGGCGCCGTGGACCAGGCGGCGACGGCGCGGCTTCGCGCGCAGGCGGCGCATGGCTAGCGACCTGCGCGCCCTCTTCAACCCGCGCGCGGTCGCTTTCGTGGGCGTCTCGCCGGACCCCATGAAGTACGCGGGCCGCGCGCTGACGTTCCTCCGCAAGCACGGCTTCGCCGGGCCCGTCTTCGCGGTCAACCCGAAGTACGAAGAGGTGCTCGGCGCGCCCTGCGTGAAGGACACGAGCGAGCTCCCCGCGGGCGAGATAGACCTCGCTTTCGTGGCAGTCTCCGCGGATCGCGTGCCCGGCGTCATCGAGGAATGCGGCCGCAAGGGTATTGGGGCGGCCATCGTGGCGAGCTCGGGCTTCCGCGAGTCGGGCGCCGAGGGCGCAAAGCGCGAGGAGATGCTCCGCCGCGTGGCGCGCGAGGCGGGCGTGCGGATCTGCGGGCCGAACTGCATCGGCGCCGCGAACCTGCTCGACGGCGTGGTGGCCTCGTTCGGTACGGTGTTCGAGAAGGACGTCGCGCGCGGCCACATCGGCGTCATCTCCCAGAGCGGCGCCTTCGCGAGCAACCTCGTCGATTCGCTGCGGCGGCGCGGGCTCGGCATCAGCTACATGGTGTCGTCGGGCAACGAGGCCGACGTGACGACGGGCGAGTACCTGCGCTTCGTGGCCGCTGACGAGCGGACGTGCGCGGTGCTCGTCTACATGGAAGGCATGCGCGATCCGGCGGCGTTCCTCGCGGCGGCCGGCGAGGCGCTCGCCGCCGGAAAGCCTGTCGTGCTCTTGAAGACGGGGAAGACGCCGGCGAGCCGCCGCGCGATCCTCTCGCACACGGGCAGTCTCGCCGGCGATCAGACCGTGGAGGCCGCCGCGTTCGAGCGCTACGGCATCGTGGTGGTGCCGTCGATCGACGACATGATGGAAGTGGCGATGCTCGGCGCGCGGGCGCCGAAAGCGTTCGCGCCGGGCCGCGGCGTCGGCGTCGTGTGCATCGGCTCCGGCGGCGCGACGAGCCTCGCGTCCGATCTCCTCGAGGCGACGGGCCTCGGCATCCCCGCGCTCTCCGATTCGGCCATCGCGCGGCTGCGCGGGATCATGCCGCCCTTCGTGACGCCGCAGAATCCGCTCGACGTGGCGGGCTACTCGTTCGACGACGAGGCGGAGCTGGCCGGCGCGGCCCTGGAGACTTTCGGCGCCGACGCCGCTTTCGACAAGCTCCTCGCGGTGGTCCCCGGGCTCCCGCACGTCGAGCGCTGCCTGCAAGCGGTAGAGCGCGTGACTGCCGTGTCGACCAAGCCCGTGCTCACGGTCTTCGTCGGCGGGCCGTATACCGACCAGGGCATCCAGCTCGCGCTCGCCGCCTCACTGCCGTGGTCGGACGATCTGGAACGCGCCGGGCGCGCGGTGGCCGCGGCTACGCGCTTCGGCGAAGCGCGGGCGCGCGGGCCGGTCGCACCACCGTGGTCCCGTCCGGCGCCGCCGTCGGGCGCCACGGTCACGCTGACCGAGTACGAGGCGAAGCAGCTTCTCGCGCCCTACGGCATCGTCACTCCGCGCGAGCGGCTCGGCCGGACGTTGGCGGAGGTCGTGGCGGCGGCACAGGCGATTGGCTATCCCATCGCCCTGAAGGCGCAGGCGGCGTCGCTGCCGCACAAGTCCGACGCGGGTGGCGTCGCGCTCTGGATCACGAACGAGCAGGCGCTGCGGCGCGCGTTCCGGACGATGCGCGGGCGCTTGCACGAGGTGGTGGAGGACGACGCCATCGCCGGCTACCTCGTGCAGGAGATGGTCGTGAGTGGCGTGGAAGTGTTCGTGGGCGTGAAGAACGATCCGACGTACGGGCTCACGCTTCTCCTCGGCCCCGGCGGCATCTTCGTCGAGACCATGCGCGACATCGCCGTCGGCCTGCTGCCGACCACGGCCGCGGATGTGGAGCGGCTGGTGGCGCGCACGGCGCTCGACCGGCTCTTCGCGGGCGTGCGTGGGCGCAAGGCCGTGCATCGCGTCGCCGTGATCGACGCCGTGCTCGCCCTGAGCCGTTTCGCGGTCGAGCACAGTGACAGCCTGGTGGACCTCGACATCAATCCGCTTATCGCGGACGATACGCGTGCCGTCGCCGTCGACGCGCTGATCGTGCGGTACCTCACGGCAGGATGAGGGAGGACACGATGATGCGGAGACACTGGCTTCTGTACGCCACGATGGTGCTGGTGTGCCTGCCGGGAATCGCGAAGGCCGAGACCGGGGTGACCAACGACACCATCAAGATCGGCTCCCTGTACGCGGTGACCGGTGCCAACGCGCAATACGGGCTCGCCCGCACGAGCACGAAGATGGCCTTCGACGAGATCAACCGGAAGGGCGGCATCAACGGTCGCAAGGTCGAGCTCGTCATCGAGGACGGCGCCTGCGACCGGGCGAAGTCGGTGGCCGCCGTCAAGAAGCTCCTGCACAGTGACCAGGTCTTCGCCCTCTTCGGCGGTGTGTGCTCGACGGCGGTGAAGGCGGCCACGCAGTCCACCATCGAAGCCAAGGTGCCGTGGTTCGTGCTGTCCCCCGCCGCGCAGAACATCATGGACCCCTTCACCCCGTACGTATTCGGGGCCAGGCCGTCGTCCTTCGACCAGACGGACGTCCTCGTGCGCGCGAGCAAGCAGTCGAACTACAAGCGCATCGCCCTCATGAGCTCGTCCGATGACTACGGCGTGCAGGCGCGCAAGGGCGTGGAGAAGGCGGCCCCGCAGCTCGGGCTCCAGCTCGTGGCCGCCGAGGTCCACAACTTCGGCGACACCGACTTCACGCCGCAGCTCCTGAAGATCCAGGCCGCCAACCCTGACGCGATCCTCATCACCTCGTACCTGAAGGAGATCGCGATCATCCTGCGGCAGTCGTACGAGCTGGGGCTGAAGGCGCCGCGCCTGGCCACCGCCTCCGTGACGACGACCATCGAGAAGATCGTGCCCAAGGAGGCGCTCGACAATCTCATCGCGGTGACGCCGCTGAAGGACGTCGAGGACGGGCCGACGTTCGCGAGCTTCCGTCAGGCTCTCAAGGCGGCCGCCCCGGATCTCGCCGCGCAGCCCGGCATGCCGGACTACCTCGTGATCATGGGCTACTACAACGTGTCGATCTTCGCGGAAGGCCTGAAGCGGGCCGGACGCGATCTCACCCGGGAGAAATTCATCACCGCACTGGAGTCGATCAACAACTTCGACACGGGCGCGCTGGCGGGGAAGGTGAGCTTCAGCAAAACCGACCACGACGGCCTGCGCTCGCTCGGCTACTACCGCTACACGCTTGACAAGGCGTCCGGCACGCTCGGACGCAAATTCATCGGGACGATCGATCTCCGGTAGGAGACTGCAGCCCTCCGGCGCCCGCGCGCCGGAGGGCTGACCCATGACGCTCCTCCTCGCGCAGCTCATCCTCAGCGGCCTCGTGCTGGGCGCCATCTATGCGCTCATCGCTCTCGGCTACGTCATCATCTACAAGGCGACGTCCGTGGTGAACTTCGCCCAGGGCGAGGCGGTCATGGTCGGCGCCTACATCGGCCTGAGCGTGTACTCGTTCATGCATCTCCCCGTGCCGCTGGTCTTCGCGATCACGATGGCGGTGGCGGCGCTCCTCGGCGTCATCATCGAGCGTGTAGCCTATCGCCGTCTTGTCGGCGCGCCCGTGATCAGCCTCATCATCGCCACCCTCGCGGTGGGGCTCATCCTGCGGAATGTCGTGCGGCTGATCTTCGGGCCCAACGTGTACCCGTTTCCTCCCCTCATCGCGAACCGGCCGCTTCGGTTCGCCGGGCTCGTCACCACGCCGCAGAACCTCCTCATCCTGGGTGTGTCCGTCACGTGCATGGTCCTGCTATTCCTCTACTTCCGGCTCACGAAGTGGGGCAAGGCGATGCGGGCCGTCTCGCAGAACGGGACAGCGGCTGTGCTCATGGGCATCAGCGTGCGGAAGGTCTTCTCGATGATCTGGGCGCTCAGCGCGGCGCTCGGCGCACTCGCCGGCGTGCTCCTCGCGCCGCTCCTCGTGGTGAATCCCGACATGGGGTGGATCGCGCTGAAGGCCTTCGTGGTGGCCATCCTCGGCGGCTTCCAGAGCCTGCCAGGCGCGGTGCTCGGCGGCTTCGCCCTCGGGATCCTGGAGAACCTCGCGGGCTTCTACATTGGGAGCGCCGTCAAGGACATCGTCGCGTATGTCGTCCTCATCGCCATCCTGATCGCGCGGCCCACCGGGCTCTTCGCCGAGCGGACGGGCAAGCGCGTATGACGAAGCGCGCCACCGGCATCGCGGGCGGGCTGGTGCTGATGGCGACGCTCCCGTGGCTGATCAATGTCTACCCGCTCTACGTCCTGACGCTCGTGCTCGTCTCCGTCATCAGCGCCGTCGGCCTCTACTTCGTGACCGGGCTCACGGGGCAGGTGTCGCTCTGCCATGCGACGTTTTCCGGGATCGCCGCCTACGTCGTCGCCGTGTTGGGCCGCGATCTGGGCGTACCGTTCTGGATCGGCTGGCCGCTCGGGGCCGTCGCCGCGGGGGCCATCGGCTATCTCGTCGGCATCCCGGCGCTGCGGCTGCAAGGCCACTACCTCGCGCTGGCCACGCTCGGCCTCGGCGAGATCGTGCTCCTGCTCAACGTGCACTGGGAGCGACTGACCAATGGCCCGAACGGCCTCGAGGTGCCCGCCCCGCGCCTCGGGACGGTAGTGCTGTCCAGCGAGCGTGGAAAATATCTCCTCGTCCTCACCGCGGTCGTGGTGATGGTCGCCTTCGCCGCGAACCTGCAGCGCTCGAAGCTCGGGCTGGTGCTCACGGCCGTCATGGACAGCGAGGTGGCCGCCCAGGCCTTCGGCGTGCGCCTCGCGCGCTACAAGGTCTTCGCGTTCGCGCTCAGCGCCTTGTACGCGGGCGTGGCGGGCGGGCTCTACGGCGTGGTCGTCGGCTTCATCACGCCCTACGAGTTCGGGCTCTGGCCGTCGCTGTGGACGCTGACCATGGTCGTCGTCGGCGGAATGGGGTACCTCTGGGGCGCGGTTCTCGGCGCCATCGTCATCACCGCGCTGCCCGAGGTGCTGCGCGGCCTCAAGGACTACCAGGAGCTCCTGTACGGCGTCCTGATCCTCGTCACCCTCGTGTTCAAGCCGTCCGGCCTCTACGGTCTCGTGACCGGACGGCACTCGACTGCGTCGAAGGGATCGTCGTGACGACGCCGCTCCTGTCGGTCCACGATCTCACCGTGCGCTTCGGCGGCGTGCTCGCGCTGGACGGCGTGAGCTTCGACGTTGGGGCGCGCGAGCTCGTCGGAGTCATCGGGCCGAACGGAGCGGGGAAGACGACGCTCTTCAATGTGTTGTCGCGACTCGTCTCGGTGGAGCGCGGCAGCGTCCACATGGGCGCCGTGGATCTGCTCGGCCTGCGGCCGGACCAGATCATCGGCGCGGGCGTTGCGCGGACCTTCCAGAACGTGGAGGCGTTTCCTCGCATGACGGTGCTCGAGCACCTGCTCCTCGCGCTGACGCCGGCGATGCCCGGGGGGATGTGGGCGTGCGGTCTGCGCCTGCCCGCGTACGGTCGTGTGGAGCGCACGGCGCGGGCGCGTGCGCTGCGCACCCTGGAGCGTTTCAGCCTCGCGGCGGAGGCTGACGAGCCCGCGCGCGACCTGCCGTTTGGGCGGCTGAAGCTCGTCGAGATCGCGCGCGCCGTTGTCACCAATCCGCGCGTGATCCTGCTCGACGAGCCGATGGCGGGCCTCGGCAGCGCAGAGAAGGACGCGGTGCTGCGCGTGTTGCTCGATCTGCACGGCGACACCGACGTCGCCTTCGTCATCGTGGAGCACGACATGCGGGTGGTCATGGACACGGCGCACCGCATCGTCGTGCTCGACCACGGCCAGAAGATCGCCGACGGGACGCCCGCCGAGGTGCAGCGGGACGCGCGCGTGCTGGAGGCCTACCTCGGGCGGCGGGATCATGCAGCTCCAGGTTGACGATGTCGCCGCGGGCTACGGGCGGCGCCCCGTGATCACGGGGCTGTCGCTCGCGCTCGAGGCCGGCGCGTTCGTCACCATGCTGGGCCCGAACGGCGCCGGCAAGACGACGACGGCGCGGGTCATTGCCGGGCTCCTGCCCGCGCGGCAGGGTCGCATCGCCTTCGAGGGTCGCGACATCACGCGGGCCACGCCGGACGCGCGGGTGGCGCGCGGGATCGCGCTGGTGCCGCAGGGCCGCGAGATGTTCCCCGCCATGTCGGTGCTGGAGAACCTTGAGATGGGCGCCTTCGTGCGCTGGAAGGTCGCCGACCGCCGCGCGGAGATGGACCGGGTGTTCGCCGTCTTCCCGCGCCTGCGCGAGCGGCTGCCGCAGCTCGCGGGCACGCTCAGCGGCGGCGAACAGCAGATGCTCGCTATCGGCCGCGCTCTCATGGCGCGGCCCCGTCTTCTCGTGCTCGACGAGCCGTCACTGGGGTTGGCCCCCCGGCTCGTCGAGGAGATCGTCAGCACGATCGCGGGCATCAACGCGGGCGGCACCACGGTGCTCCTCATCGAGCAGAACGCACGCATCGCCTTGGAAGTCGCGCGCTTCGGTCTCGTCCTCGAGGCGGGCGCCATCCGCCTCTCCGGCCCCACGGCGGAGCTGCGGCGCGATCCCGACGTCGAGCGCACCTATCTGGGCATCCACCGCGCGCCCGGCGCGCACGAAAGGGGAACGTAAGCATGGAGAAGACGGTCCTGTATCAGCGTGACGGGCACGTAGCCTTCATCACTCTCAACCGGCCGAAGGTGCTGAACGCCATCAACGATGCGTGGATACACGATCTCGTCGCCGCCGCCCGCCAGGCCCATGAGGACGACGAGGCGCGAGTGGTCGTGGTGCGGGGCGAGGGCCGCGCCTTCTGCGCAGGCGCGGACCTGAAAGAGACCCCGAGGCGCCAGGAGCTCATGGCCTACCGCGACCACCACACCGACCCCATGCAGGAGATCGCGCGGCGTTTCCGGAGCCTGCGCAAGCCGGTGATCGGCCAGGTGCACGGCTACGCGGTGGGTGGCGGTTGCGAGCTCGCCATGCTCGCCGATATGCGCGTCGCGGCGGCCGGGACGAAGTTCGGCTTCACGGAAGTCCGGGTGGGCGCCACGGTGACCATGGGCGGGCTCTACAATCTCGCCCGCATCGTGGGGCTCGGCCGCGCCTTCGAGCTCCTCTATACGACGGAGATGATCGACGCCGAGGAGGCGTACCGCATCGGCCTCGTCAACCGCGTGGTGACCGCGGAGCAACTCGCGGAGACGGTGCGCGCGCTGGCCGAGAAGATGTCGGGCAACTTCCCGTTCGAGATGTCGCTCACCCGCAACTCAGTCTACCGCGCGCTCGACATGGACTTCGACGCGGCGGTGGAGGAAGAGACCGCGGCGGCCCTGCTGTCCTACATGGGCGGCTCGCGCAACACGGGGATGAGCCGCGCCATGGACAGCATCGCAGGCAAGTCACCGCGCGCCGAGTGACCGGGGGCTCATGTCGTTGCTCGCGTCCCGGGCCCGCTTCGCGCCGCAGGGCTTCGGCAAGTCCGTGCGCCGCCGCGAAGACGCCCGGCTTCTGGTCGGATAGGGGC